>WNGK01003508.1_pt1 | contig 16939 bp, 20 predicted proteins | sample 5400601 | NCBI WGS metagenome assembly WNGK01 (sample SAMN13153376, study PRJNA577476) | soil metagenome | isolation source: 60 cm soil or saprolite under Garry oak tree replicate 1 | place: USA:California | collected 2016-06-15
GCCACCAGCGACAACACCGTCAAGCCAACGTCATACCCAATCGGGATGCCAGGGTCATAGGCCAGCATTGCGACGAAATGCGTCGCCCAAATACCGCACCCGGTCGCAGCGCCCGCGGTGACCAGCCAGATCGCCCGGGTCCGTCCGGTCGTCTCGCGCGCGCGGTGGAACAGGCTGATCGCGGTCAAGCTCGCCAGAAAACAGACAACGCCCGCAAGTATGACGAGCCGCCAATCATGCTCTGCGGTAAGACAGGTAAAGACCCGGAACATGCTGCGCATCTCCGTTGTGCCCGAAATAGGGGTATGTCGCAGCTGGTTCTGACAGTGTTAATTGTCATGCTTAATAAGTGACGAATTTTTAGGCTCACCGGTGCCGTGCGAAGACAGGTACGGAGCCGGCCGCGTGGCCGGACCAGTGGAAGGATGGCGAGGACGCCACCAGCACGGCTATTCGAAATAGCTGCGCCTGCCGGTCTGGATCAGCTCGTAAAGCGACCTGATCTCCTGCTCGCGCCTGCCGTAGTTCCGCCAGTCCTTGTATTTGTCGAGCGTGATTGTCTTGAGCGCCACGTCGAGCGGCATGCCTTTTCCGATCGCGCCCTTTACCGTGGCATATTCGTCGGCGAGGAAGTCCGCCAACTCCTTGACGTCGGCGCGTCCCGCAACATCGCCATGGGGCGGAAGAATTTTGTCCACGTCCATTGCGGCGGCCTTGTTGAGCAGGTTGATCCAGTTCTCGACCGACGAGGTGAACGCCATGTTCGGCATGCTGTGCTGCGCAAAAGCGCCCGGTGTGGCGATGATGCGATCGTGCGCGAACAGCACGAATGTGTCGCCCGCCTGCTGCCCGGGGCCGAAATACAAGAGGCGAACCTCCTTGCCGCCGAGTCGGATCGACAGTTCGTGATCGAAGCTCAGGTCGGGGAGCGTGAGCTTCACCTCCTTGGGATCATAGCCTTGAGCCTTGAAGCCTGCTTCCCGCCGCGCAAACTCCTTGTCTGCAACCTGCGACATGAGACGGGCGGTCTCGTCCTGAGCGATGATCGTGGCCCCCGCCGCCTTGAAAACCGAGTTTCCGTAATGGTGGTCGGCATGGAAATGAGTATTCACCACCCATCTGATCGGCTTGTCGGTCACCTTGCGGATGCGGTCCAGCAAATCCTGGCCGTCGCGGGGATGGCGGCGGGTGTCGACCACGAGCACGCCGTCATCGGTGACAAGAACGGCCGAATTGGAGGACTCGAAATCGAACAGGAAATAGAGATCGGGGGCAATCTGCTTGAAAGCCACCTCATGCGTCGTCCTGGCGGCCGCCTGCTGCGCCGAGGCCGGTCCGCCGGCTGAGGCGAGCAGCGCCAACACGCCAAGGCCTCTGAATGCCATATTCATCGATCTTTCCCCGTTGGCTGAAGCAGATCCTTGATTGCGAACATGTGATCGCGAACAATATCACGCCTCGGGCCCGCAGTCCGCGAGCGAGATGAGTTTCGCGCTCACGGGAAGTAAGCCCGCCATCAGTCAGCCGTGCACGGCGAGGCTGTCGCCCGGCACCTGGTTGCGTTCGTCCATGCCGTAATCCCTGATCACCCCGGCGATGCGCAGTCGATAGCTGGAAAAGATCTCTGCGCGGCCTCTGATTTGCGCCGCCCGATGTTCCTCGATGTTGCGCCACGCCGCGATCGCCGCCTCGTCACGGAAGAACGAGAGCGACAACATTTTCCCCGGTTCATAGAGGCTTTCGAACCGCTCGATCGAAACGAAGCCGTCGATTTGGTCGAGCAGCGGACGCAGCTCGGCAGCAAGATCGAGATAGTCCTGCTTGCGGCCCGGCTTCGGCCAGACCTCGAAGATGACAGCGATCATCCGAGTTCCCTTCTGTTTGGGCGCGGCGGAAATGATTCGGATGCCGCCGCGCCGGAATTCCAAGGGCGGGCCGCCGGATATGCGACCAGGACCGCTATTCGATTCTACTTCTGGAAGATCGCTTTCGGCAGCAAGGCGTGAACGCCTTTGGTGCCGTCGACAATCTGGGTCACGTGCAGGTCCATGGCGGCGCTCAGCAACATGTAGGCGTCGTCGCGCGGCAGGCCCTTGGTTTCGACGATGAAAGCAAGCATCTCCCGGGTCGCGATTTTGGCCGCCTGGTTCAGATCCTCGTGCAAGCCGATCGTCATGTAGTGCGTCGGCGTCTCCGCCCTGGGCCAGGTGATGCGCATCCCCTTGTGCAACACCACTTGGATCTCTCCTTTCAGAGATGTCTCGACGGCCGAGAGGCCGACTTCACCGCCACCCTGCGCCGCATGTCCGTCGCCGATCGACAGCAGCGCGCCTGGAACGTGGACCGGCAGGAACAAGCTGGTTCCAGGCTGCAGGTCGTGGTTGTCCATGTTGCCGCCGAAGACATTGGGCGGCCCGCTCGGCACCCTGCCCATCGACCGCGGCGGCGCGACCCCGATGACGCCCCAGAACGGTTTCGCCGGGACGACCACGCCCGGAGCAAATTCGATCGACTTCTTGGCCGGATCGAGAAAGAACACCCGGTCGCGCGAGTAGGGAAAATCTTCGGGCAGCGAGCCGCGGTTCGCCCGGAAGCTCATTGCCGCGATCGGCAGCCAGAGGTCGACGGATCGAATTCTGATTTCCAGCGTATCGCCCGGCTCGGCGCCTCTGACGGCGATCGGTCCGTCGAGCGTGTGATCGTCTCTGCCTTCGCCCGGCGCGCCTTCGAAGGCGGCGTAGAGCTCGGCCGGGATCTTTTCTTTCGGCACGCCTAGGCTCTCGAAATACCGTGGATTGCCGGTGGCGGTCCACAGCCGCACGATGTCGCCGGAATCGATCGTCAGGACCGGTTTGAGCGACGCGTCGAAGAAGCCGCGATGCACGGTTGTCGGCGAAGCTGTCAGTTCATGGATCGCTTCCGCACTTTGCGCCTCCGCCGCGGCCCCCAGGACCAGCGCGCTGACGCAGATTGCAAACGCCTGTGATCTCATGTTTCGGCTCCCTTTGTCCCGATTGGATCCATGCCGCCTGTTCGGGCCGTCGCTTCCTGGCCCTCTCGGTCGCGGCGAAGGGCCGGCCGTGACCCCTTCAAGCCGACGATATTCGTGTAGAATGCGCGGAATGTCCAATAAGCGCAGCTCGCAATAAGGGAGGGTTCCATGCGTTGGCAAGCCAGTCTGGTGTTCGTCGCCGCCATTGTAGGAGGAACGGGCACTCCGCTTCGGTCTCAGGAAGTTGGAATGGCCTTCGCGCGGCCAGACCAGGTGGTCGCCATTCGCGCCGGCAAGCTGTTTGACGCCAAATCGGGAAGCATGCTGAGCGGCCAAGTGGTGCTGGTCAGGGGCGACCGCATTACCGACGTCGGCGCCGCGGTGCAGATTCCTGCCGGCGCGAGGGTGCTCGACCTGAGTTCCGCGACCGTGCTTCCCGGCATGATTGACACCCATGTCCATGTGAACACCGGAGGCAATACCCCTGCGCAACGCGCGCTGAGGGGCCTGGCGAACGCTCAAATCGATCTCGAGGCCGGGTTCACGACTGTTCTCGACATGGACTCGCGGGGCGGATTCTATACCGTCGACCTCCGCGATGCGATCAATTCCGGCATCGTCCGAGGACCACGGATGCAGGTCGTCGGCCAATCCATCAATCAGCGAGCCACCACCTATTACCCGGATTCGCTCTCGGGGCGCTTCTATGGGGAATTCACGGAAAACAAGAACGTCAACTCGCCATGGCTCGCTCGTGCCGCCGTGCGCGAGGCCAAACTGCATGGCGTCGATTATATCAAGATCTACACGACCCAGGATTTCGCCGGCCAAGTTCACATGTGGAAGCCCGATGCCACTTTGGTCAACAGCCCGTCATTGACGCTGGAAGAAGTCGAAGCGATCGTGGACGAGGCGCACCGGCTGGGTCTGAAGGTGGCGTGCCACACCTACGGCGGCGAGGGGTTGAACAGCTGCCTGACCGCGGGGGTCGATGCACCCAATCATCTGCTCGAGCTCGACGATGCGGGTGTCAAGATCATGCTGCAGAAGAAGCTTCCTTTCGTCCCGACCGTCGACGATTTGGTCGCCCTTGAGAGAGCCGACCTGCGCGACACTGGCGGGCGGAACTCGCGTCTGCGTCTCCTGGAACAGGCGGTCAGGAGGGCGGTTGCCGCCGGCGTTCCGATCGTGTTTGGCAGCGGCGCCACGTCGGTCGCGATCCCGCACGGCAAACAGGCCGATCAATTCAAATACTACGCGAAATGGGGCATGGGCCCGGTGCGGGCGTTGCAGACGGCCTATCTTCCGGCCGCCCGAATGCTGAACTACGACTGGGAAAACCACTTGGGAACCATCGAAAAAGGCAAGTTCGCGGACATCATCGCCGTCTCCGGCGACCCGACTGCGGACGTGACCGAAATGGAGCGGGTCAAGTTTGTGATGAAGGGCGGCGTGGTCGTACGAAACGAGCTCAATCCTGGCTCGGGGCCGGGCACGCCTTAGGCGCGCCACAGGTAGACGGAGCACTGCATGCCTTTGCGACGCAGCAAGGAGGAAATTCTCACCACGATGAACGGGGTCAGTTTTCTGATGCAGGACGGGCTCACGGAAGTGCCTTGCAGAGCGGAAAGCGAGCTGCTTCGCGAGCGATTTGGCAGCACGGGCGACCTTGCCGGAGACGAGAAGGCCTTCAGGCTTTTCCGAGAGGCGATCGAGAAAGCCGCGAGCGACAAGTATGATGCCGGCAAGATTGAACCTCGCACGCACGCCAAGATCGTCGTCTCGGCGGCGGACATGGCGTCCCCGCTCAGCCAGAAAATGTAAGCTGTAAATACCAAGCTTCAAAAATCCTGACGCGTCATGCCCGGGCTTGACCCGGGCATCCATCGTAAAAACAATTTCTATTCCAAAGTGATGGATTGCCGGGTCAAGCCCGGCAATGACGACGGATGGGTCAATGTCTATGAAGTCTGGTATAAGCTGCGCTTGCGTACGAGGCGGTTGGCGCCGAATGACGGGAACGGTCGATCGATCCGCTATGCCTCGCCGGAGAGCCGCTTGAAGTCGTCGAGCACGGCTTCAATCAATTTCTGTCTGCGGGGGTCCTGCGCGCCCAGGCTGGCGGCGAAGAGGGTGAGCAGATAGCGTGCCTTCTCAGCAGCGTCGTGCCAGTTCGCCGCCGGAGCGGCGATCAGCTGGGTTTCCAACTCGTCCTGCCTCGAACGCAGCGCCTTTTCATTGGCCGCTACCTCCGCAAGAAGCCGACGAATGTCCGTCGCCTTCTGGGCGGCCATTCCGCGGTGTCGGTCGAGATCGATTGTTTTGTCCGTCATGGCGCGGTCGCGTCTTTGTCCTCTGCCATCGCAGTCAAGCCGTAGCGCGTCGAGCCAGAGGATAGTCGACGCTCTCGTACAGACGACGGATGTCGTTGCCCGTGTATCTTACCTCATCGACTTCGAGATAGGTGCCAGCGAGAAGCTGCGGTGAAAGCTCCTCGATTGCAAATCGGATGGCATCTGCGGCGCGCGCAAATCGTCGGTACCCAAGCGCTTGGTGCCGTGATTTCCGGCTCCTGGCGGAGAACAACTCGGCTTCGGTACTGTAATCAAAGAGCTCGGCCTGGATGGCGTAATCAAAGGGGTTCATTTCTGGAGACCATCGTTCGGCTGCCTGGAAGACAACTCTCCAAATAGAGGCGAGTTATCATTTGAATGAGGATCATTCAAATTACAGTACCCATATAGGATCGAAGCGCGGAAAAACCAGACCCTTCCCCTGAATAGATTTCGCAGATACGGGGAAATTACTATCGTATTCTGTGGACGACAGGGGCCAAATACTCTATCGTCATGTCTGAACGGGAGGCGCTGCTCGATGGCTGGCGTTGAGGCCTATGAGATCAGGTTTCAATGTCCGAAATGCGGGCACGACCTCAGGCAAACAATCGGGCGGCTCAAGGCGAACGAGCACATGACCTGTTCGGGGTGCGGCATTGGAATCAATATCGACACCGATAGGCTGGCCAAGGCCACCGAGGAAATTCAGAAAGCGATCGAGAAAGTTCCTCCGGAAATCACCATCAAGTTTTTCCGCTAGAGGTGTCGCGGGGCGATCGTTGGCGCGGCATCCGAGGAATGCCAAAGCCGCCTGATTTGGACTGATGCACTGCCGACAGCTCGACAAAATTACCGACTGGAGATTTGCAAAGCGATGCAAACCTCCTATATTGCGGTCATTCGAGATTTTGCCTGCCTGGCGAACTGCCCGCCGAGGGCCTTCCGCAAGAACACGCCAAATCCGGATCGTGGCCCGCACAAATGGTTGTGCGGCCCGCAGACGCCTTGGCGCGTTTTCAAGGAGGCCAATATGGCTACAGGTACCGTGAAGTTCTTCAACTCGCAAAAGGGCTTCGGCTTCATCCAGCAGGAGAATGGGGGCCCGGACGTGTTCGTTCATGTCTCGGCCGTGGAGCGCGCCGGAATGCGCGGCCTCGCGGAGGGACAAAAGCTCACCTTCGACATCGAAGCCGACCGCAAGAGCGGCAAGTCCGCCGCCACCAATCTGCAGACCGTCTGACCAGCGGCTGCAGGACAGAGCCCGGCACCTATGCGCCGGGCTCTTGTTCTCCTATTATTGGTCAACGATCGCATTGGCGTCGTTGCTCTCGGTCGCGAGCCGAGGGTCTCGCCATAGCCCGAACAGGACCATCGCAATGGCTCGGAAGCCGGGAACGCGTGTTGAATTCGTGCTGTTCGATGTCTTCTATGAGGACGGCTCGCAGCGATCGAACCGCAAGGTTCCTAGCACGGCTTTGGGCGGCATGGATGGTGACGCTCCGGCTCGCACGATCATCGACGAGCAGGATCGGATGATCGCCGAGAAGTCGGGGCTCCCGGCATTGCCCATCAAGAGTGTCCGCCGCTCCGGTGGGAAGGCTTAATTCCAAGCTTCGTAAACATTGACTCGTGCGTCGTCATTGCCGGGTTTGACCCGGCAATCCATCTGTTTGAAGCAAAGAATGTTTTGCGATGGATGCCCGGGTCAAGCCCGGGCATGACCCGTCAGGCGTTGTGAAGGTTGGTATAAGCCTGGATCGCGGTGTGGCTGGCGCGATTATCGCTTCACGTGATGCTCAGTGTGATGTCCAGTCCCGCCGACCATCAGCAGGCATGGAATCTAGCTCGAGGAATCGTCGGTGCGCTCACTGGCGGGTGGGAGGATGAGTTTGCCGCAAGATGGACAGTCGATTTCATACTCGCGTCGCAACCGCGCCACCGCTCGCATCATGCGATAGCCGCAGTGCGGGCAAATGATCTCGATCTCTGCGGTATCTTTCAGCGGATGGTCGGCCAAAGCTCCTTCTCCGCGATGGCTGGATTTGCGACACGACTGCGGCGGAAGTGCGGCCTCCCCGCTGCAGTTAAGTTTCAGAACGCCTGCCATTGAGGCGTCGGTAGCCAAAGCCGTTCAACCAGGCAAACAGTCGGCCGCTGGTCGATATAATCATAGACTTTGGCGCCAAAAGAGCGCATCGTGACATCGACCGAACCGCCAGCTCAAAGTGGCCGGGCCTTCCATTCAACTTGATCGACCGGGACCCATCCGGGTGTCCGTTGCTCTCGCTCCCAACAATGTCGGGCGAAAGGAAACGCTATGCAATTACCTGAAATCCTGCAAGGAGAGTCGCTCAGGCGCCTCATGCAAGGAGCCATCGTCGGCACTCTTGCAACGGCATTCATCGGCTTCAGTTGGGGCGGATGGACATTGGAAAGCACTGCAAAAGAATTGGCCGTGAAAGAAACCAGTGCTGCCCTGGTGGCGGTTCTTGGCCCGATGTGCGCCGACAAGTTCAGACACGCGGCCGATGCCGAGCTGAACATGGCCGAGTTCAAGAAGGTCAGCTCCTGGATGCAAGACTCCTTTATCCAGAAGGGCGGCTGGGCGACATTCCCTGGCCTGACCGCGGCCGACCTTGCGGTCGCCCAGGAGTGCGCCAAGTTATTGACGACGTAGCAGCGCGAGCTGTCAGGCCGGCAGTACCCCTACGAACGTGGCGTATCGGAAATGAAGGGCCCGTTACGCCGGCTTGTCTCTATTTCCAGAGGCAACAGATGGTAACTGTCCAGGTTCGCGACATTAAATCTGATCCGGGATTCGGCGGGGTAAGACCACAGGGTACGGCCACCGTCACTTTGATCATTCGATCGGAGGAGCTTGGTCGGTTCGAGATTGGCGTTCAGGTACCGGGTCAGCGAAACGAAACCCTGAATATCCAGGAAGCGCATGCGGTACTTCAGCGCTTTTCGCAGCAATTTTCGCAAGCACTGATGCAGCCTTTGGCATTTGAGTAGCGAGCGCAAAACCAGGACAAAGGATCAAGCCATGCGTATCTATATTTTCAAGTCTGAGACGAAGAAAGAATTGCACGCCTTTGCGGGCGATACGATCGGAAGCAAGCTGCCGGAGAACCATGGGCCCTGGACTGTCACCGGGGTGATCGGTCCGGACAAGGCCCCTCCCCACAAGTTCTCACGCAATGCGATCGAAGAAGCGATCGAGGCAGAGGGATTTCAGCTCTGGCGCCTGAGCAAGAAAGCGGAAACCAGAATCTGATCCTTAGCCCCTGATCTGCGCATTGACGGATCCCTATGTCGATCGTACAATTCCTCAAGGTCGGCTGACCAGCCCAAGCGACGCGAGCTGCCGCGCGAGCGCGGCGGTTCATCTCCCCACATGGATCGATAGCGACCGCCAAAGCCTGATATCGTTGCCAGTAACGTGAGGCCGGGAGACGACCATGACAGGAACCCCCGACAACACGGTCATCCTGCATTGGGATGAATGCCGCACCTCATGGGGAGAATTGTCCTGGCGCGACTGGGTCCGGTTCCGGGGATTCGGCGAAGGAGGCCATAGTCTCCTAGCTGGCGCCGAGGCTGGCGAGCATTACTTCCTTGTCTGTGTTCTCGGAGATCGCGGCGAGCTCACCAACGTGATCCCGCACCGCTATGTCCTGTCAACCGACGGGCGGCTTGTTCACGGTTTCGACGGGCTTGGGGAGGCGGAGCGCCAGGAATCCTGCCGGATTGAAGAGCTCCCCTTGCCCACGGTCGAGGATTCGGAGCGCTACCAGGAGCTCGGCGCACGCGGCTTTACGGTCAACCTGCCCCCGCTCCATACGGTGCCGCCCCTGCTGCGGGCGATGCCGGGTCTCGCTGGCGCGCAGCCTAGCGCCGCATGCTGGCATTTTCTTTCGGCGATCGGAATATGCCAGTCGAGCACGCGGGCCAATTAGGATACGAGGCCTCAGGCAGGTGATCGTGCGCCGCATATCGCCGGGCGGCGGCATCTGCTTCACGAGCGACAGGTCCTTGCTTTTCCATTTGTGGCTTTGATGCTGTTTGGAGCATCGGTCAGGAGACAACGGTGAGATGGCTGATTCTTGCTATTTTTCTGTTTGGGATGATCTCATGTCTCAACTGGTATGAGGCCGCGACAAATGAGCGAAAGCTGGCTTATGGACTCATGGCCCTCACAGCCTTTGTTCTCGTGCTCGTGCTGGGAAACACGATCCTCTGAGGCGGCGGCGGCGCTATTGCGGTTGCCGAGAATCTCAACCGTCAAAACGCGCGCGCCTCTCCACCCGGAAAGGCCGCGCGCTTCGCGTCAAGGACAACTCAAAAGCCGGGCGCGCTTGCAACGGTGCGAGGCACCGCTCCTCCATTCGCGCCCGGGGCTTGCCGGCTACCAGTCCCACCGACGCCAGTGGCGATAGTGCCGGTAAGGCCGAGGCCCGTAATAGGCATAGGGTCCACCATAATAGTGGTGCCTGTAATAACGGTGGCCGTACCAGGGACGCCCGACGCTGAACCCGATTCCGGGACCCGAGAAGTAGACTCCTTGAGCCAAGCTCGGGGTCGGGGCGCCAAGGGCCATTGCACCGATGAAGCCCAGCGCGACCATCGCTTTTGTCATCATTCGCATGCTTTTGTCCTTTCGTTTTCCCGCCTTCTCGCGAAGACGCTCCGTCCATGTGCAAGATAACGCGCAGGAGCCTTCTTGGTTCTGTGGAATTCGGAGCGCCGGGCGCCGGAACGGCGTTCGATCCGTGCGATTTGTGCGCCGCACACCCCGGTCGGCGAGCAACCTCGACCTCGGGAAGAAGTCGGAAGGAGTCGGCGACGATCCCTCCGTTGCCATACCGGACAGCGGCCAGAAATTAAATTTGCGAGGGAACGATGATTGGCGAAATCCATTCTAGGCAAAGGGACCTCTCTTTTCTGCCGGCAAGTGTTCGCGCCGCCAATGGACGCTCTCCTCGTCAAAATCTTCGCCACCGCACTGACATTGAGTCAGGCGACGAGCGGCCCCGACGCGCTGAAGATCCAGTTCGACCGGGTTGCCGACCAGAAGGAGGTGGTTTCGCTCCTGCGCGCGGGCTGCCTGAATATGCGCAAGGCCTTCGATATCGAGGATGTGAACGTCGACGACCTCATTGCCACGGTCATGGATGACCCGGACGTTGTTTCGGGCACCATGCCGGCCTTCAAAGGCCTCAACCTCAATGATCTGCTGGTCGCTTATCGGCAGTTCTGCAAGAACGAGACGGTCACGAATTCGCCGGTCGACCTCGCCGAGGTGATCGATTTCCGCAACAAAGCGGTCGCCGACCTTCCCGATCCCAGCCGGCTCAAGGACCTGAAGCTCCCCAGCGCCAGTGTCGTGCTGGACGCCAAGGGCGAGCGCTTTGCGGAAATCTTCGAGGCGAACCAACGGCGCGTCTTCGTGCCGCTTGGCGAAATCCCCGAGCATGTGCAGAAGGCTTTCATCGCGGCCGAGGACAAGCGCTTCTACCAGCACAAAGGCGTCGACGAGCGGGCGTTGATCCGCGCCTTCATCGGCAATCTGGCCAAGCCAGGCCGTCCGCAGGGCGGTTCCACCATCACCCAGCAGGTCGTGAAGAACTTGGCTGTCGGCGATGATCCCACCTACGAGCGCAAGATTCGCGAGATGATCGTTGCCACCGACCTCGAGCGCGTGCTCACGAAACCGGAGATATTGCAGCTTTATCTCAACTCGACCTATCTCGGCCGCGGCTCATGGGGGGTCGAGATGGCCGCCCGCAGCTATTTCGGCAAGTCGGCCAAGGAGCTCACCCTCGCCGAGGGCGCGCTGCTGGCAGGCCTGACCAAGGGCCCGACCGCCTTCAACCCGGACCGCTATCCCGAGCGCGCGCAGGAGCGCCTGGCCTACGTCCTCACCCGGATGCAGGAGGACGGCGCCATCAGCACCGAGGAGATGAAACAGGCACAGAACGCCCTGCCCAGAATGGTCGCCGACGAAAGGCCGCGCCGGGATACCGGATTCCACTTCATCGATCATCTCTCGCGCGAGGCCAAGACCGTCGCGGGAATCGATCTCGGCCCCGCCGACTCTTATACAGTGCGCTCGACGATCATCCCTGCGCTGCAGCGCGCGACCGAGACCGCGCTGCAGGAAGGCCTCGCGCGCTACGAGATGGACAACCACCGCCTGCAGTTCCAGGGCGCCGAGACAAACCTGTCCGACCCGATCAAGCGCATCGAAACGGAAGGCAAAGCATCGCCGAAAAGACCGGCCTGGCTCCAGGCCCTCGAAGGCGCGCGCCTTCCTCTCTACGACGTGCATTGGCCGGCAGCCGTGGTGGTCGAAAAGGCGGCCGCCAAAGGCCGCGGGACCATCAAGGTTGGCCTCGCTGACGGGCGCATCCTGAGCCTTTCGGCATCGGGGGTAGCGAGCCAAAATGCGCTCAAATTGCATGACGTCGTGCGCGTTCGCGTCATCGAAGGGAAAGGCAGGACTGCCGCGCAGGCGGAGCTGCGGGTGCGCCCGACCGTGCAAGGTGCCGCGCTCGTGATCGAGAACAAGACCGGCGGCATTCTCGCCATGGCCGGAGGCTTCTCCTATCCCCTGAGCCAGCTCAACCGCACGACCCAGTCCCGGCGACAGCCGGGCTCCGCGCTCAAGCCGCTCACCTATCTGGCGGCGCTGCAGAAGGGTTTGCAGCCGAACACGCTGGTGCGCGACCAGGACATCACGCTGCCGCCGATCAGAAAAAACGGATTTTTCACCCGCGGCCAACAGTCCTGGTCGCCGAAAAACTATGACGGCGGTTCGTCCGGCACCATCACGCTGCGCCACGCGCTGGAAAATTCCAGGAATCTCGCAACCGTGAATCTGCTCAAGGGCGGGATTGAGAACGACCCCGAACAGAGTCTCGAGCGCATTTGCACGCTCGCGCTCGCTGCCCAGATCTATCGGGAATGCGTGCCATACTATCCATTCGTGCTGGGCGCCCAGCCGGTGCGGCCCATCGATCTCGCGGTGTTTTATGCGGCCATCGCCAACGAAGGCCTGCGCCCGACGCCGCACGCGATCGATTCGATCGAGCACGAGGGCTTAATCGTCTGGCGCGCGCCCGAATCGTCGACCCGGATCGAATTGGCCGATCGGGTCGCCTTTTTTCAGCTCAAGACCATGCTGCAGGGGGTGCTGCAACGCGGGACGGCACGCAGCCTGGCGCATCTGGCGCCCTATGCGGCGGGCAAGACCGGCACGACCGACGACGAGAACGATACCTGGTTCATGGGCTTCACCAATGACGTGACTGTCGCCATCTGGGTCGGCTACGACAACGCCGAGGGCAAGCGGCGCACGCTCGGGAGCGGCCAGACCGGCGCGAAGGTAGCGGTCCCGATCTTCGAGCCGATCATCCAGGCGGCATGGGCCTATCACTCATCCAAGACGGCGCTCAACGGGCCCTCGCCCGAGGCGCTGAGCCAGCTCGTCGCGGTCCGGGCCGATTCGGGATCACGCGACGAGCGTTCGGGCCGCGGCGCGGCGGTCGAATATCTTCGGCGTGACCAGAACAGTAGGGCGCAGGACGGCGCATACGAGCTGATCTCGCGCGGACGCGCCCGAAAGAGCCGCGGCGTCAGCCCGAGCAGAGAGGCTGCGGCGGCGCCAGGAGGACAATGTTTGGGCCCCGCCGACGAATTGGAATGCGCGGCCGCAGTGGTGGGGCGGTCCGGGCGGTTGGTGGTGAGCCCGCGCAGAGAGCCGGAGCGCAATCTCTCCGTCGTCCGCATTCGCGGACGATGACACCGAGAGAGGGCGTGTCCTGGGCTTACCTAGCACCTGGGTCCTTAGAGCCCGTGTGCGCCGTCAGGCCATCCTCATTTTTCGGCTTCTGCCGCGGGATGTCGCATTCGTAGCGTGCTGGTGCGTCGAGGTCTTGACCGGCTCACGAGCGATCATGCTCAAACGCGTCAATTTCGCGGCCCTGCTGGGCGGCTCTGCAGACAGGTGCTGGTGCGCGGAGGGCTTGATCGGCCCGCGAGCGACCAGGCTGAGCCGGGTTAATCTCGCCGTCTTGATGGGGGGCTCTGCCGACAGGTGCTCGTGCGCGGAGATCCTGATCGGCTCCCGAGCGATCCGACCAAGACGCATCAATTGCGCGGCCTTGATGGGGGGATCCACAGTCAGCTCGAGCCGCCGCGTGCGGTTCTGCACCAGCGCGGCAGTTGTGATTTGCGACGGAGCCGATTTGATCGGCAGCGCCGCCGGATGCGGGTTGAGTGATTTCGACGATTTGATCCAGCTGCGGTCGATTGTTTCGGCATCTTGTGGATTGGGGACGTTGTCCTGCTCCGCGAATACCGGCATGCGGCGACAGGGCAGGCGCTGCGCGAACTTGAATGCTGCGCCCTGGGGACTGACGCCCCGCCATTGCTCGGCCGGAAGGCCGGTGATGATGAGCACGTAATTGCGGGTCTCGCGCGGCAAATTTCCGCGCTGGGCGAGCCAATGGGCGATCCGGCCCGGACCCGCATTGTACGCCGCCGCCGCCAATCCGAGATTGCCGAACTGCCGGTGGAGCTGGTGCAATAACTGCGCGGAGGCCGGAATCGCCTGCAAGGGATCGAATGGATTCTCCAGGCCGGATTTGACCGCGGTTCCCGGCATGAACTGCGCGATGCCCTCGGCGCCGGCCGAGCTCACGGCGCGGGGATTAAATCGGCTCTCCTGCCAGATCAGGTTGGCGAAAAAAGCAAGTGGGAGATCGTGGGCCTTTGCCGACGAGGCGAGCGCGTCGCAAAGCTCTTCGAGCGAGAGCTCCGGAGCTGCCGCTCGCTCCGGCGCAGCCCTGGTGGGTTCGATCGAGTCGGCCTGCACCGGTTCCTCACCCGCTTGCGAGCTGGGGAGGGTTTCGTCGCCGGCAGCCGTGCCGATCTGCGTTTCGTGCGACGCCGGCGGCTGCAAGACCGACTCGTCCAGCCGCGCCCGCTCTCGATCTCCGTCCACGGCAGGAAGGCTGGTTCCTGCCGCGGGTTGAGCGGGGAAATCGTTTTGCAAGGCCGTTGCAGGCTTGTGAGAGGCAGCAACAGATCCGATCGTGCCCAAAGAAAAGAAAGCCATTGCGACAAGTGCCCGCATCTATGGACGCCTCCCTCCGTGTGCGGACCGTCGTCGCCGAGCGACGATCCACATGATATTCTTGTTGATAAAAGAAGGTTTCCCTTCCGCCGCTGGCGGCTGGGTGCCGCGTCATTTCGGCTATTTTGTGAACACGGAAACTAAAAGTCGGCAGGATGGACGATGGAACTTTATCGGCGCTCCGGCGCCGATTAACTTAGATTGGTGATGCGATTCGCAAATACGGTGACGTACTTTGCCGTCTCGTTTCGGGGTTTGAGGGGGGCTTGCTGTTGAACGTCGGCGGATGGTCGACGGCGCTCAATTTGTTAAAATGCAGTGCTTAAAATTGTTGGAACCGCGACGATTCGCCGCCAGCGATGGAACTTCGTGCAGGGAACCCGGGAAGGCGGGCGATTCAATCCTCGATGAGGCCATCGAGGAGCGCCGGGGAGATCACCTCGGCGGGGTGTTTGAGATCGGCGAGCGCGGGGCCAGGCTTCCCGATCAGGGCGAGCGCGGCGCGCAGCTGGCCGCCGCCGCGGTCGAGAATGGTCTTCGCCTCGTTGAGATCGCAGCCATGGAGCAGCAAGACCGCAAGCTTGACGCTGCCGTTGCTGCGCTCGAGCGCTGCACGCGCGTCCTCCCGATTGCGCCCGGTGAGCCGCATCAGAATGCTCTCGCTCCGCTGCACCAGCTTCGTGTTGACAGCCTTCAGGTCGACCATCAGGCCCTCGTACACGCGGCCGAGCAGGATCATCACCAGGGACGACAAGAGGTTGAGCGTGATCCGCTGCGCGGTTCCGGCGTTCATTCGCGTCGAGCCCGCGATCGGCTCGGCGCCGGTGTCGAGCCAGATCGGATGATCCGCTTCCTCGAGGATCGGCGTCTCGCGATTGTTTGCGATTCCGACCGTCAAGGCGCCGCGTTCCTTGCTTTCGCGCAGGCAAGCAAGCGTGAACGGCGTGCTGCCGCTGGCGGCCACGGCAATGAGCACGTCGTTTGCGCTGATGTCGTGCTCGCGCACGAGTCGCACCGCATGCTCGACCTCATCCTCCGCGCCTTCCACGGATTTGAGCAGGGCCTCCTTGCCTCCCGCCATGAGCAGCAGCAGGCGCTCCTGCGGCCAGCTGAAGGTCGGGATCAGCTCGGCGCCATCCTGGACCGCCAGCCGCCCGGAGGTGCCGGCCCCGGCATAGATGAGCCGCCCGCACCCTCGCAGCCGCGCTTCGATGGCGACTGCGGCGCGCTCGACGGCGGGCCGCACGGCGCGCACCGCCGCCACCGCCGAAAATTGGCCCTCGATCATCGCATCCAGAATGTCGAAGGATCCCAGACATCGATGCCGGAATAGCGGGGGCTGGGGCGCTCGGTGTTCATGGATTATTATTAACGCATGAGGCATTGCATTTTCAATAACAACGCCTTCGATCCAGATTCGTTCTGGTGCGTTAAGGGACTGAAGAGGTTCTCGAAAGGGCGCTCGGACGTGAACACAGGCACGCTCCTGCTTGGCGTCGACGGCGGCGGCACGCGCTGCCGGGCCCGTCTTTGCGCCACATCGGGGGTGAAGCTGGGCGAGGCGACCGCCGGCCCTGCCAACATTCGTTTCGGACTGTCACAAAGCTTCTCGGCGGTGCTCCATGCGACCACGCAATGTTTGGGGCAGGCCGGACTCTCGCCGCGCGATTTTCCGAGAATCGTCGCCTGCCTTGCATTGGCTGGAGCCAGCGAGCCCGCTGCTCTCGCCGAAGCGCAGGAACATGAACATCCCTTCAGAAGGGCTGTCATCACGACCGACGCGCATGCGGCCTGCGTCGGCGCGCATGGCGGACGGGATGGCGGGGTCATCGTGGTCGGGACCGGCACCGTCGGCTGGGCCGAGCTCAGAGGACGAAGCTATCGCGTCGGCGGCTGGGGCTTGCCCGTTTCCGACGAGGGGAGCGGGGCCTGGCTCGGCTGCGAGGCGCTGCGCCGCGTGCTATGGGCCCATGATGGGCATATTCCGTGGACCGGACTGCTCACTGCGCTCTTCGAACAATACCGGGCGGACCCGCATGCCATTGTGCGCTGGACGGCAAATGCAGCGCCGCGGGATTTCGGGTCCCTGGTGCCTGTGATCGTCGACCACGCGTCGCGCGGCGACCCGGCCGCGGTCGAGCTCATGCAGCTCGCCGCTGGTCATGTCGACGCCTTGGCCCAGCGGCTCGTTTCGTTCGGCGCCGAGCGGCTGGCCCTGGTCGGCGGCCTCGCCGCGCACATCGAACGCTGGCTTGCCGGGGAGACCCAGCTTCATCTCGTGCCGCCCGCTGGCGATGCGCTCGAGGGCGCCTTGCAGCTGGCAAGGGCTGCTGCCAGGTCGGTTGCCGCTTGAATGAGGCGGCGGTCGAGTATGGGCGCTAGAGCACGATTCGTTCGTTTCGGTGCAACAATTCGGGTCGTCATTGCCGGGCTTGACCCGGCAATCCATCTTCTTCGCATAAAAGCTCTTAT
>WNGK01003510.1_pt1 | contig 16936 bp, 19 predicted proteins | sample 5400601 | NCBI WGS metagenome assembly WNGK01 (sample SAMN13153376, study PRJNA577476) | soil metagenome | isolation source: 60 cm soil or saprolite under Garry oak tree replicate 1 | place: USA:California | collected 2016-06-15
GTCACCAGTCACGAGTTACGTCCCACGCTATACTGTTCCCGGAGGCGAAAAGAGTCCGGTGACTTTCCCGGCCTTCAAAGCCGGTGATTCGGTCCTTCGCGGGTCGAATGGTGGGTTCGACTCCCACACGCTTCCGCCAAGTCCTTTCTTCACGCGGTCTTAACTGAGGAAGTTGACTCCAATTCGGAGTCTGACTCCAATTGAGTGATGTTCTGCCCGATTCTCTGAGAGAACTTCTCAGACGCGACGCGCTCGGCATCGCCAACGATGTGCGCGTAGTGCTCCAGGGTGACGTTTGAATCAGCATGGCGCATGAGCCGGGTGACAACGTGAATCGGGGTGCCGGATTCGAGCAGCTCCGAAGTTACGCCGTGCCGGAAGCAGTGAATCCCAATATGAACTCCTTTCGCAGTTTCAATTCCAAGCTTGGCCATCGCCCGATGGACGCCGTACCTGACTACATTGTCCGACAGGTAGGGCTTGCCCTTGGAGTTGGTGAAGAGATAGCCGTCCACGTTCGGCTTGTAGTGTTTCGTGAGCCAATCCTGCAGATGTTTCGTAAGCAGCTCGGACATACAGACCGGAGCTGCGCTTTTGTCGCTCTTCGGAGTGCTCTCCTTCCGAGTGGCGTAGTCAAGGGCGCCAGTGATGTGAATGAGTTTCCGCCTGAACGAGGCTACTGACTTTCAGGGCGGTAACTTCGCCGATCCGCAGGCCGCACACCGCGGCTATGAGGAGCATGAGTTTGTAGGGGTACACCGCAGCATTAATGACTCGCGCGGCGGTGTCTGCATCGAAGAAAAATATCTGCGGTTGAGGTTTTTTGTCAGCGGGGAATACGATGTCCCTCTTTTCGACGTTCGGGATTGCGTAACCCCACTTTCGGCCCAAGTTGAGAATTGAGCCCAAAGTGCCGTGGACGTTCTCCGCGGTCTTCCGGCGATCGACGCGCCGGCCGACTGCGGTTACGAAGGCTTGGTGTTGACTGAGATTCATCTCACGCAAAGGAAGCTCGCCAAGCTGCGGAAGAATGTATGCGCGAATGTGTGACAGGGCTGCACGCGCTCCTCCCGGCTTTCGGTTTGGAAGTATTTTGTCAGTCCACTCATCAACGAGCGCTCTGACTGTTTTTTCGCCTCGGGGTGCTGAGGGTTTGAGATTTGCTTTGGCCCTGGCGTTGTAATCGTCCAGGTATGGTTGAAGGGCGGCTTTGGCGGCACGCTCCGATGTAACCGCCGCATCGAAGGTGATCGTGTGTCGTGTCCTCTTGCCCGTCTCGGGGTTGGCTTCATAATTCCTGTACGATCCAACCCATCGGGTACCGCGCTGATAGACGCGTCCAGATTGGAAGCGTCGCCGGGGCATGATGTTCCTCTCAATGCTCGGCGACGATGACGTTACTGGCGCGGAGTCTACCACACGACCGAGTTGGAGCGCGGTCGCCATTCCTAAATTCTTGCCTCCGTTGCGAGGGCGGGAGCGACCCCACGAACTTTTTGGGCGGCTGAAAGCCGAAAAAGTGGGGTCGCTCCCGCCCGTTTTGGTGTTTTTTCCACGGTGACTTTCGCTTTCACTGCGTCTCTATCTTCTACGCTTCGAAGAAATTGCTCGCGCAACAGGGTGAAGAACTTGGAGAAGACGAAGCTGAAGAAAGTAATTCTTACTCTCTTCACCTGACTGGCCTTCTTCCTTCGCGAGTTTCGCCACGGAGAAACCGATTGAGACTCTTTGGAGTCGCTGCGCCCCCTACTACTTAAAGAGGCCTCGAAAACGGAAAAACGCAAAAACATATTTTCACCAGGACGGCCCCCTGTACTTACTAGGGAACCTCCAAGCGGGAAAAAGTAAGAAAGAATTTTGACACTCCTGCAGTTCATTGATGCGCCCTGTTTCATGGCTCTAATCTCTTCAGCTCTTCCGGCCCCGGCCCAAACACCTCAGACAGACCGTGCCATTGCCGCCGGGCAGGACGAGGAAGCCTCGCCCCTCACACTCCTGGCAATGATCGTTCGGAATTTGTTGCTCTCGCGGCCTGTCTCTTTCTTCACGCGGTTCCACCGCGAACGTTTGCCGCTGAATCTCTTTTTTTCTGAGCAGGAGGACCTTGGGGTATCCGATGCCGTTTGCTTTTAGCTCTTGCAGCATCTTCTCGATAAAATTAAACATCTCCCATCTCTTGAGCGGCCGGTTTTCCTCTAGCCAGCGGTTTTCGCAGTAGTCCAAAGCGCGCAGGTCTTCGAACTTGAGGAAGCGCTCTTTCAGTTGGAGGGTTTCAGTCAAAGTCATCGGTCACATGATCCTTTCCGGTTTTTCTGGCTTGGGAAGAGGTAGAGATGGGTTTGACGTATGACTTTGACTAGGCTCGGATGAATGACTAGGCTCGGACATAGGGCTGATTTTCGGTTGACCGAAAACACGTCCATCGGGCCGACTGACTGAAAAACCGTCCATCGAAACAAACTTGAGGCAGCGGAGGATGCGCTTCGATTTAAGATTGCCAACGTAAAGGCGCTTGCGTTCGATGAATCCCTTCGCCTCAAGCTCCGAGATCAATGCTTTCACCTTGTCTCTGCCATAGCCCGACTCGCGCTCAAGCCGGGCGTTCCCGACATGCGTTTGAGCCGTCTGGTAGTCAATGAACGTGAGCAGCATGGAATACATCCCTTTGGCGTCCAGCGATAAATGCGTGGAATGACGCCAGAACCTATCAGGGAGACGTACTTCATGCTCGCGGTTCATGGCTGCGGCTCCGGGGGCGTCAGCCGAAAGGCTTCAGGATCGGGAGCACGCATCTTTTGCTCGCGCTTGGCCACGATTTCATCCCAGGACTTGAGGGGTTGCGCTGTCGCGGACTCGAGCTCCGGTGCCGTTGTTGGTGAACTGAGAAGTCGGAACCATGAATGACGCACGCCGTCTACAATCTCGGTGCGATTTTCGATGCTGAAGTTTTTGCGAAGCTCAAAAATCCGTGCGTTGTACTGTGCGGCGCAGGCCATGATGTCAGGCAGGGGAACCCAGCCGCCGCGAGCGTCAATCAGCAGGCGGAGGATTCGAGCACGCTGAGTTTTGGCGTTCGGAGCAACAGAAAGCCGTTGTATCGTCTCAGGATGTGTCTTATGCTCAGCCATCTTTCGTGCAGGCCGGCGGGCGCTTCACGTTCCCAACGTTCGCCCTCCGGCCTTCCTTCTCTAAGCTCTTACGCCGTCTCTCTCGCTGCCCGCTGTTCTGGCTTCGGTATCCTGCGCACACGCTGACAATTCCAGCGTTCTAGGGATTCCTTTGAGATTAGCCAACGACCGTTCGCGTCTTTGCGCGCCTCAAGCCTGCCCATCAAAATCATCCGGTGAAGCACATTAGGAAAAACTCCGTATGCTTGTACCGCCTGTGAAGTCGTGAGCTCCATCCCACCTCCCGCCCAAGGCACCTGCCTGTAATTGCTGTAATCGCAACGACGCCCTATCCGGCGAAAATTCGGCGATGGCGTCGAGCATTCGCCAGGATGTGCTTCTAAGTGATTGGTGCTGTTGAGGAAAAAAGGTTCGATGATTTTTATGTGTGAGCGTCGAAAATTCGGAGAGCGACCGAGAAACCGATGTTAAGTTTCGAAGGATGGCCTGCAACTGATCTTGAAACTCGCCTGGTACGTGTTGCCGTTGAAGGGAATGGGGTCATCTTCGATTTTGAAGCGGCCTCGCAGTTTTTCCCGAATTTCTTCTATGCGCTTCTGGATCATCGCTCGATCTTTTCCTGCTAATGGCCGAGGTATGGTGCCGCTTGTTTTTGCTATTTCGCGCAGCATTACCCATGCGCGATTCGGTTTCCCGTTTCGTCGATCCGCAAAGCCGAGCTCACCATAGTTGTAATTTTGTCGTGTAGTGCCAGAGCAAATCTCAAGTCGCTCGTCGCTCAGAAAGGCGATAATCCTAGCCCAGCGGCGCGACCCGGAACTCTACCCGGAGATCACGTATCTCGCTGCAAATTACGAGAAGTGGCGAATATATCGAGAAGGGGCATTTGGACGGAACACGGTGTTCCGTGAACCGCAGAAGGCGGACATGCGCAATGATCGGCTAGAGGAAGATTTCTCCAATCTGGGGCTTTTCCTGAGTCGCCTGAGTAGGACGCCTCGTGCCAAAAACGCTATCCTAGAAGGTTTGAGGGACCTTTTACGACGGGCTTACCGACTTTGAGCTAATCGTTGAGGGAGGCACCGTCCAAGTGTTTTTACTGAGGGTGATTTCTCCGTTCCAGCAACGCGCCTTTCGGATGGGACGCTTCGCTACCTTTGCCTACTCGCAATTCTCTGCGATCCTGAGCCACCGCCCCTAATTTGCATCGAAGAGCCAGAATTGGGGCTGCACCCAGACATCCTGCCAAAGCTGGCTGATTTGCTTGCGTCTGCCTCCCAGCGGACGCAGATCATCGCCACCACTCATTCCGACATCCTGGTGGACGCCATGACGGAGCACCCGGAAGCAGTAGTTGTGTGTGAAAAACACGAAGGCATGACCCGAATACGGCGGCTCAAACAGGAGGACCTGTCTGCGTGGCTCGGTAAGTATCGACTCGGCCAGTTGTGGACCAAGGGGGAGCTTGGAGGGACTCGCTGGTGAGCGCGTTCCTGTTTCTCGAAGGTGGGGGAAGTGGACCCAATTCAAAGGAATTGGACATTCGCTGCCGAGAAGGATTTCGGAAACTGCTGGAAAAGTGTGGTTTCGGGGAGCAGCAAAGAATGCCACGTTTGTTTGCGTGCGGCGGGCGAGCCGCTGTATTGGATGATTTCTCAACCGCTCAAACAACCAAGCGCGCTGACGAATACTTGGCCATGTGGATCGACAGCGAGGAGCGAATGGCGGACATCAACGTAGCTTGGAATCACCTGCAGAACGTCACGACGGTGCCGAAGCGGGTAAGACCCACAGGTGCGACCGACGATCAAGTGTTGTTCATGGCTACGTGCATGGAAACGTGGATTGTAGCGGATCGACAAGCGTTGACCAGCTACTACGGTTCTGACCTACAAGAGAATGCGCTGCCACCTCTCGACAACTTGGAACAACGTTCTCGCCACGACATCCAAGAGAGACTCTCCCACGCGACGCGCGATTGCACCAATCCTACAATAAAGGGAAGCAATCCTTCGTTTTACTTGGAAAGCTGTCACCCGATACATTGCGGGCTTATCTGTCAAGTTTTGCTCGTGTTCGGCGGATTCTTGATCAGAACCTTTGAAGTCAGGAGAGTCGCAATTGTTGGTTCGGTCGATTCTAGAGACATCCCTCGCCAGTTCGACCGTCTACCCGAGCCGTTCGGCCTGCTTCTTGCGACAAGACTCGCTGTTCTCCCAGTGTCTTTCCATGCAAGCGAGGTGAAATTGGTAGCCACAGCCCGGACAGCACGAATCTTCTAGCGAGAGGTCGGGGCCGAGCCATTTCCCGCAGCCATCGCAATTCATCGGCGTCTCCAAGCCTTGCTCAACCCGCATCTTGTGCCGTTCTTCCGCGCGCGCCCAGCGCAACTCAGCCTCGTGTATTTCACGCTGGCGCTCGTCTTCTTTTTCTCGGACCTGGAAGTACGATTTGAGTAGCGATCCGATGATGACCACCAACAGAAAGGTGAAAAGTAGGCCCATCACGAGGGTTGCCTCCGCGCGGCTCTGAAATGGATACGCACGATAGTGATTCTGGCTATACACCTCGATGCGCGACGGCGAAGTACTTATGCTCAACACGGGACCACGGATCTCGAATTTCAGAGTCACGTTCGACCTTGCGTTTCCATGCGTGCGCTTCCATTTGTTTATCCCTCGCTTTTTCCCATTCTTTCATGCGGTCCACAGGGGCATCGTAGTAGATGCCAAACTCCGAGTAAGGAAGCGTTGCAATCAGGAGCCGGGTTGTACCGCAAAGGTAGTTCGTGTTGCTCTTGGATTTGCCGAGTTCCCCGATGTCGGCGCTTTCACACAAATGCTTCCACCAATCCTCCTGGACCTCTAGCCCGAGTTCATACCGTCAACTCCCCACTTGAAGTATATTTCCGGCAACTGAGCCCACCTAGGGTGCTTGAAAAACGGGTGCTTCTCTTCCAGCTTTGGCAAGACGAACTCGTCATTGATTGCGACGATGCTCTCGGAAAGCTCAACCTCGCTGAGAAACACCTTGCGGTTGTTCCAGTAGGTCAGTCCGGGCAGCAGGCCCTCATCAGAGGGCGGCCGTATGACTGTGAACAGGAAGCCGGCGCGAAAGACGTTGTACTCCGACGCCGGCACTCTTTCGGCTTCCTCGCGGAGCCGATGCCACTCTTCCATACCGCCTATGAGTTTGAAATCTGAGAGAAGTTCGTACCAGCTGGGGTGAATGGAAACACAGAAGGGCTCAAAGATTTTCTCGACTCGGCGTGAAGCGTTGAGCTTTGCATAGAGTTCATAGCCTATCCACGCAATGAAAGTCAGTGCGATGCTTTGTCGCAGGGTAAATTCCCCAAGATACCGGACGCCCGCATAAAAAGCGGTCAGAAACGCCAGTTCCTTTGCGAGAACCTTGATGAATGCCATGCGCGCCCCCTCGAGTTGCCGATAGGAATCGAAGTAGCGCAAACGTACTCCATCGCCTGGCTCATTTCAAAGTGCAAAGTCCAGCCGCTAGAGCGTCTGACGGAGATGAAAACACAAGCGGAAGCCACGGCTCCGGGCGCGGCAGAGGTCCGTAAGTTCGAAAGATGGCGGCAATCGCTCCACGTCCGCTTCCGCGCAGATAGCCGCCCTCGCTGGAGTAGCGCAATCGAGCGCAAGAGCGGCACCGCCAACTAATACTCCTGACTCTATTCGACCATCCCGAAACACTGTCCCATTCCCAGCCGTAGACGTGACGGCGAGGCGTCCCACACTGCGGGCAAAATAGGAAAAACGCCCGCCCGCCGTTACGGGGCAACGTCCGCCAGACGATAGGCAAAGTCGTGGTGCTCTCATCGGTGCGCTTCAGCTCCACGTAATCGTTGGCTTCTCTCCCGCACGCGGTAAAGTGCGCCAGCCGCACAGCTTCCATGATCTTGCCGTCGTGTCTTTCGTCCTTCCACACCAACAGATAGGGAATTTTACGCGGATCGTTGAGATTAGCTCGCACAATCCACGCTGGGATGACGGGCATGTTTTCGCAGTTGAGCCTTGCCCAGAAACCAATGAAGCGGCCGCGCCTTCCGCGCCCCTGTTTTCGAGTCGCAATCGCGTTCACGGCTGTACCTGTGTGTTCTGTTGGCATGTGGCACGCTCGAACGAGTCAAGCCGACAAGTAATGTCATACGCCCACTGCTGCGCGTCAAAATGGGGAGGTTTATCAAACGTGGCTTCCACCAGATACTTGTACTTTTCGGCCGCTGAACCCTCGGGCGTTGGCGGGAAGCAGTGCGCTTCCATCCACTTCCCCGTCCAGGGCTGAACACGTTCTTGCCTCTCCAATAGGCCACGGACGATCTGAAACGAGTGTGACTCGTAGGTGCGTAGAGCCAGACCTACATCCGCATATCAGAATCAGAAGGCCGCAAAGAAATGCCAACACCCTTACCACGATACGCATACTTCCCATCATTCTTCCAAAACAGTTGTGTTGTCCACTGCTTCCCATGTTGCATGTTGCGCGGCTCAATAACTTCTGCGCTTTCACGGAGCCCACGTTGCGCCGACGGCAGACGAGAGCGGAAACAACGGGTGACACACCGACGCATGAAGGCTGGGGACCCGGCAGCGCGGGTTAGCAAAGCTCCGTAAACGCTTTCGGTCCTAGCTTTAGGCTAGAAAACGAACGATGGGCAAGGAATTTTGTCTGAGCCGTTCTATTTACTAATGAGCTATTTATAGTAATGGAGCGAAACGCTACATCTGTGAGTGGACGAGTGGACTCGAAGAAGAGGTTTATAGAATGCAAACGATTGCAATTTTCAGCGTGTCAGGAATCATAAGAGGATGGTGTGGAGTATAAGCGACCAACTGTGTCACGGCACAGGGCCAACCCGCTCCGAGCAAGTAAAGAGCTTAGAATCAATGTCTTAGGGATCTCCGTCTCAGGTTGCTCAGGAAAATCGTGAACGTTCACGATTTTTGCTTGACAATATCGATTTTTTGCGACATAAGTCTGCCCAAGACAAGTGCAAGTGCTCCCGGGAGCTATTTGGGTTTCGGGGAAAGCGTTTGCTTGGCTGGGCTGGCCGATTGTGCGGCTTCTCGAATTCTCAGCCTAGGGAACGCAGCGCTTGCGCGGCATAAGAAATATTTTTGGGGGTGAGATTGTGTTGAATCGTGTCCTTCGTAGTCACACCTTCCTTGCTGATGTGATCGCGATTCTCGAAGTTCCCGCTTTCCTAGTCGCTATTTTGATGTTGCTTGCGCCGCTTTGTTTCGGTCAGCAGTTGACCGGGACCCTGAGCGGCACGGTATACGATGTTTCGGGTGCTGTGGTTCCCAAAGCTACGGTGACAATGCGCAACGTAGCCTCGGGAGACGCTAGAACCTCGGTTAGCAACGACTCGGGATACTTCACGATTACCGCAATCCAGCCAGGCACGTATGACATTACTGTCTCCGCAGCCGGGTTTAAAGCTTGGCGGGAAAAGGGCATCGTTTTCGACCAAGGGGACAGCAGGTCGCTTGCAGGGGTGAAGCTTGAGGTGGGCAGTACAACCGAAACATTGGAAGTGAGCGCCAACGCCCTTTCCGTGCCGCTGGAGAATGGCGAAATTAGCACGACCCTTAGTACCCGAATGATTGAGGATATTCCACTGGTAGGCCGCGATGCTGGTGAGTTGCTGAAAGTCATGCCAGGAATGGCCTTCACGAACGGTTTGAGCCAAGGTGGGTCCTTCAACGACCAAGTTGTGGGAACGAACAACGGGCCGGTGGGCTCATTCTCCTCGAACGGGACGCAACCGAACGGGGCCATGGCTTTCATGCTGGACGGTGCGAATCTGGTCGATCCCGGTAATATGGGCACGCAAATTGCCAATATCAACCAGGACATGGTCTCGCAAGTCAAAGTCCTCACCAATGACTACAGCGCAGAGTATGCTAAAGGCCCCACGATTTTCCAGGCGTTCGGCAAGAGCGGTGGGCAGGCATTCCATGGCGAGGCTTATGAGTATGCGCGCAACAGCGCACTTAACTCCGTGGACGCTTACATCAAGGCACAGGGAGGCAATAACGCGGCCCAGCACTTCAACTATGTCGGGGGCAATATCGGCGGGCCCATCCTGCTTCCTTTCACACATTTCAACCGCGATCGCAAGAAATTGTTCTTCTGGGCCGGTTACGAATACATGCAGCAGCAGCCTGCTGCGACTCCAGTTTTCTACAATGTGCCTACGACCGCGCAATTGAACGGCGACTTCAGCAACACGGGTGTGCCGCAAGGAGCTATCAACCAGTGGTCCTTCGCTTATTCGGCACCGTACAACCCACCGGCAGGTTGGAACGGCGCTACTCACACTTTTCCGACCAGCGATTTTGACCCCAATATTCTGGGTTTGGTGAATCTTTTTAAGACCAAGTGGGCACCAAACGTCACTCCGACGGCCGCAAACGGATGGAACAATTTCACGTACGTTAACTCCAGCCCGCAGAACCGCTGGGAAGCCACTGGCAAAGTGGATTATGCGTTCAGTGACAACACCAAGCTAACTGTCTCCTATTCGCGGCAGGATGAAACCGACCTACATCCTGTTTCCATCTGGTGGGCTCCGCCTTGGACATTGCCGTATCCCTCCGGCGTCCAGGCGCCGACAACGGCCAACGTCGTAATGGCCAACTTCACTCACGTCTTCAATCCGACGACCACCAATGAATTCGTCTTCACCTACGCGCGCTATATTAACCCCAGTAGTCTAACGAATCCCAACGCCGTGAGCCGCTCGACTCTGGGGTTTAACGTGCCGGGACTGTTCGGCCACACGGCGAAGCAGATGCCGAATATTAACGGCCCGTGGGGCGGTTCCTTCCCGTACATCGTGAATTTCTCTTTTGACGGGGGATTCAATGGTGGCGGGGCGTTTGGGGGTCTGAAGAAAGATCCAGCGCTGTACGATAACGTAAGCAAAGTTATCGGAAAGCATACTCTGAAGATGGGGGTCTACTGGGACACCAGTGAAAATATTCAGTCGACCGGCGGGCTCCAGGCGTCGGATATTGGCGCGTATAACTTTGGCTGGGGCGGCAATGACACCGGTAATGTAGTAGCCGACTTCCTTACTGGTAATGGCTTTACGAGTTACCAGCAAACCAGCGCAGTCCCCGTTAACGACGTCAAATTCCACCAATGGTCCATTTACGGCCAAGATTCATTCCAGGTGAATAAGCAGCTAACGGTTAGTTATGGCTTGCGCCTGGATCACCAGGGGCAGTGGTATGGCCCGTCGACTGGAGCGCAAGTGTGGAACCCGGCCTTGTACAACAACACTTCTTCCGCGCCGAGCAATACGGGCCTCCAGTGGCACGGAATTAATTCCGGCATACCGCAATCCGGTTTCTCCTCTCCCGTGTTTTATCCGGAGCCGCGGGTAAGCCTTGCGTACGACTTGTTTGGAAACGGGAAGAGTGTCTTCCGCATGGGATACGCTATTTTCCGATATCAAATCTCCACGGAGGTTACCAGCGCATTCAACGGGCCGGAGGGGGCTTTCACGTACACTTCGCCGGGGTTCGGGGGTGGCTACGCGGCGGTTAGCCAATTCACCCCTCCCACCAGCGTCTCGCAAAATGGATCCAGTATCTACGTTATCCAGCCTGACAACAGGACGCCCCAGGTGTCGGACTGGAACGTGTCCTTGTCGAGTGCAGGACCCTGGCATTCAGTCTTCGAGGTTTCCTACATAGGTAATAAGAGCAAATATTTGTACGAAGATGGGACAAACGGAAACCTCAACAACCTTAACAACAATATTCCCGGGTCTTTCTTCTTTCCCGATCCCACAACGGGGAGGATGGTGTCTCCGGGAGCGCCGGGCTGCGACGACAGCAACTATGGCACGGCAAAGTGGGATCCCAGTATCGCCTGCCAGCAGAACTACAACACGTACAGCACCAGCAATAAGGCTAGCACCTGTGGGCCAACGGGAACAGCTCCCTGCCCTAACAACGTTTTCAACGGTAATAACTACCGGCCGCTGAGGAATTACCAGAACATTTACCTGCTGACCCACGATGGCTACGCCAATTACAATTCGTTGCAGGTATCGTGGCAAAAGCAGAGGGGTTCGTTCTTTTACCTGGCGAACTACACGTTCGGCAAGGCTCTGGGGCTTTGGGACTGGACGAGCAATAACGGCGCCGCTGGCGGCAACACCGTAGATCCGTTCAGTCTGCGCAACAACTACGGCCCGTTGGCGTACGACCACACGCACATATTCAATGTGTCGTATTCCTATCTTGTGCCAAAACTGTATCACGGCTTCCTCGGCGGAGCCGTCAATGGTTGGAGGTTCAGCGGCTATACGACCTTACAGAGTGGAGCCCCCATCCAGCCGAATACCGAACTTAACATTACCTGGCCAGGGGGGCTAACGGTTCCAACGCAGGGCATCCCCAGCCTGCCGGACAACAGCATTCACTTGCCGAATGGCTTGATTTCCACCAACATGAACGCAGCCACTTGGTTCGGGTCAGACGCCTATCATTATCTGCTGCCTGTTCTGACCTGCGACCCAAGGAAGGGTTTGGCGTCCGGGCAGTATTTCAACCCGAACTGCTTCGCCCCCCCCACCTATGGGCAGCAGGGCAATCTCGAGTGGCCATACATACATGGGCCGGCATACGTCAATAGCGACTTGTCCGTCGGCAAGCAATTCCGACTCAAGGAAAGCAAGATGGTTGAATTACGCATACAAGCCTCAAACTTTCTCAATCATCCTTTGCGGCAGTTCGGGTTGGCAGGAATTGTGGACAACCAACTCAACTTCACAAAGACGACGCCTGGGACTTATTTTGACAGCGTTCAGAACAAGAACGTTAACGTCAATGTCATTTCGCTTTCCCAAACAAACACGAACCCGCTGACCACTGGCAAACCTGAGTTCGCCACCGGCGCCCGAAACATTACCGTGGTCGGCAAGTTCATCTTCTAATGCACTGTAAAATAGGCGCGTGACATCAATTGTTCGATTTGGGGGCGACGCGAGTCGCCCGCTGGTTTTTCTCGGCCATTCGCCGCATTCGATGTTAGTCTGCTCCGCTTACGCACCGTCGGCGTATAGGTTCCTATCTTCTCAGAATGGCGCATTAAACGGTCTGAGCTAGCGCCGTTGGGAGTATTTTCTCCTGTTATGATCTTAGGAAAGGCAGGCGCTTGGACGCGCCGCAAGCTTTTGCGCACCCTTCAGGCGACTATTGGGTCTGCGCTGGTTCCGGCGGAGGGGCTGCGCGCCGCTCTTGCTGCCGTGGAATCCGCCATGGGGGTTCCCAGCGCATCGGGACGCATCCCACCCGCGCCCGGCATGAGCGGTCCTATCTGGTTCGAGCTAAAGAGAGTCCCGTTTGTTTTGGAAAACAGTCCCACTCCGGCTAAGAATGCACCCGAGACCATGCCGGGGGGAGTGGCGCTCTTCGATTACAACGGCAATGGCCGGCCCGACATTTTCTTTACCAATGGCGCCAACATTGCCACGCTGCGAAAGGACTCGCCCAAATACCGCAATCGACTGTTTCGCAACGAAGGCAACGGCACGTACACAGATGTGACGGACGCCGCCGGCGTGGCAGGCTCCGGCTACGACATCGGGGTTGCTGTCGGGGATTACGACAACGATGGCCACCCGGACTTATTTGTCGCCGGGCTACACCACAGCACCCTATACCACAACAACGGCGACGGAACCTTCACCGACGTTACCGCGAAATCCGGCTTGGATGCCGTCCTGAACCGCCCGGACTCCGAATATGGGCCGCTGTGGTCGGAAGCAGCCGTTTGGGTTGACGTGAACAATGATGGTTTGCTTGACCTTTTTGTTGTCAACTACATGCAGTGGAGTTATTCGGAGAAACCGCTTTGCACATTTCGTGATTTCACAGACTATTGCAGCCCGAAGCTTTACAAGGGTCAGCCGAATCAGCTCTTCCTGAACAGAGGCGATGGGACTTTTCAGGATGTCTCCGAGGATTGGGGGGTACGCAAGTTGGTCGGCAAGGGCATGGGAGTGGGCATGGCCGACTACGATATGGATGGTCTGCCGGATTTATTTATTACCAACGATATATATTACAATTTTCTGCTACGCAACAGGGGAGACAGGTTCGAGGAGGTCGCCTTCGAAGCGGGCGTGGCTCTGGTTGAGGATGGAGACTTCATTTCCGGAATGGGCTTGGACTTTCGTGATGTCAACAACGACGGATACCCGGACATCGCTTTTGTGGCCTTGAACAACCAGACTTTTCCGCTTTTTGAGAATACCGGGAAGGGCGCGTTTCGGGAGATTACGACTCCCAGTGGCATGCGCAGGCTGAGTTCTTCGATGTCCGGGTTCGGCGCTGGGTTATGCGATTTCGACAATGACGGGTGGAAGGATCTATTTGTCAGTTGCGGCCACGTCGAATCAATTTCCCTCCCCGGCCAGCCCGTGGATCAATACAACGCGGTTTTCCGCAACCTGGGGCCAAGCGGGAAATGGTCCTCCTTGAGGGAGGAGGCTGGATTGACTGCTGCCGCGCCTGTGCGCCATCGTGGCTGCGCTTTCGCCGACCTGGACGGAGACGGGCGAATCGATGTGGTTGTAACTGCGCTCGGACAGCCCGCTGAGATCTGGATGAACCGCAGCGGAAAGACCGGGCATTGGCTCGACGTGGCGCTGCGCGGCAGCAAGAGCAATCGTGACGGAATTGGCGCGAGAATTAAGCTAGTGAGCAAGAGCAGAACACAGTACAACCACATGACCACGAGCGTCGGCTATGCCTCCTCGGCCTGCGGCCCAGTGCATTTCGGTCTTGGCCCGGATAGCCGAGCGGAGTTGATTGAAATCCATTGGCCGTCGGGAATCGTCCAAACGCTCAGAGATATCCAGGCGGATCGAGTTTTGTCTGTTACAGAGTCTTCCGCGCAGAGTTAATTTCTGGCTGGGGCGATTCTCCGTTCAGGTCTCAATCCTGACGCCTTAGGGGTCGAAAAGGGCTGGTGGCTAGGGGCGATCTTCTCGAAAAGCTCGCGCTCCTACTATTTGCCGATGGGGGCTAGCGCCGCGCTTCCAACGCAAGTGGCAGGGCAATCTCCGTTGCACCAATTCGCCCTGTGGAATTGTCGCGAATGGCGAAGCGAAGCCAGGCGGCATCGGTGGGAACGTCAATCCGCTCGCGGATGGTGAGGACCCGAGGTCCTTGCGTCGGAGCCGACGGCGAAGTCGTGTCGGCTTTCTGCACCGCTGCGTTCAACATAACACCATCCGCGCCGAATGCGGCTAAGGCAAGCTCGAGTGTTCTTGATTCCCCTGTGGCCGCGCTGGGAGCGCGCTCCAATTGCGCCGCCGCAAGGCGGAAATCAACTACGTAGGCCTGTAGGGATATCTTGGACAGCAGCCACCTGTCAGGCTTTTTGTTGGTACCCTTAAAGTAGGCTGGCTGCTCGGCAAGAGCCAAAACTTGGTCAGCCGTTGGCCGGTACGGGCTGCCGGCAAGTTGTACGTGAGCGGAAAAGACAAGATCGTGCGCAATCGGCGCGCCACGTTGCATATGAATGTATAGCGAGTCATCGGGTTGGATTACGCCGGGCTGGGCGAGCAGTTCTCGCTCCTTGCGGCTCCCAGTCGGCAGCGGCTCGTCCAATGCCCTTAAAGAATAGGACCGCCGATAAGCCAAGTGATATCCGTGGCGCGAGATTTCGACTTTGATGTGACGGAGTTTCCCGTCATCGTCCAAATTGGTAGGGGAATACGTGAACTCGTAGTAGTCTGCGCAGGTATCGGCAACTCCCGCGATAAAGCCTTCTACATCGTTGTCGTTGTAAAAGGCACGGCCTCCGGTCTCCTCCGCAATCGAGTCCTCAAGTGAATGAGAGCCGTTCAGAGCCTGCCCTTCGCCTGAGCCGGCGAGCGCTCGAGCGACAAGTCCTCGAGCATCGACGGGATAAACTGCAACTTGTGCGCGGGCCAGCGTGTCAATAGCCGCTCTGAATTCGTCCTCCACTAACGTGCTTCCTGAACTCATGCCAACCGGGGCGGAGGAAGTGGCCCCAGCGCCAGTAATCGCGCGTAGCAACATAAAATACGGGAAATCTCCCGAGATCCAGATCAAATTCTTACGACCGGGAAAGCCTGAAAGAAATCGACCAATGTCGATCAAGGCTCCTAGTCCTGAGACGTAAGGACGAAAGTTGTCAGCGTAAATGAAAATCTTCGGTAACTGGTTGGACTGAGGCGAAACAGCGGCGAGCAACCGGTCCCGGCCCTCGGTAAAGCCCTGAACCAGATGAAGCGTGTCTGTTAGAGCAAAGATAGCGAAGCGAGCCCCCTGCGGCTTAGAGCCGATGAAGTCCTGCAACTGCTTCCGCGCTCGTGGTTGATCCTCAATCTCAGTGTGCAGCAGATCGAGAAGCACGATCAACAACGGGCCGCGCTCCGGCCCGGAGGGAAGATTAACGAACCAGTTTGCCGGGAGCGCTGGCAAACGAGGCGGAACAAACTCCGCATCGGAGGCACTTGAATGGCTGTCGAACGAAAGCAACTCCTGGGGCGTACCATCTTCGTAGACGGAGAAATCCTGTTCCGACAGGCCGCGAACCGGTTTGCCTTTAGTATCCGTGACCGCCACATCGACAATTACACGACGGACATTAGTTCGAATAGTAGTCTGAGGAAGTTGTACATGCGCTGAGCTGAGGTCCTGCGCAGCTGCCAGAATCGGTAGCACATGGAGGAACGCGCAAATCGCCGCAGGAGCGATTGTCAACAACCTGCGGCGGTACTCAACCGCGAAGAGCTTCGAGCAGTGGCGTTGAAGTTCCCGGCACATGCAAACGCTTATCAGCCATGTCTCCGGGTTGGACCCGGGAAATAGTGCTCCTCCTGCTTCTGGAGGGAGCGCATAGCGTGCAAAAACCGATTCGACGTGAACATTTTATCGTGTCTGATTTCCTCGCGCCAGCCCGTTTCTTCCGGCACAGTTGCCGCCGACAAATGCAGCCTGAATCTGTCTGGGCCGCAAAACAATTAACTTCAGCACGGTCTTCGCCGGTCAGGCCGTCGGCATCAAAGAAGTTCACGACGACATCTGGCTGGTCAGCTTTATGGATTATGATTTGGGTTACTTCGATCTGGAAACGCGGGTGCTGGAGCCGCTCGACAATCCGTTCGGCCCAAAGTTGTTACCTATGTAGCCGGTACATTCCGTAACCCATGTCTCCGGGTTGGACCCAGAGAGTTATGGCGCGCCTGGGGCGACTCGAACGCCCGACCTCTGGTTCCGGAGATTAGCTCCGGAATAGCATCTTATTGGTTCGCTTGGTACTTAGCCGCACCTGAGTACCGGATTTTAGCCCGTTTTCGGCGGTTATCTTTCCCAAATCTTTCCCAACTTTTTGCGGCTCTGAACTGGAGGTCCCATATTGCACATTCCCTTTCGTTATTCCCCGACCGTCACAATTCTGGGAATGCTGATCGTTTTCAGCAGGAATCCGCAATCAGAAACGCCGCATAGTGACGAATCAGATCGAGCTTGTCCTCGTCTAACCCCTGCAGCTCCTGTTCGCTGAGTCTTCCTCGGTGCACCAGGTCGCCGAAGACTTGGATCAGGACCGAGTATCTCTAGTCGAATTGCTGATCGATCTGACTGCGTCGTCCTGTCAGGTAATGTTCCAAGTCCCAGAGGTCAGATGCCCGCTGAATTTTCACCGCTCTCTCCTTGGTCTCGGTCATAACCGCTTGCAATTCCCGCTGGAGCGCCTGATCAAAGGCTTTCCGTGCGATGGCCTTCTCCGCG
>WNGK01003514.1_pt1 | contig 16933 bp, 12 predicted proteins | sample 5400601 | NCBI WGS metagenome assembly WNGK01 (sample SAMN13153376, study PRJNA577476) | soil metagenome | isolation source: 60 cm soil or saprolite under Garry oak tree replicate 1 | place: USA:California | collected 2016-06-15
GAAGTCGTTCTTGATCATGTGCTCCAGCATGTTGCCGGGGACGAACTCGATGGGCTGCGACATCTTGGTGATGGCGACCACCGCGTATCCCTCGTTGTAGAGCTTCATGGCCTTCTCGCTCACCGACCAGTCCACGAGCGTCCTGGCCGCCTCGAGGTTCTTCGTTCCCTTGACGATGGCCGTGGCCTCCATGTCCCAGCCGGAGCCCTCGGACGGGAAGACGATATCGATGGGCGCCCCCTGCTTCTTCTGCCGGGCCGCGCGGAACTCGAAGGAGATGCCGATCGGGTACTCGCCCGCCCCCGCCATCGTGCACGGCTTGGAGCCCGAGTGCGTGTACACACCGACGTTCTGGTGGAGCGCGTCCATGTACTTCCAGCCCTCGGCCTCGCCGAAGAGCTGGAGCCAGCTCGTGACGTCGAGGAAGCCGGTGCCGGAGGAGGCGGGATTCGGCATGACGATCGTGCCCTTGTAAACGGGCTTGGTCAGGTCCTTCCACGAGGTCGGCTTGGGCAGGCTCTTCTTCTGGGCCTCCACCGTGTTGAAGCAGATGGCCGCGACCCAGGCGTCCATCCCAACCCACGCGGGCGGGTTGTCCTTGTCGCGGAACTGGGCGTCCAGCTTGTCGACGCCCTTGGGCGCGTAGGGCAGGAGCAGCCCCTCGGGCTTCAGGACGAGGAGGCTGGTCGCGGCCAGGCCCCAGATCACGTCGGCCTGCGGATTGGCTTTCTCGGCCAGGAGCTTCGCGGTGACGACACCGGTCGAGTCGCGCACCCACTTGATCTCGATGTCGGGATGATCCTCGTTGAAGCGGGCCGCGTATTTCTTGAGATCGTCGGCCTCGACGGCCGTGTAGACGGTCAGCGTTGTCTTCGCGGCGACGACGGGGCCGCCGGCGAACGCAACCGCCGCCACGATGACGGCGACGCCGAGGAGAGCGGAGCGGGCCCTGACGTATGTGGCGAGAGCCATGAGATCCTCCCTGTGGGGCTTCCGAGTTCGACCGCACTCCCCGGACGCGAGCGGCTGATTCTAGCGTGGGCCCTCGGTTTTGTCACGCGGAGAAGGTCGGGGACGGAGGGCGAGCGTCCATCTCCACTGGCGCTCCGGCTCGGCTCCGCGGCGGTACGGGCGGCGGCACCGCGTGCGGTGCCGCCGCCCGGTTGGAAGCTCAGTGGGAGTGGCCGGCCGCCTTCTGCAGTTCCGCGACCGGCACCATGCGACCGTGCAGGGGAAGGATCTGGTCGACCGCGAGCCCCTGCTTCATGATGTTCTCGACGAGGTTGACCGTGAACGCGCTCGGCGGCGTCATCGGGGTCGCGTTCGGCGCCGGCGGCGTGTACGCGTCCGCCTCGATCAGGAACTTCTCCTTCGGCAGGTACACCATCAACAGGTCGTCGGCGTGGAGACTGCCTGCGATGTGACGGACCTCGACGGTTCGCGTTCCGTCGGTGAGCGAGCGCCGGTCGCGGACGCCTTCCACCGCGGCGGCCTTCTTGCCCGACTTTGCGAGGTGATCCGGGCTCACGGTCGCGGGCGCCGCGACGACCTTCTCGAAGTACGTCTTCGCGAGGTCGTGGGTGACGAGGGTGACGCCCTCGCCCGCGAACGCCCGCACCCCACCCGAGTGATCGAAATGGTGATGGCTCACCACCAAGTATCTGATGGGCTTGCTCGACAGCTTGCGGATCTCCGCGAGAATCGCGAGCGCCCGCTCGTCGTTGAGCGGCGACTCGACGACGATCAGGTGATCCTTCATCTCGATCACGACGCTGTGATGCGAGCCACCGGTCACGTACCAGACGCCGTCGGCCACCGACTGGGTCGCCACCCGCGCATACGGGCTGGCGGCCTGGCGGACGTTGTCCGGCACCTGGATGTCGGCGGCGGCGTTCGGCCGCACCTCCGTCACCGTGAGCTCGAGCGCGGGGAAGCCGCCGTACGTCTGGCGGATCTTCGTGGGGAACTTCACGCCGCCGAAGTCGCGGTACTCCGCGTAGCTCACGGTGACGGGCATGTCGCCGAGCACGGGATTCGACATCGTCGCCTCGATTCTCTCGATGAGGCCCGCCGTGTCGAGGAACGCCGTGGCCTTGAAGCGGCCGGGGACGCCGAACACGATCGTGCGTCCCTGCATCATGCCCTTGCCGGCCAGCGCGGCCTGGACGACGCCGTGCGGGGTTGACCAGAGCTGGAACTGACGGTCGGCGAGCGTGATCGGGGCCGGCACCGCGGCGTCGCCCGTGACGTTCCAGGCATGGTCGCCGCTGAGCGCGAAGACCAGCTTGTGCTCGCCCCGGATATAGACGCCTCCGCCGCGAGGGGGCTCGAGCGCGCGCGTCTGGAGGATCTCCTGACGGAACGACGCCGTCTCGTAGTTCACGACCCGCGTGAAGGTTCTGATGTCGAACTGCGGCCACGCCATCCCCGGGGTCGCGCTCTGGCCGACCTGAAAGGTCACGCCGCTGCCCTGGATCTCGATCGACTTGAGATTCGTCGCGCCGAGCGCCTTGGCGACGCTCTCGAGCGCCGCGCGACTGTCCTGGGCCTGAGCGGCGACCGGGAAGAGCAGCAGAACTGCCGTCAAAAGGGAGACGAGGGTACGCATCGCGACCTCCTCGCAGGTGTGTGGGTGCGACCGCCGTTTCTGGGCGGCGAGACATTACACCGCCGAGCAGGGCTTGTCGAGTCGCGTTGAAAACGCTGGAAGGCCCTCGAAGGTTTCCGCGACGGGGCATTGGGGGCTATTTGCTCATCGGACGCCTTGACGCCGCCACGCCCGCCGGAGCAGGATGACGCGGATGGCCTCCGAGCGCGGGTTCCCGCCGACGTGCAGCGCGCGGCACAGATCAAGGGCCGCGGCGTGATGATGACCGGCCAGCTCGCCGGACCCGAGCCAGAGCGCGCGCCATGCTGAAGCGGGGCCTGCCCCGGTGGCTCGAGTGGACGATGGACCGCGAGCAGGCGCGGCGCGCGCCCTTCTTGGCCCACTCGCCGCTCTTCGCCGGGCTGCCGCGCCGCCTGCTCGGCCGGCTGGCCACGCGGTTTCTCGAGAAGGCCTACTCCGCGGGGGAGGTTGTCTTCCACGAGGGCGACCCCGGGCGCGCCCTCTTCGTCGTCGTCGAGGGCACGGTGGAGATCACCCAGGCGACCCCGGGGGGCGAGCACCTCGTGCGCACGCTGGGCGCGGGCGACGCCTTCGGCGAGCTCGCCCTCCTCGACGAGTCCCGGCGCTCCCGCAGCGCGCGGGTCGCCGCGCCGGCGCGGCTGCTCATCCTCTACAAGACCGACTTCGACGCGCTCATCGACGGCGAGGCCCGGATCGCGGTCGTCGTCATGCGCAACCTCTCGCGGCTCCTCGCCGCGTACGCCCGGAGCAACCCCGTGGTCGTGAGCGAGCCTGGGCCCGGGCCGGGGGTCGCCGAGCCGACGTGAAGCCGAGCTGGCTCGTGATCGCCGGCGTTGCCGCGCTCGCCTGGCTGGCGCGTGGCCTCGCCCTCCCTGTCTTTCTCGCGATGGCGTTCGCCTACCTGCTCAGCCCGGTCGTCGCGTGGGCGGACGCCCGCGCCATCCGCCGGAGTGTGGCGGTCGGTGCGCTCTTCGCCGCCATCATCGCCGTGCTGCTCGCCGCCGGCGTGCTCCTGGGGCCGCGCATGCTCACCGAGGCGTCGGCGCTGGTGGACCGTCTGCCCGGGCTCGCGAGCCAGATCGACACGGGCCTCGACGGCGCGGTGCGCGAGCTGTTCGAGGCGGCGCCCGTGTTCCGCCGCGTGCTCCCCGAGGGCGGGGGCTGGGCCCGTCAGTTCGTCCTGAACCGTGCCCCCGGGGACCCGAGCGACCTCTTCGAGCACGCCGGGCACCTCTTCCTGCTCGCGATCCTCGTCCCGTTCTTTGCCTTCTTCCTCCTCCGGGACATGCCGCGGATCGTCACCGCGGCCATGGACCGTCTGCCTCCCCAGCACGTGGAGACTTCCGTGGCGGTCTGGCGCGAGCTCAACAGCGTCATCGGCCGCTACATTCGAGGCGTGGTGCTGGACGGTCTCGTGGTGGGTGCGCTGGCCGCAGGGGGGCTCTGGGCGCTGCACGTGCCGTATCCCCTCCTGCTCGGCGCCTTCGCCGGTGTCGCCAACGTGGTGCCGTTCATCGGCCCGCTGCTCTCGGCTGCCGCCGCCGGGCTCGTGGTTCTGCTGACGCCGGGGCAAGGGCTCGCGGGAGTCGTGCGTGTGGCGGTGCTGTTCCTGGCCATCAAGGTGCTCGACGACACGGTTATCCAGCCGTTCACGATCGGGCGGAGCGTCCACCTCCACCCGGCGCTCCTGCTCGGCTCGGTGGTGGTCGGCAACCACGCCCTCGGCGTGCTGGGCATGATCGTCGCCGTGCCGGTGGCCACGGTGCTCCAGGAGACGGTGCGCCTGCTCCTCGAGCACCGGCGCGTCCTCGCGCGGCGCAGGTGGAAGCAAAGTTAGGCGGGTTTCCTCCACCGTCAGGCGCGAGCCACCGCGACAGAGATACGTGCCTCCTCGACGTCGGTCTCTCGCGCCATCCACCCTGGGGGCGGAGACCCGTGGCGCAGCTCCACGGCGAGCGTCTCGGCACAGATGTAGACCGAATGCTCCTCGATCGCCTCCGTGGCTTCCCTGTCAGCATCCACCGAGATACGAATGCGGTCCGCGACGTTGAGCCGCGCTTCTTTGCGCATCATCTGGATGTGGTGGACCAGGTGACGGGCCAGGGCCTTGCGCCGAAGCTCGGGAGTCATCGTGGTATCGAGAGCCACCGTCACGTCTCGGTCGGCAGCGGCCGCGAAGCCGTCTCGACCTTCCACGGTGATCTTGAGATCTCCCCACCCGAGCGCGATCTCGATGTCGCCCACGGGCAGCGTCACGTGACCGGTGGCAAGCAAGCTGTCGCGGACCGCTTTGCCGGCACGTGCGGCGAGGGCGGCACGGAGGGCAGGGACGGTATTCGGCGGTAAGGTCGAGGTGTCGCGCATGTCGAGCTCTGCCGTGACCACCATCTGGTCGTCGAGGCTGGCCACCGTCTCCAGGCGCTCGACGTTCAGCTCCTCGAGGACATCGCGCTCGAAGAGCCGCGCGCCCCGAGCCGTGTCGGGGGGCGCCACCAGGAGAGCCCGACCGAGGGGCTGCCTCACCTTGAGCCGCGCAGCGTTGCGGGCCGCGAGCCCCACGCTCAGGACCCGTCGTGCCGCCTCCACGCTGGCTTCGAGATCGGGCCGGACGAGCGCGGCGTCGGGTTCGGGGAAACTGGTCAGATGGAGGCTGATGGGCGCACTCGGGAATGCGGCCGGCACGAGGTTCTGATACACGTGCTCGGTGATGAACGGCATGACCGGCGCGAGGAGCTGACACACACGCACGAGCACGTGATAGAGCACCTGGAATGCGGCCTGCTTCTCATCATCGAGGATGGCCTTCCAGAACTCGCGGCGCCGCCGGCGCACGTACCAGTTCGAGAGATCGTCGTGGATGAAGGCGTCGACGGCGGTAACGGCACGCCGGATCTGATAGGTGTCGAAGGCCTCCCGGACTTCGGCGATCGTGGCCTGCAGCCGGCTGAGCAGCCACTGGTCGAGGGGTGCCGAATGCGTGGGAACGCTGTCTGGTCCCAGAAGGGCGGGTCGGTCGAGGTTCGCATAGGTGACGAACAGGCCGTAGACGTTCCAGAACGTCAGGAACCGCCGCTTGACGTCACGAGCTCCCTCGAAGCCGAAGCGCATCGGCTCGGTGATGGCCTGCGACGCGAACATGTGACGGATCACGTCGGGGCCCATCTTCTCGAGCGCATCGTCGAGCCAGATCGCGTTCCCCCAGCTCTTGTGCATCTCGCGGCCATCGGAGGCCAGGACCCGTTCGTGCGCCAGCACGGTCCGATAGGGGCTCTGGCCTTCCAGGGCGGTGGACATGAAGAGCAGCGCATAGAACCACCCACGGAGCTGCCCCACCGCCTCGACGATGAAGTCGGCGGGGAACCAGCGCTCCCATTGCTGGCGGTCCTCGAGGTAGCCCAGCGTCGAGAACGGCACGATGCCGGCATCAAGCCAGCAGTCGCCGACCTCGGAGACCCGGCGCACCGGCTGCGCACACTCTGGACAGCGGATGAGGACGTCGTCGAGCCACGGCCGGTGCAGCTCCGGGACCGCGTCCACCGCCCCGGGGTCGATGGCCAGCTCGCGAAGCTCCCGGCGCGAGCCGATCACAGTGAGGCGCCCGCATCCACACGGGTAGAAGGGCAGGGGCAGGCCCCAATATCGCTTGCGCGAGATGCACCAGTCCCCCATGTTGGCGAGCCAGTCGTCCATCCGGAGCTGCATGTGGCCGGGGCGCCATGTCACGCCCTCGTTGGCGGCCCTGGCCAGTGAGCGGATCTCGGTGGCGTCGATGAACCACTCGTCGGCGACGCGGAAGATCAGCTCCTCGGCACATCGCCAGCAGGTCGGATAGCGATGGCGGTAGGGGGCCCGCGCGAAGAGCACGTGGCGCTCCTTCAGCAGGCCCGCGATGGTGGCGGCGGCATCGAGGGCTCTGGTCCCTGAGAGCACACCGAAGCCATCGAGGTAGCGTCCGTCGTCGGTCACGGGGGCAATGACGGGAAGGCCGTGACGGCGGCTGAGCTCGAAGTCCTCCAGTCCGCAGCCTGGCGCAATGTGGACGAGCCCGGTGCCTTCCTCGGCGGAGACCTCCTCCCAGGCAACGACGCGATGCTCGACGCCGCGCTGGACGGGAAGGTCATCGAAAGGCCCGACGTAGCGCAGCCCCACCAGCTCGGCGCCCTTGACGGTACGCCGCGGCTGACCGAGCGCCGGGTAACGCCCGACGAGACTGGTGGCAAGGTAGTACACGGTGCCTGCCTGTGCGCATTCGGCGTAGTCGAGCTCCGGGTTGACGGCCACCGCCACGTTGGCCGGCAAGGTCCATGGCGTCGTCGTCCAGACGAGCAAGCAGTGATCAGCTCGATCCAGGAGAGGAAGAGCGACCGTGACCGACTCGTGCGTGAGCTCGGCGTAGGCATCGAGCATCTCGTGCTGCGAGATCGAGGTTCCACACCGCGCACACCACGGCATCGGACGATGCCCCCTGTACAGCCAGCCGCGTCCGTGGCAGTGCTTCAGAAAGTGCCAGTTGTATTCGATGTTGGCGTCAGACATCGTGAAATAGGAGCGTGGCCAGTCCATCCACTGGCCGAGCCTCCTGGATTGCTCCGTCTGGACTTCGGCGAAGTGCAAGACCCGATCTCGGCAGGCGAGAGAGAAGCGCTCGAGACCGAACGACTCGATCTCGCGCTTCGAGTTGAACCCGAGGGTTTTCTCTACTTCGACTTCCACCCACAGGCCCTGGCAGTCAAAGCCGTTCTGGAATCTCTGTTCGTAGCCGGCCAGGGCTTTGTAGCGCTGGACGACGTCTTTATATGTACGTCCCCATGCGTGATGGACACCCATGGGGTTGTTCGCCGTGATCGGGCCATCGAGGAAGGAGAAGCGCGACCCACCGCGGTTCTTGGCAACGAGACGCGGAAAGACCTGCTCTCGCTCCCAGAACTCCAACGTGGTGCGGGCGACGGCGATGAAGTCAAGTGGCCCCGGCATCGTAAACATGCTCGCCTCCGGTGGTTCGTTGGGATGACCCGGTTCCGGCGACCATTTGCGAGCCGAGGTAGCACTCGTTGCAGAAACGAAACGGCCGCCAGGAGACCTGACGGCCGCGGGATACGCGAAAGCGCTACGTGACCGTCAGCTCACACAGTTCTCCGTGCCTATGGCTGACCGACTAATTCGAAACATGGACTAAAGCTAGCACACCGCTCCTCCATCGCGCAATGGAGCTGGTACAGGAACGCGACGCTCGTCAATTACGCGGAGCGCTCCGCGGCGGCACCATCCCATTGAGGCGCACGTACACGACCAGGTTGCCGTAGTGATTCATGTTGTCGTGGATCACTCCGAGAATGGCCGCCCAGCGCTGGACCTGCTGGCCGCCTCGCCCCGCCACCATTTCCAGGGCCTTTTCCTCCGTGAGCCCCTCCCACACGCGGGCGCCGTAGTCGTAGCTTTCCTGGAGCGCCTTCATGATCTCCGCGCGGCTCCTGAGGGCGTCGAAGCGGGTGTTACTGCCGAGGTTGTCGCCGGAGACCCTGCTGAAGAACGTATAGTTCTCACCGATCAGGTGGATGAGGATCTCCCGGAAGGTGCGCACGGCGGGCGTCGGCCTGAAGTCGTACTTGTCTTCGGGAATGATATCGGCGAGTCCGAGAACCAGCGCGCGTGTGCTCTCCCAGGTGGTCTTGGTCGGCGCCAGGAAGCTCGTGGCGGGGAAGCCGGGCCGGCCGGCCCCCGCGGCCGGCGCCGGACCGCTCGGCGTCTGAGCCATTCCCGGAGCGGCCCACAGCAGGGCAAGCGCGGCCACGACGAGACTCCGCATCAGCGTGTCATTGATCATCATTCCTCCTGTGCGGGCAAGAGACGGCGGTGCCGGGAGGCAGGATCGAACCCTCATGAGCTTGGGACGTAGATAACACGAAACCCGGCCAGATGCTCGATCCCCGTGCGCGCCTCGCCCGCCGCCTGATGCGGAGGTGCGCGGTGGACACGGCGCCTTGCGCCCCCTCTGATCTGCCGTGCTATCGTGGGAACCTGTCATGACGTCCTCCGGGCTCCTGCGCGAATTGTTCTGGAGCGTGCCGTTCTGGACTGCCTTCGGCGTGGCCATCCTGGCGGGCGCCTCCGGTGTCAGCCACGCCGCCGAGGCGCCGACGGGAGCAGAGGTCCTGCAGCAGTTGCGCAGCTTCGCCAACATGGGCAGCGTGCTCTACGTCGCCGCCCATCCGGACGACGAGAACACGCAGGCCATCGCTTACCTGGCCCGCGGACGCGGATACCGGACGGCCTATCTTTCGCTCACCCGCGGCGACGGCGGACAGAACCTGCTCGGCCCCCAGCTCGGCGAGGCGCTCGGCGTGGCGCGCACGCAAGAGCTGCTCGCCGCGCGCCGGCTGGACGGCGGGCAGCAATACTTCACCCGCGCGAAGGACTTCGGGTACTCGAAGACTTCCGAGGAAACCCTGAGTGTCTGGGACCGGCAGGCCGTCCTTGGCGACATCGTGCGCCTGATCCGCGAGTTCCGCCCGGACGTGATCATCACGCGATTTTCCCCGAAGCCCGCGCTCACGCACGGTCATCACACCGCGTCCGCCGTGCTCGCCGTCGAAGCGTTTGGGCTCGCCGCCGATCCCGGGGCGTTTCCCGAGCAGCTCCGCACGCTCAAGCCGTGGCAGGCGCGGCGCATCGTCCACAACGTCGGCCGGGGCGCCGCCGCGGCGAATCCCGGCGCCAACATGGCGATTGCCGGCATGCCCGCCGACGTGCCCGATGGTCCGGGCGTGGTGAAGTTGGACGTGGGCGGCAGGGATCCGGTGTCCGGCGAGTCGTTCGCATCGATCGCCAACCGCAGCCGCGGCATGCACAAGACGCAGGGCTTCGGCAATATCGGCCCTCCCGTGAGCGAGGGGTCGCGGATCGAGCCGTTCGTGCTGCTCGCCGGAGACATGCCGACGAAGGATCTCTTCGACGCTGTGGATGTGACGTGGAACCGCGTGCCGGGCGGCGCCGAGGTCGCCCGGGCGGTCGACGAGGAGATCGCGAAGTTCAACGCGCAGGACGCGCCCGGGCGCGTGCATGCGCTGCTTGCCATTCGCCGTCGCCTCGCCGCGCTTCCCGCGGATCTCCTCGTCAGCGACAAGCGCGAGCAGCTCGATCGGATCATCGAGGCGTGCCTCGGCCTGGAGGTCGACACCGTGGCGGATCGCGCCGAGGTGGTGCCCGGCGAGAGCGTGAAGCTCCGCCACACGGTTGTGGTCCGTTCGCGCGTCCCCGTGCGCTGGACGGCGGTGCGGTACCCGGGCGCCCACCGCGTGATCAACAAGGCCATCGCGCTACGCCCGGACCAGCCGGCCGTTCGCGAGGCCTCGCAGGTCGTGCCGGCGGGCACGCCGCCGAGCCAGCCATACTGGTTGCGCATGGAGGGGACGCCCGGGCTCTTCGCCGTGGACGATCCCTCGCTCATCGGCCGCCCCGAGAACCCGCCCACGCTCCCGGTCGAGTACGTCTTCGACATCGGCGGGCAGACGCTGGTGATAACCGGCGAGGCGAAGCCGGCCGCGGATCCCGTCCGTCTGGGGCTTCGGCGGCGGCTGGAGGTCATCGCGCCGGTCTCGCTGCACTTCGTCGCGGGCGTGCGGCTCTTCGCCCCGGGCGCCGCGCGTCCGGTGACGGTGGAACTCACCGCCGTCCGCGCGCGCACCGCCGGCGCCGTGCGCCTCGACGCGCCGGCCGGCTGGACGGTCACGCCGGGCGCGCAGCCGTTCCGGCTCGCCGCCCCCGGCGCCCGCGCGCGCTTCACCTTCACGGTGACCGCGCCGCCACAGGCCGCGACGGCGGCGCTCGGCGCGAGCGTGGAGATCAACGGCCGGCGTTTCGATCAGCAGCGCGTCGAAGTCCGCTACGAGCACCTGCCGCTCGGGCTCCTGCAGCCGCCGGCGCGCGCGAGGGCGGTGGCGCTCGATCTAGAGATCCGCGGGCGCCACGTCGGCTATCTGCCGGGCGCCGGCGACGACGTGCCCGCCGCCCTCGAGCAAATGGGCTACGAGGTCACGTCGCTGACGGGCGCCGACCTCACGGCGGAGCGGCTGGGACGCCTCGACGCCGTCGTCATCGGCATCCGCGCCTTCAATGTGCGGAAAGACCTCGCCGAGCACCTGCCCGCGCTGTTCGCCTGGGTCGAGGCGGGCGGCACCGTGGTCGCGCAGTACAACACGCTCGACGGTCTGCGCGAAGGCTGGCTGGCGCCGCTCCAATTGCACCTCTCGCGCGAACGCGTGACCGATGAGCATGCGTCGGTGACCATCCTGGCGCCCGAGCATCCCGTGCTGACGACGCCGAATCGCATCACCGAGGCGGACTTCGACGGCTGGGTGCAGGAGCGCGGCCTCTACTTTCCCGATAAGTGGGACGAGCGCTTCTCGGTGATCCTCGCCTCCAGCGATCCCGGAGAGACGCCGCTCCAGGGCGGCTTGCTGGCGGCGCGCTACGGCAAAGGGTACTTCGTCTACACGAGCCTGGCGTGGTTCCGTCAGCTCCCCGAAGGCGTGCCCGGGGCGTACCGGCTGTTCGCGAATCTCGTCTCCTTGGGCAAATGACGCGCGCCTCGCGCACCGACGAGCGCGCCGAGGCGGAGCCGCCCGACCTCCCCGGATTCCGTACCTGGCGCGGTGTCTACCTGTTCGTCTTCGGGTGGTTCGTGCTCGTGGTCGTCCTGCTGACCGTGTTCACCGCGACCTTCTCGTGAACGCCGCCGATTGGGCCGTGCTGCTCGGCACCATCGTGGGCATCGCCGCGTACGGATTCTGGCGCACGCGCCACGTGCGGAGTCTCAACACGTACATGCGCGGCGATGCAGCCATCGGGTGGGGCACGATCGGGCTCAGCGTGATGGCCACGCAGGCCAGCGCGATCACCTTCCTCTCGATCCCCGGCCAGGGCTTCGAGAGCGGCATCGGCTTCGTGCAGAACTACTTCGGCCTGCCGCTGGCCCTCATCATTGTGTGCGCCGTGTTCCTGCCCATGTACCGGCGGCTCAACGTCTACACGGCCTATCAGTTTCTCGGCCAGCGGTTCGACGAAAAGACTCGCCTGCTCGGGGCCGGCCTCTTCCTCGTGCAGCGCGGGCTCGCGGCCGGCGTGACGATCTACGCGCCCGCCATCATCATCTCCACGATGCTCGGCTGGCGGCTCGACCTCGTGGTCGTGTTCACGGGGCTGCTCGTGCTGGTCTACACCGTCACCGGCGGCAGCGAGGCCGTCGCCCTTACCCACCGGTGGCACGTGGCAGTGATCTGGGCCGGCATGGTGACGGCCATGATCGTGCTGCTGCTCCGGCTGCCGGCAGGCCTCGGGTTCATGGGCGCCGCTCACGTGGCCGGCGCCCTGGGCAAGCTGCAGGCGGTGGACTTCTCGCTCGATCCGAGCCGGCGCTACACCGTGTGGACCGGCGTGTTCGGTGGCTTGTTCCTCTCGCTCTCGTACTTCGGCACCGACCAGTCACAGGTGCAGCGTTACATCGCGGGCCCCTCGTTGCGCGCGGGCCGCCTGGGCCTGATGTTCAACGCCGTGCTGAAGATCCCGATGCAGTTCGTCATCCTCGTGCTGGGCGCCTTCCTCTTCGTCTTCTACCAGTTCGTGCCGGCGCCGGTGTTCTTCAACGAGGCGGAGTGGCGCCGCCATGCACAGGACGGCCGGTTCCGCGCCATCGAGGCCGAGCATGCCAGTGCGGTGGCCCAGAGCCAGTCGGCGATCCGTGGGTGGCTCGAGGCCCGCGCCTCGGACGACACCGCGCGGGAAGCGAGCGCGCGGGCCACCATGGTCGCGGCCAGCCAGCACAGCCGCGCCGTTCGCGCCGAGGCCAAGGCCGCCCTCGCGGCCGCCGATCCCCGCACCAAGACCAAGGACTCTGACTACGTCTTCATCACGTTCATCCTGACGCAGCTGCCGCACGGCGCGGTGGGCCTGCTCCTTGCGGTCATGTTCTCGGCGGCGCTGTCGTCGACCGCGTCGGAGCTCGCCGCGCTCGGCACCACGACGACCATCGACGTCTGGCGCCACCTCCGTCCGCTCATCGCGGCGGACGAGGCGCGCAACGTACGCGTGGCGCGGCGCTTCACGGCACTCTGGGGTGCCGTCGCAGTGACGTTTGCGCTCTTCGCCGGGTTTGCGGAAAATCTCATCGAGGCCATCAATATCCTGGGCTCGATTTTCTACGGCGTTGTCCTCGGCCTCTTCCTGGTCGCGTTCTTCCTTCGTCATGTCGGCGGCACCGCGGTGTTCCTCGCGGCCGTCGCTGCGGAGGTTCTCGTGGTTGCGATGTATTTCTCGCTCAACATCGGCTACCTCTGGTACAACCTCATCGGCTGCGCCGCATGCATCGTTCTCAGCCTGGCGCTGCAGGCGGCCCTGCCGCCGCGGCGCGCCGGATGAGCGGCGGCCCCGTCATCGCCTTCGGCCAGCAGCCCTGCGGCTTCTTCCCGCGGCGGTTCCTCGTGGCCAAGATCCGTACCGCGCGACGCCTGCAGACGGAGATCGGCGGGCGCGTCGTGTACTTCTGCCACGACAGCGACCACGATCCACGCGAGACACGCACGATCCTGCGCCATCGCGCGACGGGCCAGGCTGCGCACCTGAACTTCGCCGTCGTCAGCAAACTCCAGCGCAAGTTCTCCCCGCTCTACGCCAAGTGCATCGCCGCCGACTGGCACGCCAGGACGCTGGGGCAGCTCACGAACTACGTGGCCCATCCCGTCATCGATCTGTTCCGCAAGACGTCGGCGAAGACGGTGGCCGACTTCTGTCTCGAGATGTACCGCGGGATGGGCCTGCTCGACGGCGTGGACGTCGTGCGCTCGAGCGATCCGGAGGTGCGGCGCCGCGCCTGCGACGTGGACGACTTCTTCGTGGACGTGTCGTACGAGGGCGAGATCGTGCGGGCGCGTCCGCGCGACGGCGCGCTGGACCTGCACGAGGGCGGCGACTCGTTCGTCACGCTGCCGGCGACTCCTTCCAGCTTCAAGAAGGAGCAGATCAGTCCGACGCGAGACACGCGGCTACGGTGGATGCAGTCGGTGATCCACTGCACGCACTACGTGACGGGGGCGGGCGAGCAGGCGTATCTTCGGCCGGAGGACGCGCCGGAGATCGCGTACGTGCGGCGGGAGGACATCGAGCGATCGGATGAAGCGTTCACGGAGCTATCGGGCTGACATGCTGTCGGCCGGCGCGCACGGTCCCTGAGATGGCGGCCGACACGCTGCGCGTAGGCATCACCTGCTACCCGTCGGTCGGCGGGAGCGGTGTGCTGGCGACCGCGCTCGGCGAGGACCTGGCGGCCCGCGGGCACGACGTGCACTTCATCGCCTACGAGCGGCCCTTCCGCCTGCCCTCGGACGCACCGCGCCTGCACTTCCACCCCGTCGCCATCAACGATTACGAGCTGTTCCGGTTCCCCGACTACACCCTGCCGCTGTCCGTGCGCATGGCCGAGGTGAGCCGCGACCACCGACTCGACGTGCTCCACGTCCACTACGCCGTGCCTCACGCCACCGCCGCGATCCTCGCACGCGCGATGCTCCCGCCCGGCCAGCAGCCCCGCGTTGTCACGACACTGCACGGCACGGACACGACGCTGCTCGGCCACGACGCCGGCTACGCGCCCGCCATCAAGCACGCGCTCACCTCGTCGGACGCGGTCACCGCCGTGTCCGAGTCGCTCAAGCGCGAAACGCAGCGCGTGCTCGACTTCGACGGCCCGATCGAGCTCATCCACAACTTCTTCGCTCCGCGCCCGCCCAGCCGCTCGCCCGAGGCCGTCCGCGACGAGCTCGGCCTCGGCGACGAAGTCCTCGTGGTGCACTCGTCCAACCTGCGCCAGGGCAAGCGCGTCGACCTCCTGCTGGAGACCGCCGCGCGCGTGCGCCCCCGCGAGGCCTTCAAGCTCCTCATACTCGCCGGCGAGGCGTTCGCGCCGTTCGCCAGCGACGTGCGGCGCCTCGGCCTGGCCGACCGCGTGATCGTCCGCGAGAAGGTCCACGCCATCGAGGACTATCTTCAGATCGCCGACGTCGGCCTCTACACCTCCGACGCCGAGAGCTTCTGCCTCAGCATCCTCGAAGCCATGTGCTTCGGGTGCCCCAGCGTGTCCACGCGCGTGGGCGGTATCCCAGAGGTGGTGGAGGACAACGAGAGCGGCCTGCTCGTGCCGGCGGGCGACGTCGCCGCCCTCGCAGAGGCGCTCCAGACCCTGATCCACGACAAAGCGCGACGCCACGCCCTCGGGCGTGCGGCGCAGGCGCGCGCGCACGAACGGTTCTCCGCCGAGGTCATCGTGCCGCGCTACGAAGCGCTCTACCGTCGGTTGTGCCGGTGAAGCCTATGCACGGCCGCATGGGCGGTCCACCTTGACTAGGAGTGAACGATGTTGGATAAATCTCGCCGGGAGGCAGCCATGAAAACATTGACCTACGCGTGCGTGGTACTCGTCGCGGTTGTCGGGATCGCTGTGCCCTCGTTGCTCTCGGCCCAGGCGCCGACGCCGACCCCGTCCAAGGAGCTCGCGGCGACCTTCCAGCGCGCCGCCACCGAGATCCTCGACGTCGCGGAAGTAATGCCCGCCGAGAAGTACGGCTACAAGCCGACGCCCGAGATCTCCAGCTTCGGCGACCAGCTCGTGCACGTCGCCGGCATCACTCAGCGCTTCATCGACACCGCCAAGGGCATCAAGACGGAACCCGCGCATCACGGCCCGATGGCGAAGCCGGAGGTCATCGCCCTGCTGAAGAAGACGTTCCAGGGCGCCCAGGAGATGATCACGCCGCTGACCGACGCCCAGCTTCTCGAGCCCGTGAAGTTCCCGTTTGGAGACCGGACGGTCACCCGGGGCACGTTCTGGCAGGGTCCGCTGTTCCAGATCCGCAACCACTACGGCCAGCTCGTGGTCTATCTGCGAATGAACGGGATCGTGCCGCCGGCGAGCGTGCGGCGGTAGGCTACACGCCGCTTGCCGAGGAGCCGCATGGGGTCGGAGGGCGACAGCCGATTCGGACTCTCGGACTGCCCGCGAGCGGGCGCGCTAATCGACCGTCGCACATTTGTCGCCGGCTCGGGTGCGGTGCTTGTCGCCCTGCCGCTCGCGGCCGGGGCGCAGAAGTCAGAGAAGTTGCCCCACGTGGGAATTCTCGGCCTCGGTCCAACGCCGAGCTCACAGGAGCTGGCAAGGTCAGTCTCGACGAACCCGTTCTGGCAGTCGATGAGACAGCTCGGCTGGGTGGATGGCCAAAACATGGTCGTCGAGCGGCGGTTCGGCGAATCACCCGATCAGCTTCGCAGAGGCGCCGCTGAGCTCGTGCGGCTCAAGGTCGACGTCCTGTTCGTGTCGAGCGCGGGCCTGGCAAAGATCCTTCAGCTGGAGACAAGAACGATTCCCATCGTGGTCGGTCGCGCGGACAATGATCTTGTGGCGGCAGGACTCGTCGACAGCCTCGCGAGGCCCGGGGGCAACATCACAGGATCACAGCTCCTGAACGATGAGCTCATCCCAAAGCGTCTCGAGCTCCTCAAGACACTTGTACCGAATCTTTCAAAGGTCGCGCTCCTTCGAGAGGATGTCACAACTTCGGCACTCCCCCAGATACTCGATCGGTATGATCAACCGATCACCAGCGCGGCCCGGAGCCTTGGCATAGAGGTTCACACGTTCATCGTGCGGCGAGGGGGGGATTTGGCTCCCGCTTTCCTCGGCATGAAGAAGAATCACGACCAGGGTGTCATGGTGGCGTCGCCAGCTTTCATGTTCGTGCATAGAAAGGCCGTCATCGAACTTGCGGCCGCGCATCGGATCCCCGCAATCTATGAGCTCCAGGTATTTGTCGAGCCGGGGGGCCTCATGTCCTATGGGGTAAATGCTTCGGAGATGCAGCGGCGTGCCGCGGTGTACGTGGACAAGATCCTCAAGGGGGCCAAGCCAGCCGATCTGCCCGTCGAGCAGCCGACGAAGTTCGAGCTGGTCATCAATCTCAAGACCGCCAGGGCGCTCGGGCTGACGATCCCACCGTCGCTGCTGGGGCGGGCGGACGAGGTCATTCAGTAGGCGCGATGCGTCTCCCCGACGCCGACTGAGAACGCGGCTTGTGGTATCTACACTCCTGCGGGTAAGGTTCCGGTTCCGGCACGCTGGGCATCCGGCGCGCCCGTGAGGCCGGTCCAGGGGGATCACATCTGATGGCGCGCTTCGACGACTACGCCACGAAGTACCAGACCGTCCGCATGGAACGGCGCGAGGGCATCCTCCAGATGACCTTTCACACCGGCGGCGGGCCC
>WNGK01003517.1_pt1 | contig 16930 bp, 19 predicted proteins | sample 5400601 | NCBI WGS metagenome assembly WNGK01 (sample SAMN13153376, study PRJNA577476) | soil metagenome | isolation source: 60 cm soil or saprolite under Garry oak tree replicate 1 | place: USA:California | collected 2016-06-15
GCGCTCGCGCGCGGCGCTTCCTGCCCCCGCGCCACGCGCACGAAATGCGACAGCTCGGCGTTAAGCGGCTCGACGTTGGGGATCTTGGGAATGAAGATGTCGCCCTCGCGCACGGCGAGACTCTCGCCGTACGACGCGTACTCCGGGCGGTCCACGCCTTTATCGTAGATGCGCAGTTTCTCGCGCGGCTCCATGTCGTCGAAGGTGACCATCTTCTTGGAGCCCACAACGGTGAGCTTGCGCTCCTTGTGCGGATCGAGCCACGACAGTTGCACGTGCGCGAGCACGCCGCTGGCGAATTCCATGGTGAGAAACACGACGTCCTCGACATCCTTCTGGAGGTAACAATGCCCGTGCGCGGCCACGCGCACCGGCGCTTCTCCAAGCAAGAATAGCGCCACCGACACGTCGTGTGGGCCGAAACTCCACAGGGCGTTCTCGTCGGCGCGCACCTGCCCCAGGTTGACGCGCAGTCCATACAGGTAGTAGACCTGGCCGAGGTCGCCCGCCTGCATCAAGGCGCGCAGCCGCTCGAGCGCCGGGTGGAAGACCAGCAGATGGCCCGCCACCACCGGCACTTTCCGCTCGGCCGCCAGGCGCGCCACCGCTTCGGCGTCCTTGACCGCGAGTGCGAACGGCTTCTCCACGAGACACGGCTTGCCGGCCTCGATCGCGCGCCGCGCCAGCTCGGCGTGGGCCTTGGCGGGCGCCGCGATGATCACGGCGTCGACGAGACCCAGGAGCTCAGCGACATCGCCCGTGACCTTCACGGCCGGGAACTGCCGCGCGACACGGTCGCGGACCTTGGCGTCGGCATCGCACACGGCCACGAGCTCGGCGTCGGCGAGGGTCGCCGCGGTGCGCACGTGGTTCTTGCCCCACGCCCCCGCCCCGATCACTCCCAGCCGCAGACGACTCACGCGTAGAATCCGCGGATCGTCTCGATCACATAATCCAGCTGCCCGTGGCTGAGCTCCGGATAAATCGGCAGCGAGATCGCCTCAGTCGCCGCCCGCTCCGACTGCGGCAGGCTGCCGGCCTTGTAGCCGAGATGCGCGAAGCAGTCCTGCTGGTGCAGCGGGATCGGGTAGTAAATGGCCGACCCGATGCCCTTTTCCTTGAGGCGCGCCTGCAGCTGATCGCGCCGCTCCGCGCGCAGCGTGTACTGATGAAAGATGTGCTCGTTCGCCGAGTCGGTCGCGGGCGTGTGGACGCCCGCGACACCCGCCAAGCCCTTGGTGTAGTAGGCCGCATTGTCGCGTCGCGCGGCGGACCACGCCGCGAGGTGCGGCAGCTTGGCGAGCAGCACCGCCGCCTGCAGCGTGTCGAGCCGCGAGTTGGTCCCGACCTCTTCGTGATGGTATTGCTTGGCCCCGCCGTGCAGCCGCAGCTTGCGCAACCGCTCCGCCGTGGCGGCGTCCGACGTCACCATCATGCCGCCGTCGCCCCAGGCGCCGAGGTTCTTGCTGGGGAAGAAGGAATAGCCGGTGACCCAGCCCAGCTCTCCGGCCAGGCGCCACTCGCCGTCGATCTTGCGCCGCGCGCCGATCGCCTGCGCCGCATCCTCGATCACCGGAATGTGCCGCTTCTGGGCGAGCTGCAGCAGCCGCTCCATGTCCGCCATTTGCCCGTACAGATGCACCGGGATGATGGCGCGCGTGCGCGGCGTGAGCGCGGCCGCCACGGCCTGGGGATCGATATTGAAGGTGCCGGGGTCGATGTCCACGAACACGGGCGTGCCGCCCGCATTGTGAATGGCGCCGGCGGTCGCGAAGAACGTAAACGGCGTGGTGATCACTTCGTCGCCGGGCTCGAGCTGCAGTGCTTTGAGCGGCAACAAGAGGGCGTCCGTCCCGCTGGCGCACCCGATGCCGAACTTGGCGTGGGAGACCTTGGCCACCTCGGCCTCGAGTTGCGCCACCTGGCCGCCCATGATGAACTGCTGGGCCTCGATCACCGCCATCATGGCCGGGACGACTTCGTCCTTGATGGCGCGGTACTGCGCCACCAGGTCCAACAGCGGGACGTTCACGGCTGCACTCGCGGTGGTTTAGTCTGGCGGAGGGTGCCGCCGCTTTCTTCGTAGGCCGAGCCGCAGGCCGCACAGGCGGCCTTGCCGCCCGACAGCTGCAGCCGCTCGCCGCACTGGCACATCCAGCCGACGCGCCGGGCGGGCACGCCCACCATCAGCGCGTACGCCGGCACGTCGCTCGTGATCACGGCGCCGGCCCCGACGAACGCGAACTCGCCCAGCGTTACGCCGCACACCACGGTGGCATTGGCGCCGATCGACGTGCCGCGCTTCACGAGCGTCGCGCGGTATTCGTTCTTGCGGGACACGTGGCTGCGCGGATTGAGCACGTTGGTGAACACCATCGACGGGCCGCAGAACACGTCGTCCTCGAGCGTGACGCCCTCGTAGATCGACACGTTGTTCTGCACCTTGACGTTGTTCCCCAGCCGCGTGCCCGGCATCACCACGACATTCTGGCCGAGGTTGCAGCGCTCGCCGATGACCGCGCCCGGCATCACGTGCGAGAAATGCCAGATCTTCGTGCCCTTGCCGATCACTGCGCCGTCGTCGACGTAACTCGACTCGTGGACGAAATAGTCCGCCATCTCAACCCACGATCTTCACTTCGAGGTCGAGCTCGACGCCCGTCTTCTTGGCGACGGTTTTCCTCACCTGATCGATGAGCTTGAGCACGTCGGTCGCCGTGCCGTTGCCGAGATTGACGAAATAGTTGGCGTGCAGCGTGGACACTTGGACGCCGCCCACCTGCGTCCCCTTGAGGGCGCATTCGTCGATCAGCATGCCGGCCGTCTTCGCGCCGCTGGGATTCTTGAACACGGAGCCGCAGCACGGCTGGTCGAACGGCGTCCCCGCCTTGCGCCAGCGCAGCAGTTTGCCCTGCAGGTCCTTGAGCTTGGCGGGCGCCTCTTCTCCCAGACCGAGCTTGGACTCGAGCACGATCACGTTACCCAGGTTGGACGCGCGATACTTGAACGGGATCTGTTTGCGCGTGAGCTGCTTCACCTTGCCCTGCGCGTCCATCACGGTGACTTCCGTGACGATCTCGGCGAACTCCGCCCCGTGCGCGCCGGCGTTCATGTACACGCCGCCGCCCACCGTGCCCGGGATCCCGATGAAGCGCTCCACGCCCACGAACCCCGCCTCGGCGGTGCGGCGCGCGAGAATCGGCGTCGGCATGCCGGCGCCGACGATCGCGGTCGCCCCCTTCATCTCGAACTTGTCGAGACCTTTCCCCAGCCGGATCACCAGACCGGGGAAGCCCGTGTCTTTGACCAGCACGTTCGACCCGAGCCCCAGCACGAGCCACGGCAACCCACGGTCGCGCGCCATGTCGAGCGCCTTGGTGACGTCCTCGGCGTCGGCGGGCAGCACAACCAGGCGCGCCGGGCCGCCCAGCCGGTACGTGGTGTACCGGGCGAGCGGTTCGTTCTCGAGCAGGCGTCCTTTGAACTTGACCTTGGGCGGCGGCGGCGGCGCGACCGCTTTGACGGGCTTGCCCGCCTTCGCTGCCCCGGGCTTCGCACCCTTGGCGGTTTTCGGGGTCTGGGCGCTGTCGGCTACGCGCGCACGGCCCGCGGGCCGCGCGGCGGCGGCGCGCTTGCCGGCGCCGCCACCCGATTTTCCGCGGTCGTTTTTTCGTGCCATTCCTGGAGGCTCCTCACACTGCCGGTGCGGCTCTTGAGCGCGATGATCGCGTCGCAGGCCGCGCTCGCGGCAGACATCGTCGTCGTATACGGCACCCGATGCACCAGCGCCGTGCGGCGGATCGCGTAATCGTCCGCCTGCGTGAACTTGCCGAGCGGCGTATTGATCAGCAGGTGCACCTCGCCCGAGACGATCAGATCGATCGCATTGGGCCGGCCTTCGTGCACCTTCGCCACCCGCTCCGCCGGGACTCCCCGGGAACGGAGGTACTTCGCCGTGCCGGCCGTCGCCACGATGCGGAACCCCATCTCGTGGAAGCGCCGCACGATCGGCAGCACGGTCGGCTTGTCCGAGTCGTTCACCGTGACGAAGATCGCCCCCGCGAGCGGCAAACTGCCGTCCGCGGCGATCTGCGCTTTGGCGAACGCCATCCCGAAGCTGTCGGCGATACCCATCACCTCGCCGGTGCTGCGCATCTCCGGGCCCAACACGGTATCGACTCCGGGCAGTTTGGTGAAGGGGAAGACCGCCTCCTTCACCGCCACGCCAGGGACGGGAAGCTCATCGGGGACGCCCAATTCGTCCAGGGTGCGCCCCACCATCACGGCCGCCGCCAGCTTCGCCAGCGGCACCCCGGTGGCCTTACTGACAAAAGGAACGGTGCGGGAGGCCCGGGGGTTCACCTCCAGCACGTAGACGGTGCCGTGCTTGACCGCAAACTGGATGTTCAGCAACCCCACCACGCCCAGCGCTTTGGCGAACGATTGGGCGTGGCGCCGCATCTCCTCCACCTGGCGGTCGCCGATCAGATAGGGCGGCAGGACGCAGGCCGAATCCCCCGAATGCACCCCGGCGTCCTCGATATGCTGCATCACGCCCGCCACCACGCAGCGTTGGCCGTCGGATATGGCATCGACGTCCGCCTCGAACGCGTCCTCCAGGAAGCGGTCGATCAGGACCGGATGCTCGGGGGCCACCCGCGCGGCGCGCAGAAAGTAGTCGCGCAGCGTGCCTTCGTCGTACACGATCTCCATGGCCCGCCCGCCCAGCACGTAGGACGGCCGCACCAGCACCGGATAGCCGATGCGAACGGCAACGGCCACCGCCTCGTCCACCGAGCGCGCCAGGCCGTTCTCCGGTTGCGTCACGCCCAGCCGCCGCGCCAGCCCTTCGAAGCGTTCGCGGTCTTCGGCGATGTCGATCGCGTCCGGCGTAGTGCCGAGGATGGGCACGCCCGCCGCCTCGAGGCGACGGGTGAGCTGCAGCGGCGTCTGGCCGCCGAGCTGCACCACGACACCCTTGGGACGCTCCCAGCGCACGATCTCGATCACGTCTTCGAACGTGAGCGGCTCGAAGTACAGCTTGTCGGAAATGTCGAAGTCGGTCGACACCGTCTCGGGGTTCGAGTTGATCATGATCGTCTTGAATCCGAGCTCGCGGAACGCGAGCCCGGCGCGGACGCAGCAATAATCGAACTCGACGCCCTGGCCGATGCGATTGGGTCCGCTTCCCAGAATCACGATGCCCTGCTCGCCCAGCGGCTCGGACTCGTTCTCGTCGTCGTAGCAGCTATAGAGGTAGGGCGTGGACGACGGGAACTCGCCGGCGCACGTGTCCACCGTCTTGTACGCGGGGTGCACGCCAAGCTGCCAGCGCCGCTCGCGCATCGCGTCTTCCGTCGTGCCGCTGAGCTGCGCCAGCTGGCGGTCGGAGAAGCCCAGCCGCTTCATGCGGCGCAGGTCGGCCGCCCCCCGCTCCGTCAGCCCCGCGAACCAACGCTCGGCCGCGAGCAGCTCTTCCATCTGATAGAGGAACCACGGATCGATGCCGCTGGCCTGCGCGATGGTCTCAGGCGTCAGCCCGGCTTGCAACGCGCGCTTGACCTGGAACACCCGTTCCGGCGTCGGCACACGCAGCGCCACCCGCAGGTCCTCGGGACTGTCGCTGGTGAGCCGGTCGTCGGCGAGCGTGGCGCCCGCCACCCAGCCGGGCCGCCCGGTTTCGAGGGCGCGCAGGCCCTTCTGGAACGCTTCCTTGAACGTGCGGCCGATCGCCATCGCCTCGCCCACCGATTTCATCTGCGTGGTGAGGCGGAAGTCGGCCGTGGGGAACTTCTCGAAGGCGAAGCGCGGCACCTTGACCACCACGTAGTCGAGCACCGGCTCGAACGACGCCGGCGTGGTCTTGGTGATGTCGTTGGGCAGCTCGTCCAGCGTGTACCCCACGGCGAGTTTGGTGCCGATGCGCGCGATGGGAAATCCCGTCGCCTTGGACGCGAGCGCCGAGCTGCGCGACACGCGCGGGTTCATCTCGATCACCAGCATCTCGCCGTCGGCCGGATTGACGGCGAACTGGATGTTGCAGCCGCCCGCCTCGACGCCGATTTCGCGGATGATGGCGATGGCGGCGTCGCGCATGCGCTGGTACTCGCGGTCGGTGAGCGTCATCGCGGGCGCCACCGTGATCGAGTCGCCCGTGTGCACGCCCATCGGATCGAGATTCTCGATCGAGCACACGATCACCACGTTGTCGCGGCCGTCGCGCATCACCTCGAGCTCGAATTCCTTCCAGCCGAGCACGCTGCGCTCGATCAGCGTCGTATGCACCGGGGAGAGGTCGAGTGCGTGCTCCACCATCGCTTCGAATTCGGCCTTGTTGTAGGCGATGCCGCCGCCCGTACCGCCCAGCGTGAACGACGGCCGCAGGATCGCGGGGTAGCCCGTCTCGGCCGCGGCCGCGAGCGCGTCGGCCACGCTCGCGACGGTGCGGCCGGCGGGCGTGTCGAGCCCGATGCGTCGCATCGCCGCCGCGAACTCGGCGCGGTCTTCGGCCATCTTGATGGCGCGCGCGTTGGCTCCGATCAGCTCCACACCGAAGCGCTCCAGCGTGCCGTCCTGCGACAGCGCCATCGCCACGTTGAGGGCGGTCTGGCCGCCCATCGTGGGCAGCAGCGCGTCGGGCCGCTCGCGCTCGATGACTTTGCGCACCCAGTCCGGGGTGACGGGCTCGATGTAGGTGCGGTCGGCGATCTCGGGGTCCGTCATGATGGTCGCCGGGTTGGAGTTGACGAGGATCACCTCGTACCCCTCCTCCCGCAGCGCCTTGACCGCCTGCGTGCCGGAATAATCGAACTCGGCGCCCTGCCCGATCACGATCGGGCCGGAGCCGAGCAGAAGAATCCGCCGCAGGTCAGTCCGCTTGGGCATCGAGTACCTGTTGCAGCGTGTCGTCGAGCGAGTGGTGCGGCGCCCAGCCCGTCTGGTGCCGCAGCTTGGCGCTGTCCCCTACTAAATAAGGAATGTCGGCGGGCCGCATGAGGTCCGGGTCGGCTTCGATCACCGGCCGCATGCCGAGCAGGCCCGCCATCCGGAAGAAGACGTCCTCGAGCGACACGCCCTCCCCCGACGCGACGTTGTACACCTCACCCGGCTCACCTTTGACGAGCAACCGCGCGTAGGCATCCACCACGTCCTGGACGTGCAGGAATTCCCGCACCGGCTCCAGGTTGCCGACCTTCACCACCGGCGCCCGGGCGCGTTTGGCGAACTTGAGGCGCTGGGCGAACGCCGGAATCACGAACCGCGTGTCCTGCCCGGGGCCCGTATGCGCGAACGCCCGCGCGATCACCACGCGCACCGCGGCGCGGCGCCACCCTTCGAGCGCGGCGGTTTCCTCGCCCAACTTGCTCGACGCGTACGGCGAGCACGGCGCCACGGGATCGGTCTCCTTGCGCGGCGTTCCAGCCGCGCCGCGGCCATAGACTTCGCCCGTCGACGCCACCAGCACCAGGGGGTCCGCCCGGCCGTTTCGTTTCGCGTCGACCAGGACGTGGATCAAGCGCGCCGTCCCCGCCGCGTTGACTTCCCACGCGTAGCCCGGATCGCGCAGCGCTTCCGAGCCCGACGCGACGGCCGCGAGATGCACCACGGCGTCGTACGGCAGGTCCACGATCTTGCGGACCGACTCCATGTCCTCGAGCTCGAGCGGCAGCCACCGCACGGCCGACTGCTCTTCGGGCGACAGGACGTCGCCGGCGGCGTGTCCCTGGGCCGGCCGCACCGCGGCGAAGACTTCGCGCCCGTCGGCCACGAGGCGGCGCAGCAGCCAGCGCCCCACGAAGCCGTCGGCCCCGGTGACGAGCACCCTCATTTCACGCGCTCCAGATCGGCATCCACCATCATTTTCACCAGGTGCTCGAAGCTCACGGCCGGTTGCCACCCCAGCACGCGACGCGCCTTGGCGGGATCAGCCAGCAGGTGCTCCACCTCGGCGGGGCGCACCAGCGCCGGATCGACGGTGACGAACTTCTGCCAGTCGAGTCCCGCGTGCGCGAACGCCACCTGGCACAGGTCGCGCACGCTGTGCGCCGTGCCGGTGCCGATGACGAAGTCCTCCGGCGTGGGCTGCTGCAGCATGCGCCACATCGCATCCACGTAGTCGCCGGCGTAGCCCCAATCGCGCTTGGCGTCGAGGTTGCCGAGCCGCAGCTCTTTGGTCTGGCCGCGTTTGATCCGCGCGACGGCGTGCGTGACCTTGCGCGTCACGAACTCGAGGCCGCGGCGCGGCGACTCGTGATTGAACAGGATGCCGCTCACCGCGAACAACCCGTAGGACTCGCGGTAGTTCACCGTGATCCAATGGCCGTAGACCTTGGCGACGCCGTAGGGGCTGCGCGGATAGAACGGCGTCGTCTCTCTCTGCGGCGACTCCTGCACCCGGCCGAACATCTCCGACGAGCTGGCCTGGTAGAAGCGGGCCTCCGGATGCGCCAACTGCACGGCCTCGAGAATACGGGTGACGCCCAGCGCCGTGAACTCGCCGGTCAACACCGGCTGGGTCCACGAGGTCGGCACGAAGCTCTGCGCGGCGAGGTTGTAGACCTCGGCCGGCTTGGCGTCGCGGATCACCGACGTGAGCGAGTGCTGATCGAGCAGGTCGGCGGCCACCACATGCAGGCGGTCGAGCAGGTGCCCGATGCGCTCGTAGGAGTCGTGCGAGGTCCGCCGCACGACGCCCACGACCTCGTAGCCCTTCTCCAGCAGCAGCTCGGCGAGGTAGGAGCCGTCCTGGCCGGTGACGCCGGTGATCAGGGCGGTTTTGCGGGGTTGCCGCTCGTGCGGCTCGTGTTTAGGTTTGGCGCTCACGTTTTCGCCGGACTGTTGGAGCCATGGCTCGAGTTTGCGAACTGTGTGGCAAGGGCCCGATCACCGGGCACAACGTCAGCCACGCGAACAATAAGACGCCCCGCCGCTGGTACCCGAACCTGCAGCGCGTGCGCGCGGTGATCGACGGGACCACCCGTCGCATCCGCGTGTGCACGCGCTGCCTCAAAACGAAGAACAAGGTCGTCAAAGCGGCCTGAAGAAAAAGGGGGACCCATCGGGGTCCCCCTCATCGTTTCACGCCCCGCCGCCGCTTCACTCACCCAGCAATTCGATCCGGGCCGTGTCGGCACCATCGCCCGCGCGGTGCCCCAGCTTGATGATGCGCGTGTAGCCGCCGGGTCGCGCGGCGAAGCGCTTGCCCAGCTCGGTGAAAAGCTTGTGGGTGACCGCCTTGTCCTTGAGACGGCGCTCCACCTGGCGGCGCGCGTGCAGGTCGCCGCGCCGCGCCAGCGTGATCAGCCGCTCGGCGAAGGGCCGCAGCTCCTTGGCCTTCGCTTCGGTGGTCACGATGCGGTCGTGCTTGAACAGACTCGTCGCCATGTTGTTCAACGTCGCCTTCTTGTGGCTCGACGTGCGCGACAGCTGGCGGCCTTTGGCGCGGTGCCGCATCTCAGAGCTCCTCGCCCGCCGTGAACGGCGTGGCGGGGGCCGAGCCCTCGTCCAGCACGCGGACCTCGCCGTTCACCTCTTCCCACCGCATCCCGAAGTTCAGCCCTTCGCGGCGCAGCAGCTCGGCGATTTCCCCCAGCGCTTTCTCGCCCACGTTCTTCACCTTGAGCAGGTCGTCCTCGCGATACTGCACGAGGTCGCCCAGCGTCAGGATGTTGGAGTTCTTGAGCGAATTGACCGACCGGACCGACAGGCCCACGTCGTCGATCGAACGCGCCAGCGTGGCGCGCAGGCCGGCGAGCGCGCCGCCGTTGTCTTCGCTCGACTCGGTCGCCACCATGGGCACCTTGCCGAAATCCACGAAGAAGCGGAAGTGCTCCTGCGCCAGCGCGGCCGCGTAGGCGACCGCGTCCTCGGGCGAAATCGTGCCGTTGGTCTCGACGGTGAGCGTCAGCCGGTCGTAGTCGGTGCGCGGGCCGACGCGCGTCTCCGCCACGGTGAAGTTGGCGCGGCGGACGGGATTGTAGATCGAGTCGATCCGCACCACGTCCACGGGCAACGTGCGATCCACCGGGTGCTGCTCGGCTTCGACGTAGCCGCGGCCCTTGTTCACGTACAGCTCGCCGCCGATGTCCTTGGCGTCCTGCACCGTGAAGAGCAGCTGGTCGGGATTGATGATCGTGACCGCGCCCTGCGCTTCGATATCGCGCGCATAGACCGGGCCGGCCTTGTCGTGGCGGATGTGGAGCACCGCCTCGTCCACTTCGGGCGCGAGAATCAGCGTCAGCTGCTTCAAGCGCTGGATGATCTGGTGCACGTCCTCGACCACGCCGGGGATCGTCTGGTGCTCGTGCACCACCCCGTCGATCCGGAACGCCCACACGGCCGCGCCGCGCAGCGAAGAGAGCAGCATCCGCCGCAGCGCGTTGCCGAGCGTGTAGCCGTAACCCCGCTCCAGCGGCTGGAGGCGGAATTCGGCGGCATTGGGATTGTCCTCGCGCTTGGTCATTTCGACCAGGTGCGGCCGGACCAACCCGCTCACATCGAGAGTCGTCATCACTTGGAATAGAGCTCGACGATCAATTGTTCTTGGGCCGCGATCGGAATGGCATCGCGGGTCGGCCGTTCAGTCATCTTGCCGACGGCCTTCTCGGCATCCACGCTGATCCACGACACGGGCTGCGTGCGCCCGAACTGCTCCAACGCCGCCCGCACCGGCACGAGCTCGCGGCTCGCATCGCTCACGCGGACCTCGTCGCCGGGGCGCACGCGGAAGGACGGAACGTCCACCGGGCGGCCGTTGACGAGACAGTGACGGTGCCGCACCAGCTGGCGCGCGGCGCGCCGCGACGCGGCGAAGCCCATCCGGTACACCATGTTGTCCAGCCGCGACTCGAGCGCGATCAACAACGCTTCGCCCGTGACACCGGGCTCGCGCAGCACGCGCTCGAACACGTTGCGGAACTGGCGCTCTGAGAGGCCGTAAATCCGCTTCACTTTCTGTTTTTCACGCAGCTGCTTGGAATACTCGGACGCCTTGCGCCGGCGGCCGGCCGTCTGGCCGTGCTGCCCCGGCGCGTACCCGCGGCGCTCGATGGCGCACTTCTCCGTGAGACAGCGCGTGCCCTTCAAGAACAGCTTGGTGCCCTCGCGGCGGCAGAGCCTGCAGGCGGGGCCGGTATAGCGTGCCATGGATCAGACCCGCCGCTTCTTGGGAGGACGGCAACCGTTGTGCGGGATCGGCGTGACGTCGCGGATCGAGCGGATCTGCAGTCCCGCCGTGGCGAGCGCCTGGATCGCCGACTCGCGGCCCGAGCCCGGTCCCTGAATGCGGACGTGCACGCGCTTCACGCCGAGGTTCAGCGCTTCGCGCGCCGCCTGTTCCGCCGCCACTGTGGCCGCGAACGGCGTCGATTTCTTCGAGCCCTTGAACCCGGCCTTGCCCGAGGAGCCCCAGGTGATGGCGTTCCCCTGCATGTCCGTGATCGTGATGAGCGTATTGTTGAACGTGGCCGTGATGTGGGCGATGCCTTCCGCCTCCACGACCTTCTTGGCGCGCTTGGCGCCTGCTTTTGCCGTTGCCATTTACTTTTTCAGCGCGGGCTTCTTCTTGCCCGCGATGGCGCGCCGCGGCCCCTTCTTGGTGCGCGCGTTGGTATGGGTGCGCTGGCCGCGCACAGGAAGCCCCTTGCGATGCCGCTGGCCGCGATACGTGCCGATGTCCATCAAGCGCTTGATGTTCATCGCCGTCTCGGTGCGCAGCGCGCCTTCGACCTTGTAATCCCGCTCGATCACCTGCCGCAACCGCGCCACCTCGGCGTCGCGCAGATCGCGCACGCGGGCGTCGGGGCTCACGCCGGTCTCGGCCAGGATCTTCTTGGCGTTGCTCGGACCGATTCCGAAGATGTACGGCAGGGCGTACTGAATTTTCTTGTCGCGGGGCAGATCAATGCCTGCGATACGTGCCATTGCTCACCCCTGCCGCTGTTTGTGCTTGGGATTGCGCTTGCAGATCACCCGAATGACGCCGCGGCGCTTGATCACCTTGCAGTGTTCGCAGATCGGCTTGACGCTCGAACGAACCTTCAACGGACCGCTCCCGGGAAAAAATTCCTACTGAGCCGGGAACTATAGCCGGGGTCGTAAGTGCCCGCAAGGGGCGAGATTACGGCGGTAATGGTCTCATTTGATTGTAACACTTTTCGGGTCCATCAGGCCCAGCACGTCCTCTAAGGTCCAAACGCGGTCCACGACGCCAGCGGCCATGGCGGGCGTGGTGTGGACGCCCTTCGCGGCCTTGGTCAGCGTCCCATGGGGCTGGCAGAAGTTGTACACCATACAATGAAGGGCCACGGCGTGCGCGTGATTCTCGACCTTCTTGGAAAAGGCGTTCGTGAGCCGCGTAAAGCGGCGGTTCCGCATCCGCAGCGTCAGGTTCTGGCGCTCGACGTAGGACGTAGAAACGTGGGCGGGGTCCGGGTGGCCCATCACGGCGTGCTTGTCCGTGCCTGTGCAGATCGGCGGACTGTAGCGCCCGCCAGGGCCGTGGTCCGCCGAGTAGTACTTAATGAGTTGCGCGAAGTCCACATTATTCCAGCCGAACGCGCCTTCCACCGCCGAGATGTACTGCGAGTTGCCGTCCGTCGTGAGCTGAACCCGGTTGGCCAAGCGGCTCGCCAGATCGTGCGTGAAGCGGTGAGCGTTGTCGAGCGAGCGCGGCCCGACGAGCCAGGACACCATCAGCTTGGTCTCCGCGTCCAAGGCCGTGAAGGTCCACACATCCCCGTCCCCTGCCCGCTTCGCGTTCCGCTGCTTGGCTCCGACGAACGCCCAAATCTCGTCGGCCTCAATGCGACGGCACGGGAGGTTGCGGAGCTTGTGGTCCTGGTAGATCGCACAGAACCTTCCAGCGTCTACCAAGAGCCGTAGGACCGTGGCTTTGGAGGCCCCGACCATGCGGGCGGTCGAACGGATGGAGGACCCTTCGGTGAGGGCTTTCAGGATGGCGACTTGCTTGGTAGCGGATAGCTTGTTCATGGGATTGAAACTAGTCAACTGCTCAAGCATTGTCAATCTTGACAGAAAAAGACTTCGGTATATCTTCGGTATGTCGGACCCGGCTACCCGCGCCGATCTTGGTCTCCGACCTGATGGCTACACCGAGGCGCTCTTATGGCTGAATCGCTCTCCCGTAACGCCCAGCTCGTAAAATTTTTCGCTGAGCAGTACTCCGGTGTGCCACGGACGGTGCTGGTCAAGTTCATCTACATGGCCGACCTGATCGCGCGGGAGTATCTGGGCGGTCCAATCTCCGAATTCACGTATCACCTCGACAAGCACGGGCCGTATGACGCGGCCATTGATGACGCGGTGAGAGAGGTCGTTAACGCCGACTTGGGCTGGGAAACGGTCGAGCCGTTTCCCCTGCCAGGCGGTGATCGAGGCCGCTACATCCGACTCCACGTAAATCGTCGCCCCATCCCGTTCGACCTTACCCTCGGACAGAACGAGGTTCTCGCTTACGTGGTGAAGAACTATGTACCCATGGCGAAGAAGGAATTTCTAGAGCAGGTCGTTTACGAAACCGCGCCAATGAAGGCGGTTGAGCGATTGAAAGACCCACTTCCCATGGACATGGTCAACAACACCGGCCGGAATGCGGTGGGTTTCGATCTGGAGGACGTTCTACAGGCTGAGCGTCGCGCCCGGACAGAGCCCCTTCTCACCCTAGCGGATTTCATGAGTGCCGTACAAGCTGCTGTTTCTTCCTGAGGTCAAGGATCAAGTCTCCCGATTCCTCAGGGAACGATACGGCACGCCCTACGCTCGCAAGGCGGCAGCCGACAGCGTTCATGCCGCATTCCAAAAACTTGCGGCCAATCCGCGTCTTGCGTCAGGACCGCCCGGGCCGTTTGAGACTCGGCCCATCTACCGCTTTGAGATTGATGTTGACGGCGTGGTGTCTGAGGCCCAGCTCGTCTTTTTCTACGCAGAGGACGAGAACCACCTAGTGGGAATCATTTTTGGTGAAGCGCCGGACGATGGCTAGACGGTTGGCTTCTTCCACCGCTTTGCGGCCCCCTGCTTCGCAATCCTGATGACTTCATCGGCGGTCAGAAGTTTCGCCCGAGCCTTGCCGCCCTTCTGACCGCCCTTGCGCCCCCGCGCCACGGCTTCGGGATGCTTGCTTGTCCGTTTGCCGGGCGGCTGCGGCTTCTGCCCCCGCCCTGTAGCCGCCTGTGTGGTATCGAAGGCGGTCTCGTTCACATCCCGGCGCAGCTTGCTCCGTGGTGTCATGCGTCCGGCAGCTTCGCTTCGATCTCTGCGGCGGGCGGCAGAGTCGGAATCTTGTCCTGGTGGTCTTTGTGGTCCAACAGCGCGTTAAGGCGGGAGCCCGCGCGATTGCCGAGGGCCTTAAAGAGATTCTTCGCCGCTATTGGAGCGCGAAGCTCAATCGCCGCAAGCTCCGTTTGGTGACCGTGAGCGGACGCGATCTCGCGGTCTAAGTGGCGCACGCCCGTCCAGGCAGCGCCGTTGAAAACATTCAGCGTCCATTCGATACCATACACCACCTCACCACTCGTGCCGACCCGATGCTCCCCGCGCCAGCACAGGCCGGAAAAGTCTCGGGTGATCGCTGCGCGATTCTTGGGGCCCGAAATGAGGCCGCGCACGTTCCCCTTCTCTGTGCTGAGAAATTCGAGGCCAGCCGGCCACTCCTGGCACTTCGAGAGTTCTCTTAACTGGTCGTAGTTGAGGAACAAGGTGTGCCGGGGGTCCGCGCAGACCACCGTTCCCGTCAGGGTCTGACCGGCATGATGCGCGAGATTGGTGAGCAAACGACGCAGGGCGCGCCGCTCGGGTGACGCGCCCTCATAATCCGGACGCTCGTCGAGAACTTCCGCAGTCACACCCACCTATCAACCCCCTTTCACGATCAGACGAACCTCGCGGCCCGCCTTCGGCACGTCCACCTTCCCACGCTGAACGAGGCGCTGTAAGACATATGCAGCGTGCGAGACCTCGTGATACAGCGCAATCATCAAGTTCGGCTCCAGCAACTTCGTGTCGAACGCCTCAAGGTCTACGATCTGTCGCCGGAGGTCCTTGGCCGTGTTCGCGGCGGATTGAAGGCCGAGAATGGCGCGCTTCTCCGGATTGGGACGACTAGTTGTCGGTGCGCCGCGGCTGGCCCGTCGCCGAACGTCATCGGCAGCGTACAGATCCATAGCGCCGGTCGCGACCTGCTTGGCGAGTTTAGGGGCCTGCTTTTGCAGAGTCCGAAAGACTTCGGCGCTATTTGCCGCCGCACCCACGGCGGGAGCGACCATATCCAGGACAGTGCCGCCCGGTTTGGTTTCCTTGGTTCCAAGGAAACCAGCGATAGCCCGCATATCTGCACCGTTTCCACTGCTGGATGGAAACTTTTCCTTTAGCTCATCCGCGAGACTGACTGCGAAGGCCGCTTTTTGACCCACGCTCAGATGGCGGCGTTTGACGTTCTCCGAGATGACATACTCTGTCGGCGAACCGTCCTCACTTCGCCAGTTCCTCGTTTTGATCGGCACATTGAGGGCGGTGCAGGCGCGATAACGATGCCAGCCATCGAGGACTTTTCCCTCATACAGCGTGATCGGTTCGTGGAGGCCGTGTGCCTTAATGTCTGCCTTGAGTTCGGCAAATTCCTCCGCCGTCATCGGCGGGACGATCTCGGCCAGGGGATGGATTGCGTAAGTAGGCATTGGGGCGCGTACCGTTCCGATTCGTGATGGGTGAGGGACCTGCAATCTATGGCCGGGTAGGCGCTGAGTCGAGGGATACCCCGATTGTCACGGCTGAAACTGACCCACTACCGATTACGGCGGTAATGGTCTGCCCACTACCGATTACGGCGCGGTCCGCAACTCCGCGAGCACCCAGGAATCACCCGCGCGCCGGAATCCCAGAAACACGGTTTCGCGCCGCTCGTCGCTCGTACCCACCACCTGGTAGCGCCGCTCCAACTCCACGAACCCCTTCCCCTCCTCTACTTCCCGAACTGTGCGCACGGCCACGCTGCATTCCACCACCGACCTGAGGTAGCGGCGCAGCAGTTCCACGGCCTGCGGCCGCCCCACCGGCGAGGACGGGTCAGCGCCCGGCAGCTGCAGCAAGATGCTGGAGCTCTGGCCCACCACCCCCCGGGCATCGTGCTCCAGCCAGGCCGCCCGCACCAGATCGGCGGCGGCGGCCAACGCCTGTTGCTGGGCGGCCGCCGGGCCGGCCACACAGGCGAGCAGCAGCACCAAGCGACGGATCACAAGGCCTCCACCAGACGAGCATACACCGCCGCGGGATCCTTGGCCTGCGTGATCGGCCGGCCCACCACGAGATGGGTCGCCCCGCCGCGCGCCGCTTCCGTGGCCGACACGGTGCGCGATTGGTCCCCGCGGGCGTCGCCATCGGCGCGGATGCCCGGCACGACGATGCGCGGCCCCGGCCCCAGCGCTTCGCGCAGGATCGCCACTTCGCGACCCGAGGCGACCACGCCCGCGAGTCCCGCGTGCAGCGCCATCTTGGCCAGGCGCTCCGCCTCGAACCCCAGATCGGGCACCCCGCGCCCCAGAATCTGCTCGAAATCGGCGGGTTCGTGCGACGTCAGAACGGTCACCCCCACGATGGCGAGATCGGGCCCGGCGGCCTCGGCTGCGGCCGCGAGCATTTTCGCCCCGCCGAGGCAATGCACCGTCGCCATCGCGACGCCCGACTCCCGCGCACCGGCGACGGCGCCCGCCACCACACTCGGGATGTCGTGCCATTTGAGATCGAGAAACACCTTGAGACCACGCGCGGTGAACTCTCGCACCAGCCCCGGCCCTTCGCGCGCGTACAACAGCGAACCGATCTTGGCCCACGCCAGGCCGGGCAGGCGCTCCGCGAGCGCCAGCGCTTCACGGCCGCTCGGCAGGTCGAACGCGACGATCAGCTCAGCCACGCG
>WNGK01003521.1_pt1 | contig 16922 bp, 18 predicted proteins | sample 5400601 | NCBI WGS metagenome assembly WNGK01 (sample SAMN13153376, study PRJNA577476) | soil metagenome | isolation source: 60 cm soil or saprolite under Garry oak tree replicate 1 | place: USA:California | collected 2016-06-15
CGGCATCTAGTACAATGTTCTTCCAAGCCTTTTTTCATTCGTACATTCGAGCCATGGTCAATGTAATAGGCTTCAGAACTCATTGAAGAGCTGTTTACACAACGAGGTGGCCAATCAGCAAATCTCAGATCCTTGTCATGACAATCGTCACAAATATACTTTCCATCTCGCAAGTGAATGTGCTCGCTACAGTAGTACGCACTACACCAATTACCAGCGCATTTGCGCGTACCCTCGTTTCGACACCCAGTTCCTTGCGAACCAGTCCAATTGATGCCATAACATTGAAACGCCATAAATACATTCTCCTTCTCTAGCTGTGAATTGCTGTATTCTGATGGTGGAATTTGTATTATACCACTAATAAGCGGCTGATTGATATAGTGCAACCTCCGCACCTCCGCTGAACTCCACACCGGGGCAAACGAAAATTGAAAGTGACAACAGAAGAGCAAATTCCTTAGCGTTGTTTTTCGTTCCATTACTACTCGGAGGCCTACCTCTCCTCGTGATGTGTGCGCCGCTTGGCGGCGCTGGCGCCAGGCTTTTTGAAGCTGACGGTTGCTGGGCGTGCCTTGCGCGCTCCCAGTTCGATCAGTTGTCCATCGAGAGGGGTGTCTCCCTGGCGCGCGTGTCGGGGACTGGCCGACGTTTCGAGACTGATCAAAACTTCGTTGGCGGCGTCGTGGACCTGGCGAACGACGCGCTGCATCTGACTGGTGTCGATCTTGCCTAATCCCTTGCGCGCCTGGTCACTCTCTGCCTGGCTGGGGATCACCGATTGCAGGCGCTCGATCTGTTGCTTGAGGGTCCGATCATCCATGAAGTTGAGCCGATCGAGTTGCGTGACCAGGTTGCGCAGCTGGTTGCTAACCGGGCCGCGCAGTACCCCCTCGTGCTCGTCCAGGCTTTCCAGGATGTTGCTGGTGACATCCCGGATCAGCTCGTTAATTTGGGTCACAATGCTGGTGTAGAACTCGCGCATCAGGCGCTCTTTCTCAGCTCGTGCATTGGCCAGAACATCGCGCTCCATCTCGGCACGGAGCCGGAGGCGTTCTTGCTCAGCCCGCAGGCGCAGATAGCGCTGTTCGCTTTCCTCTTGTTCTTTGGCGGAGAGCTGACGCATCGCTTCCTGGCGTTGCCGTTCCAGGGCGTCCAGCTCTGCCCGGACGCGTGCATCACGCAGCGCTCGCTCCTCGTACAGGTGATCGGCCTGCTGAACGTCCTGCGCGAGGAGCGAGGGGAGCGGAATGATACCGATCTCGACATGATAGGCAAAGGCGTCCTCAATTTCGATGCGGGTAGGGAGCGCGTGCCGGATCGTGACCTGGTAGGCGTCGAGAAAGGCATCTTTGCCCTCTTGCGCGTGCAGGCGCTGGAGAATCTGCGCCACCACCGTGTGCTCGACTGTCGCGGACTCTTTGATCGAGCTGCCCAGCAACACCCGCCGCCAGGAGTCTTCGGCTAACAGGCGGAAATCGGTCAGCACTTCCTCACAGATCGCGTCGTAGTGCTCCAGGAGTTCCTCGCGCAACTTCCAGAAGCTGGCCTCGTGCTCTGCGTTTTCTTCTTTCCAGCGCTGGTATTCTCGCACCGGGATGAACGCACCCCAGTGGCTTTTCAGGCTGTGCTTTTTGAGGCAGTGGCGAGCGTTGTTTTCCACGTTCGCCAGGCGCTCTTGCCACTCGCGAGGAAGCAGGGAGCGCCGACCAAAATGGAAGTAGTCGGTGATCACGCGCAGCGCCTGTTCGCTGGTCGCGAGATCCAGGTTGACTTTGAGGCCCAGATCTTCCAGTGAGAGCTTTTTAAAGAACCGTGGCCGACTGATGCTGAGTTGGACCACAACTCCATCTTTCATGCGATCGAGAAGAGCAGAGAGGTCGCGATGCACCACGACCTGCCCGGACTCTTCGCCGAGTCTTGAGGCCAATTCGCGGACGAGGCCCTGGGTATCGGTGGCTGACGACTCGACCTCGCTCGTAGAAGCAGGTGGCACCCCGGCTGTTGTAGGAGACGCCGCGGGTGTCACGCTTGCTTGGGATGTGAGGGCCTCAGTCTCAGTTTCCTGCTGGAGCACCGGGGCCAGCTCTTGCTGATCGCTCTTCTGTTCCATAGCTCTGCTCCTCTTTTCTACCAATCGCGGCGTGGTCGCCGCGGCGAGTGTTCGGTTTCCTCCTGCTGCTCTTCCAAGAGTTCAGCGCGGGTAGCTGGATGGCGAAGCTGACGGGCCAGTTCGCGATGTTCGGCTGGCACCAGGTCCAGGTCATTGCAGTGTAAGAGCGCCAGACGGGTCATGAGCGCGATATTTTGGGTTGTCGGAATGATCTTCTCATACGCTTGTTGCAACGCTTCCAAGATCGAAAGCTGGTGGTGACGCGCGCGAAGTTGGACCGCTTTGCCCACAATGCCTTCCATTTCGGCCCCCGTATAGTCGATCATCGGGTCGGCCAGTGTGGCGTACTGCTCAGGCGTTGGGAAGTCCTTAGCGGGAGCGCCAGCGAAGCCTGCGCGGGTCAAGACTGCCAGGATCGCGGCGCGCTCGTTGGCGTCCGGGGCCAGGATCGGGATTTTCTTATCCAGCCGACCAGGCCGAAGCAACGCGGCGTCCAATAAATCTGGGCGGTTGGTGTTGTGGAGCATAATAGGCATGGCGCCCCCGATAAAGCACTCGTTGTCACAGCCGCAGAAGTCGTATACGAGACCACTATAAGCCCGTTGCTCGATATGTTGCACGACAGATACCCCTAGATCGCCAAAGACAAATGGGAGGATACGCTGATACATGGGATCATCCTTGCGGCGGTTCTCATACATCCATTGGAGCAAAGTACACGCTGAAGTACGGCTGACGAGCTCACGCGAGGGATCGAATAGGTAGCTATATGCGTGTGGCCTCTGACCGCGCTGGCCGTAGGGTTGGAGTCGCTGGTAGACCGTTTTCAGAAGAGCAACTGGTACCCGCTTATCGTGAGCGCCGTTCTGCTGTTGGCGTACTCGTTTTGCCCAGGGATTTTCACCACCTGTTATATGTAGCCGATACATAGTCGTTGCCTTTATTATGTGGTCAGTTCTCATACGACGCTCTGGTACTGATCCCTCTTCAATTCGAGCAGCGATCCCGTTGAGTCGTAAGAGCCAGAGCCCTTGGTATACCAGTGATCTGTTCACCGTGACAATTGTGGTGTGATCTTGAGAGTCAGTACCTCCATCACCATCGATCCAGCCCCTGATATAGGCAAGGGCAATGTTTCGTTCAGCCACCCAGAGGGCAGATGGAATGTGTTTGTTGTGAGCGTCGGTACCCACAAGTTCCTTTAAACGTCGGGCCAGTGGTGCAGCATAAATGAGCAAATGGTGTGCCCCGTTTGTAATGCGATGTTTTACAGGGAGGCCGAATTTTTCGGTCATAATCTGCTCCGCTCGCTGCGCAAGATCATATTCCTGTTCACTGAGGGTGATGCACACTTCCTTGCGGGCATATCCCTCTGCTGTGAAAAGCCCTAAAAACCATGCGAGATTCTCATCTAAGAGTGCTGTGGGCTTTGGCATAGCGCTTCCCAGACCCCGCGGTTGACTGACCTCGCGCACATACTGCGAGACCAATGTCTGGGTGGTACCGAACTTGGTAGCGACGGTGCTTTGAGAGGCGTGTTGCGTCATTGAGAGAATGGCCTCCAGGCGCTCGCGAGCTTCTTTTGTTTGCGTGTCTACCATATCAAGCACGATAGTAGATTGCCGTTGCTCCGATGACTGAACCGGAATGACGAGGAGATCACCAGGCTTGAGATCGTAGACGAGTCGGGGGATGATATTCGCATCTTCATCCAGAACAAAAACGCTGTGGTTGCCAGTTGTTGTAATCTTTGCTTCTCCACTCCCGTAGAAGATGTCATGCACCTCGCTTACCGTGTGACGATAGACGCTTTGCACACGGCTCCAGTCCACCTGGTGATCAGGTAGGACCGCGAGGGCTTCCAGGTCAGGCGAGACGGCTTCTCCCATCTGGTTATCGGGGAAGTAAGCATCAATGATCTCCCCGATGGGCGCGAAACGTGCTTTTCCCTGTTGCCGTACTAATACAGGGGTATCGCCTGTTACGCTTGCAGTCACCCATAAAACGTGGCCGCGCAGCGTGGTGTCTGCCATGATTTCCATAAGCCTTTTGAAGACTCTATTGCTCACCCCAGAGTCGCCGCTTTCGCCACGCCCAACACTCTGATCGATCTCGTCCACAAACACAATGCAGGGTCGCCAGGCGACGATCGCTTCGAGTGCTCTTTCCAAGCGACGCTCGGTATCGCCGACCCATTTGCTGAAGATCTTGCTGAGGTCCAGTTCGACGAAGGTCACGCCGGACTCTTTGGCAAGCGCTTTGGCTAGGCGCGTTTTGCCGGTGCCAGCTGGTCCCATCAACAGAATACCCTGTGGAACCAGACGCAACTCCCCAGCGCGCATAGGAGCCACAACGGTGTCGAGCAGGTCGCGTTTCACTTCTTCCAGACCGCCCAGCATCTCAAACCCGGTCTCGACCTCGGCGATGTGCAGCACGTCGGCAAACTCGCTGCTCATGATCTCATCTTTGCGCTGTTTGATCAGCGCCCGGTCAACCGCCTGCCCCTGGAAGCTGGCTCTGAGCAAAATGTCCTCCAGGTCGATATAGCGCAGGCCGGTGGTCATCCGTGCCATCTCCTGGGCAGTCAGGCCGTCTGCCAGCCGCATCTCCGGGTCGCTGGCGAGCAACGACTCAATGAATGCTTGCCGCTCTTCCAGAACCGGGAACGGGACTTCAATATGTTCCCAGCGCGCGGAGCTGCGCCGCAGCCGCTCGTTCAGATCGTGGAGCTCATTGGCGATCATGACGATGATGTGCTCGCGATCGCCAATAGCCCGGTCGCGGCCCCAGCTATTGAGCGTGACCAATGTCGTGCGGTCGATCTCTGAGGCCGCAGCCTCCGTCGCCGGAGCAACGGACTCGGCGTAGTCCAGGATGACCGCGACTCGGAATGGGTCAGCTTCGCCTCCGCCCGGCTTGCGTGGGGACCGCCAGTGCAGCACGCGAGAGAGCGCGTCCAGCGCATCTTCCGGCTTGCGAATCTTCTCCAGGATGGCAGCCAGGTCAGCGCTGCCCGTTGACGCCGCCGCGCGGTTCAGGCCACTTGCCAGACCGCCGCCGCGCGCCGAGGCTGCACTCGCGGAGGAACCGCCAGGAATGGGGATGCCGGCGATTTCGACGAAGCGCTGGCGCATGGGAGCGGTAGGAAGCGAGAATCCGCTGGCGCGATCCCAGCAGACCACGAGATCGCGGCTGGAAAAGCTTTCAATTAGGTAGTTCTTCAATGTTTGCCCGGCCAGGCCACCAACATAGTCGGGGACATTGCCATGAACGAGAAAAGCATGCGCGATATTGCTCTGGTATTTGATGGCTAGTTCGTCTGCCCACTTCGGGGGCCGCTGGTCCGAGCGCGTCCGTTTGCGCCGGGCGTTGGTGGTAGTGGTAGTGTCTGTCATGGTATTTCTTCTCCAGATGTCAAGTTTGCTACTTGCCTCACATAATGGCAAACTTGACAAGATAAAGCGGAAGCGGCCAGAGAGGCGCACTTCCGCTTATTTAGGGACACACATATTGCTGGGTGATCTCGACCGTCACACCGAGAGCGGCCAGGCGGGCCAGCAATTGGTCGCGGTCGAAGTCAAGCTCTTTGTCGCCATCGGCATTCCAGGCGCGATCTGGGCGACCAGGTTCTTTGACAACACAGTGGAAGCAGGTGCCGATCTTCAGCGTGTCCTGCTCTAGCACAACAAGCAGTTCAGCAGGCTGGCCAGCCGGAGCGATGGAGGAACGTATGGTCATGGGTTAGCTCCTCTCTTGCCCGGCCTGGCGGTTCGCGACCTGATCGTTTTCCAGGGCCGCTTCCAACTCAGGCTTGGAAGTGAACAGCGTCTCTTCGGACTGAATGCCATACAGGGCAAGCAGTTCGCGAAGCCGCTTCGCCGCGTCTAAGCAGGATGGCCCGGCAAAGCCGCTGAAGTCGGTCCTGGTTGTCCCGTCCGAATTGACGGTGATCTGAATCTCTTTAGGCATATGCGACCCCCCGGATGACGACCTGTGCATCTTCCTGGCTGGCTTGAGCCGTATAGCCCATCTGCTGCAACGCCTCCATCGTAGCTAGACTCACATACGTTTGAACAATCTCTTGCTGGAGTTGGGTGAACTCCGCTTGTACAGCCCACGGATCGCCTTTGAACGAAAGTGTCCCCTGGGCATCGATCTCAATGCCAATCCCACGGAACACGCGACCGGTGAAGAGAGCCAGGCCGGAAGAAATGGGCTGCCTTCGGCGTCCATAATCAAGGATGTGGTCTTCCACGCGCCCGCCCTCGTGTGCGCCTGCGACAATCTCCAACGTCTGGCGCAGCAGGTCCAGATTCGGATTCTGGATCTGGGTCCGGGCCTCAACAATATGGCTCATGTGATCGTCCTTTCTCAAAGATAGAGAATGCTACATCATCCATACTACAGGGTTTCTTTACGCGAGGCAAGATATGCCTCAATGCCATCCAGAACTTCTTTGCTGAAGAGGTCTTGTACAGCGCGAGGGTGTTTGGCCCCTTTCTTGCGGCCACACTCCTGACAGCAAGGAACACAATTATCAGGCGTCGATCCACCCTCAAGGTACAGGGGAAGATAGTGGTCAAGCCCCATATATCCCTCGACAGCTTGTGTCTGACAATAGGCACACTGCCACCGAAAGTGATCCATTATGTATAATCAAAAGTCAACCCCCTTTGACCCTTTTACGACGCTGCCTCCGTGCGGCTGCCCAAGTGTAGCACACCGGTCAAGGCTCTCCGCTTCGCTCCGACGAGCGCGCCCTCGCCGCCCTGCCCTACCTCCTGCGCGGCCTTGAGACGGTGTGCTCTGTGAAAGACTAGCCCGCACCGGAGGGACGCGGTCGCGGCGCTGCGGCAGACGGCTGACAGGCATGACAGCGGGGACAGCTCACATCCGGCAGAGAGGAGGACGGGGGGACCGATTCGGCGACTCCAGCTGGCAGGGTCACCGGAACCCCTACGGCTCATCGTAGTTGCTCGTGTTCTTGCGAACTGCCTTGAGAGGGATCACCTTCGTCTCTGGCTGTCGGATCTCTTGCAATTCGCGCGGAGTTGGCCCGGCAGGTGTCGGGACGTCGGCAAGTTTCTCGATCAACTCCTGGTGCAGTTCAATCCCTTCGGTGACCAGTAGTTTTTCCTCCTCGGTCAGCGTGATGAATTCCAGCATGCGTACCAGGTTCGCTTTCCCCTCAACCAGTTGTTCCCGTGTCCCCGTCTTGGGACGATAGAATGGACAGCGAGCGCACGCCATACGATGCTTGCATTGCGCCCAGAAATCATTCGTGCAGTACCCATGTCCCAAGTCATAGTATTTCCACACTTCACCTTGTGCAGCGGCACCGCTCCGTATGGCATCCTGGTCAAGCAGAACCTCAATGGTAGCCATATTCTGCTCCAGATAGCCAGCCTTCGCCACCCGACTGGCAAGCTTCGTGGGATCAACACGCACGTAATACTGTGTGGAAGACACGTTCTTGTGTCCGAGGTACTCTTTGAGTTCAAACAGGGTTAAGGGTTCCCTGGCGTTGTAGAGCTGTGAGGCGATACTGGCTCGCGCACGGTGGCTGGTGATAGGACCCCGGGTATCATGCTCTGGGATCCCTGCTTTGCGGCATAAATGGGGGATGAGCGAGTGGTTGATGTACGACTTCGAGATGCGCGTCCCTCGGTACGCGAACAGAAACTGCACCAATTCGCTCGTCTTGCCATCCACATGGTGAGGCTGCTCCCTTGGTCGCACCTGCTCCCATTCGTTGATCCGCTTACCGACGAGCGGATGCACCGCCTTCGTGTAAGCAGCCAGCGTCTTGTTCACTGGCACATCGAGGAAGCATACTGCGTCGCGTGGAAGAATCTCTCCTGTTTCTGGCACCGACACATCTTCGTGTTGCCAGCGCACACAGCCCACGCGTAAGCGGACAATCTCATCTGATCGCAATGCTGCGAAGCACCAGACGACGGCGACAGCACGAACCAATTCTAGAGGATAAGGTATGGCATCTCCTTTGTTCGGAGGGAGATCCTCGATTTGCAGATTCATGGCGGCCCACAGGAGTTTTGCCCACATCTCTTTGTCGATCACCCTCGGGTCAGGCCCTAATTGTTTTTGAATGGCCGGCGGAGTACGAAGCGCCCGGTGTGGATTTAAGCGAACGGGAATCCACCCCCACTCCTGACAATCACGGAGAAAGGTCCTCATAGCGCTCAGGAGGGACGACCTGGTATGAGGCCGAAGAGGCAATCCCTGGTGCCCCCGCAAATTCGTTGTGGCTGACCATTCTCCCACCCTCACGGTGTTCACTGCGGCCACAAACTCGGCAGCCAGTTCATAGGTCCACTGGGCTGGGCTTGTGACCTCAGGATGGGATATTTTTAGCCAACGTCCTACTTTGAGAAGAGGGTAATACGTGCTGTACGTTTGCCGAAGAGTGCTCTGCTTGCGCCAGCGCTGGCACCATGACAACCATTCTTCATCGATTCGTTCGTCGCTCTCGTCTGTTGCTACTCTCTCGGTTTGCCGCGTATCTCCCAGGTGCTTTGAGGTCATACCCATGGCAAACAACGCACGGGAGAGTTTCCACACATTGTGTTTCACGCTGTAAATGGGGGTGACCTGATCGGCCTCAGCAAGCTGCTCAAAGGAGAGATCTTCGAGATGGGGACTTCGATTTATCAAAAGGAAATAGCAAACGCATGCTGTAATATTCTTTCCATCGGACTTTGGCCGATATCCCCAACTCTCTAACACCTCGATGATACGTTGTACTGCACCAACAATGGCTTCTTTCCCAAAAATTTTCATCGCAAAGGTGTAAATCTCTACAAATTCGAGAAGCGGTTTCATGCTCAGCTGAGGGCACAAAAAGTAGGCAAGTGCAGGGAGATAAGAGCGAGCACAAATCGCCTGAGAATTGCTGCGAGACCAACCAAATCGAGCTGCGAATGACGGGATATCAACGCCAAGCATTTCTCTCCATTCTTCCTCAGACCATCCCCAGAATGCTGTCTCTCGACGATCCATCTCTCGGCAAAGAACTCGATAGGCTGCTCCGATGGCGACTTCCGAAGCCTGTATCAGATTCAAGACGTCTTGAACAGGCTGGAGCAGCCGGTGAAGAATCAACTTGCTGCGTTTGCGAATTTGCGTTTTACTCTCGCTTACGAGACGGCGTAATTCAGCAAGCTCTTCTGGATACAGTCCTGGAAAGTGATCGTACCGCTTCACCTCAAAAGGAGGCGTTGCTTGGGCGAACGATGAAGCCCTTGCTGGTAGGGGAGAAGTCATTGCCAGCCCTCCCCAAGTATTCTCTCAATCCAGCTTTCAAAACCTGCCAGACCTTTTGCGACGGCTTCAGTCAATTCGACGCCGCTCAAATGAATATACAACATGGTCGTTTCAAGCGAGCGATGGCCAGCGTAAAGAGCGATCTGGTGCAGGTCCATTTTCGCCCTGGCGAGGTGTGTTAACCGTAAATGTCGGGTGGTATGCGTACTCAACCGTGGAAGATTGCATCTCTCCCCCAGCTTTTGCACAACCTTTGACCACGTCACAAGCGAGAGGGGTTGAGCAGGATTCCTTCGGGATTCCGATAAAAAGAGCGCCCCGTGTTGCGTACTCAAAGACCTCCGCCTTTGCAAGTAGGCTTTGAGGAGACGCCCGGTGACTTTGCTGTAGCCGACGACTCGCTCTCGTCCTCGTTTGGCATACTCAGCGCGAACAGTGACCTGTTGATATGCGAAATCAAAATCGGCAATGTCTAAGCGAACCAGTTCTTCCCGGCGAAGTGCGCCATCGTAGGCAAGTAAAAACATGAGCTGGTTTCTTAAGGATTCTCCCTTGAGAGCGCAGAGGATGGTTTCCCATTGCTCATCGGAAGGAATCCACGGCAGCCGCCTGTGGCGAGGGATCAATCCTCGCGCGCGCGCCCCTGCGAAGCCCTTTCCGGGAACGTAATGGCCTCGGCCAACAGGATTATCCGCGCGGAGCTGCTTTTCGACCAGATACTCACAAAACAGTCGTACGACGGTAATGCGTTGTTGCATCGTCGCATTGGCAAGACCGACTCCCGAACCGATCTGGAGAATCTTTGGGCCTCTCGGGTTGGGGCGTAAAGCGAGATCCTTTACGTAAAGAGCGATTTGTTCCCTCGTAATCTCCTGGGGAACAATATCCCATTCTCCACAAAACTGTAAAAAGTCTTCGAGGCAACGTCCATAGGCATCAATGGTTTTAGAAGCAAGCTGCAAATTTGCCTGCATCTGCAACCAGGCTCGAGCCAGTTCGCTCTGCGCCACGAGCGGATACAATTTCCAGCGCACGGTGCTCATTAGTGGACCCCTCAGCTAGAATGGACGTTCTACAACGCTCTAGTCTATCATATCCATGGGCTCCTCCGCTAGCAAGAAGAGTGACTTTTCCTGGTCAGCGGTCCATGGTGATTATAGATAACATACAGGGTTTTCAACCACTGGCCAATGGTCAAAGCAGCAGGGAGACCAGCATCCTGAGCCCGTCTGAGCGCCTGGCTCACGCGAGCTCTAGCGTCATAGGATCTTCGATAGCACCACTGACAGAGGGGAAGAGAGGTGGACCTGGTTGGAGGATAGCGGTAACGCATCCCACATCCCTCACACATGTACTGGAAGATCGTGCGCTGAGCTTCAAGGCAGTCAGCACATCCACTAGTGCAACGATCGGGAAGCGTGGGATCTCGAAGAAGTTCACCGGCGCCCACAGATGCGTGGCAAAGAGGGCACCGACGGCGAGGTATGCCAAATGCTGTCCAGTCTGTCTGAGCGAGCTGACATGCAAGAGTTTTCGCTTCCTCAACAGATCGGACGTTATTTGCAATAAGAGCTTGGAGCTGGTCTAACATCAGACTTCTCTTGTATAAACCATATCGAACTATATGCTACTATTATAGGGCATTATGAACCGTTTGTCAACTATCATTGACCATGTTCGTCAATTTCGGTATACTAGTAGCGGAGGGATACACGATATGAACACATCCGAGAGCGAATATGTTACTGCTACTGAAGCGACTCGCCTGCTTGATGTCAGTAAGGCCAAAATGGCAAAACTGCTCAACACGGGCGAGATTCCCTACATTGCTGATCCGCGCAACGAGCGGGCAAAGCTGATTAAGCGATCCGATATTGATGCATGGCTGGCAAAAGCTCCACGTCCGAAAGTTCCGCACCGGCGGCAGAACCAACAAACGGTTGGAGAGCAGCAGCCTGCTTAGAAAGATGAGGGTATTGTGATGCCAACGCATCAACCATCGGCCTCTGATGAGTGGAAGCGGATGAGAGTCATCAGTGTCTCCATCCCACCAGGAAAGCGAGCAGCGTTCTTCGATGCCTTGACTATCCTCCAACGGCACCATGAAAACCCCTTTATCCAGCAAGCGCCCCTCATCGTCGAAACGATCATCGAAGCCGCCCAGCGCATTCAGCGGGAAGCTGAGCAAACAACGTAATGACTATGTGAAAACGGGGTAGCACTGTGCTACCCCGTTTGGAGGAAGGACGAGGATTGCTGTACACATCTCTCACCGCAGAGGAGATGACATGGGACAAACAAGAGTTATGACGCATAGTTGTGGGTATCCACTGGTCTTAGAAGAGGTGGTTGATGCGGTCGATGTCGGGCATGGATTGCATCTTTCCGAGGAGCTGCGGACGACTCTGCGCCGTGACCAGTACACCGAGCGTTGCTCCCTGCCTGTTGGAATCTTACTCTACTGGTATGATGGAACGCTGGATATGGAGGATGCCGAGCTTGCGCGGCATGAAGTCAACTCTTGCCCAAAATGTGGCTCTGCCTTGCCCCTTGGAAAGCAAGCAGAGCAGAGATAACTAAGCCGACGGTATACAGAAACCACTCGTGGAATCTGCGTAAAAAGGCTGAGAGGCTACTTCGATCGAAAGCCAAGTTGCTCGAGCGAAAAGTGCCCTCAACCCAACGGACAGGCCGACCTCTTATATCTTCGTGAGCTCACGAAGATATAGATTCGACACAGAGAACGAAAGGACTCGTAGCATGGATGATCAACCGAACTTTGTGACCTCGCCATTTGATGTGATTCGCCAGGAAGATGGTGAGCGCGAATTCTGGCGGGCTCGAGATCTCCACAAACTCTTGGGATACGATCGCTGGGAAAACTTCGAGAAAGTCATTGCCAAAGCAAAGGTCGCTTGCAAGTACAACGGGCGCGATGTCGCTGTGAACTTTCACGAGACGACAAAACCTCGGCGGGTCGGCTCCAAGGGGGGCCAGGCACCGATCAGAGACGTCGAACTCACCCGCTATGCCTGCTACATGGTCGTGCTCAGTTCGGATTCTTCCAAACCGATGGTGGGTGTAGCAAAAGATTATTTTGCAGAGCAAACGCGCCGCCAAGAACTGGCCGATGCCGAACAGTTCGCGCAGCTCTCAGAAGACGAAAAGCGCCTCGTCTACCGCGCGCAACTCAGCCTCTATAACCGGAAGCTCGCGCAGACCGCTCACGAAGCCGGTGTGGTGACACGCTCCGACCACGCTGACTTTGCCAACGCTGGCTACGAGGGTCTATATGGCGGCCTCATCGAAGATGACATCCATGCGCTGAAACAACTCGCACCGGGCGAGGAGATCTCCAATTGGATGGCTTCAGAAGAGCTGGCTGATAATATTTTCCGTGCTGCCCAAACAGATGCGACCATGAGACGTGAACACACCCAGGGAAAAGAGCAAGCGAATGCCACACATTTCGCCGTCGGGCACAAGGTGCGAGAGTTCATTATCAAGGAGCTAGGGAATACCCCGCCTGAAAAACTGCCGACTCCTAAGAAAAGCATCAAACAGCTTCAAAGCGAAGAGGAGAAACGGCTCAAGCAGGGACCCCAGCTTTCTCTGTTTGAGGAGGAGCAGAGCAACGAGGAAGAATAAGCCTACGCTACCGCTCCATTCAATCTGTAAAACAGTGAGGAGATACAAGCATGTCAGAGGGATATACTGCTGTTGAGGTGTTCTGTTCCTATGTACATGAGGATGAAATGTGGCTCCGCAAGGTGCAGACGCACCTAAGTCTACTCGAGCGACAGGGTCTCATTTCCTTCTGGCATGATCGGCTCATTACTCCCGGCACCGACTGGGCGCAAGCCATTGATGAACACCTGGAAACGGCCTCGGTCATTCTGCTGTTGGTGAGCGCGAACTTCTTTGCCTCCGACTACTGCTACGGCATCGAGATGCAACGGGCCTTAGAGCGACATGCAGCTAATGAGGCACAGCTGATCCCTATTCTGGTGCGCCCTGTGGACTGGAAAGGTGCTCCATTTGCGCACCTGCAAGTGCTGCCCACCAATGCCAAACCAATCGTGTCTTGGTCAAACAAAGATACAGCACTGGCCGATGTTGCTGCGGGGATTCGCCGTGCCATTGCGGAATTGCCCTTACATACTAACATATTGCCGGATAAAAGGCAGGCAGCTTCCTCAAAAGAAGAGGATGTACATGACGAAATGGATTTACCCTCGCAGCCACAAGGGAAAGAGCAAGAGTCTTATATTGGCTCTTATCAACACTTGGAAACTTTTGAGCGGCAACAAGACGAATTCGATTTGGCCTTGGTCAGGGCCATGCCAGGGAAAGGCTCTTATACTAAGACCTACATACAAGCAAAAAACAAAAAAGAGATTGATAGGGTCTTGTCATCTCTCGCAGATGCTTGTGAAGCTTGCAACCTATGGTGGTTTTCGGGATATCAACATGGCCCTGCGTGCCCGATAAAAAGATTAGCTGAGGAAGTGTGGTTGATACAACACGATGAGTGTAAAATCATTGATTTATGGGTATATCGGCATCCAACGTTTGAACGTCAATACGTCCTTCTCCATTTAGCTCCTCAACTCCCGTTTGGCCTATACACTGGTGATGCAAATATTGATAGGGAAGAAGCAGGATATTATAAGGGGAGGTACGTAACAAGGGGTGAGTATGATGATGGGTATGCCGAAATAGATGAAGAGATTATCGAGCTCCAAGGGGTTGAATTACGTTCAAGAAACTTGAAGGATGATTTCAAGGTCCTCGTACCAAAATACAGTGCCTATAATCAACACGCAAGTGACCAGCAAACAGATGAGGTGTACCAGGCCCTTCGTGCTGCAGGAAAAATCGACCAATCCCTTTTGCAACCCTTGGAACGGTTGAAGCGAGCATGGTGGATGGAACTATAGGATTAGCTTGAGACCACAAAGAAGCGGTACCCACATCTAACTGACCTTACTAGCGATCTTTCCCCTTTTCTCCCCTTGGCTGCTGGAGTAGCTTGCTCACCTGTCGGGCCAGTTCTTCGCGGGCCTTGCGCTCCTCACCTAGTTGCTTCTGTAGCGTCTGCTGGCCGTGGCTCTGGGCGTCGAGGTTGCGACGGAGCTGGCGCGCTTCCTGCTCTGCTGCCGTCGCTTGCTCCTGCCAAGAGGATTGCAGCTCGGCCACCTGCTTTGTAAGCTGACCGAGCTGGCTTGAAACGGAACTTTCAAGCTGGCCCACCCGTTTCGCTTGTGTCTGGATCTCGTCCCGTTGCTGATTGAGCGTCGCTTCCAAGGACTCCAGGCGACCCACGAACTGCTGATCCATGCGTGCATCCAGACGGAACACGGGCGCCTGCAGTTCCTCATGAGCCCCCCAAATTGCCGCCCCCAGGTCTGCGACGCTCAGGCGCATCTGCTGCGTCTCCCCCTCGCTGATCCTTTGCACGGCCTCCAATGCTTGTCGAAGCGCAGCCTCGCTTTGTGCTACCTGGTCGGAAAGTGCCTGACGGAGCATTTGCTCTGTTTCGATGATGCGAGCATCGAGGTCTTGTCGAACTTGCTGTAGTTCTTGGCTATAAGAAGTAAAGGCTTGCTCCGTCAGGCGTTGGTACTGCTCTAGCTGGCCCGTAAGCTCCTGGAGACGTTCTGTCAGGCTGTCGCGAATCTGCTGGATCAACTGCTGTTGCTCCTCGTCGCGGTGGGCCAGCGCCTGGTACTGCTGTTGGGTAACATGCCAGGTCTGACGAGTTTCCTCGGCAAAGTGTTCGTGCTCCCCTGTCAACTTGTGAAGCTGCTCGCCCAGACTCGCAAGTTGACCTGCCACCTCCTGCTGGAGCGCAGCCATCTGTGCCAGAAGCTGCTGCTGCTGTTTGGGAATGCTGGGGAGATCCAGCGTGCCTAAGTCGGTCGCAATCCCGGCGTCCGGGTCGATAATCGGAGTCAGCTTTGCCAGATCGGTGAGGCGTACCTGGCGCGTCTTTTTGTTAATGCCCACGCGCTCGGGGTTCACCGGGAGTAAGCCCTGAGCGATCCAGGTCCGTATGGTGTGCTCCTGGCGGCGACCAATGCGGCTGGCGTCCGTGACTGACACCCAGCGATCATCCGGGCTAGCAAGCTCAGTCACATGTTTTTCTTGCTTTACAGGATCCTCTGGCATGGCCTCGCTCCCCTCTCAGTTACAAATCATGTGCAACAAATAGGAAACTTATAAGATTTGGTAAGTAATTTACTTACCAAATAACACTATATCAATATCAGACCCGACGACGAAACACAAGCGATCTGTTCGATCTAAGTTACAAATCATACGCACATGATTTGTAACTTAGCCTCTGCAAGAGAACTAGTAATTCACCGTCCAGGCAGTCTAGAAGCTCGTTTATCAAGATTTGGTAGTCACCGACACTACCAAATCTTGATAAGTTATAGTTTATACATAGATGATTTCTAACTTATTTGCTTGTAACCGGAGCATTTGTAGGGTTTATTGTTAGATTTGGTAGTAGCTTTAACTACCAAATCTAAGAGCAGAGCTATTTACGCTATCGCTGCCTCTTTTTCATACCTTTGTGAAATAGTAAGTTATGATTTATTCGCATATGACTTGTAACTTAACCAGCAGAAGAGGTGTTTTTCCGTTTGCACCTCTGAGACGCGGTTTTTGATGCCCTGCGACACTCATACCACCCACAGCCCGCCAAGTCCTTTCTCGGTCATTGTGGCGCGTGGAATCTCTGTTCTATTCCCTTTGGTTGAGGTTTTGACTCTCTTGGTGTCACTTATGACTTTCGTTTGCACTGATTTGTGGTTTTCGTTTGCACCGGGTGCCATTTGTCAGAATGATTGGCCGCTTTATGCCAAAAGGTTGGCCGCTTCGCCTCAAAGATGAGAAAGCAGCCAGAGGCAGGACATAATTCAAGCACATCGCTGGAAAATGAAGAGCTAACTTTTCTTTTCTGGTACGTGTTCAGCGGCAGTCGGGATCTTCCCATTGTTTACTGCCAGTGGGTCGGTTTCTAGCTCCAATGATTTTTGTTGTGGAGAAGAAGTATTCTGGCCACGGGCGCCTCTACGACTCAAGAAAGAGAAAGCAAAGAAGCGAAGGCCGAAGATGATTGCCCAAAGCACGAAAAAAGAGATGTCATATACATTCCAGGGGAACCAGCCTGACCCGTAACCTGGATGGAAGCGACCAAAGATGGCATCGAAAAGAACGCCGCAGGTCGTGAGTAAAGTGAAGGACCAGGTGGCTGCGTAGGCGACGTTGAGGCCACGAGGAGCAGAGGAATCTGGTGCATAAGCATGAAGGATACAAAGGAGAATAATCCCTACCATGGTATTCCAAAGACTAAATGGATCTTTGATCTGTAGCTGTTTTCCACACTCACATTTACTGCCACCCCCCCTTCAAATGTTAGCGAGAAACCTTTACCACTTGGTCTGGTCTGATTCAAAATGTTAATCAAAAAACTTTACCAGCTTTTCCAGGAGTGTTACTGGAAATAATATCT
>WNGK01007924.1_pt1 | contig 16922 bp, 13 predicted proteins | sample 5400601 | NCBI WGS metagenome assembly WNGK01 (sample SAMN13153376, study PRJNA577476) | soil metagenome | isolation source: 60 cm soil or saprolite under Garry oak tree replicate 1 | place: USA:California | collected 2016-06-15
GACCGCCGAGCGCGCCAGGCTGACCATGGCGGCGGCCGAGGTCTACCGCAGCAGCTTCGAGCGGGAGACCGGCTACACCATGGACTACCGCGAGTGCGGCGCGGTCCGGCTGGCGCTGTCGGACGCCTCGGTCGCGGAGCTGACGCAGATCGCGGAGACGGCCGAGATCACCGGCCTGCCGGTGGAGTTCCTGACCGACGCCCAGCTGCACGAGGTCTACCCGGTCCTCGAGCGCACGGAGTCGGTCCGCGCGGCGTTGTGGTCGCCGACCTGCGGCTACCTGCAGCCCAACAGCCTCGTCAGCGCGTACGTCAGCGCGGCCAGGGACCTCGGCGTCACCGTGACTGCGCACGCAGCCGTGACCGGCATTGGCGTGCGCAGCGGGGCGATCGAGTCGGTGACGACTGAGGCAGGAAGGTTCCGGACCGATCAGGTGATCATCGCGGCGGGGCCCTGGTCGGCGGCGCTGGCCCGGCTGGTCGGGCTCGAACTGCCGATCGTTCCCGTACTGCACGAGTACTTCGTCACCGAGCCGGTCCCCGGCTGGCGCGCCGACCTGCCGTGCCTGCGCATCCCCGAGGTCCAGGTGTACGCGCGAGGTGAGAGCGACCGGGTGCTGTGCGGCGGTTTCGAGCACAAGGGCACCAGCATCGATCCGCGCGAGGTGACCGTCGCGTCCAAGCTGGCGGCGCGGCCCGACTGGGATGTGCTCGGCGGGTTCGCCGAGAGCTTGAATGCCTTCGCTCCGACCGTGGGCGGGGCGGGCATTGCGACGACATTTCAGGGGTGGCCCGCATTCAGCCCGGACGGTCGGTTCGTGGTTGGTCCGGTCAGCGCGCTGCGGGGGCTGGTACTCGCAGCCGCCTGCAACGCGCATGGCGTGTCGGGCTCGGCGGGGCTTGCCAGCCATCTGGTCGAGTCGCTGACCGGCGATCCGTCCCCGTACGTTCGGTCGCTGAGCCCGGACCGGTTCATACCGAGAACCTGGTCCTGGGAGGATGCCCGCCGGGACGCGCAGGCTGTATACGAGAACTACTATCCGATGCCGGCCGCGTCATCGTGAGGCCGCGGACGGCTAGCTCGGGGTCGTGCGCTTCGGGTTGACGACTGCGCCGCAGAACACCACGTGGGACGCCATGCTCGAGGTATGGCGAGCGGCCGAGGGGATTGATGCCTTCGAGTCCGGCTGGACCTCCAATCATTTCTGCCCGATGCGCAATGCCCGCCCCTCCGCCCCCGCCTGGAAGGCCGGATCACGCTGACCGCGCTCGCGCAAGCGACCCGGCAGCCACGGCTAGGAACGCGTGTTACCGCATTGACTCCCGGCATCTGACAGGGCTGGCCCAACATGGCGGCCACGCTCGACATCATCAGCCGTGGCCGGCTGGGCTGGCATCGGGACCGGCTGGAACGAGCAGGAGTCCTCCGCATTCGGCATCGGGCTCGGCACGCCCGGCCAGCGAGCGACAGGTTCGAGGACGCCTGCGAAGTCCTCACCAAGCTGCTCTCAGCGCAAGAAACCAGCACGTTCAGCGGCCGGTCCTGCTAGTTGACCGACGCCCGGTGTAGCCTCGCCCGCCCGATCTGCACCGGCGGCAGCGGCGAAAGGCGCACACTGCGCACCGCGGCCCGCTTCGCCCAGCACTGGACCTTCGGCAGCGGCACCATCGAGCAGTTCAGCCGGGCAGAGGATGTGCTGTATCAGCACGCGCGGATATCGGCCGCGACCCGACGGAGATTGCCGCAGCCGTCCAGGCGGCAGGCGCGGAGTTCGACCTGGGCAACGCTGGTGCCCATGCCACCGACGCGATCGGCCGCCATGGCGTGGCTGTCGCGCAGACCGCTGACGGCATCCGCACCGAGCTGATCTTCAGCAAGACCAGCCTGAAGCTCATCGGCGAACGCACGGTCCTGGCCGAACTCGGTATCTCGACCGGCGCCACCGCCCATCATCAGGCAGGCCTTCGCCGACCGCCTCGGCCAGGGCCCGCCAGCACCGAAGAACCCGGCACCGTGAGTCTTAGATCGCTGGGTGCATGGCGGTCAGGCCGCCGTCGACGTTCAGCGTGATGCCGGTGATATAGCTGGCACCGCTGCCGCACAGGAACGAGACCGCGGCCGCGACCTCGTCGGCCTGCCCGACGCGCTTGAGCGGGCTGATCCTGCCGAGCGAGTCCTCGCTCAGCGTTCCGACGAACGGCGCGCTCAGCGGGGTCAGCACCCAGCCGGGCGCGACCGCGTTGACCAGGATGCTGTAGGGAGCCAGCTCAACGGACATCGACTTGGTGAGCGAGATGATCGCCGCCTTGGACGCGTTGTAGTGGGCGAACTCGGCCTCGGACATCTGCCCGTTGGTGGAGGCGATGTTGACGATGCGCCCGCCGGTGCCTTGGTCGCGCATCGCCCGCGCGGTCGCGCCGCCGATCAGGACGGGACCGCGGACGTTGATGTTCATCAGCCCGTCCCAGTCGTCGGCCGTGAAGTCGAGGAACGGGACGGGAAAATAGACACCCGCGTTGTTGACCAGGACATCGATGCGGCCGAAATGGTCCAGCACTGCCGGGACGAGCGCGGCGCAGTCCTCGACCGAGCCGACGTCGGCCCGCAGCGCGTGCACCTTGTCCGGCCCGCCGAGCCGGCCGGCGGCGGCCTTCACCTCCTCTGCGTTCCTGGCGCAGATCGCGACGGCGTATCCGTCGGCGAGCAGCCGTTCGGCGCACGCGTAGCCGATGCCCTTGCTGCCTCCTGTCACCAGTGCGACCTTGTCCACCGTGCCTCCTCGGTCAGTTCGTGCGGATCAGCGGCTGCGCGCTACCCGGTATCAGCGGGCGCTGGCCCCGGCGATCAGGGACTCCAGTGAGGGAGACTCGAGTTTGGTCCTGGTCCAGTCCCAGCGGGACGAGGCCTCCTGCCAGTAGTCGAAGCCCTCGGCGGGCGAGTCGGTCAGCAGCGCGTCCATTCCCACGAACAGCAGCGTCCAGGTGTACTGAGCCGCGATGCCGAACAGGCTCGCCCGGGCAAACTGCACCGGATCGTGCCCGCCGAAGTAGGCGGTGCAGGCGACCCGGATCTGCTCTGGGTCGTAGTCGCCCTCCATGGCCAGGTCGCCGACATCGAACATCGGGTCGTTCATCCCGCTGAAGTCGTAGTCGATGATCCGGATCCGGCCGTCGTCCATGATGTTCTTGGCCAGCAGGTCGTTGTTGCTGGGTACGGGCGGCAGCGCGTTGATCGCCAGGGCGGTCTGGATCCTGCGCACGGTCGGCAGCCAGTCCAGGATTCCTGACGGGCACCTGAGGGAGTGCCTGTCGATCAAGACCAGGTAGTCCTCGAGGAACCTCCAGATCACCGTAGCGTTCCGCATCGGCGGGGCCTTGGCGTGCAGGTCCCGGATCGCGCGGCCGATCCGGGGGATGTAGTCGGACCGCGCGAGGTCGGGAGTGTCGAGCGTCCGGCCGTCGATGAACTCGAGCACGAGCGCCGGGATCTCCGGCAGGGCCTGAACCACCCGTGCCCCGACTCCTGATTCGCCCGCCGCGACCGTGTTCGCGATCAGGTCGTTGATCGGGATCATCAGGCCGAAGTCGTCCATCTCCTGGGTCAGGAACTTGACGACGTACCGGTCGCCTGCGTCCGTACTGACCGCGTAGGTGACGTGCGCCAGGCCCCCGAAGAGCTGGCGCCACTCGAGCCGACGGCCGCGCAGGACGTCCGCCGCGGCGCCGACCTGCTGCATCTGGCCGGCGAACCGCTGGTCTGCGGTGCTGGTCGCGGCTTCGCCGGCGGCCGCGGTCACGGGCTCGCTAGCCGTTCCCGTCACGGGCTCGCTCGCCGTTCCGGTCGCAGGTTCGCTGGTGGTGCCGGTCACGGTCAGGGCTCGGGATGGTACTGGTCGATGGCGAGCGGGTGGTCGTGAATCCGCTTGTACCGGGACGCATAGAAGACGACCCCGACCAGCAGCGGGAAGCCGACGATCAGCCAGGCCATCGGGATGCCCTTGAGGAAGAAGCCGCCCGCCGTGCCGGAGATCTGGTTGTACGTAGGGTTGGTCGCCGCACGGGGCCACAACAGGTCAAGCGCGGTCACGCCGGTCCCGAGGACGGCCACGATGTTGACGAGGATGCCCCAGCGGCCGAGCGAGAACCGGCCCTTGACCTTGGGCCAGCCCCGGAACCGGTAGATCAGCGTGACGAGCATGATCAGGAAGTACGCCACGTACATCGCCGCCGTCGCGCCGCCGACGATCGAGGACGTCTTGGTCGTGAACACGAACACCGGAACGATCGACAGGACGCCGAGCAGCAGGACCGCGGCCCACGGCTCGCCGGCCTTCAGCGTCTGGGACCACGTGCGCGAGAACGGCAGCTGCGCGTCCCTGGCCATGCCGTAGATGTGCCGGACAGCGCCGGCGAACATGACGTTCGTGGCGACGATCAGGCCGATCGAGACGCACACAAGGAAGAGCTTGAAGATGCCGACCGGCAGGTGCGCCGTGATCGCGTTCTGCGCCGGCACCCCGCCGAGCATCGCGGCCTTCATGTCCGGGATCGACGGCGTCAGGGTGAGCAGGAACATGAAGCCAGCGACCACCGCGAACAGGTAGGCGCCGATCACGCCGCGCGGGGCGTTGCGGGCGGCGTCCACAGTCTCCTCGCCGAGCGTTCCGCCGTTCTCGAAGGTGTAGAGGACCCACAGGGCGTTGAACACCCCGGCGCCGACAAAGAGCGGGAACACGTTCTTGAGCCCGCTAAGCGCCTGGACGGTCGCGGCGCCCGAACTCGTGGTACCCACGGCTGCGGTCTGCGTCAGGTTGCCGAAGTGCTTGACGCCGAGGATGAACGTCAGGAGGCAGACGATGGTGACGACGGTCAGCTCGAGCCCCATCGCCCACTCGGTGATGCGGCCGAGAATGCCGATCCGCACGATGTTCCACCCGACCGCGATCACCGCGGCGATCACGATGATGACCTCGTCGGTATGGAGGGTGGGCACCAGGTTGAACAGCGGGTGGATCAGCACTGGCAGGCTCGCGTAATAGGCGGTCATCAGCGGGAACATCGCGCCGGCGTAGACCCAGCCCATCCACCAGCCCACGCGCTTGCCGGCCAGGATCGTCGGCCACTGGTACATGCTTCCGGCGAACGGGTACTTGGACGCGAGCTCGGCGATCACGAGCACCATCGCGCCGACGCTGATCGCGACGAGCGGCCAGCCCCAGAATTCGGCGCCGCCGACGCTGGACATGGCGAACCCGTACAAGGAGAAGAGGCCGGCGAAGACTCCGACGCCGGCGAAGGTGAGCGCACCGTTGGTGAGTGCCGTCAGGACTCGGGTGAGCTTCCCGGCGGCGGTTGTGAACGGCTGTGGCTGTGAGGTCTCGACGGCTCCCATCCGCGTGAACCGTCCCTTCTCTCAATTGGGTGGCCCATTAGCCGGATCAGAAGGACTTTTGGCGCACTGTAACGCAGTCTCGCGAGGTCTGACAAGACCCAGCAGGCACGGCGATCACGCAAGTCATCTGCGTCTAGCGCGACAAGCGTCGTACGGTTACGCTGACGTTCGATATGGTGCGCCCAAATGTCGGAAGACCCGCCGAAGGGCGCGGGCTCGGTCGGTCGGCCGGCAGCCGAGGGGCCGGTCAGCCGGGCAGCTGACGGCGGGCTCGGCCGACGGGCGGTTTGTGGTATCAGCGGAGGGCCGAACGCATGCTCACCCACGACCTCCCGCGGCGAGCTCAGGTCGTCCTCATCGGCGGCGGCGCCGCCGGCTGCAGCGTCGCCTACCACCTGGCGAAGCTGGGCTGGACCGACGTGGTGCTACTCGAGCAGGGACAGCTCTCGTGCGGAACGACCTGGCACGCGGCCGGCGTCGTCGGCCAGCTCCGCGCGCACCCGTCGCTGACCAAGCTGATGCTCTACAGCAGCCGGCTCTACGCGGGCCTGGAGGCCGAGGTCGGCCTCGGGACCGGCTGGAGCCAGTGCGGCGCGCTCTGGGTCGCGGCGTCCGCCGACCGGTTGACGCAGCTTCGCCGGACCGTCGACCTGGCGCGCGCGCAGGGCCTGGAGGCGCATGACATCTCGGTGGCCGAGGCGGGCGAGCGGTGGCCGCTGATGCGCACCGGGGACCTGGCCGGCGCGATCTGGCTGCCGAACGACGCCAAGGCCAACCCCGCTGACCTGACCCAGGCACTGGCCAGGGGCGCCAGGCGCGGCGGAGTGCGGATTCTTGAGAGAACAAAGGCCCACGGCTGCACCGTCGATCGCGGCCGGGTCACGTCCGTGGCCACGACCCGCGGCGCCATCGAATGTGAGTATGTCGTCAACTGCGGCGGCCAGTGGGCCAAGGCGCTCGGAGAGCAGGTCGGCGTGACCGTCCCGCTCCAGCCGGCCGAGCACTACTACATCGTCACCGAGGCGATCGGCGGGCTCGACCGGGGCGCGCCGACGCTGCGCGACCCGGACGGCTACACCTATTTCAAGGAGGAGGTCCGCGGGCTGCTGATGGGCGGCTTCGAGCCGGACGCCAAGCCGTGGGTCGCGTCGGACGAGATCCCCGAGCCGTTCGAGTTCCAGCTGCTGCCGGAGGACTGGGACCAGTTCGACATCCTCATGCGCAACGCCGTGCACCGCGTGCCTGCCATGGAGACCGTCGGGGTCAAGAAGTTCTACAACGGGCCAGAGAGCTTCACCCCGGACCACAACTTCATCATGGGCCCGGCGCCGGAGCTCGATAACTACTTCGTGCTGGCCGGGTTCAACTCCTCGGGCATCGCGTTCGCCGGCGGTGCGGGCAAGGCCCTCGCGCAGTGGATCGTCGCCGGGGAGCCTGACCTCGATCTCAGCCCGGTCGACATCCGGCGGTTCGCGCCCATGCAGGGCAACAAGCTCTGGCTGCGCGGGCGGGTCCAGGAGATCGTCGGCCTGCACTTCGCGATGGCCTGGCCCAACCGGGAGCCGGAAAGCGCCCGCGGGGTGCGCCGGTCGCCGGTTCATCACCTACTGGACGCTCAGGGTGCGTGTTTCGGCACCAAGATGGGCTGGGAGCGGGCGAACTGGTTCGCGCCGACCGGCACCAAGCCGGTGGTCGAATACAGCTGGGGGCGGCAGAACTGGTTCGGCCACAGCGCCGCCGAGCACCGGGCCGCGCGCGAGGGGGTTGCGCTCTTCGACCAGACCTCGTTCGCCAAGATCGCCGTGCGCGGCGCCGATGCCGAGGCCGCGCTGCAATACCTGTGCTCGAACGACGTCGCGGTCCCGCCCGGCCGGACGGTCTACACGGCCTTGCTCAACGACCGCGGCGGCTACGAGGCCGACGTGACCGCCACCCGGATCCGGTGGAACGAGTATCTCCTCGTGACCAGCAGCGCGCAGGGCGTCCACGACCTCGACGTGCTCCGGCGCGGCGTTCCGGCCGGGCTCAGCGTCGAGTTCTTCGACATCACCTCGTCCTACGCCGTGCTGTCGGTGATGGGCCCGGACTCCCGCGCGCTGCTGAGCGGCATGTCCAGCGACGACTTCTCGACCAGCGCATTCCCGTTCGGGACCAGTCGTGACGTCGACCTAGCAGGGCTGACTGTCCGCGCCACGCGACTCACGTATGTGGGCGAACTGGGGTGGGAGCTGTATGTTCCGAGCGAGGTGGCGGTCGCCGCGCTCGAACGGCTGACCGATCCCGGCAACGCGATCACGCCCAAGCTGGCCGGCTATTACGCGATCGAGTCGCTGCGGCTCGAGAAAGGATACCGCGCGTTCGGGCGCGAACTCGGCCCGGACACCTCGCCGGTCGAGGCAGGCCTCACGTTCGCCTGCAAGCTCGGCACCGATATCCCGTTCCGCGGCCGCGAGGCGGTCCAGCGGCAGAGGGCCGACGGTGTCACCCGCAGGCTGGCCAGCCTCGTGGTGACTGACCCGGACGCCTACGCATGGGGCGGCGAGCTGCTGCTGCGCGACGGGGAGCCGGCCGGGTTCGCCAGCTCGGCAGCGTTCGGGCACACCGTCGGCCGGGCCGTGCTGCTCGGCTTCATCGAGCGGCGCGACGGCGGCAAGGCCGACCGGGACTGGCTGAGACGCGGCACGTACCAGGTGGCCATTGGCGGCAAACGCTACGACGCGACCGTGTCGCTCCAGCCGCCGTACGATCCTCCCGGCGCCCGTATAAGGGCTTGACGATCGGGCGGCCGACGGTGCGGCTAATCGCGGACGGTTGCTGCGGGGATCTCGTTCACGCCCGCGGCGTCAGTGGGCTGGGGAGTGGGAGCCACGCGGTGGGGTTGGTTCAGCCTCGACGGCTTGATCTCGCCGTGTGCCCAGGCGATGACCGTGGTGCGGTCGCCGACGAACAGGTCGTTGGCGTACTCGACCGGCATCTCATTGCTGTCGTAGGTGACCCGCTCGATCGCCATCAGCGGGTCGCCGACCTTGATGCCCAGCAGCCTGGACTGCTCTGGGTCGGCCAGCACCGCGACCATGCGTTCGATCGCCTTGATGCAGGTCACGCCGTAGCGCTCGATCAGCAGGTCATAGATGCTGTCGTCGAGCCGCTGGGAGAGAAGATCTGGCGCGAGCGACACCGGGATGCGCGCGTCCTCCAGGGAGATGCGGACCTGATCGGCCAGCCGGATCCTGACCACGTCGTACACGAGCGTGCCCGGCGCGATGCGCAGGGCTCCGGCCGTGGTGTCGTCGGCCGGGATCATCCGCGCGGACACCACGTGCGCGCCAGGCCGGAAGCCCTGGGCGCGCAGGTAGGCGGGGATGCCAGCCAGGTAGCTGAAGTCGATTTCGGCCCGCGGCCGGCTGACGAACGTGCCGCCGCTGCGTCCCCGGCGACGGTGCACGGCGCCCTCATGCTCGAGCCGGTCGAGAACCTGCCGGACAGTCGTCCGGCTCACGCCGAGCTGCATGGCCAGCTCACGCTCGGTCGGCAGCCTCCCGTCCTCGCCCAGCCGGCCGCTCGAGATCAGCTCGTGGATACGCTGGGCCACCGTGTCGCGAACCGTACGGGAGTTCTCGATCCCGGTGACCGAGCCGTGTTCCCCGGCAGGCGGGCTGGCGACTCTGGCCGCCGGGCTGGCTTCCGTTGTCGCCGAACGAGACTGCGCTGTCACCGGACTACCTCGGCCTGGCGGGCGTTCATAGCGCAACGATAGACGCAAGTTGGCGTGAGCCAGTCGGCCACGGTACTCCTGAACCCATGCGATCCTGCTCGCCCATCGGCACGCAGCGCCGGCAGGTCGCCCTGATTCTCGCCGCTGACTTCCCGGCATGCGCGCCGACCCCATCCAGGTCGTCGCCCAATGCCCGCCGGTCGCCCACTTCGCGGGCAGGGTCCGGACGATAGTGAGAGACCAAGGAGGCGTGGCATGGGGCGACCGTAGGATCGACCTACCCGAGTGAACGGCCGGCGGCACCGTCAGGCGTAATGCGCGATTAACTCTTCGGACCCATGACCCACCCCGTTTCAGCCAGAAAGGCCAAAGATCGAACGAATCTGCGGAGCCTCTCGGTACTAGGGGGTAAACAGCTTCCAGTGCCCCTCGGAGACGACTTTGACGTTGCCGTCGGTCACCTTGATGGCGGTCTGGTCGTCGATCGCGTACGTCGGCACCGGTATCCTCGCGGCCCACTGTTCTGCGATGGCCACGTCTTGGTGATCCGCGTTGTCCACGTGCGGAATAATCGCAAAGTCAACCAGTCCGACTCCCTGAGCCTTGACCAGGATCATGCGGAGTTCGCCATCGGGTGTATCGAACACGATGTCTTCCGTCGAGAGCGCTTCACCGCTGCCGCGACGCGGATCTCGGTAAGTCTCGGCAAAGGTGGAGGTTGCTGCGATGCTCCCGGCGCTCACCCCCAGGTAGACCGTCTCGCTAGGCAGCGACGGCAAGACGTCTGCAAGCCCGGACCGCCGCATCCAGTACGACAAGAACACTGGATCGCCGCCCCAAACCAGCAGGGCGTCGGTCTCCTGGACCGCCGGGACCCAGCATTCTTCGTCGATGCTTGGCAGCACGGAGAGCTCCAGCACGCCCAAAGACTTCCAACCCAATCCGGCGAAGGGACTCTTGCTCCTTCCGCAGATCGCCTCCCATGCGTGGCCAGCACCGCCGGGGAAGGGGTATATCGCGGTCGGAATGACGAGGGCGCTGGACTCCTCAATCGGCTTGCCCAGCAGGCCGAGAAGCGCGTCGTGGATGCTCGTGTTCGCGATGCCAGAAGACGTCAGCAGAAGGTTCATGGCGTTTCCTCCTTATCGAGCAGTGACATCAGGTAATCCTCCAGCTTGTCGAAGCTGGACTCCTGGCCGGCGTGCTTGGTCAGGTGGTCGCGGCCGGCCTTGTCACGGAACACCATCGTCACCGTCAGCTTGGTCACTCCGTCAGTCTTCTTCAGCGTGTCCTTCTCGGCGGCCTCCGCGTCCGGCCAGCCTTCGAACAGCCACGTCTGGGCGATCCGTGTCGGCGGCTCGACCTCCAGGTAGGTCCCACGGAACGAGCACTCTTTCCCGTCCGGCGTCACGAAGACCATGTGGTAGTCCCCCCGACGCGCAGGTCGATCGAGCAGACCGTCATCTTGTCCTGGAAAGGGGCGAACCAGTGGCGCACGTGCTCCGGCTTCTTCAGCACGTCGAAGACGAGCTCGATCGGCGCGCCGAACTCCCGGGTGGTGACGATCTCGAGCTCGCTCGGGTATTCGATGACTGCGGACCCGTGGCGTTTAGGTGTCACTGAACGTCTCCTTGCCGTTGAAGCTCTTTGAGGTAGGCATCCATCCGATCCAGCCGCTCGTTCAACGCCCGCTCGTACTTGGCAAGCCAATCGCGAAACGGCCGCAAGTGCGCCGGTTCCAGCCGGTACAGCCGGCGACGTCCCTCCGCCCGGCACCTGACGAGTCCCACCTCACTCAGCACGCGGAGGTGCTTTGACACCTGAGGCTGGGACATCGAGAGATCGCTCGCGATCGCCCCGACTGCCTTCTCGCCTTCGATTAGCGCGTCCAGGACTGAGCAATTGTCAATACCTGTGGATCAAGATCTTTTAGGCGGCTTCCGGGATCTCCGCTTCCGTTGCGGATGGTGACTGCGTGCTGACCAGCGTGGTTGCTCTTTGACCGTCCGGCCGTCATGGTCACCGATCATGTGCCTGCGGTTCGTGTTCCTCCTGATTGCGCGCGTCGCTGCGGGGTTGCGGCTGTCGCGGCGTGAGGAGATGTGGAGGACCGCGGAGACCTTGATCCTGCGCCACCAGCTCAGCGTGCTGCAGCGCCGGCAGCCGCGGCGACCGAGGCTGGACTGGGCGGACCGGGCCCTGCTCGCTGCCCTGCCCGGCGTCATGCCGAAAGCGCGGCGCCAGGGACTGCGGCTGCTGATTACCCCGGACACGATCGTGCGCTGGCACCGCGACATCGTCCGCCGCCGCCGGGCCGCCCGGCCCGCGGGCAGCAGGGCCGGCCGGCGACCCGGCGCAACACCCGGGCACTGGACCCGGCGGCTGGCCCGCGAGAACCCCGGCTGGGGATACCGCAGGGTCCACGGCGAACTGGCCGGACTCGGCATAAAGGTCGCAGCGTCTGCCGTGCGGAAGATCCTCAAGGCCAGCGGCATCGACCCCGGCCGACGGCAGACCGGGCCGGCCCGGTCACAGTTCCTGCGCTCCCAGGCCGAGGCCATCCTGGCGCGGCTTTCTTCACCGCCGACCTGCTCGACGGCACGCAGGCTCGCCGCGTGAAATCCGCGTTCTGTCCGCCCCGCGTCCGTGCATACCGAGTCGCCCAGGTCAGGGCGTCGAAGATACGCAAGACCTGTCCAAGTGAGTCCAGCTGAGTCCCATTGCTCGTACCGCAGGGAGCACGGCATATGCACCTTGTGTCAGGGTCGACGTTCGTCATGAAAAGCACAGGTGTCAGCGACCTCGTTACATGAAGATCCAGCGGCCGGACTGCGTGAAGACGCGTCGGCAGGGGTCCGTGAGCATCCCGCTCCTCGGCTGCTCGATCTTACGCTGGTCCTCGCCGTCGTCGTGTGCGGGCGGCTGGCAGGATCCCACTGGCGGCACGAGGGCAGTGTGGCCATCACAGAGAGCGACCGGATTCTCGGGACACTGTATTGCGGGGTCAGCTGCCGGACGATGCTGACCGGAAAATAGGGGACCTTAGGGGACCTTAGCTGAGCGGCGGCAGGCCGGCGGAGCCGGCTTGTGGCGCCGGGATGTGCGGTGCCGGTCAGGCGGCCTGGGCGATCGTGACGGTGTACCCGAGTGCTTCCAGCTGCCGGACGTGGTTGCAGGTCTTGCGGTCCTTGTCGATGCGGCTGGCGTAGTAGCCAGCTCCGAGGTCGCGGTAGCATGCGGCGCGGTCGGATAGCAGGTGCCAGATGATGACAAGGATGGTGCGGGCGACAGCGACGAGGGCTTGAGCTTGCCGCGGCACTTGACGATCCGCCGGTAGCGTTCGCCGAGGAAGGCGTCGGTCCTGGCGGCCCGCGTGCGCGTGGGCTCGGATGGCGGAGCGGTGATCGACGGCCCGGGGCCGCTCAACGACGCCCGCTGGTTCGGCACCCTGGCTCGGACCAGGGCGGCGACGGCCAAGACGAAGGCGGTCTTTAGGCCGAGGCCTTCGAGCTAGGAGCCTGCTTCTGCTTACAGCAGGACGAACTGGAGCGCGCGTCTAGATCGGCGTCCGAAGTCGCGGCTCTGCCGACGACCTCAACAGAGGCTGCTTGCCAGGATATTCTCGCTCCCACCGCTGCTAAACGAATTGTTTGTCAGTTGGACATTGCCGGAATTGCCGTCATTGGTCAGCCCTTGCAGAAGCAGAGCCGCGCCACCCAGTCCCTGTAGATTCTTATCTTGGATACATCCATTATTTTCCGTGACCAGCACCTGAGCGCCCGTGACCACGGACGACGCGACCTGGACGGCTCGCTGGAGCGCGTGGTTCATCGCCTCATGGAACGGATCAGGAGTGGCCAGCGGGTCCATGTTCGCTGTCTCCTCACTTGGCACGCCAGTCGGCGCACGGGCCGTGCGGAGAGCATTCCAGGCCATCATCAGGCGAGCGGGCATCGAAGGACAGTGGACGCCCAGGGAGCTGAGAACCTCGTTCGTCTCATTGATGTCTACCACCGGCATGCCGATCGAGGAGATCTCGCGCCAGGTCGGTCACACCTCCACAGTTGTGACCGAGACCGTCTACCGGCATGAGCTGCCGCGTGGTCGTCCAGCCTCGGCACGCGCCGACGCGCCGGGCTCGTCGGTCGCGGCTGTGCGGCTACAGCCGTGCGGGCTTGGCCCGGGCCAGGCCGTGACCGGCGCGGAAATCCACGGCGGCCTGGGCCCTTAAGCACGTCTGGGCGCGCAGCGCCGCCGCCTGTCGCACGCTCACACCTTCGACATAAACCGGCTCGATCACCGTGGGACCGGCCCGGGCAGTGTGACAATATGGGTAGGTCCGGTCAGGTGCTGGCGGTCTCGCGTGCGGTGCGGCGGTGTCAGGTGCCCGGGGATCAGATGCCGGCCCTGAGCGGATCGCTGGCCGGCGCTGGAGGGGCGTTGAGCGAGGATTTCTCCCTGCCCGGGGCCAGAGCAAGGTTTGCGGTCGGCTCGCGGATCGCCGGTTACGTGCTCGAGGAGCAGATCGGCCGCGGTGGCATGGCCATGGTGTTCTGCGCGCGCGACGAGCGGCTCGGCCGACCGGTGGCACTGAAGATCATGGCGCCCGCTCTGGCGTCGGATGAGGCGTTCCGCCGGCGGTTCATCGGCGAGTCCCGGAAGGCCGCATCCGTTGATGATCCGCACATTATCCCGGTGCATGAAGCGGGTGAGGCCGACGGCGTGCTCTTCATCGCGATGCGGTACGTGCGCGGCGGCGACGTCGGATCCCTGGTGCGCAACTCCGGGCCGCTGCAACCGGCTCGCGTCGCCGCGATTGTTTCGCCGGTCGCGTCAGCGCTGGACGCCGCGCACGCCGCCGGCCTGGTGCACCGCGACGTCAAGCCGGCCAACATGCTGCTCGATGTCCGTTCCGGCCGCCCCGACCACATATATCTGTCGGATTTCGGGTTGGCCAAGCAGGCGCTGTCGTCGGTCGCCCTGACACGGTCCGGGCAGTTCCTCGGCACCTTGTATTACTCTGGTCCCGAGCAGATCGAGGGCAAGCCGGTCGATGGGCGCACCGACCAGTACGCATTGGCGTGCTCGGCGTTCGAGCTGCTGACCGGCTCGCCACCGTTCGTGCACGACCAGGTCCCAGCGCTGATGTGGGCGCACATGGCACAGCCGCCGCCTCGGCTGACCGCGCGGCGGCCCGACCTCCCGCCTGCCGCCGATGCCGTCCTGGCTAAGGCTTTGGCCAAGGCTCCCGCCGACCGGTACGCCACCTGCCGCGATTTCGGCGAGGCATTGCGCCGCGCGTTCGGCCTGGCGCCCTACGACCCCGATCCAGGAAACGTGGCGCCAGTGTGGCACCCGCCCACCGAGGTGGCATACGCGGGTGCTGCCAAGCCGCCCAGCCTGCCTGAGCCGGTGACCAAGACGGCACACGACGCGAGCCGCCAGTCGCCGGACGATCATGCCGCGGCCGCCACCGCTGCGGAGCCGGCATTCGAGGCCGAGCGCCAGGCCCGGGACAAAGCCGAGCTGGAGGCTCAGGAAGATCGAACCCGTTCCATCCGGGTCGAAGGCGATCCGGCCGGGGCCAGCGATCAGCTGGCGGCGCTGTTGCCTGTCCGCGAGCGCAACTCCGGCACCGAGCACCCGGATACCGTGCCGCCCGGCGGCCCGCCGACAGCTGAATTCCTCCGCCCTGCCGCCACCTCCATGGCCCCGCCCGGCAGCGCCGCGAGCCGCGCAGGAACCGCATATGTGGTCTGCGGGAGCGATGGCGCCATCACCCCGATCGACCTTGTCGCCCGGACCGCCGGCACGCCGATCAGCGTCGGACGCAGACCCGGCGCGATCGCGATCGCTCCCGACGGCAGGACCGCGTACGTCTGTAGCCGGGCTGAGGGCACGCTGACTCCGGTCGACCTCGTCGCGGGCACCGCGCGAGAGCCGATCAGGATCGGCCGCGGACCTTGCGCGATCGCGATCACGCCGGACGGCCAGATCGCCGTTGTCGCCGGCATCGGCGCACGCACAGCCACCGTAACCCTGATGCGGCTCGCGTCCTGCGTCGCAGAACCGCCGATCAAGATCGGAAGCGCACCAGCCGCGATCGCTGTCACCCCCGACGGCGCGACCGCACTCCTCGCCGACGGCGAGGCTGCCACGGTCATCCCTGTCAGCCTGCCCAGCGGCGACGTCGGTGACGTGATAAGGATCGGCAGCATACCCAGCGCGATCGCGGTCGCCCCCGACGGCGCAACTGCCTATGTGGCCAGCCGTTACTACGGCACCATCGTCCCGATCGACCTGGCCACGCGCACCGTCCGGGACCGGATCAGCCTGGCTAGCGCCACACGGCTCGTTCCGGCCGAGTCCGGGAACATCACCACAGCGATCGCCATCACACCCGATGGCACCACCGCCTACATCGCAAGGGGCAGTGCCGAACTAGGCACGGTCATCCCGGCCGACCTCCCGAGCGGCGCCGCGAGGTCGCCGATCAGAGTCGGCCGGGGCCCGAGCGCGATCGCTATCACGGCTGATGGCATGACCGCCTACGTAACCAATAGCACCGACGGAACAGTCACCCCCGTCGATGTAGCCACCGGCTTCGCCGCAGCTCCTATCCAGGTCGGGCGGAGACCGGAGGCGATCGCCATTGCACGCTGACCCAACAACAGCCAGGTGATCGCTGATCGATAACTCCGTACCGAAAAAGATCGCGATGGCTCGTTCTGCGCGGCGGCCTGCGGCGACTGGTTGGCCAGGCGCCGTACTGAACGGGTTGTCCCGGATCGCCGAGCTGATTGCATACAGCCGGTCGCTCTGAGCGTGTTTGCCCTGGCAACGGCGGAACACGGGATCTGCGATTGCGGAAATTCGCTGGTGCGGTCGCGATCGCGAGGACCGGCCGCAACCCGGTGCTGGACCGCCGGTGAACCTCCTTGACGGGAACCTGCACGGTTACGCATCCCAGACCCTGGCGCGCGGCAGAGCGCCTGTCGGGTGCCAGAACTCGTGCGGAGCATCTGAGCTGGGCTTCTATCCTCAGCACTCGTGCCCTTCCGCCTCGTGTACCTCGCCGTGTCCCATACGTTCGCCTGGCTTGCGCTGCCTACCCGTAGCAACCCTCGAAAGAGCTGGAAATCTTGGTGTTGCGGCACGAGATCGCGGTACTACGGCGTCAGGTCGCCCGTCCGAAGCCGGACTGGGCCGACCGCGGTGTCCTCGCGGCGCTGGCACGACTACTGCCCAGGCATCTGCGGGCTCACCGGACCGTGACGCCGGGCACCTTGCTCGCCCGGCACCGTCGTCTGGTCAAACGAACATGGGCCTGCCCGAGCAGGGCTGGACGCCCGGCTGTCTCACCGGAGATCCGTGATCTGGTCCTGCACCTGGCCCGGCAGAACCCGCGGCGGGGATACCGCAGGATCCAAGGCGAGCTGCCCGGCCCGGGCCATCGAGCCGGTGAGGGCACGATCCGCCGGATCCTGGCCAAGGCCGGGCTCGGCCCGGCACCTCGCCGGACGTCACCGACCTGGCGCCAGTTCCTGACGTCCCAGGCATCCGGGATCCGGGCATGCGATTTCCTGCACGTCGACACCGTGTTCCTCCGTCGCCTGTACGTCTTCTTCGCCATGCAGATCCAGACCCGCCGCGCGCACATCCTGGGTGTCACCGCCAATCCGACCGGATCCCGGACCGCTCAGCAGGCCCGCAACCTGCTGATGGACCCGGACGACCGGGCCGGCCAGTTCAAGGTCCTCATCGGTGACCGTGACGGCGAGTTCGCCGCCGCATTCGACGACGTGTTCGCCGGCAA
>WNGK01008534.1_pt1 | contig 16919 bp, 14 predicted proteins | sample 5400601 | NCBI WGS metagenome assembly WNGK01 (sample SAMN13153376, study PRJNA577476) | soil metagenome | isolation source: 60 cm soil or saprolite under Garry oak tree replicate 1 | place: USA:California | collected 2016-06-15
CGCCTGGCGATTGCGCGTACCGTCTTCGGCGCTACGCCCGCGTTCTCGGCCACCTGCGCCACCCTCTGCCCACCGTTGAGCTGGCGCAAAATGGAAGCCCGCCGCAGCACTCGCGCCGATTCCTGTCCCTTGCTCAACATCTCGGCAATCTGCTGCCCATCCTTCCTCCTCAATTCAACATGCACACGGTGATAGCTTTGCATGCTCCAACTATGCAACCCCTCTCAACCTTCAGAAAAGTACCTGTAATGGTACATCTTCATATTGTCATAGACCTAGGATTCAATTGCGCGGTTCGCTTCGTCAAATCCACTTGAGCGAAAAATCGCCTCGTCGGACAGGTGGGCATCCGACCTAAATCATTGCCTTCTGTTAGCTCAGTGGGTCGGAATCGAGCATCTATTCTGAGCTTCGGGAAAGTCGCGGCCAACCCGGAAGTAAATCAGGAAATGCACAGCTAATTGATCTCCTCGGTACCGCCGGCGCGAAGCAGGATGGTTGCACCACGGCGAAGTGTTCCGGGATTGGCCGATTCGCTCCACTGCATGTAAGCGAAGCCGGCAAGGACAACTGCGACGAATAGATAAGGAGCCAGGTTGTAGGGCCACGCGGGTTCCGGGTAGACCGTAACAAAAAGGACAGGAATCAGCGCGAGGGTCGCGATCCATGGGGCCACGACGTGTCGCCATACGGAAAATCCAACTCGCTGTTCGCGGCGCATATAGCGCGTCAGGGCAAGGTTCGCCATCGCGTAGAGAACGATGACCGCCAGAGTAGCGATGGTTTCCAGAAAGCCGAAGATAGTATCTGGCTGCAGCAACAAGCCCACGAGCAGGATGGCCGCGAATCCCGAAATCTGCACAAAAGCGATGGCGAATGTCGGTGTCCGGTGGCTGGGATGGATATGCCCGAAGCGCGCCGGGAGTGTGCCCGCCCGGCCCATGGTGTACATCACGCGGGACGCAGCGTTGGTACACGCAAGGCCAACGCCGACGGCGCTGTTTACGATCGCCAGGACAACAAACCACCAACCGGCGCCCCAGAGCGCATGGCCAAGAGCGTAGTACGGATTGGCATTGGAGGCGAAGGCGGCCATGTTGCCGGTGCCCCAGCCAATGGCGCTCGCATAGGATGTCAGGATGTAGAAGATACCGATACTCACAAGAGAGAGCATGATGGCCCGGCCGATCATCCTGGCTGGAAGCCGGGCTTCCTGAGCGAGCGGCGCCGGAGCCTCGAAGCCGCTCAGTGCGAGGATCGAGAAAACCATTCCCGCCAGGATGCCGCCGAAGTGGTGCGGCGATGCGGAAGGCTGTAAGGGCGCGAGATAGTCGGAACCCGGTCCGGGGTGAATCAGGAAGCTCATTCCGAGCGCCAGCATAATCAGCATTTCCAGGCCGCCCAAAACCGCGGTCACCCGAACCGAAAGCTGGACGCCGTAATGAGTCAGGGCCCAGATCAGCGCAGTAGTGGCCAACGCGATCGACCACCAGGGAATATTGACATGGAACTGCAAATGCAACATGTCCGAGATCAGATAGCCGAAGAAACCCGTGCATCCGGCGGTTCCCAGGATCTCGTACACAAGGTAGCTCCAGGTTGCCATGAAGCCGCTGCGGCTTCCCAGTCCACGGGTGGCGAAGGAATAGTAGCCGCCGCTCGAGGGCATGTACCGGGAAAACTGGGACACGGTGTTTCCGATAAAGAAACAGAGGATGGTCGAGAGAAGGAAGGACAGCGGCATAGCCGGCCCTGCCTTGAGAGCGATGATCGGAAAGGTAAAGATGATATTGGTCGCTGGCGCGATATGCGTGACACCCTGGAACACCAGTTCCGGAAGGCCGAGCGAATTGCGTCGAAGCTGGGCAACCGCACGGGGATTGGTGTTCTCACCGGTCATGGGTCAACCCTCCTTGAGTCATCCGCAAGAGTGAAGTTCGTTTCTTCCAGCAACCCCGCTAGGTCTCCAGCGCGAGGACGGTATGGGGCTCCAGGAAAAAGGGGGGCACAATGGCACAGGTATTCGAAAGTGGCAACACTTCTTCCGGCAATTCAATGCCAAGCACATCGCTCATGAACGATCGCCTCTTCTGGCACCGTTCGTAGCATTCCGGAGCAGATGCTTTCAGATCGGCTCTCAACTCCGCGCCGGCGACCACGATCCCGTCTTCCATGCGGGTAGAGAAATACAGGCTCGATTGCGGAATGACATCGACCTGGATGGCCATGCCGGAGGCGACCGGAATCTGAGAGCCCGCATAGAATGGGGAACTCATCCATTCGTCGAGGTGAATCAGATGCCCGGGGTTCAGGTAGATGCCGAAGCGATCGAAGGGGAGGCGAGTCTGAATCAAATCGTAGAAACGGTGTCCCGGGGTACCCAGCCTCATCAGCCCGAACCAATCGCTCATGGCCTCGAAGTAGGGTCCGGCAAATTGCGCTACGTAGTCTGACGCCGCATCAGGCAGGTCCGCCGCGCTCCCGGCAATCCAGCCGGCGCGGCAGATATTGCTGCCCCAATAGCAAACGTTGAACGCAAGGGGCTGGCCGCGGCGAATCCGTTCGCCGCTGGGTCCGCAAAGGCCGAAGCCGACCGTGCGGCCGGTGCTGAACGTGACATGGCACCCGAGAGGGTCTCCATTGAGGCGGCCCGATTCGACTACCGAATGATCGGTCACCCCTTCTCGCAAGGCAAAGATCATCCGTTTCACTGCGTCGGCGGCCTGCCCATTGGTGTACTCGAAATATGCGATTTCGAAAGGGGTACAGTTGGCGCGCAGGCCGCCGGCGGGATCCATGAACAGACCGGTAGCGTTAGAGACGTTTTCCCGGCCCGCCAGATCGCGAAGGGTGTCCCCGATGTAGGAGGGTATATCCAGCGCATGGGCTGGGTCGGGGTGCTCGTGCTTGAGAAAGTACTTGTATCCGACGGCGCCGACGGTAGCGTCTGGGCCGATGCCTTCTTCCGCGAGGATCTCGCGCATGGGGCGACTCCTGTCCCTGGGTTGACCCAAAAGAGAGAAGGACTGGAAACGCTCATGACGCATTTGTCCCGCGGCATGCAGTGAGCTAAAGCCCAGATAGGCTTCGCACTCGTTGCCCACAAGGATGAGCGGCGTGGCCGCCGGGCCGACGATCAGAAGCGCCTCTTCGAACCGGGGATCGAACCCGGTGAGATAGGTCATGTTGGCAAAGTGTTCGCGATCGCCATACACGACGATATGCGTGATCTTGAGCGCTTCCATTTTGGCGCGGAGTCTGGCGAGCCTGGCTCCCAATTCGGAGACCGAAGGAGGAGGAGGACACGCCGCTACACCAAACTCCGGCCAGTCGATTTCAATCAACCGATGTTTGCGCGATCCTGGAGCCATGAAGGATCAGTATCCTTTCCGAAGCGGGCTAACGAAGGAGACCAGGCAAACGAACGTTGCGAAATGTTGGCGCCGCTCCACGTTCAAGAAAAATGAAGCTTTGCTCCACACCATCCCATGGCGCCGATCGCGCTCATGCGCACGCCTCCTGAAGTTTCCCGAATTGGGCCGGGCCTCAGAAATAGCGCGTGATCGAATGCGTTGTCAATAATCAGCTGCTCAATTCTGTGAATTGCGACGGCAGGAGGCCAGATTGTCCTTCCTCGATTCTGTTTAACCGTACAATTGTGGGCAAAATCGGGCCGGTTTTCTCGTTGACACATCGAAGACCGCGGCCCGTCCCACATTTCTTTTTTGAGTTGGGCGCCGGGAGCCGTATAGTGGCGTCGTGATCCAAGCTGGCAAATGGGAGAAGCGGCACAATGGACCGAGCGGCGTGTCTGAAGCGATGGCAAGCGAGTAGCGCAGCGGGAACCCCCATCATCGGCGCTAGTGCGGGCACAGGAATTTCCGCCAAGTGCGCAGAAGCTGCAGAAGCGGATCTCATCATCGTCTACAATTCTGGCCGCTACCGCATGGCCGGACGAGGATCTCTGGCTGGTCTCATGCCCTACGGCGACGCGAACGCCATTGTCATGGAGATGGCCCGCGAAGTGCTACCGATCGTTCGCAAGACACCGGTGTTGGCCGGCGTCTGTGGAACCGATCCTTTTCGCGTCATGGATCTGTTTCTTCGCGACCTGAAACAACTCGGCTTTTCTGGAGTACAGAACTTTCCTACTGTAGGGCTGATCGACGGTCGCTTCCGCGAGAGTCTGGAGGAAACCGGCATGGGATATGCCCAAGAAGTTGAGATGATTGCGCGAGCGCATGATCTGGACTTGCTTACCTGCCCGTATGTCTTCAATGAAGTCGAGGCGAAGGCCATGGCAAAAGCAGGCGCAGACCTTTTGATCGCGCACATGGGATTGACCACAAAAGGGACAATCGGCGCCAGGACAGCCTTCACTCTCGATCAATCAGTTGAACGCATTCAAGCCATCCAGGAAGCGGCCATCTCCATCCGCCCGGAGATTCTGGTGCTTTGTCATGGCGGCCCGATCGCTGAGCCGGAAGATGTGCAGTACGTCCTCAGCCGGACCCAAGGCGTCTGCGGATTCTTTGGCGCATCGAGTATCGAGCGCCTGCCCACCGAGCACGCCATCACCGAGCAGGTAAGGAATTTCAAAAATCTAAACATCCATACGAACTAAAGGAGCAGGCATGTCTAGCCTCGCCGGTCGCCGTTTCGTAACACCCGCCGCTGTCGAAACTCAGGTCTTTGACTGGGGAACGATCAAGTGGCTCAGCGAACCGCGTGTTACTGGCACGGAGCGCTTCGCCATGGGTGTGGTGCTCTTGCAACCCGGGAAGGGCCACGCTCGGCACAATCACCCGGGCACTGAGGAGGTTCTCTACGTAGTCTCCGGGCAAGGCAGACAGATGATCGATATCGACGGCGAACAATGGGAATCCATCGGCGCCGGAGATATGATTCACATTCCTGCCGACATCTTCCACTCCACGGTGAACACTGGCTGGGAGCCTTTGAAATTGATTGCCATCTATTCGCCGCCGGGGCCCGAGGCGCTTCTCCGTGCGATGCCGGAGTGCCGGGTGCTCGCCCCCGGCGAGCTGCCGGAGAGTTGATGCGATGACCAAGACCGTTGCGCTGATCGGAACGTTCGACACCAAGGGGGAAGAGTTCTCCTTCCTGCGTGAGCGGATTGAGAGCGCGGGCGTGCGAACGCTGATGATTGATGTCGGCGTGCTTGGCAGTCCACCCTTTGAGGCCGACATCTCGCAGGCAGACGTGGCCGCGGCGGCCAACGAAAATCTTGCCGAACTCAGAACGGAGAGAGACCGAGGTCGGAGCGTCACCGCCATGGCGGTCGGAGCGAAGGCGATTCTTGCGCGACTTTATAAACAAGGGATCATTCATGGAGTGGTTTCACTGGGCGGTTCTGCGGGTACGGCCATTGCGACCGCGGCCATGCGTGCGCTCCCGTGCGGCTTTCCAAAGTTGATGGTCTCCACACTGGCCTCCGGCGATATCAAGCCCTACGTGGGAACCACCGACATTTGCATGATGCCTTCGGTGCTCGACATCGCCGGTTTGAATCACGTCTCCAGCCGAATCATCAGCAATGCCGCCGGGGCGATTTGTGGCATGGTTGGGATGGACCCAGCCGTCGCTCTCGACGAAAAGCCGGCGATTGCGGCGACCATGTTTGGCGTCACGACACCGTGCGTCACGACCGCACGGCACGTCCTCGAGGAGAGAGGCTACGAAGTACTGGTCTTTCACGCAACAGGAGCCGGCGGACAAGCGATGGAACAGTTGATCGAAGACGGCGCGTTTCGAGCCGTTCTCGACATTACGACCACGGAACTCGCAGACGAACTGGTCGGGGGTGTCATGAGCGCGGGACCGCACCGTCTGGAAGCCGCGGGCCGCAAGGGCATTCCGCAGCTCGTCTGTCCGGGCGCGATCGACATGGTGAATTTCGGGCCTGCGGCAACGGTACCGGCCCAGTTTCGGAGCCGCAACCTGTATGTCCACAATCCCAGCGTAACTCTGATGCGAACGACGCCGGAAGAGTGTGCGGAGATCGGACACATCACAGCCATCAAGCTCAACCGGGCAAACGGGCCTGTGACCGCGCTGATTCCTCTACGGGGCGTTTCCGCCATCGATAAGATCGGAGGACCGTTCTACTCGCAAGAGGCGCTCAATGCCTATCGCCGCGCCTTGAAAGCGTCGCTCAGCCCAAACATCCGGCTGGTTGAGCTTGACGCGCACATCAACGACGAAAGATTTGCGCTTGTCGCCGCTGATCTGCTGATGGAATCGCTCGGCGCCTCAACGGAAACGATACCGGCACGATCACCGCGGCGAGAACAGCGTTCATTTTAGCCAGTCCATGTGTCTCTTCGCAGCAACAGAGCAATATCGGGCTAATCTGGAGCTCTGGGCCGGTGGTGGGCAAACCGGACCCTTGACACTTTTTTCGGCCCGGATGGCGTAAATACGACCGAAAATCGGCTTTACGAGTGAGTAAACGCGATCCGCGCCGGAAAGAAAGGCTTGGGAATGTCGATAAGAACTGCTCGACAAAATAGTAGTTGAACCGCAGACGATAATTGGACCGAAACCTGCGATTTGACGATCTACGTGACTCCAGGGAGGTGGTTGGCGAGCCACATTGTCCTGATCCAGGTCAGGGAGCTCAAGTTCGCCGTGATGCACTGTCGGTGCCGCGATGGGCATGGACGCGATCGCAGATCAGCCGCAGCATCGATTCGAGATCTCCCGAGGCTGTCTTGAAGGATTCGGGATCGATGGAGAGCGGTGCGCCGAGAACCACGAGAGGCGCTCCATATTCAGGGGTGCGGATGGCCTGTTCGACGGAGAGGCCCCCCACAGCCTGGACCGGAACGCGAACCGCGTTGACGATTTCGCGCAACTGATCGAGCGGGCTTGGTACAGGTTTGCCTGCTGCCGCCAGGCCCCGGCGCTCATCGTACCCGATGTGATGAATGACGAAGTCGCAACCGAGATCCTCGAGCCGCCTGGCGGCTGCGAGTTTGTCTTCGGCTCCCAGGTTGTCGCCCATGACCTTTATGCCGAAATCCCTTCCCGCCTTCACAACCATTTTCACGGTCTCGGGGTGGGCGCGCTCCATCACCACGACGTGCGTGGCTCCGGCCTCGGCCATCAATTGCGCTTCCAGCCATCCGCCGTCCATCGTTTTGAGGTCCGCCACAATGGGAACGCCAGGAAATTCGGACCGCAAGGTGCGAACCCCGTTCATGCCTTCAGCGATGATGAGCGGGGTCCCGGCTTCGAGCCAGTCTACGTCGCAGCGAACGGCGAGATTGGCCGTATCGATGGCTTCAGGGATGGATGTAAGGTCGAGCGAAATCTGGACGATGGTATTCATTGTGGCTCCAGCGGCTCGGGGAAATGGAGATCGATCTTCGAACGAAGAAAACTTGCTGATTGGCGCAATTCATCCATACCGTTGACTCCGTCTTCAATGGAGATCCACGAGTGGAAGCCGACCGAGCGCAGCACAGCGAAGATGGCGTCGTAATCGTTCAGGCCTCCGCCAATGACGCCGTGTGCGAGGCGGGCGGCATATCCGGCCGCGTTCTCTTCGCGCCGCAGATCTTCCATGGTCCCGCTCTTGAGGAAACGGTCACTTGCGTGCATCGTGACGACACGGTCCTTCACCTGCTCGAGCAGGGCCAACGGCTCTTCACCAGCGAGGAGCGTGTTCGAGGGATCGAAGTTGACGCCGAACCACGGCGAATCGATCTGATCGACAATCTCGATGAAGACATCCATCTTCTGGGCGAATTCGGGATACTCCCAGTAGTTGTCCTTGTAGTGGTTTTCCATGGTCAGGACGATTCGGTGTCGTTCCGCGAAGGGCAACAGGCTTTTGACGATCCGGACGACTTGCGCCACTCCGGCGGCACGGTCGAGCCCGGGGCGACGCTGGCCGGAGAGCACCCGGCAAAAGCGGCCGCCGAAGAATGCTGTCAGTTCGATCATTCTTTTTTCGTATTCAATTTCGGCGGCGAGGAGAATCGGATCGGGCTGCGTGAAATCTGGAGAACAGCAGAGCATGGGCATCGCGAGTTGATGACTCTCTAGCGCATCCCTGACCTGGTTAAGAAAGACCGGATCATCAGGCAGAAAGCCGGAGTAAAATTCCAATCCGTCGACACCGAGCGTGGCGGCGAGTTCGATCCATTCGAACAGGGTCATCGTGTGATGGATGCAAAGTTGATCCATGTAGCATTTGGGGAATGCAGCAAGCTTCGGCTTCACGACGGGATGACCTTAAGTGGATTGCGTCCGATCATGGGATATTGCTCGAGGTCCAGCACCGCGCCGTTTACGAGGGCGGCTTCGTCGGAGAGGAAGTACACCGCGGCCCATGCGACGTCGTCGGGTGAGAAGAGGCGGCCTCCGGGCGCGTACGCGGCGGGCAAGCGCGCAGGCCAATCCTCAGGCAATCCTTCCGTCGCTTTTAACACGCGCTCATTGGGCGTGAGCGTCCAGCCGGGGTTGATCTGGTTGACCCGGATGCCCTCGGCCCCGTGGGCATCGGCAAGGTTGCGCGTAAGAGTCATCAGCGCGCCCTTGCACGCCGAGTAGATGCATTGGTTGATTTCGCCGCAATAGGCGTTGACCGAGCCGATGTTCAAGATGCGCCCGCCACCCTGTTTGCGAAAGTGCGGAATCGCCGCACGGATGAGAAAGAATGGCGCTTTCAAATTGACGTTGACGGTCCGGTCGAAAGCATCTTCATCGGTATCTTCGATGCCCCCGCGCGTCTTCACCGCAGCATTATTGACAAGGCCGTCGATCCTTTCGAAATGAGCTACCGTTTGTTCAATGAGCCTGGCGGGAATCGCGGGGTCCTCCAGGTTGCCGATCACATAGGACGCGTTCTCTCCTAAATCCGACGCGAGATCCCGCAGCGCGTCTTCCCGTTTGTCGTGGAGCATCACGCGCGCGCCTTCTGAAATAAATCGGCGCGCCATACCTTCGCCGATCCCGGTGCCCGATCCGGTCACGAGGATGATTTTCTCCTTCAGGCGCGCGCCGTGGGGCACTGTTGGCGGAGTCATGGCTTCAGTACACCTTTCACGATTTGGCCTGTATGCATGGCTTCAAACGCCTGTCGCCATTCAGTCAGGGGCGAAACCTGGTTGAGCACCGGCGCAAGGTCGATCTTGTCCGCGGCCAGCAGAGAAAGCACTTCTTCCCAAACCGGCCAGTTGTGGGAAAAACTGCCCTGGAGAGTCACCGCTTTCTGAACCAGTTGATCGAGCGAAAAGCCAAGGGGCTCCGGGCCCCAGCCCACCTTGGTGATTTGTCCTGCCGGGCGCACAATGTCGAGGGCAAGCTTGAGAGATGCTGAGACACCTGCAGCGTCAATGATAAGGTCCATTCCGTATCCATCACCGAAACCTTTCACCCACGCGGAAATATCTTCGCCGTGGAGGCCCAGCGCGGTGTCGGCGCCCATCTGAAGAGCGACGGCGAGACGCTTCGCATCGATCGGGGTGCCGATTACGAGAAGATGGCCTGCGCCCGCCAATTTCGCCATGGCTGCGCACAGCAGTCCGATGGGGCCTGGACCGATGATGGCAACGCTTTGGCCGGGGCGTATGTGTGAATTGACGCAGACGGCGTTGTAGGCCACGCAACAGGGCTCAGTCAGCGCAGCTTTTTCCTGAGCCAATGAAGAAGGCACATGATGAAGGCAGCGGGCCGGAACCTTTACGAACGTAGCCATCGCGCCGTCGACCCCGTAGCCGAACCCAAGCCTTCCCGGCTCCAGGTTGTACAGGCCCTGGCGAATCAGCGCCGAATCGCGCGGGAGCACCGCCGCGGTTTCGCTCACCACGCGATCTCCCTCGCGGAATCCGTAGACGCGACTGCCAAGCCCCGTTACCACGCCGGCGAATTCGTGGCCCAGAACCACGGGATAGTTTACGCGCCAGCTGTTTTTGCCGTGGTACTGGTGCAGATCGCTGCCGCAAATCCCGACGGCATCCACCCTCACGAGGACATCTTCGTCGCCGATTTGCGGGACGGGAATCTCCCGAAGTTCAACCGAGCCCGGCTCCCTGGCGTAGTTGACCAATGCAATCATTGACAGCCTTCACAAACATTGACAGCCTTCACAAAGTTGAGGGCCAAGCGTCGTCGCATTCCTTGATTCTGTGCGATTGCGAACGTGGCGTGCATACTCGTCCCTTTGACTAGTGTTCACCTTGGCGCAGCAAGAGTGGCATGCGATCTGGCTCACACTTACTTCCGCGTTTGGCGGTTATCCGGAACCGGGGATTCTGCCCTGATTCTCGATCAGCGCTTTGGTGGCGATTTTACGCCAACTGACATGGCTGACGTCCGAACCGCGGTGCGGGTGAGTTTCGGTCAATTCAAGCTGGATCTTCCCGAAGTCGGGGAATATCCTATGGGCGGTACGCGAATCGTCGCGTCTTCCCCGGCTGCAACGAGCACCAGCGCAACTCACCTTTCTCCCCATCGGCTATCGCTGTTCCTTGCCTTCGAGAGACGGTCACTCGCTCTATGCCTGCCGCGCCATGAGTGACCAGATCGATGTGGTCCAATTCTATCCCTCTTCTCACAAATTCAAACCCTCGTTACCGGCTGTCCCTGTCACGGTATAGCGATTGGTACCAGCTGTGGCTCAGCCGATCCGATGGCAGTGATCGCCGGCAACGGGTTGGTACTCCGTCCCTCTTCAATAACATTTCCGTGCGGTGGAGTCCTGATTCAAAGCACATCTTGTTCGAAAGCTTGAGTGATGAAAGCAAGAGCACATCTATCTGATGTCCGCAGAAGCCGGCACACCCCGGCACCTATTCCCGGCAGATTTAGCGCGCAATTGGCCTGACTGGTCGGCGGACGTACGTTCCATTTCCTATTCCGTCGAACACGGAGTCGGCGGATCCTCTACCACCGATGGCCGTTTCCTGGCTGCTGTGTCGGAAGATATGCCTGTGGTCAAAGTTCTGGATCTCAGGACCCGACACTGCAGCGAGGTCGCCCGCAGAAGAGGGATTTCATTCCCTGTTTGGTCGGCGGATTCCATTCTGTATTTTCAGGATCTTCTGACACCACGAGCTGTTTACCGCTTCCGACCTGGCGATGCCAGGCCTCAACGGACATACAGCTTCGAGGATCTCCTGCACGCAGCCACGATACGCTGCGACTTGCCATTCCCGGAATGGGACATTGCTTTGGTGGTGGCGGGTGCGATAGCTTCGACAAACTCGCCGCGTTGGACCACGCGTTGGACCAATGGGTGGTGAGCGCCCTCGCTTTCATAGCCCCGCAGCTTCCAACGCTGTGACTTCCGATCATGGCAATCGAGAGCCGTTACCTTTGCAACTTAGGTAACGTTTATGATATGTTACTATCGCGTCAACGAATCCAATTTATCTAGTCGGGCCGCGATTCTCCCTTATGAGTTGGCGCATGGATTCTGTGGCGAAAGCACCGGCGAATAATTCATAATTCAACGGGACACTGGACGACGTGTCCCCAATCACATTGGGTTCCAAAAAACAAGCCGACAACCCCTTGCAAGATCCTTTAAACCCCTTGCAAGTACGCTCAGAGTAATTCGCTACGCCATTGCACCTCAGTGCTTCGCAATTCTGCCTGGCGGGCTTGCTGAGTTAGGGCTCAACGATTTCGTCGCAAGTAGAACAAACCAGAGCAAGAAGGCCCCATCTCGCTTGCCGCAGAGCCTTACTCATGCCACCATGGATCACTTCAGGAGTTCAGATGCCAAATCTCTTCAAGCGTCTTTGGCAAACGTGGCGCTTCCGAATGAAAGCCAACCAAACCCCGGCAATCTCTAGCCCTCACTCGTCGGTCTCGAATCAAACGGATTTCCAACGTCTTGCTGAAAACAGCGCAGACGTTATTCTTCTCGTCGGCGCGGATATGAGAGCGAGATACGTGTCACCCTCATCCCGGGAGATTCTAGGATGGGAGCCCGATGAACTGGTGGGTAAGCTACCCAAGGAAATCTATTTACCAGAAGATCTTCCTATCGTCGAGTCTGCTGCGGCGACGCTTTATTCCAGGGAGATTTCCACGGCTGTTCCGACCGCCCGAATTCGTTGCAAAGACGGCACTATCAAGTGGTGCGAATCGCACGCTCGACTGCTCAACGATTCTCCAAGCGAGTTCGGCGACGTGGTAGTAGTGATTCGCGATGTAACAGAGCGTGTCGAATTGGAGAATAAGTTGGCTCAGCTGGCGATGACCGATGGGCTTACGTCTCTTTTCAATCGGCGTGCTTTTGATGAAGCACTCTTGCGGGAATGGCGGGCAACGCTGCGGACGGGTCACCCAACCTCTTTAGTGCTACTAGACGTGGACAATTTCAAAGCCTTCAACGATCACTATGGACATCAGGTCGGCGACGACTGCCTGAAAACCATCGCTTCGTGCGTTGCTGCTACAGTGCGGCGACCCCGCGATTTTGTCGCTCGCTATGGAGGGGAAGAAATAGCCGTGATCCTCCCGGAAACGTACTTGGATGGAGCTCGGTACGTTGCGGAGTCGGTGCGTCAAGCCGTCGAGGGACTGCAGCTGCCACACGTCGGAAATCCCGAACGAAACGGATTTGTGACAGTGAGCGTTGGGGTCACCACTGCGCTTTCCACAGCGGGCGGAACAATCATGATGCCTGAATCCCTGCTCCTCACGGTTGATGGTGCTCTATACAAGGCCAAGCAAAACGGTCGTAATCGGAGTGAATCCTCAATTCTGTTTACTCCAGAAAGCAAGCCAACTAACGCTTTCACCAGCGGCCCATAGATCCAATAGCACCGGCGCCTAGTCTTCATCATATGTCGTCGAAGCCAGGTTGATGATCACCCGCCGCTCCTCGCAACCATTTGCGAAAGAGCAGCCTTCGCACACGGGAACGTTCCCGTCAGATTCACAGCAGCCACCATGCGGTTCCACGCCTCCTGGATGGTTTCAAGCACGGTTCCATGCGATAGGATTCCCGCGCCGTTGAAGAGAATGTGAACGTCCCCGAACTCGTCTACCGCGAATATCTCTGGTCTCTCGGCTTCGGCGTTGCCGAGGCAATGGACACCGCGCAGCGCGGCACGGGGCTACACTGGCCAATGGCTTTGGAACTGATCCGGAGATGCAGCCCCGCGCTGCGGTGCGCAAAGCTTTGGTCTCTTGCGGAGCCGGCACAGACCATCTTCCACCCGGCGCCGGATCCGCGCTGCAGGACATCATCGATGCCTATCTGCTGCAGTGCGAGGCAATCGGATCGGCCGGTGGACGAATCGTGCTCATGGCCAGCCGTGCCTTAGACGCAATCGCTCGGCACGCGGAGGACTATGCATTGATCGACGCGCGAGTCCTCAAGAGTGTGCGCCAGCCTGTGATTCTCCACTGGCTGGGCCCCGTGTTTGACCCTGCTCTGGCAGGTTATTGGGGAAGAACTGAAATCGCCGCGGCGGCAGAGAACTGCCTGTGCGTGGTTCACGCCCACAAGAAAAAGATCGACGGAATCAAGGTTTCCTTGCTCGATGCGGCGATCCGGCACAGCAATACCTGGCAGACGGAATTACTGAGGAACTCATTGGCCGGCTTGCCGGAATTCGCGATCTGCGTGTGATTTCCCGCACATCTGTAATGCGCTTCGCAAATACGCAGCTGTCAGTACCGGAGATTGCTTCCTTGCCCAATCACCCGTCAGGCCGCTCGCTTCGAACTCCGCACCGATCTTCTCCGCCTCGAACCGCCTTCGCCGCCTCCGCGACCTGGCCGAGGCCCGCGCCCAGATCGGCACGACCGCAGCACGGAAAGCAATACACCCGTACTGATGGCGATGTGACACTCTCCATTACGGCCGTTCCTTTAGGGAAAGGTGCATGGAGAACACGCGCGAATCGATGATCATTCATTGGCTGCCCATGAGGCTCGTTAGAGCTGGAGCTTTCGAAGTGTATCGACCGCGCAGAGGGTCCCGGTTGGCTCCTCTTCGTGCTTGAAATAGGCGAAGACCTCTCCCGCGGAAGCCCGCCGGCGCAGCGTCCTCGCAAGCGAATCGAGCTGCGCTGCACTATATCCACTCTTGCGCAATCGGTAGTACGTGAAGGAAGCGGTCGCAACATCCGGCGTTTCCAGATCCTCGCTCTCGGCAACGCAGAGCGCGGCGCCATGATCCCGCAGTACCCCATACACTTCGTTCGAAAACCAACTACCGTGGCGAAACTCGAAAGCGATCCGCAGCCTGCACATCTTTGCATCCGCCAGGAAGGCGTCAAGGCGTTGCGGATCGGCCTTGAAGTTGGGCGGAAGCTGGAAGAGCACCACACCCACGCGCCCGGCAGCGGCCACCGGAGCGACTGCACGCGACAAGCCGCCAAGAGCTTGTGAACAGTCTTTGAGTCGAAGGATGTGAGTGATCCGCTGCGGCGCCTTGAACGAGAAGCGAAAGTGGGTGCCGCTCGCGTTCAGCCAGCCGGCAAGCATGCGCTCGGTCGGCATCTGGCGGAAGGTATAGTTCACTTCCACTGAGTTCAATTTGGTGGCGTAGTATTCCAGGAATTTCCTCTGGGGAAGCCCCTGGGGATAGAACCCCGGCTTCCAACTCGTGTACGCCCAGCCGGAAGTGCCAATGAAGACTTTGCCCCGGACGTCTGCTGCGGGAGCTCGACGCTTTGGATTTCGCGATCCCTTGCCCTCGACGGTTCTTAGAGGAAATTCGCGCATTCGCAGCCACAGGTAACAGCACCGCTCCGATGTGAAAGGTAGCTCTCCATCTTCGCCGGTTCAGCTTCGAACAGGATTCTTTGATCCTGTCATGGGAGATCGGATCATGATCACGCCTGCATGCCGTCTTTGATGCCACGGACCCATAACGTCTTCACTTCGCTCGAGTCATGAAGTTCGAGCACCGGCGCGTCCAGCGGCGTCTTGACGTGAAACAAGTCGGCCCCGGCTACGTTCTGCAGAACGATCGCGGGCCGCGCATCCGGGCTGGCCGCTACAACTTCCAGATCGCGAACGCTCAAGTTTTTCACATGCCTCAGGTACAGGCCTTGCGACGGCATGTCGCCGAACATATTCGGCTCCGGATATTTCTGCTCGTTTTCGGCAGGTTTGATGGCGGCCTGCTCCCTGGTGCCGCCGCCTTTGTGATGGATAAAGATGTCGTGCAAGGCGAGGTCCTGGATCTCATGGCCGGGAATTCCACTGATGATGCAGCCGAACCGCGAAGAGCTATTGGAGCATATGACGTTGCTGATGTTTACACGCTGCAGGGTGCCCGGCCGAGTGGTTTCCGCGGGTCCCCGCAAACGCGCCCCAAGACGTAGAAAGATCGGCGCCGATACGATATCGCGCATGGTGATGTTGGTAATCGCCACATCTTCCAGCAGCGCGCCGTCGACGGTCTCCAGCGCCAGGCCCTGGCAACCATCGAAGACGCAATTCGAGACCGTGATGTTTTTGAATCCGCCGTTGGACTCCGTTCCGAACTTGATGCGACCCGTGTGCGGAACTCGATCGCCTTCATTGAATTTCTTCCAGGTTCCGTCCAGCATGGTGCCGAGCTGATAGGCGCCGGTGACATAGCAGTTCGTAATCTCCAGGTTCTCCGTCGCGCGCGCGTACCCCAGGGCGAAGCTGCTCTTGGGCACGATGGCATCGTCCCATGGCGAGTTGACCGAGCAGTTGGCTACGCACACATTGCGGCAGCAATCGATGTCCATTCCATCGCGATTGGTATCGATCGTCAGACCATCGATCACCAGGTTATCCACGCCCGTCGCGAGAACGCCGAACCAGCCACCCTGGAGGATCTGGAAATTGCGCAGTTGCACGTTGCGGCAGTTCTTCAGGCTGATGGCCTTGTTGCCCACGCCCCCGGTGCGGCGTTCGGCGGGATTGCGAGTTTCGGGGCCGTTGTTGCGCGCCAGCCCTTTTCCCCAGATGCGGCCCGGCCCATAGATCGAAACGTCGTGGAGGTTCTCGCCCCAGATCAGGCTGTTGTGCCAGTGATTGTGACCATAGTCCTGGTAGGCTTCCCACGGCTGAACAGGTTCAGGTTCGTCGTAGCCGCCCGATTGTCCCTCAGGCAGGGCATCCGCAGCTACGATCACCGCGCCCTGGTCGAGGAAGAGAGAGACGTTGCTCTTGAGGTGGATGGAATAACAGAGATATTGTCCGGCGGGAAAGTATACGGTTCCGCCGCCTGCGGCGGTCGCAGCATCAATCGTCCGGTTGATAGCCGGAGTGTCGATTGTTTTGCCGTCGCCGGCGGCGCCATGATCGCGCACGTTGGCGAACGGACCGTTCGTTTTGTCAGAAGGGCTCGCGCTCAAGGCGGCCGGATTCATCGCGGTGACGGCACACGCCGCACCCATCCCGGCCATCTTGAGAAAATCTCTGCGGAATCACCGGGCGACCAGATTTCCCCGGAACGCGACTTCGCTCGCATGCTCAAGATCAGCCGGGCCAGCCTGCGAGCGGGCATCGGATACCTGGCGGCCGTGGGCGTCATCAAGATCAGGCATGGGGTGGGCACGTTCATTGCGGACGGGCCGCCCGATTTCGGTCAGGGTTCCCTCAGCATCCTCGGCGCATTGCATGGATTCCAATCCTGGCAGATGTTCGAAGCCCGCATCCTCCTGGAGACGGGGCTCGCCGGTCTGGCCGCCGAGCGCGGCAAAGAGGAACATCACGCGGCCATGGCGGAAGAAGTGGCGGAGATGTTTGCCAGCCTGGACCGGCCCGGCGATTACCTGATTCACGATGTCCTGTTTCATCGCGCGATTGCGAAGGCCTCGGGCAATCCCACACTGGCGGCGATTATGGAGACGGTGACCTCCTCCATGTATGACAAGCGCAGGAAGACCGTGGAACGATCCACCGATCTGCGTGAATCCGCCGAAATGCACCGCCAGATTTAC
>WNGK01014177.1_pt1 | contig 16918 bp, 16 predicted proteins | sample 5400601 | NCBI WGS metagenome assembly WNGK01 (sample SAMN13153376, study PRJNA577476) | soil metagenome | isolation source: 60 cm soil or saprolite under Garry oak tree replicate 1 | place: USA:California | collected 2016-06-15
TGTGGGCGCTGGTCAGCGGGGATACCGAGGCGCGAGACGGCGCCAGCGCGGTGGTGGCCACCGTCTGCGGCATCGCGGCCAGCACCCGGCCGGTGAGCGAGTGGCGTGACCTCATCGAAGGCGAGGCCGGCGTCCTGCTCGTGCTGGCCGAGCTGGGGGATGCTAGCGGCAAGCGCGTCGCATCGGACATCGCCGACCATCTCGTCTCCCAGGCCCGGTGGATCGACGGCCTGCCTGACTGGCATCCCCGCGCGGACCGCCCGGTCTTCCTGCCGAACTTCTCCCACGGGCTGGCGGGCATCGGCTACGCGCTGGCGGTCGCGAGCACGGCGCTGCGGCGTCCCGACCTGCTCGACGTGGCACTGCTGGCCGGACGGCGGCTGGTCGGGCTCGGATCCCGGCCGGACGAATCGATCGCCGTGCCGTACAGCATTCCGCTCGCCAGCCAGGACGCGCCGGTCTGCTTCGGCTGGTGCCACGGGCCGACGGGAACGCTGCGGCTGTTTCAGCTGCTCGATCGGCGGCAGCCGGGCCACGGCTGGGCCGGCTTCGCGGAGGCCAGCCGCCGTGCCGTCCGGTCAAGCGGCCTGCCGGCCCGCCTGTACCCGGGCTTCTGGGACAACCTCGGCCAGTGCTGCGGAACGGCCGGCGTCGGCGAGATGGCCCTTGATCGGTATCAGGAAACCGGTGATCCCCAGTGGCTCGGCTGGGCCGTCACCCTGGCCCAGGACGTGCTGAGCCGGCGTATCGCCGACGAATCCGGTGTCCGCTGGTCCCATACCGAGCATCGCCGGGACCCGCCGGACCTCGAGCCTGACGTGGGGTGGGGGCAGGGGGCGGCCGGCATCGCGAGCTGGCTGCTGCGCCTCGCTCGCATCGGGCAGGAAGGCATCGGCGCCGCGAAACTGTGGTGGCCCGATCATCCGGTTAGTACCTGATTTAAGCAGTCAGTGACTACTTTGTGTAACGGTATCGTGGCCCGATGAGAACTATTCAGTGTCGGGACTTGGTGGGCCGTGACGCTGAGCTTGAGTTCCTGACCACTTCGCTTGACCAGGCAGACCACGACGGAAGGCTGATCCTGCTGGCGGGCGAGGCCGGCATCGGGAAGTCCCGGATGGTCAGGGAGCTGGCGACGATCGCGTCGGCCAGAAACTTCACCGTCGTGTCCGGCCGGGCGGTGCAGGCATCGTCCCCGGTGCCGCTCAGGCCGATCGTCGAGGCCCTGACTGGCGTCGAGCGCACGACCGGGATCCCCGATGTCCCGGCGCTGGCCGAGTACCGGCCGGCGCTCGCCTCGATGCTGCCCGACTGGGGCCAGGAGGGACAGCGCGCGGCCGAGATCTCGCCGCTCATCCTGGGCGAGGCGCTGCTCCGCCTGCTCACCTGCGTGAGCGGCAAGGGCACGCTGCTGGTGCTTGAGGACCTGCATTTCGCCGACCCGGAAACCCTGGCGATCGTGGAGTACCTGGCCGACAATCTCGCCGGCGAGCCCGTGCTGTGCGTGGTGACGCTGCGCGACACCGCACCGTCGGCGGCCCTGGACATGGCCAGGTCGGTGCACGCCCGCCGGGCCGCATCGACCATTACCGTCGGCCGGCTCTCCCCCGCCGAGGTGCAGCAGATGGTGGCCGACTGCCTGGACCAGGAGAACGTCCAGGGTCAGACCGTGCAGCGGCTGCTCGCCGACTGCGACGGCCTGCCGTTCGCCGTCGAGGAGATGCTGGCCTCCGCGATCTCCTCCGGCGAGCTAGTCTTCGGCGACGCGGGCTGGCAGGCGAACGCGGATGTGATCACCGGCGTCCCGACCTCCATCGCCGAGTCGGTCAGGCACCGGCTGGCCGGGCTGGATCCGCCGGAAGCCGAGGTGGTGATCGCGGCCGCGGTGCTAGGGCGGCAGTTCGACTGGACGATCATTCCCGCCATGGTTGAGGCGACCGAGGCGGAGGTCCTCGCCGCGCTGCAGCGCGGCTGCGAAGCGCAGCTGATCGAGCCGCCCTGCTCGAGTCAGGTGGTATTCCGGTTCCGGCATTCGCTGACCAGGGACGCGATCGTGTCCGATCTGCTCCCCCCGCTCCTGGCCAGGCATGCGGCCGCGGCGGCGGCCGCGATCCAGGCGGCGCACCCGGCCCTGCCCGGTGCGCTGTGTGAACTAGCGGCCGATCTGCACGAGATGGCCGGGCAGCGGGTGCAGGCCGCGGCTCTGCTGCTGGAGGCAGGCCGCCGATCCCTGCAGCGGGGAGCGCTGACCAGTGCGGCCGCCTCGCTGGCCAGGGGCAGGCAGGAACTGCAGGAGGCACCAGGGTCCGAGCCGCGGATGCTGGCCGACATCGACGACACGCTCTCCACCGTTTACATGCAGGCCGGCGATTCCGACCAGGTCGTCCAGACCACCGAGCGGCTCATCGCCGAACTCGACGCGGTCGGCGCCCCGCCAGCGCAAAAGGCTGAGGTGCGGCTGCGGGCCGCTCGCTCGCTGTCCGAGTGCGACCGGGTGGCGATGGCTGAGCAGCAGATCGCCGAGGCGCGTGCGCTGGCGGAAGGGACGCCGGATCCGCGGCTCGGCGGCTGGGCTGACGCGGTAGCGGCCCGGTGCGCGATCGACGCGGGGGAGCCTGACCGTGCGCTCGCACTCGCGCAGAGCGCGCTGGCCAGCGCCGAGGCAGCCGGCCTGTCCGGCTCTGCCGCCGAGATCGCGTGCGAGGCGCTGGAGGTCATCGGGCGCCGCGAACGGATCTGCGACACGGCCGCCGCCAGGGCGGCGTTCGAGCGCGCCTACCAGATCTCATCCCGGTGCGGGCTGCCCGTACGGCGCATCCGCGCCATGCACGAACTCGGCACGATCGAGTTCTTCGAGGAGTCAGGATCACGCCGGCTATCCGAGGCGAAGCGCCTGGCGGTCGAGTGCGGCGCCGTCTCCACCGCGGCCGTCCTCGACCTCCAGCTCGCCAACGCCTGGAGCCTGGGCAGTGACCTGGACCGCGCGCTCGATGCCGCGCAGCGCAGCCAGCAGGCGGCCGTGCGGCTGCAGATGCACCGGGTGGAGGCCATGGCGATAGCTGCCCAGGCCTGCATCGTCGCGACCCGCGGCGAACGCGAGTACACCGAGGCCCTGGCCGAGCAGGCCGAGCAGCTCGCCCCGGGAGATCCGTCCGTGCTGATGGCGGCGACCGGCGACGCCCGCGTCACCTCCGCGATCGTCAGCAACGACCTGACCGCAGCGCTGGCCACGAGCGCGGCGGCCGTCGAGCGCGGACGGGACGAGCGGCTCACGGCGCCGGCCATGGGCTGGGGGTACTGGCCGCTGCTGCGCGCTGTCGCCGGCCACGGCGGCCGCGACGCGCTGATCCAGGCCAGGGAGGTCGGTGCCGAAGTCGTGTGCTGGAACCGCGCCTGCCTGGCCTACGCCGAGGCAGTGCTCGCTGGTGAGGACGGGCAGGCTGAGCGCGCCGGCCAGCTTGCCGAGCAGGGCAGAATCCAGTTCGCGCAGTGCGCGCCGTGGTGGAACCACATCATGCACCGGCTCGTTGCCCCCGCCGCGTTCCGCGACGGCTGGGGCGAGCCGACCGCCTGGCTCACCGAGGCGATCGAGGAACTCGACGACAGCGGCTACTACCAACTGGCGTCGGCCTGCCGCGGCATCCTCCGCCAGGCCGGCCAGCGGGTTCCCCGCTGCGGACGAGGCAACGCCCACGTACCTGGGGAGCTGCGCAAGCTCGGCGTCACCAGCCGCGAGATGGATGTCTTCCTGCTCGTCGGAGACGGCCAGTCCAGCGCCGAGGTAGCCGCGCACCTGGTCATCTCCCCGAAGACCGTGGAGACCCACGTCGCGAGCCTGATCGCAAAGCTCGGCCTGGGCTGCCGCCGGGAGCTCGTGGCCTACGCCGCCCGCGCATCACTCCCGGGCTGACCTGGCGCTCGTCCTGATGGCGGAAGCCCGGCGGGCAGATTCCCCGCCGGGGCATTCCAAGCAGCTCCGCGTTTTCCTGGTAGGCCGCCCTATCTCGGGTAAGGGTCCCGGGTACGTCCCGGGCGCGGCCAGGCCCGGTGCGTGCGGTTCTAGCCGTCTGCGGAGGTGCGATGAAGGCGATTACGGTGAGCGAGTTCGGCGGCCCAGACGTGCTCAGGGTCGGCGAGGCGGCGATGCCAGAGCCGGGGCCTGAAGAGCTTCTCGTCCGGGTGCTGGCGGCCGGGGTCGGCCCGTGGGACGCGTCGATGCGCCGCGGCGGTTTCAGCGGACAGCTTCCCTATGTTCCGGGCGGCGAGTTCGCCGGCCTGGTCGTGGGCGAGACCGGCGCGTTCGCCTCCTTCGATGACGGCGCTCCTGTCTACGGATATCCGGCCCTGACCGGCTGCTACGCCGAGTACGTGACGTGCCAGGTGGAGCAGCTTGCGCCGATCCCGGCCGGGCTGTCCGCCGTGGACGCGGCGGCGGTGCCGGTGGACGGCCTGACCGCCGAGCAGGGCCTGGCCGATGTGCTTGGAGTCGGTCCCGGCGACCAGGTCCTGATCGCGGCGGGCGCCGGCGGCGTCGGGCACCTGGCCGTGCAGATCGCGCGCGCGCTCGGGGCGACGGTCGTCGCCACCGCGAGCCCGCGCCACCATCAGTTTCTGCATTCCCTTGGCGCCTCGGTCGTCGTCGACCATACCCGGCCCGACTGGCCTGACCAGGTCCGCGACGCGATGGACGGCGGAGCCCGCCAGGTGCTGGCCTGCGCGGAGCCGGTACTCGAAGGCGCGGCCAGGGCCGCCCGCGATGACGCGGTCATCGCGACCCCCGTTCATGCCGATCTTCCCGAAGACGGGCGGGTCCGGTGGCAGCCCTATGACGGCAAGCCGCTCGGCAGCCGCCTGGTCGCGATGGCTCCCTGGTTCGACGCCGGGACACTGACGGTGTCGGTGCAGGCCAGGTACTACCTGGACGACGCCGCCGAGGCGCATCGCAAGATCGAGGAGGGACACACCCAGGGCAAGGTCGTCCTGATCGTGGACACCGACCTCGCCGCCAGCCTGGAAGTCTGACCGGCCGCCGGCGCGCGCAATGCCAGGCACGTCTCCGGCTTCGGCCGCTGATCCCGTCCCGGGCTCGGCCGCCGCGTGGGCCGGCCGGCCCTCAGACCCTCCGGGTGATCGGGGTTACGCGTAACATGAGCCGATGGTGGATACGCGGCAGTGCGAGCAGTGCGGAACGCCGTTCACGCCGCGCCGTGAGCACGCCAGGTTCTGCTCCGCCCGATGCCGGGTCGCGTGGAACCGGGCCAACATGAGCGATCCGGCGGACGAGCTGAGCCCCCTGCAGTGGTGCATCGGCGCGATGAACGAGGTCACCGGCCGCCTGCCGGGTGTCAGGCCGGCGGACCAGGTCCGGGCGTTCACCGCCATCGCCGAGGCGGTGTGGTGGGTCACGATCGTCGACGCCACGTTGCTGCGCCACCACCACAAGGCCTACGACCGCGTGATGGCGGACCAGCCCCGCGCCGAGCGGACGCTGGTCGAGGGAACCCTCGCCGGACTGCGCTTCGTCCGGAACCGGATGGGACACGATGCCGACCTCGCGGACTTCGTCGGCCCGGGGGCCGGCTGGAACAGCTCGCGCGACAGCCGGATGGCCGACTGGAGCTGGAAGTCGCCGCCGAAGCCGGCTCTCGCCCAGCTCACGCCGCGCGGACAGGCCTGGGAGCTGACCAGGTACGAGGCCTATCAGGAGTACCTGGCGGGTCAGGCCATCCCGGAGACCTTCGGCCGCGCGGCCACGTTCCTCAACCGGACCGCCACCCGGGCAGCCTTGATCGCGGCACCACAGGGCTGAGGACGCCGCGGACTTAAGGACGCCGTCGCCGGTCCGTGCGACGCCATCATGGCCTGCACCGTGAGTCCGCGACGCCCCGCGCGGCAGTCTCGTGCGGCGCTACCAGGCTGGCCTGGCCGGCCCGATATTTCTACGCCACTCATGACGGGCGCGGGCGGGCCGCGCCAGCCGGAAACAACCGCGGGAAACGCTCGGCCAGGCCCCGGTCACCGCTAATGGCCAGGCGGCCAGCCCGCTCCGCCTCGGCAACGCTCTCACGACCGAACGCGACGGCGCACAGTGTCGCCGCATCCGCGCGGAAGGTGACCGCGGCGTCCGGGGAACGTCCGCGCGCGATGTCGATTGCGCGCCCGGATACGGTCAGCAGGAACCAGTCACCGTCGACGTCTAGCGCGAACCTGGCATCCACCGCCGTCGCCGGGTCGAAGACGGTCTTGATGGCGAGGAGCAGGGCGCTGGTGCTGAGCTCGCCGGAGCCCGACAGCGGCTCCTGGCTGCCCCAGCGGCCTAGCTCGGCCAGGACCGGCTGCAGCGCCCGTCCTCGCTCGGTGAGCTCGTAGACGGCGACGCTGGCCGGCGGGTCGAGCACGTCGCGGCGGACCACGCCAGCCTGTTCGAGGTCGCGGAGCCGCTGGGACAGGACGTTCGGGCTCACCGAGCGCAGCCCGCTGCGCAGCTGAACGAACCGCCTCGGCCCGAAGATCAGCTCGCGGACGACCAGGAGCGCCCACCGGTCGCCGATCACGTCGAGCGCGCGGGCGATCCCGCACGGATCGTCGTAGCGGCGGCTCTCCTGCATCGCGTCCACCGATCTTGGTTGTCTTTTCGAAGTACTCACTCCTAGTATAGGAGTATGAATGTCATGCGGGAAGACGACGGGATGCCGGATCGGCCGAACGGGCAGCGCCGCACGTTCGTCCTCGTTCCGGGGGCCGGCGGGACGGCCTGGTACTGGCACCGCGTGGTGCCGCTGCTGCAGCAGGCGGGCCACGATGCGGTCGCGGTCGACCTGCCGAGCGAGGACCCTGCCGCCGGCCTCGGCGAGTACGCCAGGGCCACGGCCAAGGCGGCCGCCGGCTACGACGACATCGTCCTGGTCGCGCAGTCGCTGGGCGGGTTCACCGCACCGCTGGCCGCCGAGCAGATCGCGGTGCGCGCCCTCGTGCTCGTGAACGCGATGATCCCCGCACCTGGCGAGACGCCAGGAGCGTGGTCGGGAAACACCGGATCGACGCAGGCCAGGACGACGGCGGCCACCCGCGGTGGTTACGGCACGGAGTTCGACCTGGACGTGTACTTCTTCCACGACGTCCCGCCGGAAGTCGTCGCGGCCGGCCAGCCGTACCAGCAGCCCGAGGCCGACGAGATCTTTGAGTCCCGATGCGATTTCGGCGCGTGGCCGGCCGTCCCGATCAAGGTCGCGGCCGGCCGGGAAGACCGGTTCTTCCCCGCAGGCTTCCAGCGACAGGTGGCACGGGACCGGCTGGGTATCGAGGCCGACGTGCTGCCCGGCGGTCACCTGAACGCCCTGTCCCGGCCCGCCGAGCTCGCGCGCTACCTGCTTCAGGTGTGACCAGCGCCACCTGAGGCACCAGGGGTCCGCTGGAAGTCAGGTGGCCGCCGCACCTCGAAGCCCATCCGGTCCGTCCAGGCGTTCAGCACCGTCGGCCGGTTGAGCGTGATGGTGGCCACCGGATCCTCGACCTCGTAGAGAATCTCCTCGTACCCAGCCACGGCGCCTCCTCTTTCCGGCCGATCGTAGCGCGGGGCCGTAACCGGAGGTTCTGCTCCAGTTAGCAGAGGCAGACCGCCTAACCCGGTCGGTCCCGCCGGGCAGACGGGACCGACCGGGCAGACGAGACCGACCGGCTGCGACGCGGGCTCATTCGGCTGCGATCGCCGCCAGCATGCTGAGCCTCGCGGCGCGGCGGGCCGGAGCGATCGCGGCCAGGACGCCGGCCAGGGCGGCTGCGGCGATATACACCGCGATCTGGGCGGCGGGAATCGCGATGGTGGCCTGGTGAGCGCGGGTGAAGGCGTCAGCGAGAGCGGCGCCGAGCGCGAGCCCGAGTGCTGCCCCGAGCACGGCTCCGATCACCGCGATGATCACCGACTCGGCCGCTACCATCTGGGCGAGCTGGCCGCGGCGCATCCCGATGGCCCGCAGCAGGCCGAGCTCGCGAGTTCGCTCGACCACCGAGAGGGCGAGGGTGTTGACGATCCCGAGCAAGGCGATGATGATCGCCAGCACGAGCATCGCGGTGATCAGGTTGAGCAGGTTAGCCAGGGTCGCGCTGCGGCTCCTGGCGAACGCCGCCTCATCCATCAGCTGGGCGCCCGGATAGCGGGCCAGGGCCCGCCGGATCGAGCCGCGGGCGGCGGGAGCGGCCCTTACCAGGTCGACGCTGTCGACCGCGCGTCCCGAGTGGGATGTGAGCGTCGCGTTGCTCAGCAGATAGTCGCTGAGCGGCCCGACATTGGCGAAGATCCCGCCGATGCGGAGCCGCGATATCCCGAACGAGCCGAACTGCACCCGCACCTCGTCGCCGACCCAACGAGCCGATCACGGCCGGAGCGACGCCGTCCACGTTCTTGTGCGCTGCGCCCGCCACGGTGGCGTCGGTCGCCCTGACCTCGGTGACCGCCCGCACTCCTGGCTGAGCAGCCAGCACGGCGGCCAGCCGCGGGGTCAGCCCGATGTCCGCGCTCGCGGCCTGCACGTAGAAGCTGGTCTTGCTGGCCACCGCGATCTGGCGGTTCAGCATGGTCTTGCTGGAATCGACCATCACCGAAGCGGCGACGATCAGCGCCAGGCCGATCATCAGCGCCGCGGCCGTCGCGCTGGTCCGCTTCGGATCGCGCATCGTGTTGCCGCGGGCGAGCACGCCGGTCCTCCCCGGCAGCCGGGTCAGGGGGAATCCGATCACCCGCGCGAGCGGCCTGGCGGCCAGCGGGCCGAGAACGGTGACGCCGACGAAGGACAGCAGCGCCCCCGCGCCGGTCACGGTCACGCCGGCACCGGTGGACAGGCCGGCCAGCACCAACCCGACCCCGGCCGTGACCACCACCAGCCCCGCTGCCAGCCGCCGCGGGGAGAAGGAGGCAGGGCTGGTTTCCGCGTCGCGCAGCGCCTGGACGGGCGCGACCCGGGTGGCCCGGTGGGCCGGGGCCACCGCCGCGACAAGCGTGATCGCCAGCCCCGCGCCTGCCGCCAGCGCGAGCCGGCCTGGCGGCACGACGAGCCCGGCGACCGGCAAGGACACCCCGAAGCTGGACAGGGCCGCGAGCAGTCCCTTCGACAGCGCGACGCCGAGGCCCGCCCCGGCGAGCGCCGCCACCGTGCCGACGGCCCCGGCCTCGGCCAGAACCGACCCGAAGACCTGCGAGCGCGCCGCACCGAGCGTGCGCAGCAAGGCGAGCTCCCTGGTCCGCTGCCCGATCATGATCGAGAACGTGTTCCAGATCACGAACGCGCCGACGAACAGCGCTACGGCGGCGAAGACGAGGAAGAAGGTGGTGAGGATGGACAGCTGGCTGTTCAGCTGGCTCTCCTGCGTCGCGGCCGCGCTCGCTGAGGTAAGCGCCGTCAGCCCCGGCGGCAGGATGCGCGCCACCTGGTCGCGCAGCTGCTGGGCCGAGACGCCCGTCGCCGCCTTCACGCCGATGGCGTCGTACCGGCCCGTCGCGCCCAGCAGCTGCTGAGCGGTGCTCAGGCCGAACATGGCCAGCGAGCCTCCCGCGTAGCTGCTGGCCGAGCCGTATCCGGTGATGCCGCTGATCGTGAACACCCTGGCCTGCCCGGCCAGCAGGATCGTGATGGAGTCGCCCACGCCGAAATGGCCGGCCTGTGCCGATGCGCGATCGATCATGACCTGACCCGGACCAGCTGGCGGGCGGCCCGCGCGCCTGGTGTAGATGGCCTGGAAGGGCGCCTGGCCCGGCCAGCTGGTCGCGACAGTGAACTGGCCGGGCAGCGCCTTGCCGTTTCGCCCCAGCAGCTGCGCATGGCCGGTCACGCCGCCGGCGGCGGCGACGTCAGGCAGCGCGCGGATGCGGCCGAGAACCGACGCGGCCATGGTCTGGCGCGAGCCGCTCCCGGCCCCGAACCCGCCCGCCGGGGCCTGGTGCTGAACGACGATGTCGGTACCCGTGCCGGCCTCGGAGATCAGCGAGTCGAGGCTGTGGGTCAGGGACGCGGTGAATACAAAGCTCCCCGACATGAAAGCGACGCCGAGGGCGATCGCCAGCGCGGTCAGGGCCAGCCGCACCTTGTGCGCGATCAGGCCGCGGAATGTTGCGCGCAACATCACAGCTCCCCCAGCTTCTTCATGCGGTCCAGGACGGACTGCGGGGTCGGCCGCCCGAGCTCGCCGACAGCCACTCCGTCGGCCAGGAAGACGACACGATCGGAATAGGACGCGGCCACCGGGTCATGAGTCACCATGACGATGGTCTGGCCGAACTCGCTCACCGACCGGCGCAGCAGGTCGAGCACCTCGGCGCTGGCCTTCGAGTCGAGATTGCCGGTCGGCTCGTCAGCGAACACTATGTGCGGCCTCCCGGCTAGCGCGCGGGCGATGGCCACGCGCTGCTGCTGGCCGCCCGACAGCTCGCTCGGCCGGTGCCGCAGCCGGTCGCGCAGGCCGACGGTGTCAATGACGGTGTCGAGCCAGTCGGGATCCGGGGTGCGGCCCGCGATGTCGAGCGGCAACGTGATGTTGTCCGCCGCGGACAGGACCGGGAGCAGGTTGAACGCCTGGAACACGAACCCGACCTGGTCGCGGCGCAGCCTGGTCAGCCGGCGATCGGACATCCCGCTGATCTCCTGCTGGCCAATCCAGGCCTGCCCGCTGGTCACCGAATCCAGCCCGGCCATGCAGTGCATCAGCGTCGACTTGCCGGAGCCGGATGGCCCCATCACCGACGTGAATGTGCCGGCCGGGATCTCGATGGACACCCCGGAAAGCGCGGTGACCTCGGCCAGGCCGCCGCCGTAGGTTTTAGTGAGCTTGTCGGCGCGAGCTGCCAGCGCCGTGGTCGTCGTAGTCATGCCTGAAACGTAGATTCGGCAGGCGGCCCAGGGCTTCCACCCGGAGATCCGTTCTGCTGCTCTATCTCAAGATGGACACCGGGCCGCAGTCCATCTCAGGATGTAGGCCGGCGCCCGGCCAGACCCTCGTCATAAGCGAGAACGACCAGCTGGACCCGGTCCCGTACGCCGAGCTTGGTCAGCAGGTGGTGGACATGCGTCTTGACCGTCGTCTCGGTCACCACGAGCTCGGCAGCGATCTCCGCGTTCGACATCCCGCGAGCCACCAGGGTGAGCACCTCGGTCTCGCGCTCGGTCACACCGGCGAGACGTTCGCCTGCGGCTGCGCCAGGATCAGCGCCCCGGCCAGCGGCCGGCAGCCGGTGCGCGAACCTGTCGAGCAGCCTGCGGGTGACCGCCGGGTCGACGATCGCGTCTCCGCCGTGGACGACCCGGATCGCCTCGAGCAGCCGGCTCGCATCGACGTCCTTGAGCAGGAAACCGCTCGCGCCGTTGCGGAGCGCGCTGATCACGTTCTCGTCGAGGTGGAAGGTGGTAAGGATGAGCACGCGCGCATGGCCGGCCGCGGCGATCTTCTGGGTGGCCGAGATGCCGTCCTGGATCGGCATCTGGATGTCCATCACCACGACATCCGGGCGCAGCCGCCCCGCCTGCCGCACCGCATCGGAGCCGTCGCCTGCTTCGCCCACGACCTCGATGTCCGGCTCCGACTCCAGGATCATCCGGAAGCCGGTCCGTACCAGCGGCTGGTCGTCGGCCAGCAGCACCCTGATCATGATCCCTCCAGCGGGATGGTGGCATGGACGCTGAAACCTCCGCCTGGGCGGGGACCGACGGTGAGCTGGCCGTTCAGCATCATCACTCGCTCACGCATCCCGGCCGTCCCTTGCCCGGCTCCCGGAATGCCCGCGGCGATTCCGGCGGCCGCCCCCCGGCCGTTGTCGGTCACCTCGATGTCGAGCGTGTCCCCGATGCAGACGGCCACCGTCGCGGTGGCTGGCCCGGCGTGTTTGACCACGTTGGTCAGTGCCTCCTGAACGATCCGGTAGGCGGTCACGCTCACGTCCTGGCGGACCGCGGGGGGCTGGCCGGTCATCTCGATCACTACCGGCAGGCCTGCCGCGCGCATCTGGCGTCCCAGCGCATCAATATCTGCCAGCCCAGGCGGTGCGAGCCGGGCCCGGTCGGGGCTCGCGCCGTCATCGGCACTGGCGGCAACGGCGGCAACGGCGGCACTGGCGGCATTGGCGTTATCATCATCAGCGGCCTCACCGGACCTGAGCAAGCCGAGCAGGCCGCGCATCTCCTCAAGTGCCGTCCGCCCGGTCTGCTCCACCTGCGCCATCGCGGCCGCCGCTCGCGCCGGGTCCCGGCCGATGGTGCGCTGCGCGCCCTGCGCCTGGATCACTACGACGCTCAGGTGGTGGGCCACGATGTCGTGCAGGTCACGGGCGATCCGCAGCCGCTCGGTGATCGTGGCGCGGCGGGTTTCCTCCCGCTGCCTGGCCGCCAGCAGGTCGGCGCGCTCGCGGATGACCTCCAGCTGGGCTCTGCGTGCCGAGAACTGGCTGCGGACCACCAGGCCGACCAGCCACGCGCCGCCGGCCGCGAGCAGGACGCGAACGGGTACCGCCGAACGCAGCCACGAAGCGCCTAGCGCGTTCGGGATCCCGATGCCGAGCAGTACGGCGACCGTGGCCGTGGCCAGCCCGAGCGCCAGCCGCCTGCTGCCGTAGACAGCGGCGCTATAGGAGGAGATCAGGACGGCGAGGAAGCCGCCGTCCGGCGCTGACCCGACCGCGACCAGCCCGCCGACCAGGAGCGCGACGGCCGCGAGCACACACCCGGCAAACCGCCGTCTGAAATACAGGACCAGTCCCATGGCGGCCAGGATCGCCGAGGCGGCGGGCACGGTCGCGCCCTGATGCGCCGCGAGCGAGCCGATGCCGCCGACGGCGGCGACCGCCACCGCGACCATCGCGTCGGCCAGCTTCGCGGGGACCGCGGGCCGCCAGCTCCACCAGGAGGCCGTGTCCGGCTTGCCGCCGTCCCGCCGAACGGACTGCGACACCCGAGCGACCTCGATTCCGCGCCCCGGGGTTCGGGGCTTATCCGCAGTAATCCCTTGCATTCGGATTCTGTCGGATGTAGCTGGATGTGGCTAGAGAAATGCTCGCCGAGGACAACCCGACCCGGCACATGGGCGACGGCAGGTCTGGACGAGCTGGACCGCCGCCCATCCGGGGTACGGGTCACCCGAAATCCCCTCCGCTTCGGGTGACCCGTACTCCCGGGAGTGCGCGGCCGCCCGCAGCGCCACCGGATGACGTTCCCGGCCCCGCCGCGGCACGCCTCGGCTAGCCCTGCCGCGCTCATCGGACCGTGGCGCTGCCCGGCGGCCGTAATCGGGTCGCTGGCATGGTCACTTCCGGTGACGAGGATTACTGTCGAGACGGAGCCTGGCGGCGCCGACCCCACACTGGGTGGGGCTCCTATATGACGCGCGACACGCCCGATCAGATGACGAACTTGTGATTCGGGTTTTCGCATCTCGGACCTGCGCTGCGCGGCGGCGATCGCGCAGCGTGGCAACGCTGGAACGTGTGGGTGAGCACGATCCGGGCAGGGGCACAGTCGGGCCGCGCTGGGATACCGCGTTCGGCGCAGGGAGGAAATCATGGCTATCGCGACCGTCAACCCCGCTTCGGGGGAGACCGTGAAGACCTTCGACGAGATGAGCGACGAGGCCGTCGAGCAGCGGCTGGCCGCCGCCGCGGCGGCCCACGCCAGGTACCGGCTGACCGACTTCGGCGTCCGGGCCGGGTGGATGCGCCGGGCGGCCGACCTCCTCGACGACGAGCAGAACCAGATCGCGGCGATGATGACGACCGAGATGGGCAAGACGCTGGCCGCCGCCCGGCAGGAGACCGCCAAATGCGCCGCCGCCTGCCGGTACTACGCTGACCACGCTGCCGAGATGCTGGCCGACGAGCCGGGCGATGCCGCGGCCGTGGGAGCCAGCCGCGCCTACGTCACGTACCAGGCGCTCGGGCCGGTCCTGGCCATCATGCCGTGGAACTTCCCGCTCTGGCAGGCCATGCGGTTCGCCGCCCCGGCCCTGATGGCGGGCAACGTCGGGCTGCTCAAGCACGCCTCGAACGTGCCGCAGACCGCCCTGTTCCTGCAGGACCTGTTCGCGAGGGCCGGGTTCCCCGACGGGACCTTCCAGACCCTGCTCGTCGGCTCTCAGCGGGTCGAGCCGATCCTGCGCGATGAGCGGGTGGCGGCGGCCACGCTCACCGGCTCGGGACCGGCCGGCCAGTCGGTGGCCTCGATCGCCGGCAGCGAGATCAAGAAGGTGGTACTCGAGCTAGGCGGCAGCGATCCGTTTATCGTCATGCCCTCGGCCGACGTGCAGGCGGCCGCGCAGGTTGCGGCCTTCGCCCGCTGCCTGAACAACGGCCAGTCCTGCATCGCGGCCAAGCGCTTCATCGCGCACGACCGGTGCTACGACGAGTTCGAGCGCCTGTTCGTCGAGCAGATGGCGGCCAAGAAGGTCGGGGACCCGATGCTCGACAGCACCGATGTCGGCCCGCTCGCCTCCGAGCAGCAGCGTGACGACGTCGAGAAACTCGTCGCGGATGCGGTGGCCAAGGGGGCGAAGGTGCTGTGCGGCGCCGCCGCACCGGACCGCCCCGGCTACTACTACCCGCCGACCGTGCTGACCGGCATCACGCCCGACATGCGCGTGCACCGCGAGGAGGTCTTCGGCCCGGTCGCCACCCTGTACCGCGTCGCTGACATCGACGAGGCCATCGAGCTGGCGAATGGCACGGACTTCGGGCTCGGAGCGAACGCCTGGACGAACGACCCGGCCGAGCAGGAGCACTTCATCATCGAGCTCGCGGCCGGGATGGTCTTCGTCAACGGCAACGTCACGTCCTACCCGCAGCTGCCGTTCGGCGGCGTCAGGACCTCCGGTCACGGGCGGGAGCTCTCGTACCACGGCATCCGCGAGTTCTGCAACATCAAGACAGTCTGGATCAGGTAGACCGGGGGCACCGGCGACCCAGCTGACCAGCCCATGCGTGGCTGGCTGCGGGCGCGGCGGGCGCGAGCCCACGGGTAGCTGTTCGCGCCAGCTGGCGTCCTGGCCATGGGTCCGGGTGAACTTCGCATGAAGAAAGCGGTCGCGGTCTTGCCGCCGGCGGCGGCGCCGATCTTCAATGGTTCCGCGGCCATGGTGCCCATGTCGTCCGCGCCTCACCTCCCCTATCTTCTGGAGGCAGCAGTGGGCACCCGCTTGATTCTTGCCAGCACGATCCGTCTTTCGCCGGGAACGAATCTCTCGATCTACGTCCTCATCTGGGCGGCCTGCATCGCCGGGATCGGCATCGTGACATGGGCAGCGCTGCGGTCGAAGCGCTTCGCCCGCTGGACCACCCAGGACATCCTGATCGTGGCGGCGCTCGGCGTGCTGCTCGAGGTCTACGACAACATCATCGGCGACCAGTTCATCAAGCCCGTGCTCAGCCCGATCCCCGGCGCCGAGTTCCTGCAGATTCACGACCTGCCGTACATGTTCCTGCTGATGGTGGGGGTCGCGCTGGTGCGCAAGCCCGGCTGCGTGACCGCGATGGTCTTCATCAACTTCCTGCTCGCGGCGCTGCTCTTCGGCAGCGGTCACGGCGTGCTCGACTGGACCGACGGCCTCACCCAGGGAATCTTCTGCGACCTGTACATCGTGGCCCGGCGCGGCCAGGTATTCGGGCCGTCGGCGGGCAGGCTGTCGATGGTATTCGACGGGCTGATGATCGGGATGCTGCGCGGCGGGCCGAACGCCCTGCTCGGTGATTTCAACTTCGACCCGTACCTGAACGCGCAGTTCTACACCTGGCTGCAGATGTGGAACGACACCTGGAGCAACGGGCTGTTCAACGGGATCGAGGCGGCGATCAGCGCGGTGCTCGCCCAGCGGGTCGCCGTCGCCGTGGTGCCGTCGCTGGGCATCGGCAAGACGCGAACGGCCGCCGCCGGATCGGCGGACCCGTTCGCCGAGCCGGGCGAGGAACCGCCACGAGCCGTCTCCGCCCCAGGCCCGGTCCAGGCACCGGCGGAGGGAGACGCGCGATGAGGCGAGCGGCAATGATCGTCGCGTTCCTGTCCGGCGTGCTGATCATTCTCGGCGTGGTCGAGAGCCTGACGAATTACAAATGGTCGGCGGGCGACCAGAACGCGCTGTTCGGCAACCCCCGGCTGCTGGAAAATGACGGGGTCACAGTGCTGATCGCCGGCGGCGTCCTGGCCCTGGTGTCGGCGACGATGTGGGTGCTGGCGCGCAGGAAGGGCCAGAGCGATCAGCAGCAAACCTGAGCGGCGCGGCGGCTCGCCCGACGCGCGCGCTCCAGCGAGCACCGAGCTGGTCGCGGCGGACGTCTCGTTCGCCTATCCCGGGGCGGCCAGGGCGGCCCTGCGTCCAGGGCGAGCTGCGCGGCACGGTCTGCGTCGAGGGCCGGCCGCTGTCCGGCCTTGCGCCGCACGACGCCGCCCAATACGTCGGGCTAGTGTTCCAGAACCCGAACCTGCAGCTGATCAACATGACCGTGCAGTCCGAGGTCGCGTTCGGACCGGAGAACCTCGCGCTGCCGCAGCCTGAGATCGCGGCCCGGGTGGACTGGGCGCTCGAGGTAACCCGGATGTCAGCGATGCGCCAGTCGACGGTGCTGGCCCTGTCAGGCGGGCAGAAGCAGCGCACGGCCATCGCCGCGACCCTGGCCATGCGGCCGCGGGTGCTGGTACTCGACGAGCCGCTCTCCGACCTCGACCCGGTCGGCGCGCAGGAGGTGCTCGGCACGCTGCGACGGCTGGCCCGCGACTACGGCACCGGGGTGGTGGTGATCGAGCACCGGGTCGACGAGGTGGTTCCGTGGGCCGACCGGATCGTGCTGATGGACGACGGCCGGATCGTGATGGACCGGCCGCCGCGCGGTGCCTGGGACGACCCGGCCCCGTGGACCGACGCCGGGGTCGGCATTCCCGACGTCGTACGGCTCGCCATA
>WNGK01003525.1_pt1 | contig 16914 bp, 20 predicted proteins | sample 5400601 | NCBI WGS metagenome assembly WNGK01 (sample SAMN13153376, study PRJNA577476) | soil metagenome | isolation source: 60 cm soil or saprolite under Garry oak tree replicate 1 | place: USA:California | collected 2016-06-15
CTCAAATTGATCTTCGAGGCGATAGATCAACTCAAGCGTGCGTTTCCGAAGCGCGCCTTCACGATCGACGGCCGATTGGTGGGCGACGTGGGCGAAGTGATCGCCGCACTCGAATACGATCTGGTACTGCACGATATTTCTCGGCCTATTCACGACGCGACCACAGCGGATGGCCGAAACGTGCAGATCAAAGTCACGTTCCAAGACAAGCTCACGTTCAAGACCGTGCCCGACTATTATTTGGGATTTAGGCTCTATCCCGATGGGCGGCATGAGGAGATTTTCAATGGTCCCGGGAAGATCATTTACGACCGTTACAGCAAGCGAAAGGGCATTGGCGTCGTTCTTTTGCGTTTCCCTGTCGACGAGCTACGGCGCTTGTCGGAAAAAGTTTCAGCGACCGAGCGGATACCAAAACGAAAGGTCTAACCATGCGATGGAGCGAACGACGGGCAGCCTTACGATCTAAGCTTATGGTAGCTAGTTCACTTTTCCTGCGCCCGACGCGCTCTCTCGCCCGTCGTCGCTCATCTTGATTTCGTTAGATGGTGGCGCCATCACATACTGACATTCACCAGCAGCGCGGCTGGTTTCCAGCATGGCGGGCGTTGTGGTCACTGTGCTGGCGGCTGTCTGTTCTGCTCGTGTTCTTCATGGGCATATGCGCGAGCATCTTGCTTGATCATTGGTGGGCTGCACTAGCGTGTTTTGTCGGGTTCGTGGTCGCCGCATTCATCATCCGGCGAGGGTCCACAATCGAGCCCGAGAGATCGTCCGGCGACAGCATCGTCTTCTTGTAGAGTTTGTCGTTCCACGCCTGAGATGCTGCCACACAACCCATCTAACCAATCGATGAAGCCAACGGCCCCATTGCGATACGAGCTCAGCGTGCTTGCCACAACACCCTGCCGTGGCTTATCTCCATCTCGTTAGACGCATGAAAAAGTGGATTATCGCTGGCGCCGTACTGATCCTCGGCTTTGCAGCAGGTTGGGTTAGTGCTCAGGCGTTTTGGATCCGGACGTTTCGAGCGGCCATCCCCTCACATATTCACGCGCTCGAAGACAAGCAGGAGTACAGTTGCATGCTGAGTCTTAGCGTTCTCACTAGACTCGAAGCTGGCGACACGGATTACGCGAAGCGCATACTTGCGCGAGAAGTCGCGACTTACTATCACCATCCGTGGCAAGTAGACGCACCGGGACGCCAAAAGGTTCTTACCCTCATTGAAGCCACCAAGCCAAAATCAGCCGTTCTGAGTGAACAGCTCCGCAAGACATCGCAGTGAAGTTGCACCCGATGCGTCTAACCAATCGCTGGAGCCAACCGCTGGCCGCTGTGAAGTCCACATTTGAGTTTATGAAAGAGTTCTCCGTGTTTGTCAGGCTCGCTCCCGCCAGCAGATCGTTGCTTTGGCTGTTTGTGATTGCTTCGGCCTTGGCTTCGCCACCGCCGTCAGGGTCCGTCAAACAGGACACCGAGTTCAAGTCGCACACGGAGGAGACGACTGTCCGAGTATATCGTGATCCGTCGGATTTCCTAGGTCCAATGGAGTTCCGTGTCTTCGGCAAAGGTATCTCCGATCCAGACGGATTCTTGCTGTGGAAAGGCGGTAACCGCGCCTCCGCATTGTTGTCATTTGATGGCGAAAGTATCGCCATCAATCAACACGCCATGAGTGACCTTGGTCTGCTCTTCGTCTTCACTCGCCGTGACGACGGTTCGTACCAGGAGGTGGACGTCGATTTCCAAAAGGAGGCGCTGAAATTATTCGAGGAGCAGCTCGGTTTCAAAGAGGAGCCATCTTTCGATCATATCTATTGCTACGCAGAGACTTGGCTCAGTGCTCATCAATTGCTCGGTGTGCTGTCCGGTCATGAGTCGGGACAGCACGTTCTTGACGGCTTTTGGTTTATCTTCGATTGCTCCACTAAGCAATTTTCCTTTGACCTTTGCGAGATCAACAAGGCTGGATTTCACAAGGTCAAGAAAGAGAATGAAGATTAGTTTTGCGACCATACGAGAGCCACGCAAACCATCTAACCAGGCGATGCAGTCAACCGCTGGCCGGCGTACAGCCTCGTTTCACTTTATGAAAACACGTTTATTGCAGATCTCACTCGCCATCGCCAGCGGTGGCTGATCTTATTCTCGTTAGGCCTTAACACATCATGAATCCACGCATCATCCTCAGCCTCACTATCGCGGCATTTCTGCCAGCGCTCGCCAGCGCCGCTGGCCTGTCGCCATGGCAGTTCGGTATGTCCAAGTCACAGGTCGCCGGCTTTAAAGAGTTTGGACCTTACAAGAGCTTTTCGAACGGCGATCTGGAGACGTACAATGGCCGCTTCGAAGGAAAGAAAGAGAATATCCAGTTCTTCTTCCGAAGTGATCGCCTGCGCAGAATCGGAATCTATCTATTCGAAGGTAAAGATCCCAAGAAAGGTGTTCCTGTGTTTCAGCGTGCCTACGATTATCTGCAGCGAAAGTACGGTAAGGTTATAGTCCCAGAGCTGAAGGCAGCACCTGGGAGCGAACCCTTGAACTCGTTTGTGATCGCGATCGGCGCTGGCGCTAACGCAGATGTAACAGGTAAGACCGAAATGCATCCCGCGAAACAACCCGAAGACATGCGCATCTCCGCGGAATTCATGGCTTACAATTCCCGCGAAGGCAGATCGCATGCTGTCGCAATCTTTCTCGACCCAAAGGCCTAACCCGCCGATGCAGCGAACCGCTGGCAGCTCTGCATTCCCGCCTTCGATGCCTTCCACCTTTTACCTGCAGCGACGCGCGCCCTCGCTAGCGGTCGCTGATCTTGTGTCTCGTTAGACGAAAGGCACACATGTTTGGACTGCCACGAAATCAGAACCAGTTGCAACCGCCTCCAATCGCAGAGAGCGAGCCAGAGGCCGTCGAAGTATTGAGAGTCTGGGCTGCTCCTGGAAGTCCGCAGCAGCTGACGTTGCGCACGACGTGGAAAGATGCTGGCGCATGGGGACTGATGCTCGTTGACATTGCACGCCACGCGTCAAAAGCGTATGCGAGTGAGGGACAAGATCCCAAAGCCGTTCTGAAACGCATTCGAGATCTCTTCGACGCCGAATGGGAGAAGCCCACTGATGAAGCGCGGGACATCACGCCACGGTAACGCTCATCGTCTAACCAATCGCTGGAGCCAACCGCTGGCCGTTGTACTGAGAAAGTTGAGGGTTGAGAGATGATAGTTGAAAGTAAAGCAAAAGCTCCCGCCAGCGGTGGTTGATCTTGTTCTCGTTAGACTGAACCCATGAGCAAGAATTCGATGACCGTTATTGCAGTTTCAGTGTGCGCCGGCTGGGGCGCGGTCATCTGGCTCGCCTCGTCATACATTACCGGCAAGCAGGAACCCTGGGACGCTCACAGCCTGGTCTATCCTCTCAGCTTGTTCGTCGCCGGATTCATCGGCGCGTCACTTATTCCCCGTCGCTTCTGGCTTGCCGCTGTGGCGGTCTGGGCGGGCCAGACGGTCGGATTCTTGTGGCGCGTCTTCACCTCTTCCGAGGCTGGCGGATTGTGGCCCTTAGGTTTGGTGATCGCCTTGCCGCTGTATTCGCTTCTAAGTCTGCTTGGAGCGTTCCTTGGCTGGCCGGCAGGCACGCTGCTTCATAGATTTCTTGACAAAGGGAGGAAAACCGAGCCATCCGCGGGAGCGAACGGGACCTCGCTTCGTCGCTCACTTGATCGTTAGGTCGATTTTGGCTGAATTCCAAATTGGGCCAGAGCGGCAAGCGTTTTTTCCATCGGCAGGCCGACAACGTTTGTGTAAGAGCCGTCGATTTTTGCGATGATGTCCGCGCCGCAACCTTGGGCGGCATAAGCGCCGGCCTTGTCCAGCGGATCCACTTTCGCGAGGTACTTGTCGATCTTCGCCTCGGTCAAACGCCGAAAACGAACACTCGAAAATTCATGAAACGTTACCGGTTGTCCGGCGGCGAAACGATAAATGAAAACGGCGGAACACACCTCGTGCGCTTGTCCGCTCAGACGCCGTAGAATTTGCGCAGCCTCGCTAAAATCCGCAGGTTTGCCGATAACTTTGCCCTCGAGCGCAATCAATGTGTCGGCCGCGAGCACGACTCTATCGGGACGCAGTCGTGCAACTGATGTCCCTTTTCGAATCGCGTTCCACATCGTGAGTTCACGCAACGTAAAATCGATATCGAACTTTTCCTCGATTCGCGGTGAAACAGTTTCGAAATCAAAGCCGGCTTCTGCAAGCAACGCGGCTCGCCTGGGCGAATCTGACGCCAACAGTAGTCCAACCATGGCGGGAGCAGCCCGAACGCTGCGTTATGGGTTTGGCGAAACGGATGGAGCCGCATTCTTCTTCTCAAAAATGTCCGGCAGTTTTGGTTCTTTGAAATCGTTGGGGACAGTGAACTCAGAATCGCTAATTGGTTCACGGCTTACCGATGTAATCGTGCTCGTAATCTCCGTGCCATGGCCGGAAGGAGTCGCGGTCCGTTTTTTTTCCGACGCCGGCTCTTCTTTGGTCATGACCAGTTGCGTACGGATTGGCAGCCCTGGGAAATCGCGAAAATCGGGCATTTTTGTGTTCGCGGCGTCCCAGAACTCCGATTTGATCGATTGCAGTTGTCCGAGGATAGCAGGGCCATCGGGATAGTTCGGCGCGATCCAGTAAGTAGCTTTGAAATCCGGTCCGTCGTAAGTGTATTTTTCTGTCTCGTAGCCGTTTATTGTTTCCTTTTGTCCTGTCGGCGTCAGTTTGGGTTTTTCGGCGCCTTCTTTCTCTTTGTTATTGTTTCCCGCAAATTTGTTTAACATTTCGGTGACGGCCTTTACTTTGTCGCGCGAAAGACGAACGACGGTCTTTTGTTCGTTCATCAAATTGACTACATCGCCAGTCGTCCCATCCACAATCGTACTGAGCTTTGGTGAAGCGTCGATCCGTGCTTTGTCGCCTTTAATTCTAATCGTGACATTGCTCGCTGGGGCTGTGTCTTCGCCTTTTGCCGCTTGCGCCGCCGGTTGCACAGTAGAGGAGTAAACAATCGTGAGGTCGGCGTGGGCAGAAAGAAGAAAAGAAGTGCCCAAAGCAATCGAACAAAGCGCGATCTTCATGTGGCAAAACAGCTAGATGCCGCCTGCCAAAATGCAAGAAGACATTCCGGTCGATTGAGCGGCTAATGCGGGCCGGCTGGTTAATGAGATGGAGGATCCAGCGACGACTTATGACTCGGATCCCACATTCGAGCGTACCTGATCGAACCCGGCTCGGAAATCGCGGTTTGATTATGTCGATTTTTGCGCCTTGAGCAGCTTGATGGCATCGCGCAATTCCGCCGCGCGCTCGTAAAGCTCCTTGCCGATGGCGGTTTCCATCTCGCGTTGCATGATCTCCAGCTTGGAGAGCGGACGTTTTGCTTTCACTTCCTCGAGCCATTCGTCAAGAAATGCGATCTCGGAGCTTTTGGATACAAGCTCGGGGAAATTTGAGTGCTGGAAAAATTCCGCAATAGCATCGCGCCCACGCTCGATCTCGGACATGGCTTCGCCAAATTTGCCCTGGGCGAGAAGGATGGATGCCTTGGCCCGTGTGTTCATCATGAGCACGTAGGGACGGAACTGTTGCAAGCTCCAGGAAAGCTCGTCGCGGTCAGTGTGCTCGGTCACGAAGGTGAAAAGATCGAGATTGCGTTGTGTATCGCGCACTACGCCCGCGAAATCGTTGATCTGAAAGAGACTTAGATAGCGATGATAATACTGGATGCCTTCCTGTTGGAGTTCGGCGCATTCTTCCGGCGTGAGTTCGTAATCTTCGCCTTTCTCTGCCGCGCGAGCCGCCCGGCTCTGGTGGTATTCGAGGAGCGATTCGGAGTTATGCGGACGCTGGCCATCGGGCCGGCCAGTCATTTCCATTTGCAGTACGCCGAGATCGACTCGCAGTTGCAATTTCTCTCGGCCATCGAGCCCGGCGATTTTGCGCACCTTGACGTTGCCATTCTCATGCGGCCAATCCTTCAGGATCGTATTAAGGTCCAAACTCATCGTAGCCGGAACATCGGACATTTAACCTTCGCTTGTCAATAATGTCGCGGTCAGCAAGGACGTGAAGGTTGCCTATCTACGAATCGTTCGATTGCCAAAGTTTGGCCTTTCGCGCAAGCTTCACCAAGATGGAGCAGGCGATCGACTCGTTCATCCGCTTCCTCGCGGTCGAGCGCGGTCTTTCGGAGAACTACCAACTCTCCACCCAACGATCGCTCAGTGATTTCGCGCAATGGTGCGCTGCGAAAAAAACGATAGACGACCCGCGCAAGGTGACGCTGGCGCTCATGAGCGAGTATCTGGCCGATCGCAAACGCGCCGCGCTTTCCGCGTCATCGATCAAACTAATCGTGGTCGCACTCAAGATTTTCTTTCGTTTTCTCGCCGGCAAAGGTGAGATGGATCGCGATCCCGCCGAAGCGCTCGCGCTGCCCCGGATCGAGCGGTATCTGCCCGAAACCCTGAACGAATTGCAGGTTGAGCAATTGTTGGAAAAGATCGACACGAAAGTTCTGCACGGGTTGCGCGACCGCGCGATGATAGAGCTGCTTTATGCGAGCGGGTTGCGCATTTCCGAGCTGGCGAATGCGCGCCTGGAGAATTTCAATTTTGAAGAGCGCATTGTGCGTGTGACCGGCAAAGGGAACAAAACACGACTTGTCCCGGTTGGTCGCAAAGCGTGTGAAGCGCTCGCAGCCTATTTATCCACCGAGCGACCAAAACTCGTGAAGCGCCGCAGCAGCAGCGAGATTTTTCTTTCCGAGCGCGGGACAAAATTAACCACGGCGCGTATCTGGCAGATTGTAAAAAAACATGCCCGGCGCTCCGGATTGAAGAAAAATATTTATCCGCATCTTCTCCGGCACAGTTTCGCGACGCATCTGCTCGGAAATGGCGCTGACCTGCGCATCATCCAGGAAATGCTCGGGCACGCAGATATTTCCACGACGCAGGTTTACACGCACGTCGATCAACAGCGGCTGAAAGCCGTCCATCGACAATTTCATCCGCGCGCGTAGCGTTCACACCTCTTTTCTCATGAGACGAATCTTGCTTCTCGTGATCGCCGGCGCGGCCGCCGCAGTCGCTATCTGGTACGCCTGGCGCATTTCTCAAAAAACGTCGAGCAGGCCTGTCAGCGTGTTTCTTCCCCGCGAAACGATTTTTCTGGCACATCTCCCAGACTTCAACCGGACGCGCGATCAATGGCATAATTCCGATCTTTATCTGCTCTCCCGCGAACCAGCCATGCAGGATTTTCTTCGCAAGCCGCTGTCGAAATTCCCGAAAAAAGATGCAGCTTCTCAAACTCTGCGGGATTTCGAACAGCTCGGTCCAAGAGATGCCTTTTTCGCGTTGACTTCGATCGATAATAACAATCCGAAATTCGCAGGCGGCTTCCGTTTCCAAGGCAGCCCAGAAGACGCGGAGCGAGTAATCGGCAAATGGCGGTCGAACTTCTTGGAGAAAAATTTGGACGCGAAGCGTGAAAAGCTTCAGTACGAACATCACGAGATTGAAATTGTCACCGCGACTCCGTTCACATTGGCGACGGCGTACGATCGCCCATGGTTTTTCGCCGCTACCGATCTGGCGGAATTGAAGGCGATCCTCGATCGCGCCGACGGACGCTTTAAAAACTCAAAGGTCGCACTGGATGCGGACGAGGCATATCGCGCGGCGGCGGCTCATATGCCTTCGAGTTACGCAGCGTCTTTTTATCTGCAACCGAAGACGCTTTCCGATCGAATTGCTGCGCTCCGCGCTGCGATCCAATCGCCGGTTTCGCCCGATGAACGCACGATGCTGGAGCAAGTGCGCGGTATTTCTGGCGCGACCAGCTTCGAGAACGGGAAAATACACGATCTGCTTTTTCTCGAAATGCCAGAGTTGGAACATGCAAAGATCACCCGGTCTTCCCTCACGCTTGGCACAAAAGAAACAGTGTTTTATCTATCGATACTGCTCAATGTCGGGCAAAAGTTTGAAGCGCTAAGTCAAGCCGCGGGCGTCGGAGGCGCAACGCAGAAACTTTTTCAAACTTTCTCCAACAGCGGGATTACAGCCGATGATTGGAAGGCCGCGTTCGGGCTGGAGCTCGGATCGTTAGCGGACTGGCCTCCGAGCGCGCGTTGGCCGTCCTTACTGCTCACGCTTCCAGTGATAGATGCGACGAAAGCAGGGGAGATCGTTGAGGCTATCACCCGGAGCGAAGAAGATGCGATTTGGACACAGACCGAAAAGAATGGCGCGCGTTATTTTTCGATGCAGTCACCTGCAAGCCTGATCGCAGTCACACCGACAATTGCTTTGTCAAACCGGACCTTGATCGCCGGTTTCAATCCGGTCTCTGTGGAAGAGGCGATTAAGCGCGGTGGCAGCGCCTCCTCGGAGCTTTCGAATTCGCAAACTTACAAGAATGCCGCGAAATCGGTGCCGAGTCCGAGCAACTTTTTTGCCTACGTCGATACAGCCCTGCTTTATTCCCGGCTCGATGCTTCGCTTCGGCCGATGTTCTTGTTGGCGGCGGCTTTCATGCCGGGGATCACTGATTATATCAATCTTGGCAAACTTCCAGCACCCGAAGTTATCACGAAACACCTTAGCCCGATTGTTTCTTCGCAAAGATATGAGCGCAACGGCTATATCGCTGAATCGATCGGACCGCTTACTCTCGACCAGTCGGCGATTGGCCTGGCGATTCTCAGCAGCGTTGGGGCCGCGGCTCACCAGAAAGCGGGCACCGGCTCAAAGGGATGGGGTTCTTCCCCGACGGGTACTTCGCATCCATCTTTAAACCCGTTGCCCACGGCCCAGCCAGCGCCCACGCCTTAGGAGTGCGTCATTTCGGCGCTCCTTTGGCGATTCCAAAAATTGGTCGAGAAAAAGCTGCTGCACGTTACCAAAAATGTGCTATCCTTTTGGCCCTATGGCTATTCTAAAGAAAAATGCATTTTCCCGCCGAGTCCCAGATTTGGTAACCGAGGAGCTGGTTGCTGTCCTCTCCCGGCGTTCTTCTTTCGAGTTCAAGCAGCTTTTCGATATCGTCCACGAAAATCTGCGGGCGCGGAACGCGGCAAGCGGCGGCGAGGAAATGCTGCGGCTTCGGGCTTACGAGAAACTACAAAATCTCGTCGCACGCGGTGCGGTCAAAAAGAATGGCAAGAAATACAAAGGCCTCCCTTCGGCTCTGGCAAATGCGATCGCGCCGCAGAATGGTCAGATTCCGAGCCCGAGGCTTGTTACGGTAAAGTAGTCTCGACGATACAAAGCTAGGCGCACCGGGATTGCAAATGCTGCGCGAATATCTGCCGGTCCTCCTGCAAGTTATCGTAGCAATATTGTTTGCCGGCTCAGCGCTTGTGGTGAGCGTGCTGGTCGGGAAAAGCGGAAAACGCACACGGGCGAAGGATACCGCCTACGAATGCGGCATGCTGCCGCAAGGGGAAGCGCCGCCCAGGTTCAGCGTAAAGTTTTATCTGGTGGCGATGCTCTTTATTCTCTTCGACCTCGAGATCGTGTTCATGTACCCGTGGGCAGTGGTTTACAGAGAGTCGATCAAGCAGAGCGGGCTCATCTTCTGGAGCATGTTCAGTTTTATCTCGATATTGATGGTGGGCTACGTTTACGCAGTCAAAAAAGGCGCGCTCGACTGGAAGAGATAATCAGGCTGCTTGACCGGCAGACTGGGTGCGTTGTCCAGCGTGCAGTTTAGATCACTGCCTCTACGGCTGCCATTTTGTCATTCCGAGCGGAGTCGAGGAATCTCTTACTGTTTGATAATATGAGATGTCTCGACTTCGCGCGACCTGACAAATTGCAGGTGATTGGATTCGCGCTTGCGCGCCCGGCTCGAACCACCTAATAGCTTTAACTTTCATGATTCACCATACCGTCCTTTACAAACTCAAGCCTGAGGTCACTCCCGCCCGTGTCGAGGCAATGATGATGAACACGCGGATGCAGCTCTTGAAAATACCTGAGGTTTTGAGCATCAAATGCGGGAAGCGAGTCGATCCTGAATTGCCATGGCCATTCTTCATCGCGATCGATTTCGAATCGATGGACAAATACGCCATCTTCCGAGAAGACCCGGTCTACGTGAAGTTTATGGAGGAAGTGATCAAGCCGAATACAGACGATGCCTTGACGTTGGATTTCGAGATGGATCCCGGCAAAGACGTGCGATTTTCGTGATTGTCGCCGCCCCGAAAACCTTCGGGACAGTTCTTCTTCGTGGCGTTGCTATTTCTGCGCGCTGCGCGTAATCATCGAGCCGGATGCGACTCGGTTACCTTTATTCGCGCTATCCCGTTATCTCACAAACGTTTTGTGACACGGAAATGCTGGCGTTGGAACGGATTGGCGTCGATCTTGAGATTGGCTCGATTTATCCGCCGCTCACGAGTTTGCGTCACGAACATATCTCTCGGTTGCGCGCACCTGTTCACTACGCGCCACCCCAGAAAATTCTCAGAATCTGGGAAGAAAATGCAAAAACGACTGGCGAATGGCCAGTCGAGCTTGTTAATCGGCACGAGCAAAAATACGGCCGGCAAGTAAAGGCCGAGCAGCGAGCGCGCAATGCCCTCTATTTCGCCGAGCTTTTCACGCGTAGTGGCGTCGATCATTTTCACGTTCATTTCGCCAACCGCGCAGCGCACACGGCCCTTTTCCTGAAAACAATCTCTGGAATTCCTTTCAGCGTCACCGCGCACGGACAGGATTTCATGAAAGATCTCGGCAATGATGATCTGCTCCGGGAAATCTGCGCGGCAGCGGAGTTTGTCGCGGCCGAGACCGATTATAGTCGCGACCTGCTTCGCCAGCGTTGTCCCGACTCCGCTGCGAAAATTCACCGCGTTTATAACGGCATTGATTTGGAGCATTTCCCGATCCCTTTTTTGCCGACGGCCCGCTCACAGCCGCTCATCGTCAGTGTTGGCCGGCTGGTTACGTTTAAAGGATTTGAGCAGCTTATTGATGTTTGCGCGGAACTGAGCCGAAGAGGCCTCGATTTCATCTGCGAAATCATTGGGGACGGACCGCTGCGCGAAAATCTTCAGGAAAAGATCGACAGGCTGAGCCTCTCGTCTCGCGTAACTTTGCTCGGCTCTCTCTCACAAGGCGAGGTTTTCGAGAGGCTGCAAGCAAGCGATATTTTCACGCTGCCTTCGATTACTGATCGCCAGGGTGCCAGCGACGTTTTTCCAACCGTGATCATGGAGGCGATGTCGGCCGCACGTCCAATTGTTTCGACTCGGCTGGCCGGGATTCCCGAATTGGTGGTGCACGAGGAAACAGGGTTGTTGGTGCAGCCGGGCGATACGATGGCTTTGGTCGAGGCGCTCGAACAGCTCATCCGAAATCTTGAATTGCGATTGCGTTACGGCCGTGCCGGGCGCAGGCGAATCGAACAACATTTTCGCATCGAGCAAACCATCGGGCCACTCGTCGAACTTCTGCAAAGAACTTGCATCGCTCCACCAAAACCTAAAACTGCTCCGGGACTCCGCCAGATTGCGTATCTGATCGATCGCTGGCCCGACAAGAATTTGCCACTCATTGAGCGCGAGCTTGAAGAAATGAATCGGCGCAACATTTCTATAGTGCCATTCGTCTGCGAATTGGACTCGGCAATCCGTTTGACTCGAGTTATGGAACGAATGGCGCCGCGGCTGGAGTTCTTACCCGACGCGATGGTGATGGAGGCAGAATGGCGTGCGAACCCCGCTCTCACGCAAAAATTGGAAGAGCAGCGAGCACAGGAAACCGAGCGCGTGCCGGAGGGGATTTTCCTAAGGCAGGCGCGGTTCGCTCTCGTGTTGCGCCGGTTGCTGCTGGAAAAAAACGTCTCCCATATCCATGCCACGACTTCGCGGGCGCTCGTGTGCGCGCTCATTTTGCAGGAACTTGTCGATGTTACCGTCAGCGCTACGATTGAGGGCCGTTCGGAATTGCCGCAAAACTGGATCAGGAGCGTAATACGCCGATGTGAGGGTGGACGCTTGAGCGATCGCAAAATGCTCCGGAGTTACAATGATTCATTTCTCCGCGATAAAGCGGCATTCCGTTCTATGCCGCGGAAGGCAGTTGGATTATTTGGGGAGAAGATCGGGATGGATTTGACCGGAGGCGCAAGTTTCTGGCAGGAATGGTCGGAATTGCTGAAGCGCTGGCGTCGGGAGAGGATGCCGGGCGAATCCAAAGCAAGCGCATGAACAAAAAGGCCATTCTTCTTGCCGGCGGCGCCGGGACGCGTCTTTTCCCGCTCACCAAGATTGTCTGTAAACAGCTTCTGCCGATTTACGACAAGCCGATGATTTGCTACCCGCTCGCGACATTGATGCTCGGCGGTCTGCGGGAAATTCTAATCATTACCACACCGAAGGATCTGCCGATGCTTCGGGATTATCTCGGGGACGGTCGCCAACTTGGCATTCGGATCGAATACGCGGAGCAACCGAAACCAGAAGGAATCGCCCAAGCTTTCTTGATTAGCGCAAAATTTATCGGCGATTCGGGAGCGTCGCTTATTCTGGGCGACAACATTTTCTACGGGAAACTCGATTTTTATCGGGACGCTCTCGCCATCGAGCGAGGGGCTTGCATTTTCGGATATCAGGTCCGCGACCCACAGCGTTACGGAGTGGTCGAATTCGACGCCGACGGCAAGGCAATCAGTCTCGAGGAAAAACCGAAACAACCCAAGAGTCACTTCGCGGTGCCTGGCCTTTATGTTTATGACCAGCGCGTTGTCGATTTTTGTCGAACACTGCGCCCTTCCGCACGCGGCGAGCTCGAGATCACCGATTTGAATTTGCTCTACCTGGAGGAGAAACAACTGCATGTAAAATTGCTCAGCCGCGGCATCGCCTGGCTCGACACCGGCACGCAGACGAGCTTGCTCGAGGCCGGGAATTACATCGCGACGATCGAACATCGACAGGGGTTAAAAATCGCGTGCCTTGAGGAAGTTGCCCTGCGCATGGGCTTTATCAGTCAATCAGATCTGGCCGCCATTATCGACCGCCTGTCGAAGGGCGAATATCGAGATTATCTGCAGATGGTTTGCGACGAGGGTCCTACCGTCGCTCCAGAACCGGTCGGTTAGGAGGCCGCTATTTCGGCTGTTTGCGCAACAGGTGACTCGTGTCAGCGAGCAGTTTCGTGATCGCGTCCGCTTCGGTCGCCTCGTAGTAACCGCGGATTTGACCATATCGATCCACCAACACCATTCGGATGCTGTGCACCGGAATCCCGGCTTGGTCGCTACCATCCGCGACCGCGAGTTTGAATCCATTATGAGAAAGATTGTAAATCGCGGATTTCGGCCCGGTGAGAAAATCCCACCGTTTCGGGTCCGCGTGCAATTTTTCCGCGTAACCGCGCAACACCTCCGGCTTATCCTTTTCCGGATCGACACTGAACGACACGAGGTGTACATCCGTTTTTCCCAGTGGCTTTTGCAATTCGCTCATCCGTGTGCTGATCATTGGACATGGTCCAGGGCAAGTCGTGTAAATAAAATCCGCGATCCAAATTTTTCCGGCCAATTGCGCGGAGCCAAACGACTGTCCGTTCTGATTGACGAGCTCAAAAGATGGAACCGTGCCGTAAGACGAAACGGTTCGTTGCCGGAGCGCGGCCACTTCGATGTGACGCAGCCACAGCAGTAGTCCAAGCGTGATAACCGGAACCAGGATGAGCGTCATCTTCCACAAAGCCGAAGTTCTTGAAGACGCACGATTCACTGCCAAAGAAGTCGCATTCATGAGTGTGTTAACACGGGAGGCTGTAAGGGAAGCTGCCAGCTTCCCCTACAAAAGCTCCAGCCGTCGCATTCACGATTTCGTCAAGACAAGGCCGCCCAGCAACAGCGGCAGATAAACAATCGATGTAACGAACAATAAACGGGCGGCTCCCACGGTGCGCATTTTTAGGAATCGCATTGCCACGGCGATAAAGCACGACCCAAGCACAAGCTCGATCGCAAGGTAAACCGGTGTGACGATTCCGAGAAACGCGGGCAGGCCTGCTATAACCAGGAGCAAAATGCAGAAAAACACACTTTGACTGGCGCTGCGCTCACCGCTGCGGTCTTCGCTCGAAATCATGCGGAAGCCCGCGCGCGAATAGTCATCGCGGTACATCCAGGCAATTGCGAAGAAATGCGGGAGCTGCCATAACAGCAAAATTGCGAAAAGGCTCCATGCGCCAGCCTCAACCCTTCCGCTCGCCGCCGCCCAACCGATCATCGGCGGAATCGCACCGGGAATTGCGCCAACCGCAGTGTTCGCGCTGCTGGCGCGTTTTAACGGGGTGTAACCAAAGATGTAAATGAGGATCGTGACAGCCGCGAGCGCGGCACTGAGCACGTTGCTGGCAAGCGCGAGATAACCCACGCCAAAAATTGAAAGAGCAACGCCGAGCGTGAGCGCTTCGGCAGGTCGCATGCGGCCCGCTGGAACCGGCCGGGTCCTCGTTCGCCGCATCAGCGCGTCGAGCTTGCGCTCCCACCACTGATTTAGCGCAGCTGCTCCGGCTGCCGCCGACGCCGTTCCAAAGACAACATGAAATAATGCGGCGTAGCTGATTGGCGATTGCGCTCCAAGATAAAAACCGACCGCCGTGGTGAGCAGAACAAGCAACGTCAATCGAGCCTTAACCAACTCGGCGAAATCGAGCATCCGGCTTCGCGCGGATTCATCATTCGTCGCGACGGTGGCAGTTTCAACTGCGGCTGTTTTCATGAGAGGCCGGCTTGTGGCAGAGGCATCTTGCCTGCGCGCTCGGGATTCCCACGGGCTGCAAGCGCGCGCCACCCAGATTGAATTCGCCGGCAAATCGCCGAAATGCTCACGCCCAAACATAGCATGGTCGCCCCGACTGCGACATGCGTGGTTGCGACATCGGCCGCCTTGTTGCTCCAAATCGTCCACGCTCCGAGGGTGAGCTGGCAAGCGAGCAAAGCGACCCACAAGATTGATAATCGCCTAAGCGTAGGCACGTGGCGCGCATCTCTCCAAACCCGAAGACAAAATGCAATCACTGCGATCGCGATAAGCAACGCCAGAAACCGGTGCGCCATTTGCAGCCAGATTTGGAAAGCGTCCACATTGGATAGAGCGCGTGCATCGCGCCAGACGTTGATTTTTACCAGCGCACTAGCGCTGCTGTCCGGGATCCACGCACCATTTGCCGTAGGAAAATCCAGAATGGCCAGGTCGCGATGCTGGTGGCGCATAGTCGCCCCGAGTGCGAGCTGCACATAAATTGCGATTGTTATTGCAATCGCAACTGCTGTGATCGCTGCAAATCTTCTTTCGTCGGCAATGACATTGGAGAGCGTGCGCCAAAAATGCGTGGTTACGAGCGCAATTAGCACAATCAAACCGAGAAACGCCTGCGCAAGACAGGCATGGAAAATTCCGATCTCGTCTTTCAACATCGTCACGCGCAGTCCGCCGAGGACGCCTTGCAGAATCACCGCGGCGACGGCGATCACTCCAAGATTGCGAACCCATTGCCGATCTTCACTGCGCCAGAGCCAGATCGCGAGGATGATGGTCAAAAATCCAACCGCCGACGCGATCAAGCGGTGCGTATGCTCAAAAAAAATCCCGCCGATCCATTTCGAAACGGGAAACAAAAACATGTTATAGCCGAACGTGGTTGGCCAATCGGGCACAGCAAGGCCGACGCCTTTACTCGTGACCATTCCGCCGCTGCAGATGAGTAACAACGTGGCGACCGCAGTGAACCAAGTGAACCAAGTCCTGTAGCGGCGGTCTGCGACCGTCGGACTATTCGAATTCGATCTACCCACGGTCGCAAAGATAACCCGATGAGAACAAAATGCGGCGCTCATAGACCGCCGCTACAAAAGGGCAATGTTACCCGCCAGGATTCGGCGAAGCTGCCGGACTGTTTTGCGGCTGCGTGTTTGGATTTTCCGTCTTCGGTGCAGCCGGTGGCGATACTGTTCCTTGAGGTGGGTTAGCGGGTGCGTTTGGTGACGGCGCAGTCTGTGTGCCAGCCAGTTCGGCACGCTCCTTGAGCCACGCCTGATAATCCTCTGGCGTGTCGACCACCAACGTGCCCTTCATTCCAGAATGGCCAAGGCCGCAAAGCTGGCCGCAAATCACTTCGTAAGTTCCCGTCTTAATTGGCTTGAACCACATAGGAATGAGCGAACCGGGGATTGCGTCCGCCGCGATGCGCATGCTCGGCAGGAAGAAGTCGTGGATTACATCTTTGGACGAAAGCTCTACGATGACCGGCCGATCCACCGGGACATGCAACTCGCCAAGGGTCACAATGTCGTCTTTGCCAGCAGGATCATTCGGATCGAGGCCAAGAGGGTTCGAATTGCTGACGAGGTAGATATCGCGCCGGCCAAACTGTCCATCCGGGCCGGGTAAATGAAAATTCCAGCTGAATTGCTGGCCAGCAACGTGAACGAGGATCGCGTCTTTGCCCGGCGGAAACTGGTTCACGCGTTTCGCCCAGAGTGGAATCGCGAAGCCGAGCAACAGAACGGCTTCGATCAAAACCACGCTAAATTCCAGATGCGTGGAGATGCCGCTTTTAACACCGGAGTGGTCTGCAACGGGATGGCGCCTTTTCCGGAAACGAATCAAAACGAAAACGAAGAACGCAGACCAGCCGAGAAAGAGTGCGCCCATAAACCAGTGGCAGAACTCGATGATGTGATCGATTTGATATCCATGTGACGAGGCATTCGGCGGTTGTCCGAGAAATTCATTGATCAGCGCGAGGCTACTCATATTTGCTCAATTCTTCCTCGGTGATCTCTTGATAAGGCTCGGTCGGCATGCGCCCATGCCGCCAAAGATGAAA
>WNGK01006483.1_pt1 | contig 16911 bp, 11 predicted proteins | sample 5400601 | NCBI WGS metagenome assembly WNGK01 (sample SAMN13153376, study PRJNA577476) | soil metagenome | isolation source: 60 cm soil or saprolite under Garry oak tree replicate 1 | place: USA:California | collected 2016-06-15
CCTCTTTGAGTGTCGCGTACGGCGGCGTCGGTGTTCCCCGAATGCGATCGGAGGCGTCTCCAGTCTGCGGCGGTTGCAATACCGCATACTGTAAGGTCCACGAAGGAGTGCGGTCTTCGTCGTTGTCCCGCATGTCAAGATAAACGGTGTAGACCTTCTCATTCTGGAAGACGCCGAGGTCCGGAAGTCCGCCGCCGCTGCTCGCGGTTGAGGTGATAGTCATCCCGTAAGAAGTCTGGCGGTGCGGGGTGAGACTAGCGTGCAAGCCTGGGGCGTCGCCGTTTCCATAGCGTCCGCCACTAATCGTGATGCCAGGAAATCCGCCTCCCCCAGGGGCGCTTCCCGCACCCTTGCCGCTTCCCAGGGTGGTTCCAGTTCCAGATCCTGTGCCCGCTGCCGCCGTCGTTCCCCGACCAGTAGCGGCGCCTTCTCCTGTCGAATTCAAGCCGCTTCCCTTCCCACTGCCGTATCGCCCGCCGTTGCCATTGCCGGAGCCATTCAAACTCTCGCTGCGGCCACCAGCGACCGCCCCCGCGAGCGCATCCCCACTGGCGACGTCCGCCGGAGTACCGCTGCCTGCGGCCATCGAAGGGTGTCCTCCGCTCTTGCTTCCGGCACCAGGATCCGCAATCACCGTCGCCTCTTCCGGAGCAACCGCGAACAAGGAACGCTCTTCTATCCGAGGAATTCTGGTCGGGACATCCGGCGGAGGAGGAACCGCATTGAGCACTAGCAGCCCCGTTTGTCCTCGTCGATCCATCGGCACTTCGGAAATCTCTGCGGGACCCGGCACTGGGGGCTTAGCCGGAAGTAGCCGGGGTACGATGGGCTCTGATGCGTCGAGGGCGGGAACCTGGCTGGCGGCAGAAATCGGCAACGTGATCTTCGGCGCCGGAATGGGCTTATCCACCGGGCGCCGAAGCGCCATTTCGCCGGCCAGAATTTTTATTACCGGCTTCGGCGGTTCTGCCACAGCCACCTCAGTCGGCTGCGCGACGTTGGGCAACGCTATGAATTGCCGCAATAGCGGGGGATTCTTAAGCGCAGGTTGAAGAATGGTCTGAATACCAAGCGTCGCGCGCGGAGGATCCGACACCACCGGTTGTGGCCCGGGATAGGCAAAGCCTCGCCGGCTCCGCGCCCGCACTCCCTGGGAGAGTTCTGGCTCGCTGCCCGCTCCGCCGCCGGTCTTACCCGCGCCCTCGCTTCCACCGCCCAGTGTCGGAAGGTAGAGCACTTTGCCTACTGGCACCGCGGTTTCCAGTCGCGGCCGCACGACCTCGACCGAGCGCACGAACGCAAAATGACTCGAAAACAAAACCATGACCACGACAAGTTCATGCAGCAGGACCGAATATCCAAAGCTCCGGCCCGTGCGGTAGCCATATCCAATTTCGCGGAAGGAAAGCGGCGGCGGAGGAGCAGGTCGCTCCTTAGGCACCGACAGGCGCTCCAGCAATTCTTCCAGAACAACAGGACTCATCTTTCAGTTACTCCTCATACCGAAGCGCCAATTCGTCATCGGGTGCCTCATTGAAAAATTGACGCTTTAAGAATGCTGAAGACGCTGGTAGGGTTAAGATCCATTGTGAGGCCAGCTGTTCCCCCCAAGTGAATTTGATCGGCTACGATCTGTCCCAGGATATAAGTTCCAGATCCTGCGTTGCCGCTCAGTGAGACAATATCGTTGAAGGCACTGGCGGTGGAGCACCCCGTGCCTGTGTCGCTGCCGCTCGTCACGCATTGATGGAAATACATGGTTCCGGAAAGAAGGAACTGCCCTCCTCCCTGCCATTTCGGATTTGTGTTTGCATTCTTGGCCCGGTTTTGGAAAAAGAGAAACCCTCTTTGCTCACCCAGAGGGCCGGTCGTTCCTAGAGGGTCGCCGTAGTTAAGGGCGCAATTTGGATCGCAGAAAAGCGACACTGTAGGAGCTTGGCATGGTCCCAAGAGTACACTGCCAGTCAAAGTTGCGGGTAGGTTGGGGGGTATCGTGGAAGCGGCGGTGCATTTTGCGCCGAAGGCGAGAGAGCCGGTGCCCGAAGTCGTATTGAAGAACGTGGTCGGATCAGTAGGGCATTTTTTCCCGGAGTTTGAATCCACGTTGACCGAGTTAGCATCTGCGAAGTAAAACATAGTCCCACCGCTGCCGTCTCCCACAGCGGTGCTGGGCCGCATGCAGGAGTTTGGACCGCCGTTAAGACCACCCACAATGAAATAGATGCCAGGATCAAAAATGGACACTAAAGAGTTTGGTCCTCCTGAACCGGAGATATTAATGCCAGTAGGATAGTAGCCGGGGCTGTATTCATCGCAACTCGCGACCCCGATGGGCGGGCACCCATTAGTGCCAGGGATCACCCCCGTTGTCTTGGTTCCGACATGTGTCGGCTGGGCCGGCGCAGGAATCTGCGCAAACGGGTCATTGATTGGGGAGGAAGGTGAGATCCAGCTCCCTGTGCTTCCTGGAAGAAACCCACCGGGGGCGGTCGTTGGCCCTCCATACACTCCCAGGTTGCTGCCAGTTGGTGGACTAGCTGGGCCTCCATGACTTAGGTCAATTTGGGCACTGCCGCCGATGTTCACGGCTGCAGCTGCATTTGAGTCAACCTCAATGCTCTGCTGCGGCCCGCCGTAAATCGAAACAACGGGAGTCCCCTGGACGCTGAGGGTGGCACCGTCTGTGGATCGGGGGTCAAGCACGATGAGAGGAATGGGAGCCGTCGCCAACTCGACCCCGCAGGTGGAGAATGCTCGCACGTCTGACGTTCGGCTGCCGTTGAGCACACCGGCAAAGGCCGCTGTGGTCGGAAAGCTAACACTGACCGCATTGACAGAGCTGTCGCCGTTGTAGCCGTTCTTGGCCGCGTACGTGCAAATGCTGTCGGTCGAAGTCTTGGTGCAACTGTAAGCTGTTCCCAACGTGAAGCCCTGCTTGCCGGTGGCTCCGCCCTGTGAGTCCACCAAAATATCCATGGCGCCCGCGGCGCAGGCGGCGTCGGCAGCGCTTTGCGCCGCCTGGCGATGGAACCACATATTCGAAAGGTCAAAGGCAAAACACAACGCGCCCAAAAGAAAAAGTCCCAGGACCAGCACGACGAACAGCATGGCCTGGCCGGATTCTCCGGCCCGATGACTTCTGCGCTTCGAACTCCAACGATTTGTTTTCATTGCGGGTACGTCCTCGTCAAATCGATCTCCATTCTTCAATTCATAATCCTGCCCTCGGCAGCCGCATTGACAGTGACCGTCGGCCAGCTCAGGCCAAAAATCGGCTGATAGGGATAGGCCACAACCACCTGCACCCGATTGGGGGTTTTGTTTAGAGGTGTTACAGCGGGTGTGTCCGCGGGTCCGTAGGTCACAGTGACCGTCATACCGCCGGTGGCATGCAGGGAGTACCGGGCAAAACTCTTAACGACTCCATAACCGCTGCCATAGCCGGCTACGGTTCCGGATGGCGCCGGGGGGCCGTCGATGTCAGCACACGGACAGGTCGGTCCACTTGCCTGGGCGTTATTGGCCCCGTGGACGATAGCGTAGCGGACCCCTTCTTTTGCCGAGTCTGCGAGCACGCTGTAGGTGTGCATGAACATCACCATCTCGAGAATTGACAGCACCATGACGAATAAGAAAATGGTGATCAAGGCAAACTCTACCAATGCCTGCCCGTGATCGGAGCGAAGCCTGCTCTTGATACCACCAGCTGCGTGAAAAGACGTTTGGCTCATGCTTATTGCATCTGCCTCATCACAATATGACGGTAAAACGTGCAACTTACGGTTCCGCCGGAAGAGTTACAAACGGGCGATACTAAAAGAAAAACGTTGAAAAAGGTAAACGGGAGTGGCGGAGTGAACTTGTAAGCTACGTCCACGCGGCCCAACAGAAGCGAAGGAGCCTCGGGATCGGAATCCGCAGACGTCGGGAAACCGCCGCCGACGGTGCCTATTTTTGTGCAACTCGTTGCGGTCGAAGCTCCGCTACCCGTGGTTCCTACGGTCGAAGAACAGACATTCACCCCTGTGTTCGCGGTGGAAGGAGTCGTCACTGCGCCGGTCAGATCCTGATATGCCAGATAACTGACAGTTGAGGTGGTCGTTTGCGGTCCAGCCTGGGGAAGGGCTTCAGCGGCGGGAGTTGCTCCTCCCATGATCGAATAGATTCCGCTGCTTCGTGACGATGCGGTAATGTTCAGAGCCATAAGGAAGAAAAACGCGAAGTTTACCGCATTGAGAACGATCGTCAACAGCAAGGGCACAATAATCGGCAGCCCGCAACCGGTTTCCCGAATGCACTCGCAAAGCCGCACGCACTAACTCTTTTTTGAATCCCTGAACCGCCTCGTGGAAGGAACCTGCCGGCACGTCGTCGGTGACAACCGTCAATCCCCTCAACTCCTCCGGCAAATCTGCGACCCCAAGATACTCGTGCCCGTTGGCCAACACCACACTGCGTTCGATCACGTTTTGCAGTTCGCGGACATTTCCCGGCCATGAATAGCGCGACAGCGCACTCAGGAATCCGGGAGTGAGCATGCGCGCCGCCTTGCCGTGAATTTTGGCAAAGCTGCGCAGGAAGTGTTCCGCCAACAGCGGAATATCCTCTTTGCGTTCACTTAAAGACGGCATCTGAATCTTCACCACCGATATACGGAAATACAAGTCCTGACGGAAGGAACCCTCTTCCACCATCTTTTCCAGGTTTCGGTTGGTGGCACAGATGACGCGCACATCCAACGGCCGCGGAACATTCGAGCCCAGGCGTTCCACCGTGCGCTCCTGTAAAGCGCGCAACAGTTTTGCCTGCAAGGGAAGCGCCAAATCGCCAATTTCGTCGATAAAGATGGTCCCGCCATTGGCTTCCTCGAAGCGTCCGCGGCGGACCTGTCCTGCCCCTGTAAAGGCACCCTTTTCGTGGCCGAAAAGCTCATCTTCGATCAAAGAATCAGGGAAACTGCATACCGAGAAGGCGACAAAGGGCTTAGGCGCTCTTGGGCTCATGCGATGGATGGCCTGCGCAACCAACCCCTTCCCTGTCCCACTCTCCCCGGTAATCAGCACCGTGGTGAACACTTCGGCGACCTTCCGGGTAACGTCGCAGACGCGGTCCATCGCCTTGCTGCTGCCCAGCAGGCCTTCGACTCGGCTCGAGCCCAGAAGCCTCCGGGCCTGGGCTAGCTCGCGCGCCAGGGCTCCCCGACGGCACGCCCGGTCCAGCGCAAATCGCAGTTGCTGCACATCCAATGGCTGGGTGAGCGTGTCGAACGCGCCTTCCTTGAAAGCTTTCAGGACCTTCTGCCGGCTGGCATCCCAATTATATGCAATGACCGGAAGAGGCAGATCGCGGTTGGTCGCGGCTTGCAGCACGCGGGAACTCTCTTCCTGATCGGGTATATCGAGATTGAGCAGGACCGCATCGATGGTGAGGGTTTCGAACGCCGCGATCGCTGAGGTGCCTGACGATTCCTGCAGGAGCTGGTAACCATGGCCGAGAAGAGGTTGCAGGACTCGACCAAAAGCCTCGTCGGCGTCGATGAGAAGTACGTTTTTTGGATTGGAGTTGTCGTTTGACAAAGAGTGTGCCCTTCCTTGTTTCATTGTTTCATTGCTCTGGCTATAGCCTAGCGAATCGTCTGAACCCAAGTGATCTGATTACTTTCGATTTCTGGAACGCCAAGCTCGTCCGGGGGGAGTCCGAAGGTATCCAAGGTATACAAATGGATACATGAGAATGTCTTAGTGTCGCCTGAAGGCTACTCGTTAGTAAATGGCACCACTGTGAAGGGGTTACGCACGAAAGTGGGGGGTAGCACCTCCCCAACAGGTGTATCCGCCATAACCCACAATCACCGCCCATCTTCAAGACTGCGACGATCGTTTAGCCCAAAACCGGAATCTTTGGCACTGAAATTGCTTTAAGTATCACGGGGATAGTGTCTGTGCAGACAAGGGGGGGTGTCGAAATATCTTCCGTTCGGTCGATTGTCACCGCCCAAAAACCACCGGTGGCTGAGGCTTACGGATCCGATGACCAGCCATTAATTGCAGCTCCAGTGGGCTGGCGGGGACGATGTCGCTCCGGCGTTTCTTTTCTAGTAGTGCTTACGTTTGTCTTTCTCAGCCTCGTATTTATCCTGGCGCACGGCAAGGTCGCAGATCCTGACCTCTGGTGGCACTTGCACAATACCGACTACCTGATTCATCACCACAGCCTTCCCCGTTCCGACATCTATTCCTTCACGGTACCTGGCTACCCCTGGATGAATCACGAGTGGCTTGCGGAACTCCCCTACTATTTCGGATGGCGGGTGCTGGGCCTGGACGGAATTGACGCAGTCACGATTGCGGTTCTCACGCTGATCTTCCTGGGAGTCTTGTATATCGCGTACCGGGAATGCGGGAATTACAAAGCGGCAGTGCTGGCTTCGTCATACGCTGTTTTTCTTGGCAAGTTTTCCTTTGGTCCGCGCACGATTCTGTTTGGCTATGCCTGTCTGGTGGTCCTGCTGATCGTTCTTCAGCGCTTGCGCCAGAAGGGGCACGCCCCCTTATGGCTGATTCCGCCTCTGTTTTGCCTTTGGGTGAATACCCACGGATCCTGGTTCATCGGCATGATTATTTTTTCGATGATTGTGGCGGGAGGACTGGTCCGGCTGAAGTGGGGAATGATCGACAGTGAACCCTGGACCCCAGCGCAGCGAAAGAACTTGCTGCTCACCTGGGGGGCGAGTGTGGCCGCGCTGTTCGTCAATCCCTATGGCGCGCGTCTCGTATTCTATCCGCTCGATCTGGCCTTTCGGCAGAAAGTCAACATCGAGCACGTCGCGGAGTGGATCTCGGTCAATTTTCATGACACGCGTGGGAAGTTCGTCATCGTTCTCCTCGTCATTCTCCTGGTCAGTTCTCTCCTGCGACCTCGCCGTTGGACACTGTCCGAACTGGCGCTGAGCTTGTTTGTTCTTTATAGCGGCCTGACCTATGTCCGTTTCCTGTTCCTGCTAGGGATCATAATTGCGCCCGTACTCGCCAAGTTCCTGGATTTTGTCCCGCCCTACCGGCGCGAACTTGACACTCCCGTGCTCAATACTTTCGCCATACTCTTAATAATCGCAGGCATTGTGTATTATTGGCCCCGACAAGCCCAGCTGCAACGTTTAGTGGATGATCAATACCCAGTCCAGGCTCTCGCGTACCTGCAGGCCCATCCTCCCTCAGGGCCAATCGTGAACTACTACTTGTGGGGTGGCTATCTGAACTGGAAAGATCCCAATCTGAAAGTATTTATAGACGGCCGCGCCGACATCTTTGAATACAACGGCGTGTTTCAGGATTACCTTTCCTTGCTGGGGCTTGAGGCCCCGGAGTCGATCCTGGATAAATACAAGGCCCGTTATGTTCTGTTCCCCCATCACGAGGCGCTTACCTACTTCATGGAACACGATCCAAGATGGCGGACGGTCTATAGCGACCAGCTCTGTGTTCTGTTGGAAAGGATAGGAAACGATCCCGCGGGTGAACATCCCGGCGGTTAGACATTATGGCGGTTCGCCGAAAATTCGATATCATCATTGTCATCGGACTGGTCGTGGCTGCGATGGCTTACGGGGCTTCTCGCGCTGAGTTTCGTTTGCGGCCGGACATGCCTGTGGAATTCTTCGACGGTTCGCGTCTCCCAACCACCAAGCGTGCTTCGGAAAAAAAGATCGCTAAGGCGTATTGGAACTGCGCGGTTAAGCAGGTGCAGTGGAAATACGGCTACGCTTTCCGGCTTCCCGATGATCCGTCCCCGGAGTTCTCAGTTACGGCGAGCGAAATCGGGCCGGTCGCAAACGACGACGCTGTTCGCCGCCACTACTGGCGGCAACTCCACGCCGCATGGAATGTGTCGAGCGCGTGGAAAACTCAGTACCAGTGGAGCAGCATTTCGTTCCGGCAATCGCTGCGCTCGGCTGGGGATTGGTGGGGTGGCGTGACACGAGAGTTGATGAGTCGGTAGTGGCCGCTTGCCAGAGCGCCCCAGGGTCTTACACGAGTTGATATGCGTTCACAACTTTCTGGAACTCAGTTCCTGTTCATGTTCGCGCGCATTGGGCCTGAAGCCCTGCTCGTTTCGCTCGCGCTGCTGGTTTCGCTGCTGTACCCGCGATTGGGAGAACGTTGGTTTCAGCGGGCGGAACGAATACTCGGTGCAGTAGCCCACAAGCGCACTCTCAGTGTTTTGGGTTGCGGTCTTTCAGCTCTGGCAATGCGCCTGGCGTTATTGCCCTGGCTGCCAATCCCAAAGCCATTTATCAACGACGAGTTCAGCTTTCTATTAGCGGGAGATACTTTCGCCCACGGGCGGCTCGCGAACCCGACCCATCCCATGTGGGTCCACATGGAAGCCTTCCACGTCATCTTTCATCCGACCTATGCATCCATGTATCCGCCACTTCAGGGATTGGTACTAGCCCTCGGCCAAGTCGTGTTTGGGCATCCCTTCTGGGGCATGTGGCTCAGCGCCGGCATTATGTGCGCCGCTATCTGCTGGATGCTGCAAGCTTGGCTTCCGCCTTCGTGGGCTTTGCTCGGGGGTATGCTGCCAGTGCTGCGCTTTGGCGTGTTGAGCTATTGGGACAACGCCTACTGGGGAGGCACCCTGGCGGCAACCGGCGGAGCGCTGGTGCTGGGCGCACTGCCGCGCATGATTCGCCACCAGCGCATCCGCGATTCGATCCTGATGGCGATTGGCGTTGCCATGCTCGCAAATACTCGACCCTACGAGGGGTTAATGTTAAGCCTGGTTGTGGCGGCGAGGTTGTTTTGGTGGGGTGTCCAAGACAGGTTGACTCCAGACCGTGTGCCCGCGAGATCGCTTATCGGGCGCGTTGCGCTTCCCATGTTGCTGGTGCTGGGTCTGGCGGGTGCGGCGACTTCGTATTACTTCTGGCGCGTCACAGGCAATCCTCTGATGATGCCGCAGCGGCTCAACCGGGAAACCTACGCCGTGGCGCGTTATTTCTATTGGCAACACGCTTACCCTGCACCCATCTACCGCCACCAGGCGATGCACGATTTTTATTTAGATACTGAGTTCCAATACTTCAAGCTCGGACGGACGGTTTCGGGAATACTGCTGCAGTTGGCAACTAAGCTCGGCACAATCTGGGTCTTCTATTTCGCGCCCGCGCTTACGCTCCCCTTATTTTGGTTGCCGTGCGTCCTGCGAGACCGTCGCATTCGATTTTTGGTGATTGCGGGCACGGTGGGACTCGCCACCTCCGCTCTGGTTGTGTTCTTCAATATTCATTATGTTGCCCCGATGGCCTCGGTGCTGTTGGCTGTGCTCGTCCAAGGCATGCGGCACTTGCGGATTTGGCGGTTCGAAGAGAAACCGAGTGGTCAATTTCTAGTGAGGGCTATGATTGTGATCTGCATCCTGATGATTCCAGTACAGGTGCACATTCTTGCCGCTGTTCCGAAGCCGGGGTCCTGGCCAGCCATTGGACAGGAGCGGGTTGCGTTTGAGAGGCAGCTGCAATCCTTCCCCGGACCCCAACTGGTGTTGGTGCGTTATAGTCCGGGTCACGATCCGTTGGCGGACTGGGTTTACAACGGCGCTGATATCGACGGCCAGAAAGTGGTGTGGGCGCGCGACATGGGAGCAGACAACAACGAAGAGTTGCTGCATTATTTCAAGGACCGGCGCGTGTGGCTGCTCGAAGCCGATGACCTTCCCCCGAAACTCCAGCCATACTCGGACTCGACGATTACCACAAGCCGGCGTGAAGTCACGGTGAAGCAACCCTGATGCGACAGTGGTGGGAATAGCCAGACAACAGCCCCATTGGCACCTAAGACCGGTCAGCGCTTTGAAGTCGAGCAGTTCCAGCTTAGCTAGCTGTATGCCGACGCTCGACGGCTAGCGTCGAGGCCCCTGGCGGTCGCAATCAAGAGCATAAGCATTGGAATCGTGGTCCAGTATGCGTGATGCCAATCGAATATGCAGACCAGCGGTGCAAGAAACATGATCAGGGCCGCCAATCCGTCGATCCAGCTGCTCATGCCAACATCCATTGTAAACAGCAACGGAATAACCAAGACACTCCAGTCATGACCGAATAGGTAATAGCTCACCAGGGCTGCTGCCGGAATTGCAATCACCAGTGCATCCGGACCAGACTTTACTGGACTCCATCTTGCGACGCCCAGCAGTACTGCAGCTGAAACTGCGAGAGTCAGTGGCGTGACAATGGAAGAATTCCCAAAGAGGCCAAACAGCAATGAGTGTATGTTGGACATCATTTCATAGTGGACGGGATGGCGAATTCGAGCGATGGAATCAAAGAAAGTCTTAACCGCTGGCACGCCGGTCAGAGCAAGGGAAATCACGGCAAGCGTTAGCCCGGTTGAAAAAAATCCCTTCGCAAACTTCCACTGCTTCCATATCATGAATAAGAATGCAATCGGCAATACGATCTGAAATTTGAACAGGCCGAGGGCAAGGAGACAGCCAGCGAGAAATCCGCGAGTGCGCTCAAGCGCCAGAAGTGCACCTGCAATGAGCGTGAGCAGCAAGATTGAATCCTGACCGCCGAGAATGGCGAGCGAGAGAGGGAAGAAAGAGCACAGCACGATAAAAGGAAGCGGCTTCCACCTATTCGCGACCTCCCTAAAACGGCGCCGCAGGAGGTAAGCCGATAGCGCAACCAATGCAGCGTTCATGGCCATCCACAGAAAATAGGCCGCCCGGTAGGATAGGAGAGAAAGTGGAGCAAATACTAATGCCTGATAGGCGGGCCGGATAAAGGGAAGCCCGGCCGCAGCCGGAGCAACCAGAGTATTTTGTAATTGCAGCGGGTAATCATAATCGTAAAGTTTCGCGGCAGCACCCGTACGAGCCATGTAGCCGGCCACATACAGTTGGCGGAAGTCCGCCCCACCGCGCGCCATTCTCGGGAGCACGCTCACCCAGGTAAGCAACTCTAGACCGAAGACGAGCGGCAAAAGACCAAGAAGCACTTCCAACCACTTTTGTTTCTTCATTGCGGGCCGAATATAGCATTCAAAGGGAGTGAACAACAGGGCCTCATAAAAACAGAGTAACGACGAAGATGCCATCCCGTATCAGACTAAGACTAAGGCCGATTCAGGAACTCAATGGGCTACATTTCAGTCGCCTCGTCGCTGCGGATGATGGGTATGGCAACTCATCGACTGTTCGCAGCTGCCCGCATCCCATCGCTGTAATCAGACACCTTTGCCGGAACGGCGTCGGGTTCGACCAGCCAGACTTTTCGATCCTTGAAATATTCGATCAGCTCTTGATTCTGTTGCGGTCCCATGTCATTGGCCCAGACGAGCTTTGAGTCATCGATATTGGCTCCGTTCACCACCCAACCGCTTCCCGCGTCATGATTGGGGCCGTAGCGCACGAGCAACAGATGACTTCCGGGAAGTTTCTCGATTTGGGCTTGTATTCTGGGCCGACTCCAGTTCGCGCCGGGAGAGCTCCAGGTCTGCGGCATAAGACTTCTGTGAATTTTCATAAATGAGAGAGCCGCGCAGATGAAAAACAACAACACGGCCACGGTTGGTATGCTCCGAACAAACGCCAGTCCAGTGGGCTTGTCGTGCCAGCGCCAATGACGGATGCTCTGCAACGCGGAGAGCAGGAGCGCGTACGTGACACAAGTCATCGGGGCCCAATAATGTGGGTTAGTGAACACCGGCAGCAACGTTCCGAAAAAGGCGACGCAGGCTACCAGAAACAAGAAGCGAGTGCGGCGGCTGATATCCTTGAAAGAGAATCCGCGTGGCAGGACCATCCCCAGCATCAGAATTGGAATCGTGAAGAGCGGTCCCAAGTAGAAACACCAAAACATGCCAGACTTGAGCAAGACTGCGATGACGGGGTGGCTTCGGCTGAATTGGTAGTAGTCCAGCAGCCAGCCGGTGTAAAACCTCTGGATTATTTCATGGTGGTAAACCGGCCAGGATTTCACTGACTTCCAGGGGAAATAGGGAACAGGATCGTAGGTAGCCAGATTGACAAAAAATGGGGTCTGAAAGGGACTGCCGGTGACGCGCCAGAAATAATAGAGCATGGCAGCGGCTGTCGCCGACAAGATCAGCGCAAGAGGAAACACGACTTGGCGCAGAGATAGGATTAGGTCGGCCCCGCGCTGACGGGAGATCCCAAGCAGAAGCGCAACCGCGATGGGTAGAGTGAAGAACAGACTCTCGTAAGGGCGGCTGCTCGCCAAGATGGCAAGACCTAATCCCATGAGCCCAACATCGCTCAGGTGCCTGTGGCGGTTGACTCGAGGAAGCGCCCCTAGGACCAGCGCTCCGCCAAGAGCAGCCACGGCTCCGCCGAAATAGCTGTTTACCCAATAGCTAAACGAAGCGAGCCGAATCACGGCGAGGAATCCACCCAAGAGAGCCCAGACAGGAGGCAGCCATCCCTGAAGCATCCAGCAGATGGCAGCGCACATCAGCCCAGCGCTGAGCCAGACACCCCAGAACGGGTGATGGAAGACTACCTGGCCCACGGCGAGGAACACACCTTGCGCGGGGAAATACATCGATGCATAAGTGGGCTTCTGAATGATGTGGAAGCTCTCGAAGTGGATCCACATGGGATGAGTGGGATTGGTGAGACGGCCATGGGAGAAAGTGTCAGCCATCAAGAGATAACTGAATTCATCGTGCAAGCCGGCCTTAGGGATTGGAAGTATCGGCAGCAATGCCACCCGCACAGCCAGAGCGGTCAGTCCGACCACGAGAACGGCGATGCCTCGTCTACGAGCCAGCTTTGCGAGCTCTCGCTCGCAATATCCGAACCAGTGCGAACCCAGCGCTGGGCAGTTGAATCCTAGCAGCGCCGCAACTACAACGAGTCCGGTTTCGATAAGGAGCATCAGAAGCCTCTGTTAGCGTCCTTCTCACGTGCCGATCACAATTGATTTCCGGTGCGTCGCGCCACATCGCTATAATCAGAAACTTTTGCAGGGAAGGCATCGGGCTCGACCAGCCAAACTTTTCGATCCTTGAAATATTCGATCAGCTCCTGATTTTGCTGCGGACCCATATCGTTGGCCCACACTACTTTTGACCCATCAATATCCGCTCCGTTCGCTACCCAACTGCCGCGCGGGTCGTACTTGGGGCTGTAGCGGACGAGCAGCAGATGGCGGCCGGGAAGCTTTTCCATCTGGGCTTGAATGCGAGGCCGATCCCATCCTTGTTCGTAGGGTGAGCACCACGTCTGGGGCACCGGGTTGTCATGAATTTGCAGGAATGACCCGCCCGTGCACGTCAAGAGCAACAGGACAGCTACGGTTGGTACCGCGCGAGTCAAGGCGAGCCCGGTGGGCTTGCCGCGCCATCTCCAATGTCGGGTACGTTGCAGCGCCGACAACAGCATTGCGTAGATGACGCAAGTAATGGGAGCGGCGTAGTGCGGGTTAAAGAAGACGGGCAGCAGCATTCCAACAAAGGTGACCAGGGTTACGAGAAGCAGGAAGCGAGTGCGGCGGCTGATGTTCTTGACAGAGAATCCGCGCGGCAAGACCATCCCCAGCATCATGATTGGAATCGTGAAAAGCGGACCTAAATAGAAAAAGAAAAACGTGACGGCTTTCACCAACGCAGCAACGATCGGATGGCTACGCCCGATTTGGTAGTAGTCCAGCAGCCAACCGGTATAAAACCTTCTCATTATTTCGTGGTGATAAACGGGCCAAGACTTCACGGATTCCCACGGGAAATAGGGAACCGGATCGTAAGTCGACAAGTTGACAAAAAATGGAGTCCGAAAAGGGCTGCCGGTGATGCGCCAAAAATAGTAAAGCATGATTGTGGCTGTCACTGACATGACAAGCGCAAGGGGAAATACTACTTTTCGCAGCGCTTGCTTGAGATCGTCGCCGCGGCGGGAGATCCAGAGCGAAAACGCAACCGCGACGGGGAGTGCGAAGAAGAAACCCTCGTATGGACGGCTACTGGCTAGGAGAGCCAGCCCCAGCGCCATCAGCACAACATCCCTCAAGCGCTGGTGCCGTTTGATCCGTGGAAGCGCCCCCAGAACGAGCGCTCCGCCAAGGGCTGCCACGCTTCCGCCGAAATATGTGGTTACCCAATAACTGAATGTGGCGAGCCGAATTACGGCGAGAAATCCTCCCAACAGCGCCCAGAAAGGTGGCAGCCATCCCTGAAGCATCCAGCAAATGGCGGCGCACATCAGCCCAGCACTGAGCCAGACCCCCCAGAACGGATGATGAAAGATTACCTGCCCCGCAGCCAGGAACAAACCTTGCGCGGGGAAATACATCGACGCATAGGTGGGCTTCTGAATGACGTGGAAGGTTTCGAAGTGGACCCACATCGGATGAGTGGGGTTGGTAAGACGGCCATGGGCGAAAGTATCCGCCATTAGAAGATAGCTGAATTCATCGTGAACGCCAGGCTTCGGAATTGGCAAAATGGGCAGCAATGCTACACGCAACGCGAGCGCGGTGAGGCCGGTTACGAGAACAGCCATGCCGCGCCTGCGAGCCAGCTTCGCAAACGCTTGCTCCGCATGCGCGAACCAGCGCGAACCGAGCTCTGGAGCGGTGAACGCCAAAAGCGCCGCGACCAGTACGAGTCCACATTCGATCAGAAGCATCGAAAAAATCCCGGATAATGCGTCCGTCTAATCAATTGCCATGAATTCCGGCATGGCGAGTTTATCGCAGTGGGACCTAACGGATGTGTACGCATCGGCTTCGTCCCAGCCGCCTCTTCTATGTACGTCCGGAGCTTCATTCGACTATCCTCAGAACGTTATAGAACTGAACAGCCATCGAGGATGGGCTAGTGTTGCGTACCTCTTTGGTTGATCTCCAGTCAGCGGCAGACGAAAAACCGCTAAAATGCCGCTGATGAGGGACATGCAGATCACAGTCGACTCTCCGCCAGGAATCAAGCAAGTCGCCGCTAAGAAACATGCCAACTCAATCGCCCTAGTCGTCTCTTCGTCTCTGCTTTACCTGGGCGGACTCTTCTTCTATGCCGCCTCTCGCCCCATCGACGGAGATGAAGGTTTCTACACTACGGCTGCCCGTCTGGTCTGGGAAGGTAAGACTCCTTACAAAGATTTCTTTTTTCAACAAGCGCCGCTGTTGCCCTATCTCTACAGCTGGATCTGGGCCATCCAGCCGCGTTCGTTAGTCGCCATGCGCTTGTTATCCGCGGTCTGTGGCGGGCTCGAAGTCCTTCTGCTCGGACTTGCGCTCGTCTCTGCCAGGCGCCTGTCCACAAAAGTGGCGCTCGCGGCTTTTGCCATGGTGCTTTTAGATCCGTACTCGGTTTCGTGGAATGTCGTGGTCAAAACCTTCGCCGTGGCGAACTTGCTTATGGCCATCGCCACTATCTGCCTTTACATCGCATTGCGCTCCGGACGTCTCCGCTGGTTCTTCGCCAGCGCATTTGCTCTGGGGGCCTGTGTTTCGGTGCGCTCGCTTTACGGCTTGCTGATCCCCGCAGTTCTTTTCGGCATGTTGTATCAGGAATTCCGCGGCTCTCGAAATCCTTATCCAAGGTGCTTAGCTTTTCTGGCAGGAGCCCTTGCCGGAGGCGTGCCCATAATCGTGAGTTTCGTGCGCTATCCGCACGCGTTCATCTTCAACAACATCACCTACCATCACTTCGACGTCGGCTATTTGATTTCGGGGCGAGGCGTCATCAGCGAGGGCTACCAGAGTGTCGGGCACGTTGCCTTCGTGTACTTCGCTACGCTCGGTGTGCGGCTGCTGACCTTCCATCCCTACTTCACGATTCAGCTCATTTTGGCAATTACGGGCATTGTCAGCCTGCTAAGACTACGCAGGCAGCCGGAGGGATTGAGTGGCAGTCCTTATACGCAGAGCGACTATCTCTACTTCCAACTCGCGTTGCTCATGTTCGTGGTTTACTTTGCGACCGTACTACTCCCGTTTCCTCCGTATGATCAGCACTTCGTCAGCCCGTTTGTTCCCTTAACGATTCCATTCGTGGCGGAAGGACTACGCGTGATCTTTCGGACCGGAAGAAAGCGTGTTTTTGCTCTGGCTCTGGCCACGCCCATTCTTTTCGCAGTGGAAATTGGCAAAGAAAGCGCACGAAATTCCTGGCATTCTGTCTGGCAACTGTCCTCCTATCGCGAGGTCTCAAAGCTTATCGAAAGCAATTCCAGGCCGGATGAAGTTGTCCTGTCTTTCTGGCCAGGATACATTTTCGAATCCGGCCGGCGTTACTTCCCGATCCTTGGATCCTCGAGTACTACCACGACCTCTCGCCCCGCGAACTCGGGGAATTTCACGAGGCCGTGGACGCCAACTATTCATTGATCAGCAACGTTGCAAGTGTCGAGATCTATCGGCGCCGGCCGCCGCAAAACAAATGACTCCTCAAAGGATTGAGCTGCCACAAGGCATTCCTGAACGTCTTTCGATGCCCGGAGTGCACTCGCTGCCGGTAACGCTCTCTTCTCGCAGATCGGCCTGGTTGGCCCTGGTCTTGCTGTTGAGCGCGCTATATATGGCGCGGGAGTTGAAGCGCGGCTGGGTTCCTTCGGACGAAGGCACTCTTGCGGAGTCTGCCGATCGTGTTCTGCGCGGAGAACTTCCTCACCGTGATTATCACGAAGGCTACACCGGTATCTTGAGTTATTTGAATGCCGTCGCGTTTCGAGTGTTAGGAACGAACCTGGCCAGCATGCGCTACATGTTATTTTTATTTTTCCTGGCCTGGGTTCCAGCGGTTTATTACGTCGCTTCAAGATTTGTTTTTCCTCCCATTGCCGCCGCGGTAACTCTGCTCGCAGTGGCTTGGGGACCGCCGATGTATGCCGCGGCCATGCCGTCCTGGTACAACCTCTTCTTCGCAACCTTCGGCCTCGCGGCCC
>WNGK01006056.1_pt1 | contig 16910 bp, 9 predicted proteins | sample 5400601 | NCBI WGS metagenome assembly WNGK01 (sample SAMN13153376, study PRJNA577476) | soil metagenome | isolation source: 60 cm soil or saprolite under Garry oak tree replicate 1 | place: USA:California | collected 2016-06-15
GCGAAACCCTCCCGGCCCGGGCCCGGCAGGCCCAAAGGCAGCAGCAAAGGCCCAGCACCCCGCTACCTGCTCCCCGGCCAAGCCGGCATGCCGCGCACAGCGAACACGACGCTAACCAGGAGAAAGGTTAAAACTTAAGGTAAGAGCCTGTTTGGAAACTTAGGTGGCGTCGGCTTGGACGGCTGCTTGCCGGAGGAGGTGACGCAGTTTCCGCCATCTACAGGGATCCCGGTTGCCTGTTGCGGGCGCGGGCCGATCGGTGAGCCTGACCGGTCGGTGTGGCTGCCTGGGCCTATCCCCACCAGTAGTACAGCCGGTGGCCGCGATGGGTGGCAGTGCGCGCTAGGCTCGCGATTTGGCTCAGCATGTCGCTGGCGAATTCAGGGTGGATCTCCTCGCCGTCGGCCGACAGCCCGGCCCAGCGGGCGGCGGCCTCAGCCAGTTGCTCCTCATCGGCGGCCGCCAGCGCGGCTTGCAGGCTCGCCGATACCGCGAGGACAAGGGGCCGGCCGTCACCGGCGATGATGCGCGGGCCATCGTCACGGACGATGCCGAAGGAGCTCTCCCATTCGCCCGTCGTGGTGACCGGGTCGAAGTTGCCGTAACGGGCCACCTCGTTCACCCCGTCCGGGCCGTGGTCCGCGACCGCCGCAGCCGCATCATCACCCGGGGCGATGAAGAACTCGACAATGGAGCTCATCAGCGGATGATCTCAGCGGGGAACGCCAGCCGCAAATCAGGCCCTGGCAATCACGTGTGACTCTCAGGGCCTGCCTGGACCGAGGTGGCGGCTAGGTGGCGGTTGGCTGAGCCGCTGGTCGCCGGCGGGCGAGGCGCCGGGTCATGATGGTCATCGCCCAGTGGACCATGGTTCCTGTACCGCTCGTGTAGCTCGCAGCAAGCGAGGTCACGGTGTTAGCGTGCGGAGCGGGTGACGATCCGCACCGCAGGCATCGCCGAAGCCAGGCGAAGAATGTCAACCGGATCGGCCGTCACGACTACCGCGCGGCCATGCATGGACGCCACGGCGACCGAATGGGCATCAACGACGTCCCTTGTATCCGCGCCGGCACCATGAAGGACCGACCCGACGCGGCGAGCGAGATCGAAGTCCGTTGAAACCACGCGGACCGCGGGCCATCCGGCTCGGGTGTCGCGATGCCGCGCCAGCGATGATTCGACGGCACGGGTACGTCCTGCGCCCCGGCAGCACTCAGCGCACACCAGCGCCGGGACCACAATGCTCAACCGGCATGCGAGTCCAGGGTTCGAACCTGGGCAGGCGAAGCTGCCGCGTAGCCCGTCGGCGTAAAGCCTCGTCCGCCGTCGGCAGATGCCGCCTTCCCCGCTGGCCGGTCATCCTTACTAGTCTGTTCGCTGGGCGCTGTGATCCACGGTACGGGCTGGGGAGGTGGCAGACGTGGCTGGGCCGCCACCGCGCGGTGCCAACCTGCTCGACCTGCTGGAGCCCGGCTGGCGCCGGCACCTGAGCGCGGGCGGGCTGGCCGGGACCCTCGAGGTCGAGGCGGCGGTGCGCGACGCGGTCGCCAGGGCGCTGGGTGATCAATCGCGCGGGCGACCGCCCATGGAGGTAGCGCAGCAGTGGCCGGCGTGCCTGATCGTGGGACTAGCCCAGGTGGCTGGTGCCTCTTATCGCAACGGACGCTTCTGGCCCGGCTGGCATCGGGCGGCCGGGCTGCGGGCGACCCGCCGGTCCGCCGATCACTGGGGCCAGGCCTTCCTCGAGGCGCTGACCGTGCTGGGAATCCCCCCGCCAGGCACCGGACGGGAGGCGGTGCTCGTTCATGCCGCGGTGCCCGATGCCTGCTTGCCGGAGTTCCTGCGCATGGTCGCCGCCGGGCGCGAGGCCGGGGGAGACGGCGCCGGTGCGGACCTGTCCGGCACGGACCCGGCGGTCGCGGCGATGCTGCGACCGGGCGGATCGGCCGTGACCTCCTTCGTCGGACGTTGCCGCTCGGCGCTGCACTTGCTGACGGCCCCGGACCGCCCAGCGGACGGGGACCAGCCAACGGGCGATCAGCCCTTGCCGCGGCGGATCCTCGACGCGGCCCGGACCGTGGCGGCCGAGTTCGCGAGGGGGGCGGCGCGGACCAGGGTCCTGCGTCTGGAACCGTTCGGCCGGGGCGTGCTGGTCGCTGACGGACGCGACCAGACCTGGCGGTCCGCGTTGCCGTACGAGGTTGCGGAGCCGCTGCTTGTCTTCGACGAAGGCGGCAGGCAGGCCGACCCGGTTCTGCCCGCCGAGCCGGTCTGGGTGGTGCATCCAGCCGACCTTGAACTGTGTTCCGACGTCCCGCCCCGGCTGATGGTGACCAGCCGGCTGCCGCTGACCTGGCGCGGCTGGCACATGGCCCAGTTGGACCTGCGCGGCGTCTCGTGGCTCGAGCTGGAGACCCCGGACGGTACGGCCCGGCGGCGCCGCCGGGTACGCGGGCGCGTGAAGCCGCGCCTGGATGCCGGGCCGCCGGTGCCGGGAGTGACCACGGCGGCCGCTGCGCCGGTGTACCCGCAGTTGCCGACCGTCCTGCTACCCGCCGGCGCGGGCCGGTGGCGCATCGAGGCACGCCGGGCAGGCAGCGGTCCCGTGCTCGCGGCGGTCACCACGACCGCTGCCGACTGGCGGCCGGATCAGCTATGGCGGCAGGTATCGCGGCCAGTACTCGGCACGGTGACAGTGACGGTGATCCCGGCCGACCGCTCGGTCGCCGGCTCCGGCGCCGGCCTGCGCCGGAGCGTCACCGTGGCGGAAGGGCTCGGCGTGGCCTACTCCCCCGCGCCCCGGCTGACCAGCGAGCGGGGCCTGGAACCCGCGGAGGCGGTGCTGGCGGCCCCGCCTGGCATGACGGTCTCGCCGCTGGCGGCGCTCATCCCGGCCGAGTCCGTCATGATCGGCATGACGTGCGTGGCTGGCCCGATCGTCGTCCTGCTGCGGGTCAGGCCACCGCACCTGCGGATGCGGATCGAACCGGAACCTGGCAGCGACGGGAAGCCCACCGCGTGGCACCACCTCGGACCGCTCGCCATCAGCGGGTCCGACCTGCGGCGAGGCGGGGCACTGCGCCTCGACCTGCCCGGTCTCGCCTGGGACCCGCCGCTCGAGGTGATCGCGGGAGAACAGGTCGTCCAGGTGCTCCAGCCGACCAGGCGGGGCCGCTATCCGCTGCGCCGGATGCTGGACACGGTGAACTCCCGCCGGGAAGTGTCGCTCCGGATCACCGCCGGAGGGCGTACGGCCATCATCGCGCACGTCCGCGGGACGGCTGACCGCGCCGACCCGTGGCTTCCGGCCGACATGAGTGTCTTAGGCACGGGAACCCTGGAAGGATCGGCACCGTGGATGTGATCGCCACTAGCGCCCTGCTGAGCGCCACCTACCGTCGCTACCTGCGATCATTGCTGCCTGTCCGGGATCGGTCACTCGCCGCCGCACTGGCGGAACGCATCGCCGACAGCCCGCTGCTGACTAAGGGCCCGATCCTCGAGGCCACCCCCTCGTACCGGACCGGGGCCAGCCTGCGCGAGCTGATCGCCGACGGGGTGCTCCACCCGGCGTTCGCCCGGCTCGGCGGGCCGGCCCTTCCGCTGGACCGTCCGCTGTACCTCCACCAGGAGCAGGCGATCCGCAAGGCCGCCGCGGGCCGCAATGTGGTGGTCGCGAGCGGGACCGGGTCGGGGAAGACCGAATGCTTCCTGCTGCCGGTGCTGTCCGCGCTGACCGCAGAGCACGCGGCGGGAACCCTCGGGCCCGGAGTGCGGGCGCTGCTGCTGTACCCGATGAACGCCCTCGCCAACGATCAGGTACGCAGGATGCGCCAGCTGCTGGCCGGGAGCCCGCAGATCACCTTCGGCAGGTACACCGGCGATACGCCGGAACGCGCGCGTGAAGGCGCGTCGCTGTTCGAGGAGCTCAACCCCGGCGAGCCGCGGCTGCCCGGCGAGCTGCTGAGCCGTGAGGAAATGCGGGACAATCCGCCCCACCTGCTGCTCACCAACTACGCGATGCTGGAGTACCTGCTGCTCCGCCCGGCGGACCTCGATCTGTTCGAGGGCAAGCATGGCGGCCACTGGCGCTTCGTCATCCTCGACGAAGCGCACGTCTATGACGGGGCGAAGGCCGAAGAGGTCGGCATGCTGCTCCGCCGCCTCCGCGAGCGGGTAGGCCGTTCGGCGGCCGGCGTGCAGGCCGGCTTCCAGGCGATCGCCACCAGCGCCACGGTCGGCGACCAGCCGCGGGCCGTGACGGGCTTCGCCAGCAAGCTGTTCGACCTGCCCTTCGAGTGGCATGACGATGATCCGTCGCGGCAGGACCTGGTCGGCGCGCAGCGGGAGGACATCCCCCCGGGGCCGTTCTGGGGGCCGCTGGCCGCCGCGGACTACCTTCGGCTGGCCAGCGAGGACGGCGACCCGGCCAGCGAACTGCCGGCCCTGGCCCGCGCGGGGGGGTCTGGGGGGGTTGTCCCCCCGGGCAGTGCCTCCCCGGGGGGGTCTGGGGGGGTCGTCCCCCCGGGCAAGCACGGTGATCTCCTGCCCCGTGCCGAGGCGACCGCGGCGCTCGCACGCGAGGCAGCCATGGCTAAGCTCCGGGGCCTGCTGGCCGCGGCGCCGATGCCGTTCACCGGCCTGGCCCGCGAGGTATTCCCCGGCGAGCCGCAGCAGGCCGCCGAGGCCGCCCTGGCCGCCATGGTGACGCTGGGGGCACGGATGCGTGACCCGGCAGGGACCCCGGTGCTGTCGGCTCGGTATCACCTGTTCGCCCGGGCCACGGAGGGTGCCTTCACCTGCTTGACGCCGGCCGGCCCGCACGTGTCGCTGGCCCGGCATGAGGTGTGCCCGGACTGCCACGGGGCGGTCTTCGAGTTCGGCTGCTGCAAACGCTGCGGCGCGGTGCACCTGGCCGGCGTCATCGACCGGGACGGCGCAGGCGAGCGGTTCACCTCGCGCGTGATCCGCGGAGACCGCCGGGCCTGGCTGCTGCTCGGCGGCGCGCAGCAGGCCGCCGACGAGGACGACGAGACGCTGGAGGACGCGGACGCCGCCACCGCGACGGACAGCATACTGTGCGGGCGCTGCAGCGCCCTGCACCCAGAAGCACTGCACCCAGGAGCACTGCACCCGGGCGTGCCTGTCGACGGCCCCGCTACTGACGGTAGGGCGCCGTGCGGCTGCACGGCGGACAGCCTGCGGCCGGTGCACCGGCTGGCGGTGAGATCCGGAGCACCGCGCGGCTGCCTGGCCTGCGGGGCACGCGGCAGCGGCATGATCCGCCTGTTCGAGAGCGGCAACGAGGCCTCCGCCGCCGTCCTGGCCACCGCCCTGTACCAGGCACTGCCCCCGGCGGATGATCTCGCAGGCCAGCCCGGCGGCGGCCGGAAGCTGCTCGCGTTCAGCGACAGCCGGCAGGCCGCGGCGTTCTTCGCGCCATACCTGGAAGCCAGCCACTCCCTGGTGCAGCAGCGGCGGCTGCTCCTGGACGGCCTGGCCCGCGCCACGGCCCGCGACGCGACCTGCACGGTGGACGACCTGATCGAGGCGACCGCCGCGGTGGCGGGCGAGGCCGGGGTGTTCGGCCGCCGGGAGTCACGGCAGGGCCGCCGCCGCGAGGCCGCCCGCTGGGTCATGCGCGAGCTCGTCGCTCTCGACGAGCGCCAGTCCCTGGAGGGGCTCGGCCTGCTGCGGGCCGGGCTGGACCGGGATCCGTCCTGGCAGCCGCCCCGTCCGCTGCTCAACCTCGGGCTCACCGGTGACGAGTGCTGGCTGCTGCTGGCCGAACTGCTCCGCACCGTGCGGCTGCAGGGCGCACTGACCATGCCCGAGGAGGTCGACCCGGCCGATGAGATGTTCGACCCGCGGCGCGGCCCCATCTACGTCCGCGGCGACGGCGCGGAGGCCCGGCTGAAGGTGCTGAGCTGGCTGCCCACCCGGGGAATCAACAAGCGCCTGGACTACCTGCGCCGGCTGCTGGCCGTGCTCGGCGCCGAGGAGACGGACACCCGCGAGATGCTGGCCGGGTGCTGGCGGGCGCTCACGGCGCTCCGCGGCGGCTGGCTGCGTTCGGCCGCGCTGCCCAGGATCGGCCAGGTCCATCAGGTCGACCACAGCTGGCTCACCCTCGCCCCTGACTCCTCCGGCGGGGAGGTGCGGCAGTGCGACGTGTGCCGGAGGCTGGCTGCCATGTCGCTGCGTGGCGTGTGCCCGACGCTCGGCTGCGCGGGCCGCCTCGGGCCGGCCCGCGGCGGCGACGACGAGCACTACCGCGCGCTCTACCGGAGGACCGCGCCGGTCTCGCTCACGGCGCGCGAGCACACCGCCCAGTGGACCGGGCTGGAGGCTTCCGATATCCAGCAGCGGTTCCTGGCCGGCCAGGTCAACGTCCTGTCCTGCTCCACCACCTTCGAGCTCGGCGTGGACGTCGGCACGCTGAGCGCGGTGCTGCTGCGCAACATGCCGCCGAGCACGGCCAGCTACATCCAGCGGGCCGGGCGAGCCGGGCGGCGCAGCGATACCGCCGCGCTCGTCCTCACCTTCGCCCAGCGCCGCTCGCACGACCTGTCCCGCTACCAGGCGCCGGAATCGATGCTGACCGGGCAGGTCCGCGCGCCCTACGTCCCGATCGGCAACCCGCGCATCGACCGCAGGCACGCGCACTCGGTCGCGCTCGCCGCGTTCTTCCGGGACGCCAAGGAGAACGGCGGCCAGGAGTGGAAGACCGCAGGCGACTTCTTCCTGCCCTCGGCCGGATCTCGTGACGCTCCGTGCCAGCGGGTCAGGGGATTCCTCACCCCGGTTCCGGCCGAGGTCACCGGCGCGCTGCGAGTGATCCTTCCCACCTCGGTCCAGGTCAGGCTGGGCATCGCAGACGGATCCTGGGCGGCCGAGCTGTGCGGGCTGCTGGACCAGGTCCGCGCCGAGCTCACGCACGACGTCGCCACCTTCGAGGAACGCCGCAGGGAGGCGTTCGAGGGCCGCCGCAGCGACCTCGCCGCCCGGTTCGAGCGCAGCATCAACACCATCACCCGCCGCCCGCTGCTCGGCTTCCTGGCCAACCGGAACATCCTCCCCAAGTACGGATTCCCCGTGGACACCGTCGAACTGCGCACCGCGCACTGTGACAGCCAGGTCGGTTCCCGGCTCGAGCTGAGCCGGGACCTGTCCATGGCGATCCACGAGTACGCGCCGGGCTCGGAGCTGGTCGCAGGCGGGGTGCTGTGGCGCTCGGCGGGTATCTACCGGCTGCCCGGCCGGGAGCTGATCACCCGCAGCTATACGGTGTGCCGCGGCTGCCAGCATTACCGGGAGGGCGGCGACGACCTGGAGCCGGCCTGCACCGCATGCGGCCGCCCGGCCGATGGCCCGGTCCGCGAGTACTGCGTCCCGGAGTTCGGGTTCGTCGCCGACCCGCGCACCGGCAATCCCGGCAGCGTCCCGCCGCAGCGGTCCTGGAACGGCGCCGTCCACGTGGTATCGCTGGGCACCGAGCTCGCCGAGACCCGCTGGCAGGCCCCGACCGGAGCGCTCGCCTGGTGCCATTCCGGCACCCGCGGTCGGCTGGTGTCGCTCGCCGAGGGGCCCGGCGGCAGCGGTTTCCTCATCTGCGACTGGTGCGGCTGGGGCGGCCCCAACCATGGCCGCGCGCCGAGATCCCATGTCAGCCCGCTCCGCGGAAAGCCGTGCACCGGCCCGCTGCGCTGGCGGTCGCTGGCGCACACCTACGAGACCGACATCCTGCGCCTGCAGCTGGACGCCCCGGGCCTGGACACCCGCGCACAGTGGCACACGGTGCTGTACGCGCTGCTGGAGGGCGCGGCCGAGGGCCTGGAGATCAGCCGCAGCGATATCGGCGGAGTCGTGCACGCGGGCGCCGACGGGAGCAGCGGCCTGGTGCTGTTCGACACCGTCCCCGGCGGAGCGGGCAGCGTGCTGCGGATCGCGAGCACCTTCGACCAGGCCGTGGCGGCGGCGCTGCGCCGGGTCGGCTCCTGCGACTGTGGTCTGGAGACCTCCTGCTACGGCTGCCTGCGCACGCCCGGCAACGAACGCCACCACGAGGACCTGAGCCGCGGCGCCGCGCTGACCGTCCTGGCGTCACTCAGCGGGCTGCGGCTGGCCGCGGACGGGTGACGCGTATCAGCCCAGCCCGTTCGGAATTCAAAAGCATTCAGCCCGAACGGACGGCGGTATCTCGCCGACCTCAGCCGGAGCGGGACCCGGCGGTAGTTCCCTGAGATTGTCATACGCCGCCGGTATGGTCTGGTGTCGTGAATGTGGCCAGTCCGGATACTGCCGCCGGTCCGGGGGACGGCGCGTCCGCCGACGTCTTCGGCATCGACGCGTTCACCCTGGACGACCGGCTGCGTTTGTTCCACTTCGCGGCGGCGGAGAAGCGGCACGAGTACCTGTGGCTGCTGCGCGCCTTCGACCGTTCCCGGGCCAATTACCAGGTGCTGATGCACGCCTCCGACGCCAGGGCCATGCTCGGCGCCCTCGCGGCGGAGCATGCCGAGGCGGGCACGGTCGGCGACGTGCAGGTGCTTCTCGACGCGCTGGCCGAGTGGCAGGTGCTGGACCGCTCCTACGACGGAACCCGCGCCGCCAACCTGGCCGAGTACCGCAACCGGCACTATGTTTACCAGTTCACCCAGGCCGGGTACCGCGCCTACCGCGCGGTGGAGGACGTGCTCGGCGCCAGCCTCGAGGATGCGCAGCTGTCCCGGCTGGTCTTCCCGGACATCCTGTCCGACCTGGTCACGCTCGAAGAGGCGGCGAGAACGGGCGACGCCCCGGAGGTGTACCGGAAGCTGTCCCGGCTGGACGGGGTGCTGGCGGACATGGCGCAGCGCGCCGCCCGGTTCTACCTGATGCTGGGCGACCTGGCGCGGACCAACGACACCCGGCCGGAGGTGTTCCTCGCGCACAAGGACGCGCTGCTCACTCACATGCGCGAGTTCCATTCCGAGCTGTCCCGGTACTCCCCGCTGCTGGCCGACGCCGTCGCGGCGGTCGACGCGGCCGGCACCGACCGGATCGCGGCGCTGGCGGCGGAAGCCGACGAGCGGCTCTTCCGCGCCCTCGCCGAGCGCGTCGCCGACTGGCGGCACCGCTGGGGCGGCCTGGTGCAGTGGTTCGGCGCCAGCGCCCGCAACGAGGCCGAACGGCTGCAGGACGCCACGATCACCGGGATCGCGAACGTCACCACGCTGCTACGGCGGGTCACCGAGTCCCGCCGCGGCGGGGTGAGCCGGGAGAGCCAGCTGCGCCACCTCGCGCAATGGTTCGCCAACGCCCCCGCCGATGCCGACGCGCATGCCCTGTTCCAGGCGGTGTTCGGGCTCGGCGCGCCGCGGCACGTCTCGGCCACCTGCGACGACCCGGACCTGATCCCGGCCCGGCTGTCGTGGTGGGAGGCCGAGCCTGTGACGCTGTCCCGGACCCTGGTCCGCACCGGCCGGGCCCAGTCGCTGCACGGCCCCGGCAAGATCCAGCGCAACGAGGAAGAGCGGCAGCGGCTGCGCGCCGAGCAGCTCAAGGCGACCGCGCAGCGCCGCGCGGCAGCCGCGCAGCTGGCGAGCGATGGCGTATACGAGCGGGTACTCGATGAGCCAGAGACCCAGGCTCTGCTCGGCCTGCTGGACGTGGCGCTGGCGGCGCGGGTCCCGGTCAGCCGGACGGTCACCGGGATGCGCGGCCCGCTAGCGACCGGTTCGGCTCACGGGGCCCGGCTCACCCTTCGCCCGGCGGCCGGCTCCACGACCGTGCACACCGTCCGGGGGAGGCTCCACCTCGACGGCCTCCGGCTGGAAGTGATCGGCCCTAGGGAGGCCGGGGCGGGTGGGGTCCGGGCGGAGGTGACCGGATGAGGGTCGCCGCCGACGTGGGCCCCTTGGAGCTCGCCGAGTACCAGCAGGCCGCGCGGCTGGTGCTGCGCCACCCGCTCATCACGGCCAGTTACCCGGACAGGACGGCGCTGCCGCTGGCTCGCAAGTGGGCCAGGCAGCTGCGCGCGGATTTCGTCGAAGTCCTCGGCTACAGTCTCGTCAGCACCGGCGAGACGATCCGGCTGCGCCGCGTGCAAGACACCCTGGACGCCACCCGCCCGGTCCTGACCCGGGCCCGCCGCCCGTTCGACCGGCGCCGTTACGCCTACCTGGTCCTGACGCTGTCCGCGCTCGGCCGGTCCGGCAGCCAGGTCGCGCTCAGCGAGCTGGCCGACGCGGTGGCCGCCGAGGCCGGGCGGATCGACGGGCTGGGCATGGACACCGGCCGGAAAGCCGACCGCGACGCCTTCGTCGACGCGGTGGCCTGGCTGGAGGCGCGCGGCGCGCTGCGCATGGCCGACGGGTCGGCAGCCGAGTGGGTCAACGACCCCGAACGCGCCGAGGCGCTGTACGACATCGACCGGGAGATCGTCTCGGTCGTCTACGCGCCCAACCGAGTGCTGCAGCACCTGAACTCGGTGACCGAGCTGCTGAATGGGACGGACCGTGATGGCCCCGCCCAGGGAATCAATGCCCAGCGCAGGCTGAACGCCCGGCGGGCACGGCGGCTGGTCCTCGAGAACCCCGTCGTCTACTACGCCGACGTGAACCCCGGACTCCTCGGCCAGCTGCGGTCGGCGGCCCTGACCGAGGACCTGGAGCGGCTCACCGGGCTTCCGCTGGAGCGCCGGGTCGAAGGCGTCGCCCTGGTGAGCGTCGGCCAGCGGCTCACCGACGTCACCTTTCCCGGGACCGGCACGGTCGCCCAGGCCGCGCTGCTGCTGTGCGCGCGGATCGCCGGCTACCTGCAGCGCAACCGTACCCGGGTGGAGCACCTTCCCGCCGCCACGGCCGCCGAGCGGCTCGCCGAGGCGGCGCGGCGCATCGACTCGGCCCTGCCGGACCGCGGCCGGGTGGCTGATCTCCTCGCCTCCGGCGGCACCCCGGGGGACACCGGCGACCTCCGGGCGGTGGCTATCCCGGCTCCGGCGGCCCGCGTCGACGGACCTGCCGTAGCCGCTGCGGACACCGGAACGGAGACCGCCGCGTACTCCGCTGATATGACATATCCGTTCCTCAGCGAGATGTGGCTGCGCACCGAGCTGCGCAAGCTGGTCGACGAGTTCGGTTCGGGCATGGCCGAGAAGCAGGTCGCCGACCCCGCCGGCCTGCTCGGCGACGCGCTCGGCCTGCTCGCGTCGGCAGGCCTGGTCGCCCGGGTCGACGGCGGCGTGCTGGTGCTGCCGCTGCTCGCCCGCTACCGCAGCGTCACCGCCCAGCTCAAGGAGCCAGCGAGACCATGACCCGTTTCGAGCCCACCCGCGCCGGGATCATCAACATGTGGGACTATCGCGACGAGGAGTTCTGCTTCGCGGGCGGCTGGCTCGTGCTGCGCGGCCCGAACGGTTCCGGCAAGACCAAGGCGCTCGAGGTGCTCTTCCCGTTCGTGCTCGACGGCCGGATCGACCCCAAGCGGCTGAACCCGTTCGCGGCCGAGGACCGCACGATGAAGTCCAACCTGCTGTACCGCGGTGGCGAGAACGCCGTGGGCTACGCATGGCTGGAGTTCCGGCACGCCGACACCGGCGAGGCGGTCACGGTCGGGATCGGACTGCACGCGCAGCGGCACCGCGACACCCCGGTCCGCTGGCATTTCGTGGCCGACGGCCGGGTCGGTGAGGACTTCTCCCTCATCACCGACGACGACCGGCCGATGACCCGCAAGCAGCTCGCCGAGGAGATCGGCGAGACCGCCCTGTACGGGTCGCCCACCGAGTACCGCGCGGCGATCGACCAGCGGTTGTTCGGCCTCGGCGCGGAGCGTTACGAGCAATTGCTGACGCTTATTCTCACGCTTCGGCGACCGCAGCTCGCGAAGAACCTCGACCCGGTGAAGCTGTCGGACACCCTCACCGACGGCCTCCGCCCAGTCGACGACGACCTGATCGCCGAGGCGGCGCGGTCATTCGACGACATGGAGGCCGTGGCCCTGACGCTGGAAGGACTCGCCGCCGCCGACGAGGCGACCCAGACGTTCCTGGCCAGCTACACGACCTACCTGCGCACCCACGCCAGGTGGGCGGCTGACGCGGTTACCCGGCGCCGCGAGGCGACGACGGCAGCGCGGCAAACCGTGGCCGCGGACAGCGAAGCGCAGCAGGCGGCCGGGGACACGGCGCAGGCCGCGGCCGCGCGCAGGGAGGCCGCGGAAAACGCCGTCGCCCGGCTCCGTGCCAGGATCGAGCAACTCCGCGCCAGCAGTGCTTACCAGGCGGTGGAGCAGATGCAGGATCTGGACCGCCTGGTCCGCACCTGCCTGCAGTCCGCCGCCGAGGCGTCCGCCGAGCTGGGCAGGCGCCAGGCTGCCGTCACCCGCGGTCGTGACGAGCTCGGCCGGGCGAAAAGCGTCCTGGCCGACATGCAGGCGGCCGTCTCCCGGACCGCGGCCGAGCTGGCCGGGCATGCCGGCGAGGCGGGCATGGGCTGGCAGCCCGCCGACGCCTCGCCCGAGGGGCTCGCCGAGCGGGCCGGCGCGAAGCTGGCCGTCCGGCTCGAAGCGGTTCGCGCCGTCCGGGCCGCAATCGCCTGGTATCACAAGGCCGAGCAGGCCCGGGACCTGGCCAGGCTCGCCCTCGACCGGGCGCAAGACGCGCTGGCCGGTGCCGAGCAGGCCGAACAGGCGGCCGCCGACGCTGTGCAGCAGGCGCTCGACGACGCGGAACGCGTCCTGGGTGACTGGGCCGCCCGGCACGCCGGGCTCGTCGCAGCCGCCGAGCAGGGGGTCCGCGACGAGCAGGCCGCGCTGCGCGCCGCGCGGGCCTCCGCCTCGGCCAACCGGGACCGGCTGGCCGAGGAGCGGGACCGGATCGCGGCCGAGCGTGACGACGCGCCGCCCGCCTACCCCGGCCGGACCGCGGACCGCGCCGGCCGCGAAGGCGCGCCGCTGTGGCGGCTGGTTCGTTTCGCTGATCACGTGCCGGAGGACCGGGCAGCCGCGATCGAGGCCGCGCTCCAGGCGACCGGCATGCTGGACGCAGTGGTACTCCGGGGGGACGATCCCCCCCTGGCGGACCCCCCGGTATGGGGGGCTCCGCGCCCCCCATACCCCCGCGGGGGGGACTGTCCGTCCCCCCATTCCCCCCCTGGGACGACGGCTTCCTGGTCCCGGGCGCGGCGGCGCCCGGGAGGAGCCTGGCGGACGTGCTGGAGCCCGAGGACGACGCGTCCGTGCCCCGGGACCGGGTCACCGCGGTGCTGACCTCGATCGCGCTGGACGGCGGGCTGTTCTCCGCGGCCGCCGTGATCGGCGCCGACGGCCGCTACTCGCACGGCGTCACCGCCGGGCGGCACGGCAAAGAACACGCCGAGTACATCGGCGCGACCGCCCGCGCCCGCCGCCGGGCCGCCCGGATCGCCGAATGCGAGGCGAGGATCGCCTCGCATGAGGCGGAGATCGCCGGGCTGGACCGCCGGGCCGCCGGGCTGGCCGACACGCTCGCCGCGTTCGCCGAGGCGCGACTCACCCTGCCCGCCACGCCGGCGATCGCCGCCGCGCAGCGCGAGCACGCCCGCGCCGCCGGGCACCTGCGCGCCGCGCGGGAAAACGCGGAGCAGGCCCAGGCGAGCTTCGACGAGTCCGTCGCCGCCTGCACGGTAACCGAACGCGCGTTGCGGCGCGCAGCCATCGAGCATGCCCTCGACCCGGACGACGTTGACCGGGTGGAGGACGCGGCGCGCAGGTTCGAATCGGCCGCCGGCGACCTCGCCGCCCGGCACCGGGAGGAATCCCGCCAGGCGAGCATCGTGGCCGAGGCGGAGACCCGGCTGGATCACGCCGCGGAAGAGGAGGCGGCCGCCGCCGAAGGCGAGCGCACCGCACGCCGCCGTCACACCGAGGAGGCGGCCAAGCTCGAGGCGCTGCGCGGCACCGTGGGCGTGGCGGCGCAGCAGGTTCTCGCGCAGATCGAGGAGGCCGAAGCCGGGCTGACCGCGGCGCAGGCCGAGGAGAAAGCCTCCCGCGCCGCCGAGATCGACGCGATCCGGGCCGCGGCCCAGGCGGCCGAGCGCGTGGTCAAGGGCCGGGAGGCCCTGGCGGTCGCGGCCGGGGAGGAGCGCGCCACCGCCCGCGGTCTCGGGCCGTTCGCGGCCAGGGAGCTGCTGGACGTACTGAACTGCCCGCCCGGCCTGGCCTGGCCGGCGGCCGACGCCGACTGGGACGCGGCGGACCCGCCCAGCCCGGTGCTCCGCGTGTACGAGGCGATCCTGGCTGTCACCAGAGACCTCACCCCGACCGAGACCTCGCTGAAGATGTCCACCACCCGGCTCACCCGGGCGCTGGAGGAGCTGCAGGCCCAGCTCGCCGCAGCGGGGCAGGATTACCACCCCGAGTGGGACGGCGCCGACGGCGTCATCGTGGTCCGGATCGCCGACGAGCAGGGGCCGCTGCCGGTCGGCGCGTTCGCCGGGCGCATCGCCGCCGCGCGCCGCGACCAGCAACTGCTGCTGTCCGAATCGGAGCAGCGCATCCTCGAGGACGCCCTGCTGACCAGGCTGGTCCAGCAGATCCACGACCGGACCGTGGACGCCAGGGACCTCATCCGCAGGATGAACACCGAGATGCGCTCGCGGAAGATGTCCTCGGGCAAGACCGTCGGTGTCAAGTGGCAGCTCGCCGACCATCTCGATGACGAGCAGCGCGCGGTGTGCGCGCTGCTCGAGGCGGGTGCCTCCCGGCTCAGCCCGGACGCGCTCAGCAGGATGCGCAGCCACTTCGCCGCGCAGATCAAGACGGCCCGCGCCCGGCACCGTGAGCTGCCGTACCGGGAACTGCTCGCCCAGGTGCTCGACTACCGCCGCTGGCGCCAGTTCGTCTTCCAGCTGGCCGGCCCGGAGGGTGGCGAGGAGACGCTGACCCGCGCCCGGCACAGCCGGCTCTCCGGCGGCGAGCAGTCCGTATCGCTGCACCTGCCGCTGTTCGCCGCCGCGCACGCCATGCTCAACTCCGCGTACCCGCACGCGCCGCGGCTGCTCGCCCTGGACGAGGCGTTCGCGGGGGTGGATGACACGGGCCGCGGCGAGCTGATGGGCTTGGCGGCCCAGTTCGACCTTGATCTGTTCATGACCGGATACGCCCTGTGGGCGACCGAGGGCTCGATCCGCGCGGCCGCCCATTACGACCTGGCGCACTCGCCCGTGCAGCACACGGTCAGCGCCTTGCTGCTGGTCTGGGACGGCGGCGAGCTGATCGCCGACGAGGCCGGCGAACTCGGCGCCGCGCTTGGCTCACCGGGAACCCGCCGGGCGACCAGTGCGGCCTGAGCGAGCGGGAGACACTATGAGCGAGCCGAAGGGCCGCCTCGAAAGCGGCCCGGAGGCGAGCGCGGGAAATACTGCATGACCGGCGACCTGGAGGAACTGCGCGGCGAGGGCTGGTCGCGGCTGCTCGCGAAGGCCAGGAAGAGCCTGGAAAACAGCGGCGGCGCGCTCGACCGGTCAATCGGGCTGAACGCGCCCGACGACAGCGAACGTCGCCTGGTGATCAGCATCACCGGGCAGTACCGGCCGGAAACGGCGCGGCGCCTCACCGTCGCCCTCGCCGACCTGGACGCCTCGCTGCGCCTGCGGCACGGCTCGGGACTGCGGGGCACGCTCGAGGCGCTGGGCGGGCCGCTGCGTGACCGGCAGGCCGAACGACGCCGGGAGGCACGGCGGATCCAGACCACCGCCGCGGCGGCCGCCGGTTCCGTGCTCGCCGCCGAACCCTGGTACCGGGCGTGGCTGTCGGCGCTGCGGTCCGATGGCAGTATCACCCGGCTGGTGCGCCGGGACAACGAATTGCAGCTCGAGCGGGCCGTGCGGATCCTCGAGTTCCTGGACGCCCGCGACCCGGACAATCCGGTCCCGCTGCCGGTGCTGGCTGAGCGGCTCACCGGTGACACCAAGGCCCTGCTGGCGGGCGGACCACTCGCCGGCCTGGTGCTGCGCGCGCTCGCGATGCGCTTGGGACTAGACGGCGTACCGCGGGACCGGGCGGGCCAGCGGGCGCTGTGGGAGGGGTCGGGGGCCATCGCCGATGACCTGGCCAGCCAGGTGCTGGTGCTGAATCTACGCTGCGCTGGCGACGACATGGTGTCGGGCTGGCTGAACGACGCCGCCGGAGCCGGGCTTCCGTTCCGCCTCACCCTCCAGCAGGCCGCCCAGGTATCCGCTCCTGTCGCCGGTGACATCTACGTGTGCGAGAACCCGGCCGTGCTGCGGGTCGCCGCGGCCGAACTCGGGGCGGGTGGCGCCGCACTGGTCTGCACCGAAGGCGTGCCGAGCGCCGCTTGTCACGCCGTGGTCGGGAAGGCCACCGCACGCGGCGCGCGGCTGCACTGGCGGGCCGACTTCGACTGGGCCGGCCTGCGCATCGTCGGTGCCGCCATGACAAGGCACGGAGCGCGGCCATGGCGGATGACGGCCCGCGACTACCGCGACGCACTCGCGGCGGGCGAATCAACCCCGCTCACCGGCCCGGAGGCGGTCAGCCCGTGGGACCAGCAACTCGCGTCGCTCATGACCGGAAACGGTCGCGCCGTCATGGAAGAACGCCTGATCACCACGCTGCTCGCCGACCTGAAAGGATGATCACCGGACTGGTCGAGGTCAGCCATGAGCAGGCGAGCAGGATCGTCGAGTATTTCCGGCAGAAGCGGGAGCCGTCCGGGCAACCGCTTGACTTCTGAGCCAGGGCAGCTATGCCGAGCCCGATAACAAGCATGTTATAGTGTGTGTGGCTTGATGTGGGTCGTCGCGTACCTGCCGGAGGCTGAGCGTGAGCGTACTGCGCTACCGAAGAGCGAGCGGGCCGCCCTCATCAACGCCGACGCCAAGCTCGGCGCCTATGGCCCGCGGCTTGGCCACCCGCACACCAGCGCG
>WNGK01010182.1_pt1 | contig 16895 bp, 11 predicted proteins | sample 5400601 | NCBI WGS metagenome assembly WNGK01 (sample SAMN13153376, study PRJNA577476) | soil metagenome | isolation source: 60 cm soil or saprolite under Garry oak tree replicate 1 | place: USA:California | collected 2016-06-15
ACGATCCACAGCTTCGGTACGATGCTTAAGCCTCGCTACGTTGTCGGCGCCCGTGCACTCGACCAGTGAGCTCTTACGCACTCTTTCAATGATGGCTGCTTCTAAGCCAACATCCTGGTTGTTTGGGCCCACGGACTGCCTTTGACACTGAGCATCGATTGAGAGACCTTAGCTGGTGGTCTGGGCTGTTTCCCTTTCGACGACGAAGCTTAGCCCCCGCCGTCTCACTCACGGGTCCTCGCTCTCTGGGCATTCGCAGTTTGGCTGGGGTTGGTAACCGGCACTCGGCCCCGAGCCCAACCAGCGCTCTACCTCCCAGAGCACGCGCCCCCGTGGCTGCACCTCAATGCATTTCGGGGAGAACCAGCTATCTCCAGGTTCGCTTGGCATTTCACTCCTATCCACAAGTCCTCCCCCAGTTTTGCAACACTGGTGGGTGCGAGCCTCGACGAACTTTCACGTCCGCTTCACTCTGCTCATGGATAGCTCACCTGGTTTCGGGTCGCATCGCGGCTACCTCTCACGGCTCGCCCTCTTCAGACTTGGTTTCCCTGCGGCTGCCCTCCGTTAACGGAGGTTAACCAGCAACCTGCGATGCACTCGCCGGATCATTCTACAAAAGGCACGCCATCAGCCCTAGGTGGGACCTTCCCACAGTGGCCTCTGGCTGCTAGGGAGGACGGGGTTTCAGGGTCTGTTTCATCCCCCTCACGGGGTGCTTTTCACCTTTCCCTCACGGTACTGGTTCACTATCGGTCGCTGAAGGTACTTAGCCTTGGAGGGTGGTCCCCCCAGCTTCCCACACGGTTTCGCGTGTCGCGTGGTACTCAGGATGCCGACCCAGCCCACCCGCTGACCGCGACGGGACTCTCACCCGCTGTGGTGGGGCTTTCCAACCCCTTCGCGTTCACTGATGGGCTCTGTTGTCGGTCCTACAACCCCATCCTCTTCGAAAAGAGGATGGTTTGGGCTGATCCCGCCTCGCTCGCCACTACTACGGGACTCTCGTGTTGATTTCTCTTCGTCGGGCTACTGAGATGTTTCAGTTCACCCACTTCCCTCGAACTGGTCTATGTGTTCAACCAGCCGTCTCCAGACATCACTCTGGAGGGGTTGCCCCATTCGGAATCTCAGGGCTCCTAGCTTGCATGCAGCTCCCCCTGAACGTTTCGCCGGTCTCCGCGTCCTTCATCGGCCTTCAGCGCCAAGGCATCCACCCCGTCCTCGATTGAGCTTGTTCTCTTCATTCCTTCATATCTGTTCATGGTGTGCTTTGGCTGAGTCTGTCCCCGCGTTGCCGCGAGGCAGACCTCTTGTGTTTCCTCTGCTTCTCTCTTGCTCTCGGCAAAATTGAAGTAATCCTATTCACTTGTTCAAGTACGTGTGCGGGATAACCCCCACAACTGAAGAGTGGAAAGGAGCCCAGCTCCTGGCGTGCTTCACCTGACCTCACCCTGTTTCGCGTTCCTGCTCGACCTGGGATGGTCGGCTTCTTCTTAGGGGAAGAAGCCGACGCACTCCCTAGAAAGGAGGTGATCCAGCCGCACCTTCCGGTACGGCTACCTTGTTACGACTTCACCCCAATCACCGACCCCACCCTCGACGCCTACTATTCACCGTGGTGTGCTGACCCACGGTTACTAGCAACTCCGGCTTCATGGAGGCGGGTTGCAGCCTCCAATCCGAACTGAGACCGAGTTTGGCGAGATTGGCTCCCCCTTGCGGGTTGGCGACTCGTTGTCTCGGCCATTGTAGCGTGTGTGTGGCCCAGGATGTCAGGGCCGTGCTGACTTGACGTCATCCCCACCTTCCTCCCCGTTGATCGAGGCAGTCTCGTCGGAAAAAGCAACCGACGACAGGGGTTGCGCTCGTTGCGGGACTTAACCCAACACCTCACGGCACGAGCTGACGACAGCCATGCAGCACCTGTGCAGCCGTCCCGAAGGTACACCGCTCTCACGGTGGTGCGACTGCATGTCAAACCCTGGTAAGGTTCTGCGCGTTGCTTCGAATTAAACCACACGCTCCGCTGCTTGTGCGGGTCCCCGTCAATTCCTTTGAGTTTTAATCTTGCGACCGTACTCCCCAGGCGGACCACTTAAAGTGTTAACGCCGACACGCAGGGGGTCGATACCCCGCACATCTAGTGGTCATCGTTTACGGCGAGGACTACCGGGGTATCTAATCCCGTTCGCTCCCCTCGCTTTCGCACCTGAGCGTCAGATGGTTCCCAGGACCATGCCTTCGCCTTGGGTATTCCTCCGGATATCTACGCATTTCACCACTCCACCCGGAATTCTCGGTCCCTCTGAACCCCTCAAGTCGCACAGTTTTCGAGGGCCTCTTCCAGTGAAGCCGGAAGCTGTCACCCCAAACTTGTGCGACCGCCTGCGTGCGCTTTACGCCCAGTAACTCCGGACAACGCTTGCCCCCTACGTATTACCGCGGCTGCTGGCACGTAGTTAGCCGGGGCTGATTCCGTGAGTACCGTCCTTGCTCGTCCTCACGAAAAGCAGTTTACAACCCGAAGGCCGTCTTCCTGCACGCGGCGTTGCTCCGTCAGGCTTGCGCCCATTGCGGAAAATTCCTCACTGCTGCCCCCCGTAGGAGTCTGGGCCGTTCTCAATCCCAGTGTGGCTGCTCGTCCTCTCAGACCAGCTACCGATCGTCGCCTTGGTAGGCTTTTACCCCACCAACCAGCTAATCGGCCACAGGCCCAGCTTCCAGCGTCTCTTGCGAAACTTTCTTGCTTGGGGTGAACCAAGCAAGCTATGCGGTCTTGTCGGCGATTTCTCGCCGGTATTCCTCACTGAAAGGTAGGTCACCTATGTGTTACTCACCCGTCCGCCACTCCCTGTCTTCCCTTGCGGCAAGACAGGACGTTCGACTTGCATGTGTTAGGCACGCCGCCAGCGTTTATCCTGAGCCAGGATCAAACTCGCCATCCAAGTTGTTTATCTCAGTCTCTTCTCGAGACTTTCGTCCACATTGGACCTCTCTCCGCAAAGAGAGAGGATGAGTTGCAATCCAGGCCAAGTACATTGTTACATTGTTACTGTGTAAACACTTGGCTGGTTCGCAGATTATATCTCTCTCGCAGTGCGGGAAGCACGGAGAGAGACTAAATTGACAGGAACTATACTGAAACATGTATGATGTCTCGTGGAGGGAGCGACCTTGCGGTCTCCCCCCAGTTACTGTTCTGCTTTCCACTCTTCAATTGTTAAGGTTTCCCTGGAAGTAAGTCTTGCCTACTTCTCCATCATCATTTTAAGACAGCCTTACAAACCATCAGCCCTTTTTCCTTGTGAAGAACAAGAAGCCTCTGGGTTTGTTCTATTCTTAGGAGAACCTTGAGAGGTTGCTGTCCAGAAGTTTTACTGTCTCTTTCAGACGACAACGCTATTATGCCATAGGTTTTGCAGGTTGTCAAGGGTTTTGGAGCGAGTTTTTACAAAATTATAAAAATTCATTTTTGGGATTTTGACAGAGAGGCGATGGCGCCCTTGCACCATCGCCTCTCTGTCATCTCTTTCCTTGGGAGGGCCCATGCCTTCCAGAATTACAGGCCAGAATACCCGATTACATCGGTTCCCCCCTGTGTTGGATTGGACAAACCAGCAGTGGAGGCATTCCAATAGTTCAAACGCTCTGCCACAAAGCCCTCATACGTAAAGCTCACTTCGAGCCGGATTGAGACATCATAGGCTTGTGAGCCCTGTCCCGGTTTCACCATATTTTTTGCTACCTCGGATGTAATGTTGATCGTCAAATTGGTCTTTGGATACAAGCGCACCGGATTCATGTGATAGACCGTTCCGAGGCCATTGACCAGGATCGGATAAATCTTTTCGGAGCCCGTGGTGGGATTGAACAACACCAGCAGTTCATCATAACCAGCATTTGTGTTCCCATCGGCAAAATTATAGCCTATTTGTGATGCAGGACCCACCTGACCCATCACATCGGTACCGCCGAGAGCTACAACAGGAGAGCCGTTAGCGGTATGATTGTACTTAAAGAACATCTCGCGCTCGACTACGATCTTTGCTCCAGTTGAGGTCACTTCTGCTGAAACATATGGCGATACAGCACTTGTGCTATTCTGGTTGACATCCCAAGCGAGTTGGCTGTGTGGATTGACGGTTACCGTAAAGGTCGATGGTGTGCCTTTGGGATAGAAGAGAGAGATAGTCACAGCCGCCGCTGTGTTGGCGGGATCGACATTGGCGATGTCCAGGTATTCCTGGAACTTGCCAGCGGTGTAGCCCTGCGCAAAGAGCCAATCGTTTGCTATTGTCATTGAACCAACGGTTGACCACCCACCAGAGACTGTGCCAGCCACGCCTACTTTGATAGCGTTAAAGTAATTGGAACGCTCCACCAATACGGGCAAATCAGAAGTGATAGCAGCAGCCGAATGAGCTGGCAGGCCTGTCGGCAAGGTAAGCGTACCACGAGCTGAAGCATTGACAGTTGCCTTCTGACTGCTAACCTGTTGACCACCGGCATAATACTTGATTGTGACATGCGCTGCGCTGGTATTGGTATTCAGGATGGCAATATCAGAGGTATAGCCAGTTCCCGTGGGCATGTCAGCAAAGTAGAAGGTAGTTCCGAGATGTGTTGAGCCGATTATCTCATCTCCACTATTGATGCTGTTGGCATTGAAGTAGACAGAGCGTTCAACAACTACGCCAGTGCAGGAAGGTGTGGTATTGACTTTAATAACGGCTCCAACCCAGGCTCCTGATGACTGGCCAGCAGTAATATTCAGATCAGTATTGACCGACTCACTGACACGACTCATGGCCGCTATTGACACCGTCACGGTTTTCGTCCCTGCAGAACCGCTATCAGGCTGGTAGATATACTGCACATCCGCGGCGCAAGTGCCCGTTGAGGCAGGGTTGCCAATGGTGAAATTTTCTGCATAGCCTGTTCCCACGCGACCTTCGGCAAAATACCAGGTCTTACTAACAGGGCCTGACACGGCACCAGGACTAGCCTGAGAGGCATGCGTGGCGACGTGAGATGACATGCTCCATGCCAGAGCAATGGCTACACTACCGAGAGTAGCAAGAAGTACGAGGCAGATGCGTACAAATTTGCTAGTGCTTAGATTAGCCATTTGTGTTCGCATTACGCCCCAGGAAGTGTTCTTTTCCATGATCTTTTACTGCTTTCCTCACACTTTGCTCTATACTGTGTCGCATAGACAGATATACATATATGAGAGTATCAAGGAAATTCGTTGAGGATACTGGTGTGAAATAGTTAAGATGCGGTTGCGATTTTTGTTCAGTGGTTAAGATGTGCTTGCCGCATGGAGCACCCCTCCACCCCATGATGACCGCAAGGGTCATCACTACTATACACCGGCTTCACAAGCCACGGCATTGTATATAGTAGTGATGACCCTTGCGGTCATCATGGGGTGGGGGCGCTCATCATGCGGGTGGAGAGGGCTTCATGCTCATCACTCTTGCTACACCTTGCTATAATGAAGTAGCTCAACCAATGTAGTCACCGTAAGTACCAACGAAGAATAAAGGAGTTTTTATGACAGGCATACGTAACGTAATTTCGACGTTGACCTCCAATGGCGAAGAGGTCATGGGACCAGAGATTCTGCTGTGGCACTATCCTAATAACGATATTATGAATGGGTCACTGCTCACAGTAGAGAGCAACCATTTTTGTGTCCTGAAGTCGCGTGGCGCCATTTTACAGGTCTACGAGACAGGCCAATACTCGGTGCAAACACCTGACCGCCCGCTGTTTGGCTCGATGCAGCAGGCATTCTATGGTGGTCAGAGTCCCTGGCAATACGAGGCCCTCTATATCAACCGTGCCAAGCTGGTGCTCAAGACAAATGGTATGGCCCTTTCTCGTGAGATGGCGGAGATGGTCTATAGCGTGGATTATTATATTCACGTTGAGACACGCGAGGCAGCGGTAAAGTTGGTACAACATATGCCTTACCGGGGTCATACCCTGACAACGGCAGAGGTCAACGCTTATGCTGGGCCGGTCATTGAGCAGGCGGTGAACCAGTTAGTTCAGATAACTCCACTTGAAGCCGTCAACGAGAAGATTCATGATCTCTCACAGATTGTGTTTCAACATCTCCAGCAATTCCTGTCACTTTACGGCATTTCCCTGGATACCGTCAAGGTGCTAGTCTTCCCTCGCGACGAGCGCATGAAGGCCTTGATCTCTTTGAAGGCGTTCGGGTTGAGTGAACTGGATGCAGTGCGCTATTATACGGCGATGATCATGGCAGAGCGCGGTATCGTTTCTGCTCCGAATATGGCCATTGGTATGCCATTTAGCATCAATGGGGTACAGACAACGGCCAGTACTGATCGCTATACCATGAATGCGGCAGCAACTCCGCCTCTACCGTCGGCCCCTAAGCCGGTGGCGCGCTAGCTTCTGAATATCAGGGAGGGGTGCGCGTACAATTTTTGCACGAATTCAAGAGGTATGGTAGAGGCGGCATTGATGACGCCGGTCAGCGAGCGGATAGACACATTCAAGAGAGACGGACTGGCGTCATCAATGCCGCCTCTACATCTTTCTTGGAAGAGACCTCCTCCCACTGTACAAAATCCTACGCGCACCCATCAAGGAGAACTGGGATGAGTTCTGGACCATCGAGTGATCCGGTCGTACAGCAATTACAATTATTGCTGACCGGTTACGGCTACAACTTCTATAGTTCGGTCAACCAGGCACGAACAGATGATCAGCTGGTACGAGAACGGGCCAGCTATTACCTGGCACAGGCAGTAGATATGCTGGCAAACTTACGTGGCGAGTACCAGCGACGCTTCATTCCGCCCTTAACGCGAGCAAATCCTGATCCACCCGCAGAGGCAATGGCGCAGGTACGCGAGATCGAGGCGGTGCAACAGGAGCTTGCCGGTGTGGAGAGCCATATTCGCGGCATGCCTGTGCCTGCCTCGGATCGGACATGGTGGCGTTTTCGCCAGGAACAACCACTCCTGATGCAATTACTCAATTTTGCCTGGGTCTTAACGGTAACTTCGCCGGTGGGACATGACATGGAAAGCGTGCGTGCGCCCATAGGCAAATCCTGGCGGAGCGGCTTGGCAAGGCCACGGATATCACGTACACCCATAGGCCAGGAAACGCTGCCGATGAAAAAGTCTTTGGCACTAAAGTAGAAGAAGGGAACTTTATAGTGAAGGGTGGTCTCCACATCGGTGATGAGCGTCAAAATGTGGGATATAGCCACGTCGGCAGGGTTGTCAGCATTGATACCGCAGCCGCGCACACAACCGGTTCCTTCGATAACCCAAAGGTGTTTGCCCAGGTCACCGCTATTCAGATTGACGCGGAATTGTTGTGACCAGAAGACAAACAGCCAGTAGAGACTGTTGGTACTCTGATTGGGATAACCATTGTGCCAGCTATCAATGAGGCCCAGAGTTTGTGAACGCCAACTCCAATTGCCGCCAGGATGAACCGAAGTGTTCATGGCGGTTTGCATATCGTTCAGGTATTTTACTTGATCGAGTAACGGCTGGTAGTCAATGCCGCCGACGTGCGGATCAAGCGCACCCAGAATGACAGGAACTTCAGGGCGCACAGCATGCACGGCTTGTTCACAGAGGTCGAAGAAACGCGCAAAGTTCTCAGGAGTGATGTAGCGATTAAAAGCCCCTGACTTCATCTCTTCGTTGCCGCACTGGACGGCATCGGATCCACCTTGAGCAGCGTCATTGAGAATTTTGGTATCGAAAAGGCGAGTATCGGTAGCCCATTGACAGATCGAGAGGAGAACGCGCACTCCTTGACGGTGATAGAACTCGACAGTTTTTTTCAAGGCAGCACCTTGTACGTTATTGGTGCCGCAGGTATAGTAACCCAGGCGCACCCAGGGAATATCCACAAAAGCAGCCTGAGCGTCGGCAACAATACCCAGTACCGAAGCTGGGGACACCGGTGGTGGATAGTTGGCAGTGCTCGTGGTTGTTGCTACTACCGTAGGCACGGTAGCAACAGAGGTTACACTGACGGTCGCTGTCGTAGTAGGAGCAGTGGTCACGAGTACACGATAGGAGAGGGCTGCCAGGAGGAAACTTCCTAGCAGCACTACTACAAACACGAGCATGGACGAAGTCTTGATATCTTTTAACGGGTTCACAGATTAAAACCTTCGTTTCAGCTTTCCAGGATACCTATGAAGTTATCCGGTAGAGAGCAACCAGCGTACATTTTGGCTAGCAACTGCTCCTGGCTTGAGACAGTTACCTGGCCTGACGAACAGGACATAGCAAGAGTACGCGCACCCATCCATAAGTCCTGGCGAAGCGGTTTAGGATGATCATTAGCATCACGAATACCCATGGGCCAATATTGACCACTAGTATAAAAGTCCTTGGTACTAAAGTAAAAGAAAGGAATTTTGTACCTCATGGAGGTCTGTACGTCGGTAATGAGAGTCATTATGTGCGAAATAGCCTGATCATAGGAATCGCCGGGAACGCCACAACCAAAGACGCAGCCTGTACCTTCAACGACCCAGAGATGATTGCCAAGCGCACCGCTATCGAGATTGACACCGATCTGTTGAGCCCAAAAAGCAAAAAGATAATATAGGCTGTTAGTACTCTGACTGGGATAGCCGTTGTGCCAGCTATCGATGAGTCCCAAAATCTGTGAGCGCCAGTGCCAACTACCACCGGGATGCACCGAGGTGTTCATAGCATATTCCATGGAGTTGAGATAATCAAGCTGGTTATACAATGGCCCGTAATCTATGCCACCCACTTGAGGATCCATTGAACCAATGATAACCGGAATTTGGGGACGAACGGCATGCACGGCTCTCTGGCAGAGATCGAAGAATTTAGCAAAGATAGCTGGATCGACGTACATATTGTAGAGGCCATACTTCATCTGCTCGTTGCCGCACTGAACGGCGTCGGCTCCACCCTGGGCAGCATCGTTGAGCATACTGGTATTGTAGAGCCGCGTATCTGGTGCCCACTGGCAGACAGAAAGCAGGACACGCACACCCATAGCATGATACTTTTGCACGATATCTTTTAAGGTAGCTCCACGCACATTATTGGAAACGCAGGTATGATAGCCAAGTCGAACCCACGGAATACCCGCCGGATGGTTGGCGTCGGCGACAATACCCAGTACTTTCGAAGATGGAACGGGAGGTGGATACGTCGGCGTCGGAATAGGGGTCGGCGTCGGAGAAGGCGTTGGTGTTGGTGTTGGTGTTGGCGTATACGTTGGTGTTGGTGTTGGTTTCTGTGCCACTCCCGTGCTTGAGGAGCAAGAAGCAAGCATCAGGCTACCTAGCAACACAATACTGAAAAAGAGCCATGCTCTTCGCTGAAGCAATGTTCGTACAATCATCATCAGTTCACTCTTCTATAAAATATTTTCCTGGTAAGAGATACAGTTTTTTATACAATGGTGGACGGGACGAAATGACCCATCATTTGGTAAAACGAAAAAGGTCCCCAAAAAAAATACAACCCCACCTCCCCACTTATTTGCCAATACAAAATTCGCTGAAGATTTTATCGAGTAGATCGTCACTAGCGGTCTCGCCAGTAATTTCGCCGAGGGCATCATAGGCCGCTCGCAGGTCGATGGAGACGAAATCTAATGGCTCTCCCCGTTTTAACGTAGTCTGCGAGGCATGCAGATGTACGACGGCGCGACGCAGTGATTCTTGATGACGCGCACTGGTGATCAAGACACTGCTACTATGGAGCGTTTTTCCACCTAACACGAGATCAGCGATGCTCTCTTCAAGTTCGGACAGGCCCTGACCCGTTAAGGTTGAGGTTGAGACGAAAGGAGCACGCGGCCACATATGCTGCACGTCCTCAAGCTCTAAAGCTTGGGAACGATCGGCCTTGTTAATGACGAGGATAAGCGGTCGCTGCTCATGCGCTTCTAACGTAGCCATTTCAGGACTCTGCGAGGATGTATCTACCGGAGATACACTGTGGTGGCCGAAGCCCATACTATACAACTCATCGGAGACACGGTGATCCTGGCTGGTCAGTGGCTCAGAACCATCGAAGACGAGTAGGACAAGATCGGCAGTTTCGGCGGCTGCGCGACTGCGCTGGACACCAAGTTGCTCTACAGGGTCGTTGCTAGGTGTAATACCAGCCGTATCGATGAGATGCAGAGGAATACCATGCAGGTTGGCGACTTCTTCGACAGTATCGCGAGTCGTACCAGCGATGGGGGTGACGATGGCCCGCTCGGTGCGCAGGAGGGCATTGAGCAAGCTAGATTTTCCAACGTTGGGCCGACCAATGATGGCAGTACGCAGTCCCTGGCGATAGAGCTGTCCCTGCTCCGAGCCTGCCAGCAGGGTATCCACCTGCTGCTGAGCTACCGCAATGAGTGGTGCAAGCTCCGACGGTTGAGGTGTGGGAACATCTTCTTCGGGGAAGTCAATGCTGGCCTCGATCCGCGCAATTACTCCAAGAATAGCGTGACGCGCTTCCTGCACTTGTGCTGAGACACGCCCGCGCAATTGCTGCATAGCGAGTCGTTGCCCAGCTTCAGTCTGAGAGCCGATCAGGTCCATCACGGCCTCGGCCTGGGCCAGATCAAGCCGCCCATTGAGAAAGGCTCGCAAGGTAAATTCGCCGGCATTGGCCAGCCGTGCGCCCTGCGCCAGTACCAGCCGCAAGATACGCGAGAGGACAAGTGGGCCTCCATGTCCCTGTATCTCCACCACGTCCTCACAGGTATAAGTACGTGGAGCCGACATGAAGACTACCAATACCTCATCAATGATCTCTTCTGTCGTTGGATCGCTAATCTTGGCATAGGTGAGCAAGTGCGAGGGCGGCATATCTGTCCGTCCCCTGGGCTGGCGCACCAGCGGCTGTACGATAGAAAAGGCTTCGGGGCCACTGATACGTACAATCCCTATACCACCTACGCCCGGCGGTGTCGCTATCGCTGCAATCGTATCGTTCTGCATAGCAGGAATTATAGCGTATTGAGAGCAAGATGTATAGCCTCTCCCTGTTTATTGGGATGAGGTTCATTTTTTGCAGAGTGCGTGGCGTGCTGAGCATGATGACCGCAAGGGTCATCACTACTATACTCCGTCTTTCGCCCGTCCTTCGTGTATAGTAGTGATGACCCTTGCGGTCATCATGCTTAATATACCGTCATCATGCTTAATATACGGTCATCATGCTTCGCAAAAAAAATGACACACATCAGCTTGCACTTCGTTCCTGCTTGACATATATTATAAGGAGAGCAAATCCGTGGACAGAATACTTCAGCTTGTAGAAAAACGCACTTAAAGAGGTTATCAGAGACAGATCAGACAATCCCTCCTCTGATCGTAGTCTGGTCGGAGGAGTTCCCTCCAGGTCTTCCTGACCCTGAGGAGCACTCGGGGCACCCCTGCAACGGGTGGCCGGGTGAACCACAAAGGAGGTATGCTATGTCAACACCAAGAGACGCTGGTCAAGTGTCCCACGTTCTCCTTAGGGGAGTCCTCGTTGGCATGCTCGGTGGGATCCTGATGATGCTATTTACCATGCTTTCCACCATCACTTACCTGCAAATGGGCTTCTTCACGCCCCTGTATGCCATCGCGGCCCCACTCATCGGACAGTCACCGTTGATGACCTCCCTGCGCCAAGGCGGCTTCTACTTGGACTTCGGCCCGGCACTCCTCGGGCTGGTGATCCACCTGCTGTGGGCGGGATTCTGGGGCCTGATCTTTGGCTTACTTGCGCGTCGACTGCATCTGACTGGCGGAGCGGCCATCATCAGCGGATTAGTCTATGGCGTGCTGATCATGCTGGTCATGATCTTCATCGTCGTGCCCATCGTGCGGGCTCCCGATCTCTTGCTGCTACTGGGCTCGTTCTCGTTTACTATCGCCAATGCGCTGTTCTATGGCATGCCCCTCGGGCTGTGGCCAGTGGTGCAGCCGCGGCTCTTCAGAGCCCCCCCCGCCTGGCAAGCGGTCTAGAGATTGCAGCCACGGTTCCGATAGGCCAAACGATTGGGCATGCGTCACAGCAGAGGCAAGGAGCTTGTCAACTGAAATATTGCCTTGATGAGTTTTCCCTACGGCTGAGCATGCGTGTTCACTGTACCGTCACTGTTAAGTTCATTTCTGGATGGATTGTACAATACAAATGATACGTGCCAGCCGTATTGAACGGCCCAATCGTCTGACTATCGTTGCCGTTAAACGTTGCATCCACCATAGGGGCACCGCGCTCCAGCTTGGGCTTCGCTGTGCCATTACTATCCCATGTACCATTCTCAATAACATGAGTGACAGCAACATCATCGATCAAGGTGAACTTATCCCCTTTCTTGATTGTAATACTTGGCTGTACAAAGTTTGTGTCATTCATATGCACCGCAGGGCCATTTACATTCCCAGCATCAGAGCCGCCACTACATGCCACGAGCAGAACTGTCACCAGACTAAATAAAACAAAAACTGCTATCAGCTTCTTCACGGTATATTGTTCTCCTCTAGAGGTTTGATCAGCTATTACAATGGTACCTTGACTTGTCTACCTGATATCCGTATAGGGCATATACCTGAGGGCCTTATCCAATTGCTTACACCCCACATTCCGCAGTTTGCCTCATTTTCCCCTCAAGTTTCTCTCTAATCTACCGATACTTAGTAAATGGTAGGTCGTGGCGACCTGCCAGTGTCCAACTCGCATGATGAATAGTCCTAAAATTGGAGAATTCCTGTGAAACGCCTTATCTTATTACTCACAATCTTGTTCGTTTTGGTTTCGTTGTTAATAGCTACTCCTGGGTCGGCCCGTGCTACCAGCAGCTTCCCAAACGTACCTAGTGGATATGCCTATGCCACCTACACTACTGTACCTAGCGGCTCAGGTTATGTCACCTATGGCCCTAGTATACCCGTTGCACTAAGTTGCACCGCTCCCTCAACCACCGGTACCCTCACGAATTCGGGTAACATTACATCGGTTAACTCCGGTACTGCTACCTCTACGATCACCGTAAATCGTACTGCAACAGCACTGAGCGTTACCTCGACTGCAGATGTCAAGAACTTAAAGCTCCTGGGAGGCTTAATTAGTGCTAATGAAATTAAAGCAATTGTCACCAGCACTTCCAATGCATCGGGTACAACCAGCGTTAATAGTTCTCAATTTGGTGGGTTAAGCATTACTGGAATTACTGTACCAACCAACCCCGCGCCTAATACACAACTGAGCATTCCTCTCGTCGGCACCGTCACATTGAATGAGCAGAGCGGACCGTTTAACGCAACCAACTCGACCAGCATCACCGTTATAGCAATGGATGTTCATATCACCCAGACAAATTTACTCGGATTCCCCGTCGGCTCACGTATTGTTGTCGCTTATGCGCAAAGCGGTATCCAGCTATCCGCCGTAGCTGCCACCGCATATGGCCTCTATGCTCTTGCACTTGGAGGATCAGTCCCGTCAGTTGGCCCAACAGCGGCAGTAGGAATTAGCTGTAAGGGCGGCTCCGCAACGAATACTGTCAATACACTCAACTCTCCGGTCATTGGTAGTACAGCAAACGAAAGCAGCAGTGCTTCAGGACAAATCACCGGCTCTACTAGCCATGCAACGAGCCAAAACCACATCTCAAACCTGAACCTGCTAAGTGGTTTTGCGTCCGCGGATTCCATCATTACCACGGCCACTGCGGATTTCAATGGGACAACGGGCTCTAGCTCAGGCTCGACCGTGTTCCAAAATGGCAAGCTGAACGGACAATCGGTGCCCAACAATCCTGCACCCAATACCCGCGTGAATCTTCCAGGGATCGGCTACGCTATCGAGAACGAACAATATGGCAGCAGCAGTTCCTCGGGGGCATCAAAAACAGTGATTGCTTTGGACATCTATGTGACTACAGCTGGCAATTCTCTTAACCTACCAGTAGGCGCACGTATTATCGTTAGCCTGGCAACAGCTGCTGTAGCCAGCTCTTAGTAGTCTAAACAATCGCCTGGCATAAGGATTACGCCAACTTTAGAGACTGTGTGTAAAGGTATCTTCGCTCAGTACCATTGTGAAGCGAACTCAAAACCACCTTACCCACAGTCTCTTAGCTCGCTGCATAATCACTCTTGCTCAGGCTTTTCTGCCTGAGATAAGGCAAGGAAGAGCAGTTGGCCAAAGCCGGATGATAGCTGGTAGGCGGCAATCCAACTTGCACTGGTAGGAATAACTATTCAGGTACCCTAGAATCAACTGCACCTCTTCACAGGCGGGATGAGAGAGAAATGGACGCGGTATAACTTGATACCATCCAAAATTTGGGTCTGCCTCTATACTGGATTCATACCGTGACCTGAACAGTTACTAGGTACTTAGTGATATAATATTGCTCGATAAAGCCTTGGAACGACAACATTCTTTTAGAGGCAGGTGATTCCTTTGGCAGCGAATCCAGAGAAGCGACGCTATAGCTTCGAGCAGTATATCACGTTGTTGCGCAACAATGATCAACGACTCGAGTATGATCATGGCGAAATCTACGCGATGGCAGGCAGCAGTGCCAATCATGCAGCGATCTCTGCAAACATGTGGCGTGCTTTAGACGATGCACTGGGAGAAGATGCCACGTGCCGAGCCTACATGGTTGATCCCATCGTACGGCTCACACCTGACGTAACAGTGATGCCGGATGTCGTGGTTACTTGCGATAGAGCCGACCAGGGTGATGCTTTTTTTCTAGACTCGCCATCTATAGTCGTTGAGGTGCTTTCAAAAAGCACCGAAGCCAGGGACCGAACCTATAAGCTGCTGCGTTATCAGGCAAAGCAAAGTATTCAGGAGATTGTGCTTATCAGCCAATACGTGCAACATGTTGAGGTCATTACTCGCACGACTTCCGGTTGGGAGTACCAGGAGTATGGACACGAAGAACGTTTCACTCTGGCGAGCCTGAATGCGACCATCCGTGTGTCTGAGATCTATCGGCGATTGTCCATTCCAATCGAAAAACGCACGTTTATGCCTCTTGAGATTATCGAGCCAGCAGATGAACAGGAAGATTCTTGAGTTCGACTTTTACTCAGGAACTCCCTTCCTGTTATTCCTCACTACTTATATATGTTGACGCAGATCCTCCCCATCCACTCTCTCACTCATAGCATGGCCGGTTTGCAGCATATCACTTTGTGGATTAGAGAGGTTGATACTACCATATTTTTACACTCCGCACGGCACATTATTAATAATTGTCATTGGCCAGCCCTCGATGAGTTGCTGCGTCTTTTCTTGCCCAATTATCTGTACTGCCTGACGCAAGCTCTGCACAATAGCAGGTGGACGCTTGTGCAGACCATGCGCGTCCGATGCGATGCAATGCACCAATCCTTGCTTGAGCAGCGTTTGAGCAGTGTGCTGCGCTGTTCGGCCTTGCATGCCCACCAGACTGCTCGCAGTGATCTGAGCCAATACACCTTGTCGTAGCAACGACGTGAGGCGTTTCGGCTCTTTCTGGAAAATGCTATACCGCTCCGGGTGAGCCAGTACGGGTGTGATGCCGAAAGCCCTCAGTTCAAAAATGACGCGCTCCACTTCAGGCAGTTGACTCTGATTCCATAATTCGAGCAGCAAATAGCGGCCGCCGTTAAGTGTTGATAAGCGACCGGTCTGGATATCTTCGACCAGCCCCGGTTTGATCAGAACCTCATGACCAGCAAAAAGACGTAAAGGAACGCTCTGGAGATCGAACACTCGCTGAAGCTCGCTCACCCTGGCTTTGATCTCCATGGCTGAGCGTTGCGGGAACATATCGTTAAAATGGGGTGTAGCAATAGCTGTATGGATGCCTTCTCGCACCAATGTTCTGGCTAGAGTTAGTGCTTCTTCCATTGTTTCCGGTCCATCATCAACGCCCGGCAAAATGTGCAGATGTGTATCGATCATATATCCCTAAAATTTCTATCTCAAGCTAACGCTTATCGCGTTCTTTGCTCAGCGGGAACCGGCGCAGCTGAGGGCAATGATGTGACGGAAGTCGCGGGAGTGTGTCCGTTCCCAGTCTGCTTCTCATCGCCATGCTGCTCCTCCGAGTGATAATAGTAGTAGTAAGAATAGGAGGAGTCACTGCGGCTATGATGCTGCTTATTCGCTACACAGCCAAGAATATTGACTCCTGCCTGTGCCAGGATGGCTTTCGCCTGCTTGAGCTTCCCTTTCGTGGCACGCGAAGTATCTATCACCATAACTGCCCCATCAACTTTCGATGCCAGGATACTTGAGTCAGATAAACCCAGTAGAGGAGGCGCATCAAAGATCACTACCTCGGCTCGCTCCGAAGGATTGGGTGGCAGAGGCCCTGATGGCATCACCCCCAAATTTGGAATGCCTACCCCGTGGATAAAGGGTTCAAGTGAGAGGCTGTTTGTACCCGGCGAACTTGGTGATGGTACGCTTGAAGTACGAGGCAAAAACTGATGGTGGGCAGGAGCGTGGGATGCACCCGGCATACTCAGTGTCAGAAGAGCATTGCTTAGACCTAATTTTTCAGGAGATAGGCCAAATAGCTTGTGCTGAGTTGGACGATGCAAATCTGCATCGATCAGCAGGGTAGTTTTTCCTGCTTTGGCCATAAAAATCGCCAAATTGGCTGCGACGGTGCTCTTGCCATCACCAGGCATAGTACTCGTAACTACCATGGAGCGCAGAGGTTTATCAATACTCGAGAAACCAATGTTTGTGCGTAAGATGCGGTAAGACTCGGCATTAGCATCTCGACCTGCCGGATTGAACACAGTCTCTCCTTTAGAGGGGTTCGCACGCCAGACTGTCGAGAGAACAGGCCATTCCAGCAACTGGGTGAGTGCATCTGGTGTG
>WNGK01003928.1_pt1 | contig 16893 bp, 9 predicted proteins | sample 5400601 | NCBI WGS metagenome assembly WNGK01 (sample SAMN13153376, study PRJNA577476) | soil metagenome | isolation source: 60 cm soil or saprolite under Garry oak tree replicate 1 | place: USA:California | collected 2016-06-15
AACAACTATCGCCAACGCTGCCAGCATGGAAACGTGAAAAACACCAGCAGCGGCTGCGTCACGCCTTTCAACAGGCAACAGATTTTGCTATAGGACAAGGGGTTGACCTTTTTGTGCAAGCGGGTGATCTTTTTGACAGTACCAATCCGAGTGAACGAGACCGCAGCTTTGTCGCCGCCCGCCTGGCGCAACTCCGGCAGGCAGGCATTCGCACCTTCGCCGTGGGAGGCATTCATGATACGCCTGCCCAAAGGTACTCGACTACAACTACCTCCGGGGCTCTTGAGGATGCCAGCATGCCCGCTCCTCAAATCAGCTATGCTCGCTTAGGAGCTCTCCACTACTTTGCTCCGGACGCAGGTCTTGAACTTGAACCTGTCATGATCAAGGTACGCAACGTGCTCGTTGGTATCTGTGGTCTTGGTGTCCTGGCAGGTCAGGAAGGCAATCCATTAACGCGTTTTTCCGTACAGAGTGATATTGAGCGCGCATCCATAACGTTCCTTATTTTACATGCACCTATTGAAGGCCTATCCCAGCCTGACACCCACGCCCAGGTCAGCCGCAGCAGTATCGAGAATCAGTCAGCGTTCCGCTACATCCTGGCTGGCTATCATCATAACCACCGTCATTTGCGCATTGGCCAGTGCGATGTCATTGTTGCTGGAGCAACACAGCATAGCGACTTTCAACATCTGGAACGCGCCGAGGGGCAAGAAGAGCCAAAAGAGCCAGGGTTTGTCTTCCTGGGACTTGCCAGCGACGGCATCCGGTGGTGTGAGCACATCAGCGTTGATGCTCTCAAGCTCCAGCGCCTGGTAATACACACATCCGAACTCTGGTCAAGTGACGCAGACGCAGCTGCGACAACCCCTACGGGCGCGATAAATCTGGCCCCTACGGAGATTATTCTTGAGAGGCTGGGCCCTTTTTGCAGCCAGGATACCATGGTGCAACTGCGACTCGAAGGGCAACTGACTCGTAACCAGTACCATCAACTTGATCTCAACCGGTTACGTCGCTATGGTGAAGAACACTGTTTTGCGCTGGTCATCGATGATAGCGGCCTTGACATCTTACCGGCAGTCATCCTGAGTACATCCCTTGATGATGAAACGCAACGCTCTGAGGGACAGGTCACGCTTGAGCGCTTTTCTCCTCGCGAAGAACTGGTAGCCCTGGCGGATGAATGGATAGCCGCTACAAATGATGAGCAGGAGAAAAAAGCTTTGCGCGCTACCAAAGAAGAGCTACTTGCAGCCCTGGACAAGACGGGAGCTCGATTTACTCTGCCTTCTCAGCTGGAAATGGCCCCTGGGGAGTCTCGTGATCCAGGGATAGTGGGCAGGGACGCTGTCTGAGAAACAGGAAACCAATTGCCATGTTGAATGGAGTGAACTTATGATTACACTTAAACATTTAACCGTTGAACGTTTCAGGCTCTTGCGTGAGATAAATTTGCACTTCCCGCAACGTGGCAGCATCCTTATTGAGGGCCCAAATGAAGCTGGCAAGACTGCCCTGCTTGAAAGTATCTATTTTGCTCTCTATGGAGAGGCTCTGACACCGCTTGTCTCAAATCATCATAAGCGCACGCTGGATGACCTGGTGCTCTACGGTGCATCACAAGCGAAGGTAAGCCTTACGCTCTCGATTGGAGCCAGCGAACTCTCGATCACTCGCAGCATCGAGCGGCAGGCTGGTGGCGCTGGTGGCGCGGAGCAGCAAGTAAGCGTAGAGGTGAGCAGAGCGGGCATGCCTGCCGGGGAACCGATCACTCATCTTACCGCGGCCAATGAATACATCATCACCGAACTAGGGCACATCGATGGCGAAACCCTCCGCAACTCCTGCTTCATCGAGCAAAAGGGCCTGAATCGCCTGGAAGAGTTGCCAGGCCACGAACGCGAAGTCACCATACGAAGACTATTAGGGTTGGAAAAACTGCTCAGCCTGACCGAGCAGTTCAAGCTTACGCCCGACGATGAGGGCAAGCTCCTCGAAAGCATCCAGCGTCTCAAGCTCGCCGAAATACAGGCCCGTATCCCTGAACTCAGCCAGCAATTGGGGGAGGTCGAAACCGCCCTTGATGCCGTCACCGTCTCTGAAGATCTGGCGGAGAGCAGCCAGCAAGAAGCAGACATTGCAGAACAACACCTCTCGCTTGAACAACTGCACACCAAACGTACTGGACTCAAGGCACGTCTGGGTCGCATCCAGCACTTGCAGAAGGCGGATACCATCCTTGGCGAGATCATCGTCGCCTACGATGCTATCGCCGAAGCCCGGCGTGAACTTCCTGAACTTGACCGGCAGATTGCTGAACTCGACCGCAGTGAGCGCGAAGAGTTACCAGCGCTAGAGAAACGTGTCAATGACCTGGTCGATCTCACCCGCACGTTTGGCACGCTTGAGCGCATGTCAAACGATCTGCTTACTATCGTCAGCACTATCAAACAACTCGAACAAGAACGCAAACAATACCAGGAACTGCAAGGTCATAATGACGAACTTGACGAACAGATTATTCGTGCACGCCTACCAGTAGACCAGGCACAGCAAGCCTTGCACGAGCTAGAAGAACGGCGGCGCACTGGTCGTCCTCAATTAGAGGCCCGTCTAGAGCGCTTGCAGAAACTGCGTGAGCGTCTTGCCGACCTTCAACAGGCAGAAGAAGCTTATATTCAACGGGTAAATCACCCGGAAGTGATTGTAGAGAAGAACGCACAGTTCAACAAAATAAAGCACGACCTGCAAGAAGCTGAACAGCAACTGGAGCAGCTCAAGACTGAAGCGGACCAGGCAGAGCAAGAGGCTGACGGCCTGGAAAAGGACTGGCGCAAACTCAGTCTTGCGCGCCAACTTGAAGAATGGCAACGCCTGAAAGAACTATCTCAAGACCAGGCGGAAGCAGAGCAACAGGTAATGGCTGCCTACCAGAAACAGGAACGCTTAACCTTCGCCGCCGTAGAAGCCCGCCAGGCATCCAATAAGTGGTTGATCATCGTTATTGGCGCCGCTGCACTTGGAGTGATCGTAGGTATTGCCGCCCTCTTTTCCGCCCCTCTTGCAGGTCCTGGTGGGCAGGTAATCCTCAGCCTGCTCGCACTGGTCTCTCTCGCTCTCGCTGGCTGGGGCTGGTTCAAGTATACCAGGGCCCATCAAGACGCACAGCAGGCTCACCAGCACATGCAAGAAGCTATCAGCCAGGTTGGCAAAGTAGTTGCCGCACGCGAAGCAGTCATACGTCCGGGAAGTTATCTATCCTCCAGGCAGGGTTTACCTGTCTCCCAGGTAGGATTCCGTGAAGGCCTTGCCCAGGTCGAGCAGGAAATTCTCGCTCTTGGCGGCACCGTACCTCGCTCTCGCGAAGAAGCCGAGCACCTCCTTCGTTCCATAGAGGTAGGAACTCTCGGGTCACCTATCGTGCAACAGGATATAGGTGAAACCCTCGCCGCTATGCAGCAGCGCCTGGCCGAACAACGCGATGCCGCGCGAGCTGCCGGGTCCCGGGTGAACCCGGCTTTGGAAACAGTAGCCGCACTTCGCCAGGAACAGCAACGTTTAGAGGAGCAGCGCAAGAAGGAAGGGCTTGAAATACCCGCCTCCAACGACGCTGATCGCCCTTCCAGTTCAGGAGGGAAGGAGGGCTGGGACGACTTTGAGGCCATATTCCGCAAAGAACGTATAGCTATCGAGGACAGGCAGCACGAAATTGCCACCCGTGCCGGCGAGGAGGGACTACCCATCCCCACCTTTTTCGTTACCTATCCTCCAGATAGGGTTTCCCTTCGTCTCCCCTTGCCCGGCGACACTCGTCTCCCCTTGCCCGGCGACACTCGTCTCCCCTTGCCCGACGACAATGCCCGCGAACAAGATGTAGAACCCAATCCCCTATCTCCCATCACGCCATCCCGTTACGCCAGCCTGGAAATTGCCCTGGCAGACACCATCCGGGCTACGGAACAAGAAATTGCTTCCCTGGATGGCAAATTCGATGACGCAGGCGAACTTGCCTCCCAGCTCAAAAACTACCAGGACGTACTTGACGTTCTCTTAGCGCGCAAGCGTGAAATGGCAGAACGCCGCGAACGCTTCCGGTTCGAGAACCCGGATCACCAGCTCGACCGTGCACGCGAACAGCAGCATGCCTTGCGCACTGCCCTGCAAAGTTTACAAGACTCTTTGCGCCAGCGCGTGAAATCCCTCGGTGTAACTTTTGGCCAGACCGCTGTCAGCAACGCTGAAGCCGGTGTACGTAAACAACTCGAAACCCTCCATTTTACCCTGGGCGCCCGCGTTGAACTGGAGAGTCGCCATGCCAGATTCGCTGCCGTCCTCAAAGATCGTCAGGACTCGCTTTCCGACCAGTATAACCAACTCGCCAAACTCAGTGCCTCTCTCGGCAGTTGGATCGTCCCTCCCAATCCTTTTGCCGAAACGCTGGCTGCACTGCGCACTCGTTGCCAGCAAGAGGTCACCGACGCCAATCAGAGTCGCATCCTGCACGAACTTGAGCAGTTGCAACTGCAGGAAAATGCCTCCCAGGCCAAAATAGCCCTTTGCCAACAAGAAATCGAAAATGTGCAGGAACGCATCGCCGGCATGCTCGTACAGCACAACCGCCCATCGGCCAAAGGCTACAGCGCCGCCGACATCATCGCCGTCTGGCCCCTCGTTGGCAATTATACTCCCCACGACCGCAGCCGCCTCACGCAGGAACGCGCCTCCCTCGGACAAGAACTGCAGCAACTTGAACAGCAAGAGTTAGCACTGAGTACACAACTGCAGGCCGGTAGCCAGAAGCTTGACATCGAACAAGCTCGCCTCTGCCAGGAACAGCAAGAACATAGCTACCAGACTAAAAAGTATGGTAGCCTCCTCCTCAGCGCCGTCATCGAACGTTTGCCGCGCAAAATATTGCCACGCACCGAATACTACCTGCAGCACATCCTCCCCATACTTACCTCGGGCCGCTACCACGAAGTTCGCCTTTACCTGAACGGGCCATTCCAGCTGCGCGTCTGGGACCAGGCAGCCTCCGCCTACATTTCCACCTCCACCCTTTCCGCCAGTGCAGCTGACCAGCTCTCCCTGGCCCTACGCCTGGCTTTTGCCATCGCTACCCTCCCTCGCGACCTCGCTGCTGCCCCCGGCTTCCTCATTCTCGACGAACCACTCAGCTACTTTGACCGCGCCCGCACCCAGGCCCTCGTTGACGTTATTACTGGCCCCACACTCAGCCAGCACTTTGAACAAATTCTCCTCGTTTCCCACAGCAATGCCCTCGACCCTGGCATGTTCCCCTACCACCTCTGCCTCGACGGCGGCCTCATCGTCAGCAGCAACCTGCCCGTCCTGCCTCCACCTCAGCAAGTGGAAGCAGATGGCTACAGCAGGGACAATAGTGATGACGAAGGTGAACTCACGGAGCATAGAGTTCCTGTTGTTCCGGTTATTTCTTCAGGCCCGGTAACTCCCCTACCGGCCTCGATTGCAGTGGAATCGTAAATGCTCTCGTTGTATGGACTTCGATCAAAAAGTGCCAGGGGAAAGAGCCCCACACATTGGTGCTATAAGTAGCATGGCGCACGTGAGCATAACTTGTTTGGTACGTTGTATCAAATGAGAGCGATTAACAATATTCTTCCATTTCTCTTGACTCTGAACCATTGTTCTATTATCCTAAATACAGAGATTTGTGCCGGAGGAAAATCATGGGTGTTGACTTTGCACATCTGCACGTCCATACTGAGTATTCCTTGTTAGATGGTTTTAGCCATATTAAGAAACTTGTCCAACAAACAAAAGCTCTTGGGATGGATCATCTTGCTATTACAGACCATGGAGCAATGTATGGCGCCATCGAGTTTTATAAGGTATGTAAGGCAGGAGGTATCAATCCAATTCTCGGTCTTGAAGCATACTTGACCGAGAACATGCACGATCACTCCAAGCGATTTAGTGATGATTATCATCACCTGCTCCTCCTGGCAAAAAATAATACCGGTTATTACAACTTGCTAAAGTTAACGACGATCGCACATACAGAAGGATGGCACCTCAGACCCCGCGTCGATAAAGGGGTTTTGGAAAAGTACGCAGATGGTTTAATTGTCACCTCTTCCTGCCTCTCGGGCGAAATTCCCAAATTGCTGCTTGCAGAAAAAACGGAAGAGGCCTACAAAACAGCGAGCTGGTATCAGGATGTGTTCGGACCCGAGAACTTCTATCTAGAGATCCAGGAACATCACGGCACCTTTGATGATGGTCAACCTTCGCCCCAGGGTAAACTCAATCAAATGCTTTACCGGATGCACAAAGAGATGCACATCCCGTTGGTAGCGACCAATGACCTTCACTACATTGAGTCTTCAGATGCGGATTCACATGACATACTCCTCTGTGTACAAACTGGTAAAAGGCGAGACGAAAAAAAGCGCATGAAGTTTGATAGTACTCTGTATTATTTAAAAAGCCCGTCGGAAATGTCTGAATTATTCGCTGATTTGCCCGACGCGCTGACCAATAGCGTGCGTATCGCCGAGCAGTGCAGTGTTAACCCGCTGGCCTACAAGGCGCAACTTCCCAACTATACCATTCCCCCAGAATATGCTTCGCAGAAAGACTATCTGCTGGCTCTGTGTGCAGAGGGCGTCAAAGAACGCTTTGGTGAGATGACCGAAAGCATTACGAAGCAGCTCGAGTATGAGATCAATATGATTGGAGATAAAGGCTTCTTGCCCTATTTCCTGATCGAGTGGGATTTTGTGAACTATGCACGTTCGCAGGGCATTCGTTGTTCTGCGCGCGGTTCGGCTGCCGGCAGTCTGATGGCTTACAGTCTGGGGATCACCAACGTCGATCCCATACGTTACCAGCTACCCTTTGAACGCTTCTTCAATACTGAGCGCGCGGACATGCCTGATATTGACATGGACTTTCCGGATGATCGCCGTGAAGAAGTGATCGAGTACGTGACGCGCAAGTACGGCGAAGACTGTGTGGCACAGATGGTAACGTTTAACACGATGGCGGCCAAAGCCTCTATCAAGGACGTGGCGCGTGTCATGGGTGAGCAGGAAATAGGCGACCGTATCACCCGTCTCATTCCCACAGGCCCGAACGTCACGCTCCAGAGGTCGCTGGATGCTGTCAAAGAGTTAAACGACCTGTATAAGGAAAACCGTGTCGCACAGGAGGTCATCGACCAGGCTTTGAAGTTGGAAGGATCGGTGCGCTCAACCGGAATCCACGCGGCCGGTGTGATTGTGGCCAATGAAGGGCTGGAACATTTTGTGCCGCTGCAACTACGCGATCCCAAGGACCCCAAAAAAGGACGCATCACACAGTATGAACAAGCGCATCTCGAAGAATTAGGTTTAATTAAGTTTGACTTTTTAGGACTATCTAACCTGACCATCCTGGATAACACGCTCAAATATATCAAACAAGCGCGTGATGAGAATGTGGTGCTGGAAAAAATACCACTTGACGTGGTGCCAGAAAATGATGAGCAGAACGCGAAACGCAAAAAGGCGTTCGACCTGTTGGCAAGCGGTGAGACGACGGGTATCTTCCAACTTGAGGGTGCGAAGATGACCGAGTACATCAAACAGCTCAAGCCAACCTGTGTCGAGGACGTGATGGCGATGATCGCGCTTTACCGGCCCGGACCGATGGATAGCATTCCCGACTTCATTGACGCCAAGCATGGACGCAAGAAAATCAAGTATCTCGATCCGCGCCTGGAAGAATGGCTGGCTGAGTCCTACGGCGTGATTGTATACCAGGATCAGGTATTATTCATCGGCGTCAATCTGGCTGGCTTCTCCTGGGGCAAAGTCAATAAATTCCGTAAGGCCCTCAGCAAAAAGAAGATGGACGAGGTCGAAGGGTACAAGGGAGACTTTATCGAGGGCTGCGTGAAAAATGGGGTGAAGCGGGACGTAGCCGAACAGCTCTTCACGCTGGTTCTTCCGTTCGGCGGCTACGGTTTTAATAAAGCGCACGCTGCCAGTTATGCCGTCGTCGCCTTCTACACGGCCTATCTCAAAGCCAACTATACGGCAGAGTTCATGGCCGCGACCATGACCACGGAGACCGCGGATGCCAGGAAGATCTCCAATGCCATCGCCGAGTGCAAGCGGATGGGTGTCGAAGTGCTGGGACCTGATGTCAATAAGAGCGAGAGGGGCTTCACTGTGGAAGATGGAGGTGTGCGCTTCGGTTTGCTCGCCATCAAGGGCATTGGTGAGGGCCCGATTAGCGAGATTGTACGGGCACGTACCAATGGTGGACTCTTCAAGTCACTGGCCGATTTCTGTACGCGAGTTGATCCCAAATTCGTCGGCAAAGGGGCTATTGAGACGCTTATTAAAGCTGGAGCGATGGATTCGCTTGGTCCCCGCCACCAACTTCTGCCATCGGTAGAGGCGGCCATGAAATGGGGCAAGAACGAGCGTGACACCAAAGAACGCGGTTTGGTCAGCCTCTTTGGCGATATGGAAGAGGTCGAGAACGCCTTTGATTTTATACTGAACTCGAACGCTAAAGAGATTGAGCGTAATCAATTGCTTCAATGGGAAAAAGAACTCATCGGCGTCTACATTGTGAAGCATCCCCTGGCTTACCTTAGTGACTTCCTCAAAGAACGCACGACTCATACGACGGCTCAAATTACTGAAGAACTCGATAAACAGAAGGTGGCGGTGGGAGGCAACATCACCGAAGCACGCCGTATCACCACTAAAAAAGGTGATACCATGTGCGTGTTCAAGCTGGAGGATATGTATGGCTCGATCAATGTGACAGTTTTTCCCCGGCTTTATGAGGAGAAACCTGATTTATGGGTTGACGACAATAAGGTGATTGTGCGCGGCGAAGTGCAGGTGCGCCGTGATGAGCCGGGTATTCTGTGTAATAGCGCTGAAAAGATAGAATCGGCTGAGGAAGAGATCAATCGCAAACAATACCAGGTCTGGATTAAGTTGCAACTGAGCGGCTCGGACGAGAGATCTGTCTCCGATGATACGATGCGAGTGCAGGATATTTGGAATTGTATCCGCGATCAGCCAGGACGTGACCACTATGATCTCTTAGTGGCCAATGGAGAGTGGGAAGTACTGCTGACCCCAAGAAATAATACAATGGATTACTCAGAGAAAACACGTCGTAAACTGGAAGAAATACTGGGGAACTGGGGTACGGTGGAGGTGGCGTTAGTGGAACGATAGTAATAACCCTCTGTGGTATGATTATCGAGACAAGACGCATCACCACTAAAAAAGACGATACCATGTGCGTGATAAAATAGGTAAAGGGCAGTCGAGGCAAAATTGATAGAACGATAAAACTTATAACCATTTTCATACGTAGGAATTGAGAACTATCTTTATTACAATGGGCAAGCTTTTTCCCGGCGCTACAGAAAAGGCATACAAGAGTGAATTTTGAACATAGAGGGCCATTGCCCGGTGCTCAGGGGCCCGATGCAAATAATCGTCGTCCCACCTCTGAGCTATGGGGGCAATGGGAGCCAGACGAGGAGGACACGCAACCGCAGGCTGCTGTATCCGTTCCTTATCCCACCACTTCATCACCTGCCGGAGAACAACAAGGAGAGCCGTCGCAACAGCAAGCTGTCAATTCGCAAACCTCCTACCGCGAACATGTCACGGGGGCGCTCCCTGCCTATCCCTCGGATGCACCACTATTCCGGCCCGCTTATATGCCTTATCCTCCATCTCAGGGGCAGGTCTATCCACCTGCACCCCCGGCCGGAGGCCATCCATCTCCTCAACAACAGGGAGCGGGTTATCCACCACCGCAGGGCTATGCGCCATATCCAATGCCGGGCTATCATGGTTATCAAGGCTATGCGCCAGCTGTGCCCGGTGCGCCAGGATATGCCCCGTATCCTATGTATCCTGTGTACCCTGGCTACAATGGTTATCCTCCCTATTATGCCTGGCAAGCACTCGAGCCAAAACGAGATGGCTTCCATCTCGCTGTAAGTATCATCTCCCTGGTAGCATCGACCCTGACTTTCTTAGGCGGCCTGGCATCTGTAGTCATCCTCGCACTGTTCTTAATAGGTACCTCTATCAACTCAAGCAGCAGGACGATACATCCTGACCAATACCTCAGTGCACTGTTGACCTTTACCGCCTTTGCTATTGCCGGTATATTCGGTGGCGGCTTTAGTATCTATCATAGTATTCGTGCCCTGCTGAGAAAACGCTCGGCCAATTTCGCCCTGCCTTGGTTCTGGGTCTTTCTTATCCTCTACCTGATTGTCGTTGGTATTGGCTATGCCTTGTACGCCAATAAACAAGAAGTCGCGTCTCCCGCGCTCACCGTTTTCCTGATCATCCTGGCTGCCATTTTTCCCGCCTTTGCCCTGACTGCACTCGGTGTACGCCGCCTGCGCTTCCCCGAGTGGACCACCACCTGGCGACGTTTTACCCTGGCCCTGACCAGTGGAGCTACTCTGGGTATTGGCCTGGCGCTGATTTTGGAGCTTGGTTTCCTCTTCCTGCTCGTGCGAGGTCCGGACGCGGCCAATTTCCAGAAGTGCATTAACAATCCTAATCAATCTGGCTGTGGCAGCTTTACCACCTTCAACCTCATTTTCCTCATCGTAGCTGTCGTGGGACCAATCGTCGAGGAAACGGTCAAACCGTTAGCCGTCGCCTTTTATATTGGACGCATGCGCAGCGCCTCAGAAGCATTTGTGCTGGGCATGGCTGCAGGTATTGGCTTTGCCATGGTCGAGACGGTTGGTTACATCGGTTCCGGCTATCATGACTGGCTGGCCGTCGCACTTGAGCGTACGGGAGCTGGCCTCCTGCACGGCTTTGGAGCAGCCATGGTGGCCCTCGGTTGGTATTACCTTGTTCACGCGAAAGAGCGACGCCTGTTAAAAGCCTTTGGATGCTGGGCCTACGCGGTATTCCAACACTTTGTCTGGAACGCCACAGCCGTTCTTTCGCTGCTCCCCGGCCCTGCAGGTTCGACGCTCAACAGCTGGAATTTGAATCTTGGTTTTGTCACCTTGCCTTTCGTCGAAATACTCAATATCATTGAAGCTGTCCTTATACTCGTCTTTTTCATTTACATGACGGGCAGATTGAGAAGAGGAGTCCCACCCCCTTCGTCACAGGTGCCCCAGCCACAACCAGCACGCGAGCCGCACCTTGCTGCCCGGATGTAAAGGGTGAAAGGGAGAAATGCTTCATTGCGTCTCAAGATGTAAGATGTTATACTGCTTTTGGGATAATGGTTATGTCAAGGTTTTCTTGTGTGGTTGCATTAATCCCCAAAGATAGCATAAAAGCGCTGTTTTTTACTATATATCTGGACGGTATATCCAGGGTTTTTCAAAAGTTCTTCACTGGCTCCCGAAGGGAGCAAAAAAGGAAAATTTGGGGGCACCCCAAACCCCGCTTAGGGGCGGCCGCCCCTAAGAATCCTGCTTAAAATCGACTTTGAAAAGCCTGGCGTATAGCTAGAGCGTTAGCAGATGGCATTCGAAAACAAACCAATGAGAGAGCAGCAAAGCGCCACTAATGAACAACGGAGTTCTGTCAACCAGGGGCAGAATAAGTTCCGTTTTGGTAACTATGACCTGGTCCGTCGTATCGATGTTGGTGGAATGGGGGAAGTCTATCTTGCACGCCAGCGCAGCGTCTTTGACCGTGAAGTAGCCATCAAGATTATTCGTTCCGACCTTGTGCATGATAGCATTGCACGCAAACGTTTCCTCCGCGAAGCTGAAGTGAACGCCCACATCAAACATGAGCATATTCTGCCGCTGTATGAGTTCGGTGAGGACCAGGGACGGCTTTTTCTCGTCACGCCCTACATAGCAGGGGGCACACTTTCGCGACGCTTGCACGCTGGCCCTTTGTCGCTGTCCGAGGTTCATCAACTCTTTACAGCCCTGGTCAAGGCCGTGGCGTATATCCACCGGCGCGGGGTCGTTCACCGCGATCTCAAACCTAGCAACATTTTGCTTGATGAAGAGGAGAATACAGGTGAGATTTACGTGCGCCTGATCGACTTCGGGATAGCTACTATTCAAGGAATGGCCGCGAGTCCACCATTGACCACCGATGGCACCTCAATGGGAACCGTTGCCTATATGGCGCCTGAACGTCTTTCTGGCATCGCCGCCCCGAGCAACGACATCTTTTCGCTTGGGGTCATTCTGTATCAGATGTTGACTGGCCAGTTGCCCTCAGCAGAGCACCGGGTCAGCTTACCTCAATCTCTTGAGTACGTGGTGAATCGGTGTATTGCTCCGCTTCCTGAAGGGCGCTTTGGCACTGGTGAAGAACTGCTCAAAGCTTTTGAGCATGCCTATGAGTATCTCAATGCATCTCCTTCTCAGAAGAAAGCGCCATCTCTAGCCGTTCCACCTGTTCCACATTTTCCAGGTACTACAGCCGCTACCATCACTCCCAGCAGGGTTTTTACGCCGCGATTGGCTGGGGCGGCTGGAAATCTCAGGCAAGAGGTCAAAACGTTGCAACGTTCTGAGGAGATCGCGCCTTCTCGCCCGCAAAACCCAGATGGGTTTAATCCAAATGATTATGCCTCGCCCACTGTCAGTTTTGATGTCTCAAATGTGCAGGCTCAACGGATCCAGCAGCCTGTTGCTGCTGCTCCAGCACCTATTCCTACAAAACCTGTTCGTCCATCTAAAGCACGTAGAAATCCTTTCTTCGCTCTTATTAGTCTCTTTATTGTCCTTATCCTCCTTGCCATAGCCGGTCTCTTCTTCTTTGAATTTCAATCAGCGGTAATGGCATCAGCCAACATCAGTTTTAGCCCACAGGTACATACCATTAGCCAGGTTTTTCATATCAGGGGGAGTCTGGCGCAATCAAGAGTTGATGTCAATACAGCAACTATTCCCGTGAAAACACTGGCCAGCAGTAAAACGGGTTCACAGGCAGGAGATACTAGCCAGACATGTATTTTACCTGGGTTTGGTTGTCAGAATCTAGTCACCTCCGACGACGTGGATAGAATATCAGGACAGCTAAAACAGAACCTTGACGGCCAGGTCTCTCAGAATCTTAAGAGCCAACTGGAGGGGCTTGGGGCCCATCAAGTAGGATCTAAAGTCTTCACCACTACCTCATCAACGTCGGACCCGCAGGTAGGGACAGAAAGCAAGACCGTGACCATCACTATGACTGAACAGGGGCAGGTTGCCTACTTCCTGAACCACGATGCCAAGGACTTGGCACGGCTATTATTGAACCAGCAAGTTCAAAAGCTGGGCCCAAACTACATACTCATCGGTTCATACACGCAGATTGGTCAACCTGTTGTTGACGGTGTAGATAATAGCGGCCTGGTGTCGATAAAGATTGCTGCCGCTGGTCTCGTCCAGTATCAGTTTCCGCCGGCGCAGCTGAGTGGAATTAAAAATGCTATCAAGGGTAAAAAGATAAAGGACGCGATCTTCTATATGAAACAGCAGCCGGGGGTAGATGCGAATACAGTGTCTATTCATGTGACTGTTGGTGATACCATGCCGGAGGATATCCAGCATATGAGAATCCAACCTACCAACCCGGCGAATTACCCTCCGGTGCAGTTACCCAAAGTTTAATAAAGGAGAGCCTGGTTTGAAGGTATCGTTCTGGTTTGTCGTTATTGCCTGTATTTTTGTCACCTGTCTGATCACGGCAAATATTATTGCAGTGAAACTCATTCTCCTCTTTGGATTTCTGGTCCCCGCTGGTATTATCGTTTTTCCGCTGAGCTATCTTTTTGGCGATGTGCTGACCGAAGTCTACGGATATGGAGCGGCCAGGTATGTCATCTGGCTCGGTTTCATGTGTAACCTGCTGGCCGTGATTGCCTTTTATATTGGCGGACTCGCACCCGCTGCTCCCTTCTGGCATAATCAAGCGGCTTATGATACCATCCTTGGCTTCACTCCGCGTTTGCTTCTGGCATCATTCATTGCCTATCTGGTGGGTGAATTCACGAACTCTTTTGTGCTTGCCAAGTTAAAGATAGTCACAAAAGGTCGCTGGCTGTGGACTCGTACCATTGGCTCAACACTGGTAGGTGAAGGCCTGGACACGCTGATCTTTATCAGCATCGCTTTTTGGGGTATCATTCCACAGCAGTTGATACTCACAACCATCCTCACCCAATGGATATTCAAAGTGGTGTATGAAGTTGTTGCTACTCCATTCACTTACGCGGTAGTAGGGTTTCTCAAACGGCGAGAGAACATTGATACCTACGATTACCGTACCAATTTTAATCCTCTCCTCTTCCGCAGTGAGGCCTCTGCCAGGTAGACCTACGCTGTTAGATAGCGCCTGTACTCAGGGTGGGGTCCCTGGTATTCTGGTGCTGTGTGTTCGGCGAAGATGATCGTTTTGATATTGCCACGTACCGTGAAATCAGCAACCACACGCATCCAGCGCGGGGAGAGCAGCGAGATCAAATCGTCGAGGATGGTGTTCGCCGCTGATTCGTGGCTGATCTGCCGGTTGCGATATTTATTGATATAGAGCTTCAGGGTCTTCAGTTCTACCACGTGCCGGTCTGGTACGTAGTCAATGGTAATGGTGGCAAAATCGGGAAAGCCCGACCTGGGACAGAGGCAGGTGAACTCCGGTATCTCCAGGTGCACGACGTAATCTCTCTCTGGGTGAGCATTGGGCCATATTTCCAGCTGGCTGGTCTCTATCTCATCTAACCCATATCTGCCGGGTATGCGTTTCTGTTCGTCCATGTGTTGTATCTCCAAATTGTCGGGGAACATATCATTCTTCCTCTTCCTCTTCCCCATCTTCTTCTCCAAGCTCTTTCCACAGCGCCCGTATTGTGCGCGTAGAAACCTCGTAGCCAAAGCCGCGACGTTGTAGAAATGAGCCCAGGCGCGCGCGGAAAGTTGCAAAGTCCATGCTGGGGATGCGTACCAGGGACAGGGCCTTTTTGCGACCCGCCCGCAGTGCCCGCTCCTCGTCCTTCTCGTCGTCGATCATCTCCTCAACCACTTCACGCTCGACACCCTTCATGCGCAGCTCATTTTTGAGTGCGCGTGCGCCGCGTGGGCTAAACTGTTCGCGGCTCTCCACCCAGAACGATGCAAAGGTATGGTCATTGATAAGGTCAAGTCGATCTAAGCGTGCCAGGGCAGCTTCAATGGTTTCGGGAGGAGTCTCTTTGCGACGCAGGTAGCGACGTACCTCTTCGCGGCTGCGCGGCCGGTAAGAGAGATAGTTGTAGGCGCGATCTACAGCCTGTTGCAGTCCAGCTTCGCTCTGTAACTCTTCCAGTTGGACCGGGTCTAATTCTTGCTCTGGCTCCAGTCCCATTTGAAAGACAACGCTGGCATTGACGCCGAGCAGGAAATGACCATCAACAAACACGTTAATGCGCTCAGGATTGGTAACCTGGGGTTCAAGGGCAGTAATTTTCATGGAGATACTATACCACAATTGAGAGAAGTAGCTCAGGGCTACAAGTCAGGGGGTAGATGGTTGGGAAGTTACCTTACAAACGTTTGATAGGGGAGGGTTATAAGTGAATTCATTCAACCGCCCGGTTGAATGAAATGAAGAGTTATAAGCTAGGAATACATTACCTCGGGTTCAGCATCAGTTTCGGCGCTTACCTCTGGCAGCATCTCGATCAATGGTACATGTTTGACCTCGGTGATGCGATTGTCTGCATCAACGAAGACCACGTGCGGTACCAATGAGCGGATTTCCTGCTCGTCGTACTGTCCGTAGCTGATGATAATGACGATATCACCCTCGGAATTAAGGCGAGCGGCTGCCCCATTCAGGCAGATGACACCGGAACCACGAGCACCGGCAATGGTATACGTCTCCAGGCGTGACCCGTTATTCACATTGACCACCTGCACTTTTTCGTACGGGTAAATGTCAGAAGCCTCCAACAAATCCAGGTCAATGGTAATGCTGCCAATATAATTCAGATTGGCCTGGGTGACGGTAGCGCGGTGAATTTTCCCCTTGCACATTGTACGCTGCATGACTAAACTATTCCTTTCGCTTTACGACTTTCTCAGGGACACAAAAAATTATCTCCCCTTATTCTATTTAACGCCTCAATGCAATAGTTAGGAACAGGAATTTAAAAATTCTAAGGGAGTACTGGTTCTCACGAAAACCAGTTATTTATCAGTTTCTTTCCAGGCAGAAACGAAAAATTGCTCCACATGCACTAACAATCCTGGCACAATCTGTGAAGGAAGTGTTGCTTTGCCGCGATAGACACCCTCTGACTGATACTCACCACCTTCTAACATCAATACCTCGATAGTGCGCGAGTCAGGATCAACGATCCAGTACTCTGGTACTCCCCCACGAGCATAGGCCACCAGTTTCCGGTATCTATCATGTGTTTCACTGGTGGGTGAGACGACTTCGACAACCAGATCGGGGGCGCCGATAATATGTCGCTCCTTCAATTTCTTGTGACTTGCTTTGAGCAAGACGACCACGTCGGGCTGAAATGTTGTATTAGGGGCAAGTTCGACATCAAGGGGAGCCATAAATGCCCCACCTGAGCCAGTTGCTCGGATGTGCGCTCGCAGATATGCAAAGATTTCGCCAATGATTTCTTGATGGGACCAGCCAGGAGAGGGCGCCATATAAAGCACTCCATTCAGGATTTCGTAGCGTTTCCCATCGTCTGGAAGGGCCGCATAATCATCGTAGGTCCAGAACCCCTGCTTAGGCCCTGGAACATCATTAGCAGGGGCAACCACTGGAAGCTTATCGGATAGTTGAGTCATATCAGTCGAGCCTTTCGTGTAAGGGAACGCTAGCAGTAATTGTACCATGAGATGGGGGAATATGATAGCGATGAAGAGGAGTGGGCGAC
>WNGK01003533.1_pt1 | contig 16891 bp, 19 predicted proteins | sample 5400601 | NCBI WGS metagenome assembly WNGK01 (sample SAMN13153376, study PRJNA577476) | soil metagenome | isolation source: 60 cm soil or saprolite under Garry oak tree replicate 1 | place: USA:California | collected 2016-06-15
AGCCTGGCGGCCGTGACAAAAGGAGCAGTCTTGTCGAAACAGTGCGCTCCCACTCTGGACCAGCGCTGGATCATATGTCTTTGGCGCAACGGCGCCATTTTGGCTGGCTGCTCCAGGAGCCTGCGTGGTATTAGCTGGTGTCTGAGCTGGAGCGATCGAGACGCTCACAAGCGGCGCCGCCCATAGCAGGGTCCATCGCAAAGTTGAACGAAGTGAATTCATTCTCCTCCTCATCCGCCTCAGTGCCCATCCCCGGGCGTTTGCGTCCGCGGATGAGAAGCAGTGCTGCCGTCCGTCATGCCCAGCACCCACTTGATCGCCTCAAAATACATTGTCCGGACGTCCAGATCATTCCAGGCTTCCTGAGTGTGGCCGAGCGTCGAATAAAATACGCGCCCTTTGCCATACATCTTGTCCCAGGCGACGGCGAAATCATGGTCCGTTCGGTGAATGCGCGGGTTGTTCGCATAGTTAAGTTTCGCGGGGTCGAGACTAAGCAGGACGTTGACCTTATCCCTCGACCATTCCTTCGGCTGATAGATTTCGTCATACTTCACGAACGCTTTCGCAAAGTGGCGGACCGCGGGAAAACTCGGGTCTTCATTGATGATCGGCGCATTGAATGTGGACCACGGATGCTGGTCGAACCACCCGCCGATCATCTCCCCGTATTCCGGCCATTTGTAATTGGTGTCGAGCGCGGCATGAACGCCCACGAAACCTTTGCCATCGTCCTTGATGAACGCCAGCATATCTTTCTTTTGGCCGTCGTCCAGATCAAGCTCGCCCGTGGTGCTCACGAAGACCAGGGCATCGAAGTAGTCCAGATTCTTCGTGTTTCGTGCCAGGTCCTTCTTCGTGATGAGCTCGGTATCCGTGCGCAGCATGGCATCCCACAGACCACTCTCGCGGCCCATGTTGTAGATGGCAACCATCGCATCCGAAATCGAATCGTGCTCGAAGCCCTTGGTCTGAGCGATGACGAGAATGTGCTTGAGATGGATTTGTTTCGCATGCGGCGGGGGCGCTACCGAAGGACTTACGCCCGGCTGATCCTGGGCGGCGATGAGACCGGTCAGAGTTGGCAATATGACAAAGAGCAATAGGGCGATTCGAGCTGGGCGCAAGGGGTCTCCTTCAAAACCCTAAAGGTAACATAACCGCCTGCGGTAGAATGACCCCTTTCGCATTTAGCATGAGATTCCGAGGAGATAGAAACCGCTATGCGCGTTGGAGTCTTCACTCCCCTGCTGTCGCAACTTCCGCTGGCCGCGGTTCTGAAAAAACTCGCGGCGCTGCAGATCAAGACCGTCGAACTCGCCACCGGAAACTATCCCGGCGACGCGCACTGCAAACTCTCGATGCTCGATGATCCCGCCGCCCTCGCCGAATTTAAGAGGATTCTCGCTGACCACGGCGTCACCATCAGTGCCTTGAGCTGTCACGGCAACGCCCTTCATCCCGACAAAGCCCGTGCGCAGCACGATCGCGAGGTCAGCCGCAAGACCATCCTTCTGGCCGAAAAACTCGGCATCCCCGTAATGGTCGACTTCTCCGGATGTCCTGGCGATTCGCCCCACGCCACTGCTCCCAACTGGGTTACCTGTCCCTGGCCCCCCGACTTCCTCAAAGTGCTCGACTGGCAGTGGAAGGAAGTCGTCACGCCCTACTGGATCGAGCACGCAACGTTCGCCGCCGACCACGGCGTAAAGATCGCCATCGAAATGCATCCCGGGTTCGTAGTCTATAACCCGGAGACCTTGCTCAGGCTGCGCTCCATTGCCGGACCCAACGTGGGTTGCAACTTCGACCCCAGCCACCTCTTCTGGCAGAACATCGATCCCATCGCCGCCGTTCGAGTGCTCGCAGGCGCCATCTTTCACGTCCATGCCAAGGACACGCAAATCTATTCCGCCAACCTGCCATGCACGGGTGTTCTCGACACCAAGCCCTACACCGACGAGCGCAACCGCAGTTGGATCTTCCGCACCTGCGGCTATGGTCACGGCGCCGAGTGGTGGAGCGAGCTCATTTCCACCCTGCGCATGTTTGGTTATGACCACGTTCTCTCCATCGAGCACGAAGACAGCCTGCTCTCACCGGAAGAGGGTCTGACCAAGGCCGCCAATTTCCTGAACAGCATCGTCATTCGCGAGCAACCAACCGCCGCCTGGTGGACTTAACGCACGGTCAAGAAGCACGAAAGAGAACGACATGAAATCAATCAGAACGGCAATTTTCGGCACCGGCTTCATGGGCCGCGTACACCTTGAAGCGGTCCGTCGAGTGGAATCCGTGGAAGCAGTAGCAATTGCGGGCAGAAACGCCGACGCAGCACGCCGCCTGGGCGCGGGTTTCTCCATCACCAAGATTGCCACCGACTACCGCGAGATTCTGCGCGATCCGGCAATCGACGCCGTCCACATCTGCACGCCCAACGCCCAACATTTTCCCATGGCCAAGGACGCGCTCCTGGCCGGCAAGCATGTGCTCTGCGAGAAGCCGCTGGCCACAAGCGTGGACGAAGGCAAAGAACTCGTCGCTCTGGCGGCACAAAAGCGACTGCGGAACTGCGTCTGCCACAATCTGCGCTATTACCCCATGGTGCAACAGATGCGCGCTATGCGCGAGGCCGGGGATCTCGGTGAAATCCTCGTCGTCCAGGGAACCTATTCGCAAGACTGGCTTCTGTACGACACAGACTGGAACTGGCGCGTCGAAACCAAGGCCGGCGGCCCTTCCCGCTGCATGGCCGACATCGGCTCGCACTGGTTCGACATGGCGGAACACGTCACCGGATTGCGTGTAACCTCTCTCTGTGCCGACCTCCAGACATTCCATCCAACACGCAAGCAACCAAAACACTCAGTGGAGACTTTTGCAAATAAGTTATTAGGCCCGGAAGACTACATAGAAACACCTGTGGACACGGAAGACTTCGGCGCCGTGATCTTTCAAATGGGTGGGCAAATGGGAACCCGAACTCGCGGCAGCATGACCGCCAGCCAGGTTTCTGCCGGACGCAAGAACGGTCTCAGCATCGAGATCAACGGCACGAAATCTTCCGTGGCCTGGAAGCAGGAGCGTCCCGACGAACTCTGGGCGGGTCACCGCGATACCGGCAACCAGATCTTCGTAAAGGATCCCTCTCTGCTGAAGCCCGCCGCGCGCGCCTACGCCGACCTTCCCGGCGGACACAGCGAAGGCTACGACGACACCTTCAAGCAGGTCTTCCGGCGCTTCTATGCCTCGATCGGCACACCCGCCGGGGCGCCCGAGTACCCGCAGTTCGTCGACGGATTGCGCCAACTAACCATTCTCGACGCAGAGGTGCAAAGCCATCGGACTCGAGGTTGGGTCGATGTTCCAGCGCCTGGAACCGGCAAGTGAAAGGAGCGGGCGGATATCACTCGTTTGCTAATGTGACGGGATTGGCCGGGACGCGACGCTGGGCGAGCTTCGCGGCAACCACCTTACTTCCGTCTCCATCTCTACCCGCAAACCGGCGCGGCATCCATTCGGTAGGAGGTTCACGATGATGACGAACGCAAGCCAGACACCAAGTGAGGTCAAGCAACTGCCCGCGGCAAACGGGCTGGCGCTGGTCCGCGTGACGATCGGCGCGATGTTCGTGTGGGTCTTTTTCGAGAATCTGGGGAAAGGCCTCTACACACCGGCGGGTTACGCGGGTCTGATCAATTACTACATCAAGGCGAGTCACTCGCCGGCTGCCTGGAAGGCGGTGATGGGCCTGGCAGCAAACCACGCCGCGATGGCGGCTCCCATGCAGGGCATGACCGAAATCTCTCTCGGTATCCTGCTGGTCATCGGTCTGCTTACCCGGCCCGCAGCATTTGTCGCTTTTCTTTTTCTCGGCAGCCTTTGGATTTCAGAGTGGGGCACCGCGTGGATCTGGGAACTGCTGGTTCCGGTGCTCGCATCGCTCGGGCTCGCTATCGGACGCGCCGGCCGGAAATGGGGCGTTGACGCATTTCTGTCGCAACGGTGGCCATCTTCTCCGTGGTGGTGATTGGGCCAGAATCACTTGAACCATGTCCACTTGAATCACGATCACGTGCGAGTGTCCGTCATCATCCCTACCCATAATGAAGCGCTCGCGATTGAGCGCGTTTTAGCGGATCTCCCGTCCGATCTCACGACGGAGGTCATCGTTGTCGACAGCAACTCGAATGACGGGACACCCGAGATCGCCGCAAGAATGGGAGCGCGCGTCGTTCAGGAACCGCGCCGCGGCTATGGGCGAGCGTGCCTAACGGGACTGGCGGCGGCAAGTTCTCCTGACGTGGTTGTGTTCCTTGATGGCGACTACAGCGATCGGCCCTCCGAACTGCCAATTCTCCTAGCGCCAATCATTGAGGGACGTGCGGACATCACGCTCGGTTCCCGCCTGCAAGCTCGCCGCTCTGCTGGGGCGTTGCCTTGGCATCAGGCATTTGGGAATCGTCTCGCCGCCAGCCTGATCGAGCTTCTGTACGGACTAGAAATCACTGATCTCGGCCCGTTTCGCGCTGGCCGCGCCGATGTGCTACGTGCGCTCGCGCTCGAAGAGACCACCTATGGCTGGGCGGTTGAGATGATCCTAAAAGGCGCCCTGGCCGGATTCCGCGTGATTGAAGTCCCGGTGAGCTACTACCCGCGTATCGGAAACTCGAAGATCAGCGGTACGCTGAAGGGCACGGTCGGCGCCGCTTGGTTCATCCTCAGCTTGATAGTGCGCTATTATTTCCGACGTTGAAGGGCCGGACATCACGGTCAGCCTGAATCTACACAGCATCGAGTTTCTCCAGGAAACATATTTCGATTGGGGCGGCCAATCCGATCTAAGAGGCGGCCGCATTGCCGGCGAGGGCCCGAGTCGCGGTGGGCTGAGGCCGCACCAGCCAATAGACTGCGACGACATGCGTGATCATCAGGATGGGCACATAGATGATCGGGATCGCGTAGGTGGCGCCCAACTGCCCTGACAGCGCAGGAAGGCCGGCCTGGATGCCGTGGTAGTAGTCGATGATGATATCGACCGCCCCCACAAGATTGAAGGTGACAACGAACAACGAAAAGAGTGGGCGAATCCTCACCGTGAGCAGCGCCAGGATGGCCAGCAGCCCGGTTGCCAGGTCGCCGTAGGCGGCGAAAGAGGCGAAGCCAGCGGGAAGATTGGGCCCGACGACGCCAGGAAGGATAAAGACGAGCCCGAAGAAACGGAAGGTGTGCAGAGTAGCGATGGCGCGTTGCGCTTCAAACCGGTCCATTGACCTGAGTCTGGGCAGGATGTACACGCCGAAGCAAAGCAGCCACGCGGCATAGCCTAAAACGAGATGCATTAAGAAGATGGTTTGCGGCGACATTTTGGCCTCCTGTCCACATAGGATTATGTACATAATCCAATGGATTCAGAATTTCTCCGACCGGTCCAGGGGCAGATAGTTGCACCGTGAGATGATCGGCAGCATCCTATAATGAGCTATGCGTTACCAGCCCGAGCACAAAGTCGAGGTCCATCGCAAGATTCTGAAAGACGCCTCGCGGCGTGTTCGCGCCGAAGGCATCACTGGCACCGCGGTTTCATCCGTTATGCGAGACTCCGGCCTGACCCATGGAGGTTTTTACAAACACTTCGGCAGCAAGGATGATCTGCTTACGCAGTCGTTAAGCGAGGCATTCCAAGAAATAGCCGACCGCCTAACTCAAGTTGCCGAAAAGTCCCAACCGGCGACGGCGTGGAAGGCGATTGTGAAGGCCTACCTGAGCCCGGGACATTGCGATCACGCCGAGTGCGGATGCCCGTTGGCGGCGCTTGCGCCCGAGTTGGCGCGGGCCGACCATGCAATGAAGGCCCCGATTCGTGGGGAGCTGATCAAATACAAAAATCGAATGCTTCCCTTGATGCCCGGCCGACGGATTGCTGACAAAGAGCTTGCATTCTTTGTGATCTTTTCAACGATGATCGGGGCAGTTGCAATCGCCCGAATATTGCCAGGTCAAGCGGCACGAGCGAGAGTGCTCGCGAGCGCACGAGACTTTCTCTTGAGCAGCTTCTAAACATCCGTGAGATTTATTACCCAGCTGTGAAGCTGCGTATTAGTATCGGCAAACGCGCTTGTGGGAATTGATCGACCGCCTCCCAAAAGCAATCTGCTATGGAATCCTCCAGCGAGAATAAAGCACATTCGCCCAACGAGGGTCGAACGCTCGTTGTTATGGCAAAGGCACCCAGGCCGGGCATGGTCAAAACCCGTTTAGCCCAGAGCCTTTCAGCTGAAACCGTCACAGAGCTCTATTGCTGTCTTCTGGACGACACGCTGGCGCTGGCGCGGTCATTGAGCGATGTGGAAGTTGCCATCATGTGCCCGGCAACGGACGTAAACGAACTGGCGCAACTGGCAGGCGCGCAGTTAGCAAACAACGAAGCGAGTGTAGTTGCGCAGAAAGGCGAGGGTCTGGCCGCAGGCCTCACTTCGGTGTTTGCGCACTTCGTAGAAGGTCATCAACGACGCATTATTGCCTTCAACAGCGACAGCCCACACCTGCCGCGGTCTGTTCTCGAAGACGCGTTCGAAACGCTCACGGCACATGACGTAGTCGTTGGACCAACGCACGACGGAGGCTACTATCTGGTCGGGGCAAGGGCTTCTCATCCCGCTCTTTTCGCGGGCGACGAAATGGGCACCAGCAGCGCGCTGGAGAGACTCCTATCGCGCGCACAAGCTCTTGAGCTATCCGTAGGTTTCGCAGATCCTTTTTACGATATTGACGTAGCTGACGACCTGACTCGCCTGGCAGCGGAGTTGCGTCTGGCTCCGGCAAGGGCGCCACGCACGGCGGCGTGGCTTAGAGAGTGGGAGCTTGTGGCGGCACAATCTCGGACAAGCGCTCGGACGGGCTATCGGACAGGCACGGGACCCTTGTGAAGGTCGCCCCCGAGTGGAGAGTGTACATACTCGGCGCCACGTTGTGCGTGGCGCTAAGGATCTGCTCACGCAACTTCGGTGATAGGGGTGGACCGTATTTCATGGCGTCTTTGACGCTTGCGGGAATCGTGTACCTCCTCGCGATCCGTGAGTTTTTCGCGACGCCAAGATTTCCGCGGCGCGTCGTCGTCCTCGGGCTCGTCTTGACTGCTGTGTGGAACATTGAATTTCTTCGGGTGCCTGTGGGCGCCGATGATGATATCCATCGATATGTTTGGGATGGCCACCTGCAGAGGCTGGGCTACAACCCCTATCTTGTTGTTCCCAGCGATCCTGCCGCTAAGGGGCTGCATACCCCGGAAACCCGCAACTTGAACAACCCGGATCTACCGAGCCCATATCCAGCAGGGGCGCAGCTTTTTTTCCGCGCAGTAACCGCGATTCAGGAGTCCACTTTTGCTTTCAAAGCAGCTTTCGCGGTTTGCGAGTTCGCAATTGTTTTCGTGTTGCTCGATGTCTTGCGCTGTAACCGGCAGGGAGTGCACCTGGTTCTGGCGTTCGCCTGGAACCCATTGTTGGCCATTGAGGTGACGGGAAGCGGTCACATCGACATTGTCGGCGCCCTATTGTTGGTGGTGTCGGCCGTTGCGCTAGTGCGCCGATGGCGGGCGACCGCGGCCGTCGCGCTTGGGCTAGCTATCGCAGTGAAATTGCTACCGGTCGTACTCTTGCCCCTCTACTGGAAGCGGGTTCGCATTCGCGACGCGGCGCTGGCGGCAGCCGTCGTCGGATTCCTGTACGTGCCGTTTCTTAGTCATGGCCGCATTCCGAGCGGCTCGCTCGGTACATATGTGCAGACATTCCGCTTCAATGGTCCCGTGTTTGCGGCACTCAATCACGTGGCGCCTCCGCAATTGCTAGCGGGGCTGGCAGTGCTCGTCGGACTGGTGACTGCAACGTGGATCAGAAGCGCAGCGCCTGAGTGGTCCCCGGACCTATTTGTCTGGCCCATGTTTGCCTGGCCAATGGCAGCATCTCTTTTGTGTGCACCCGCGGTATTCCCATGGTATCTTCTCTGGCTGCTGCCATTTTTTACGTCGGCCTCGACGTTGCTGATCATCGTCTGGACCGTGAGCATTATCCCAACATACATCCAATGGCACCTGCGTGCACTTGGGCGTCCGTGGGGATCGCTTCCTGGTTGGGTGATGCTGCTGGAATACGGATGCGTGGCAACGGCTGCCGCGATTATCGCTTTGCGCCGGCCCATGCGGCCGGCGGCACCCGATACTCAAGTGGACTAGTTCAGTCAAGCCAACACGCGAATTCTGTATCCGAAAATCCGGAGGGCTCATCCAACACAACATCCGTTCAATTCACCGAGGAGTGAACTCTATGAGAACTATCCGCCGTTTAACCATGATCGGTCTTCTGCTTTGCGGAATGCTGGTTCTTGCTCCAAAGTCCTGGGCACAGCAACGCGCGCCAATTCTCGATCAAATCGCCAAGACCTACGGTATCGATTCGTGGGATAAGGTCGAGGCCATCCGCTACACCTGGAACGCGGAAATTACCGGACTCTTCAAAGCTGCTCACAAGTGGGAGTGGGAGCCTAAGACCAACAAGGTGACCTTTGAAGGTGTGGACAAGGACGGTAAGCCGGTCAAGGTTTCCTACGTGCGTACCGACCTCAGCAGCCAAACCGACGCCGTGAAGAACGAAGTCGACCCGAGCTTTATCAACGATAACTATTGGGTTCTGTTCCCTTTTCATGCTTATTGGGACAAGAGCGCCAGCGCGATCGACCAGGGCAAGTTTAAGCTGCCAGTTGGTCCCGGCATGGCCGAACTGGTCCCGGTGAAGTATCCCGCGGATGGCGGTTACACGCCCGGCGATACCTGGGATCTCTACGTGAGCAAAGACAACCGCGTCGTGTACTTTGTCTACCACCGCGGCGGGCCCAAGCCGCCGAGCCGCGTCATCGCATCGTGGGCAGGCTACAAAAAGGCAGGTCCAATTCTGTTCTCAACCGAGCATCGCGGCACCGCCGATGGCAAGCCCCTGCACATCTTTATTTCTGACGTTTCAGTTAAGCTGACGGGTTCGGATAAATGGATGCCTGCGCAATAAGTCGCGCGCAGGACAAAGCTATTCTTAGGTACTCTCGGAACGGTAAAATGACGCATTCCGATGAGGGTTGATTTCGAGCTGGATATTGGTCGAAAGACATTTTCGTCTGGTCTGCTGCCGCAGTTGATTGCTGTGCTGCGCCGCAGCCAGCCTGGCGATCTGGTCGCGCTTATCGGTGACGAAGAGAGCATCGGGCCTGAGTTGGAAACGTGGTGCCGGTTCACCGGAAATGCACTTCTTGAAGCGACGGTTGAAAACGGTCGCGCGCGCTGGGTCTTCCGATACGGGGCTGTTGCAGTACCCGCCGAAGACCGCCGCCCGGTGGGCTCGCGGCTCTGGCTCTACACGAACTTCGACTGCAACCTGCATTGCGACTACTGCTGTGTGCGTTCATCGCCCGCTGTGCCGCGACGGGAATTAGGACTCGCGCGCGTGCAGCGGATCGTTCGTGAAGCGGCGGATCTTGGAGTCAAAGAAATCTTTGTGACCGGAGGCGAGCCGTTTCTGCTGGAAGAGATCGGTGACATTCTGCTTTCCTGCGCTGCAGCCGCCCCGACCACGGTGCTGACCAACGGAATGCTCTTCGCCGGACGACGTATAGAAAGCTTGCGAGCGTTGCCCCGTGATCGAATTGTCCTGCAAATCAGCTTGGACAGCGCCACGCCAGAACTGCACGACCTCCATCGCGGCCCCGGCACATGGGCGCGCACACGCGAAGGTATTCAGCGGGCTCGTGCGCATGGCTTTCGGGTGCGACTGGCGGCCACGGTTTCGACCGATGCCGAGGCTGAGGCGTTCCGTCAATTCCTCGACAAGGAAAAAATTGCGGCAGAACATCGCGTAATCCGCCGGATTGCGTTGCGTGGCGCTGCCAGCGAAGGCGTCGCGGTGAGTCGAGCCGATTTGGTGCCGGAAGTCACCATCACAGCCGATGGAGTGTACTGGCATCCGGTCGGCGCGGAGGATGCCGATCTGCTGGTCACGCACGACATTTTTCCTCTCTCTGAGTCCTTCGCTGCGGTCCGCCGCGCCGCAGACCGCGAAGGTGAACACGCGAACAAGCTGGCCAGAATATTTAATTGCGCGTAAGCAGATGGTGCCCCGCTCAAGCCTGGGAGGTGGCTTGAGCGGGCCACCCTCCAGAGTTCAGTCAATGAGTTCTATGGACTGCGTTAACGTCAGTTGAGAAACGATCAGACCGGTGACCGAGCGGTCGAAGCGCCTTTAAAGACTCGATTCATTCTGGCTTAGCGAGATTTCACGAGCTGCCAAGGCTTATCTTCAACTGGTGTGTTGAGGAATTTCAAAGTGGCAGTTTGAGCACCCAAGAGCGACATCTCGAATCGGGCTTTTTCTGAACCCTGGGAACGAAAAATGCTGCCCTCTATTTTTGCGCTGCTGATCTTCATCGCATGCTGCGGACTTGGAGCATTGGTGACCGTCTCGCACTGACCGTTTTCACCGTGCATGTTGGCGATACTGATATCGCCTACCAAGTCCTTTCCGCTAACTGTAATGCTCAGAATGACGAACGGATTACCGTCCTGGCAGATTCCTTTCCACGTGCCTGCGAAAGAAGCCAAGCTTCCATCAGCTCCGTTGTTCTGTGCCAAGAGCGTCCATGGGAGCGCCACCGCCAGTAGGGCCATCGTTTACGGGGAGTCGGAAAAACCGAAATGCCTTCATACACCCTCCTGTAAGTTTCTTGCGTGTAGAGACACCGCGATTAGGAGGCCGGTTCCACCTTTTCTGCAATTACCCAAACCGCGTTGAGACTCTGCCGGTTAACGCTTATGAGTCACCCCCGGTGGCACTGGCCCTGTCTGTTGTTGATGTAGTATCCCGATAGCACTCATTAACCCAATCCCGGTTCGGGGCGCTCCTACGCCGATTTCGCCAATTGCTGCTCGAAGAATCCCTGCTGCGCGGCTGCCTCCCGCAAGGCAGCGTAGCCATCCACGTGAGGCGGTAGCCAACGCTGAAGTCCTTCGGCGTCGAGAATCGGGCGATGAACCGGGTTGTCGTAGCTCATCGCGGAGAGTGCGTCGGCGAACCGGCGCCCCCGCTCCGGGTCGAGATCGGGCCGTGCCGTGAACATGCAGTGGTTGTAGGCCGGAGAGGACCATATCTCACGAAGACTGCCTTCGGGCACCAGGCGCTCGCTGCGAACCGTGTTCCAGAAGGGGCTGCCGATTGCGCCGGCGTCGGCCCGCCCGTCGAGGACGGCGCGCACCACTTCCACTTCGCTGGTCCCGGTATCACCATGTTTGCCTAAATCGCTGTTGAAGCGCAGCGTGCGGTAGTCTCTTCCCTCGATCATTCCTTGCTGCTCCAGAAAGTGAACGGGGAGAATAGCGGCGTGTCCGCTGTCTCGGCTGCCCAGCGCGAGCGTCCGATTTTTTAGATCCGAATTTTTCAGATCAGAGAGCGTAGAAATGGGGCCTCCGGTGACTGCGACGATCTTTGTCATCCAGCCGAGATCGGTGTCGCGCATGGCAATCGCACGACAGGCATGGCCGCTCCACTCATCGGCCTGCAGGTAGGCGAGGTTTGTGTTCCAGGCAATATCGATACGCGGCAGGGCCTCGCCAGGTTGGGCGAGGAGGGCGAGGACCTGCGCCTCGTAGCTCTGAAAGAGAACGACCTCAACCGACAGATGCGCCTCCTCATGAAAATAGCGGCGCATCCCCTCCCAAATCGTAACCACTTTCGGATTGTAGGCAACAGCTCCCAACCAGATTGTTTTGCTCATAAGGTCCTCGTGGTTCTTTCTGATACGCTGGCGCTTATAACCGTCAGTCAGAGTGATCGCTTTGAAAGGGTGCGGCCTCGGCCGCGCCGTCCGGAGTCAGAAAACATCTGGCCTTTAGGCCCCGAGGTCCCATCGCTTCAGCGGCTAAAGCCGCTTTCGTTTGAGTTCCCGTACCGGCACGGCTAAAAGCCGTGCCCTTTCAAAAACGCTACATCTTGTAGGAAACCGCGTAGTCTCAAAAGAGCGGCATTCCCAACAGCGCCTTCCCGATGAACTCGCGCAGAACGTCGCCCGTTGGCGCCATGACTGCGCCCGCATGCGCGTCGCGGAAGAGGCGTTCGATGCTCAAATGCTTGGAGAACGCGGCACCGCCGCAAATGCGCATTGCGGCTGAGGTGACGCTGATAGCGACGTCGCCTGCGGCGGCTTTGGTCTCCAGCACGCGCAGCAGCGTCGTCTCGCGGGGCTTCTCAAGATGCTCAACCAAATCGTCGATGCGTGCCGATAGTCCGTCGGTATCAATCTGCATCGTTGCGAGCTGCGCCCGTAACGTTGGCAGGCTCTCGCCGAGGCTTTGGCCGAGATGCTCGAATTTCGCGTTCTTGAGGTGCGCCGCAGTTCCGCCCACTGTCGCTCGGCACAACCCCAGAGCCACAGATGCCGTCCCCAAATTAAACAGCGGGAGCACCACGTTTAGCATTGCCGGAAACCCGGCGCCATCATCGGTGAGTTGAAGATCCCACGGGACTTCGCAGTCGTCGAGCGCAATCGGCGAAGAAGCGTTGGCCCGAAGTCCCATACCCTCCCAGGGCCCCGCCACGGAAAGGCCGCGTGTCTTCGCCGGAAGAAGATACAGGGTCGAATCGGTGGGCCCTGTTCCTTCCGGTGCGAGAGAAGAAACGACATAGCTGTGCGCATGACCCGCGCTGGTTACCCATGACTTCTTGGCGCTGATGCGCACGCCGTTACCATTTCGATGGGCGCGGGATATAGGCGCCCAGAAATGACTGCGCGAGCCGGCTTCACTGAAAGCGAGAGTGGATAAATGACGGCCCGCACCAATCTCCTGCAGTATGGGCGCGAGTGCCTGAGCCGCGCTAGGACGCGCCGCCGCGATCGTCGCGGCACCCAGGATGTGCATGAGATAGACCATGGCGACCGAAGCATCTGCCTCGGCAAGCGTGGCGATCACAGCCGCCAACGTGCGGGGACCTAACCCTAAACCGCCAACATCCACGGGTAGCATCAGTGCAAGCAGTCGGGACTCACCAAGCGACACGACAGCCTCGGTAGAGAATCGTCCTGCCTTGTCGTTTTGCCCTGCGGAGGGCGCCAGCACGCGACTGGCGATCTCGCGGGCTTTCAAAACGGCCGCGTCATGAGCCATGATCGCACCTATCATCCACAAATTTGCTGGATCGAACTGTACTGGATCGAACCAGGATTGTCGCCCAGGATGCGCGGAGTGGTCAAACACTCTCTGGCGGTTGTCGGGCTCCAAGCCGCCGGCTACCAGCGGCCACCGTGAGAGCCACCATCCACGTGAAGTATCTCTCCGGTTACTTGCCCTGCCCTTGCCAGGTAGAGGACCGCATCGACAACATCTTTTATCTCCACGATTTTTCCCATTGGCTGAAACGCCTTCAGCGAGTCCCTGGGATCATCTTTGTGCAGTGGTGAGTCCACGACGCCGGGGGCTACAGCGTTGAAGCGGATACCGTCCTTTGCGTATTCGATTGCGAGCCTTCGGGTCACTGTATTCAGGCCTCCCTTCGTCATCATCGAAACCGAAGCATGTATGCCGGCGACTGGCTGATCGGCGAGCGATGCAGACGTGGTCACAACGTTTCCAGATTTTTGCTTCAGCATCTTTTGCACTGCGAGCTGAGTGATGTAGAGGAATCCCAGCAGGTTGGTCGAGACCAGGGCATTGAAGTCTTCGGTCGTAAAGTCGGTGAACGGCTTGGTGCGGTAGATTCCAGCGTTATTCACCAGCACATCGATGGTACCGAAGTGGTTGATCGCCGCTTCGACGGCTTTGGCGGCGGTCTCCTGCTTGCCGATATCGCCATCGACGAGAACCAGGCTGGATGAGGCAGTGAACGACCGACTGACATCACGAGAGGTTGCGACGACGTTATAACCTTCTTTCAGGAAGGCCTCGACCAAACCCGCGCCAATACCCTGCGATGCTCCTGTGACGATCGCTGTTTTCTTGTCTGACATACATACCTAATTGTTCATACTAATTTCTGAAGCATTCGGATCGATGCGCCTCGGCACCTCATGTCTCAAGGGCTCGTAGCCGACGTGCTCATATACCCGAAGGCGAACAGCGGCTTCGTTTCGGATCGATCAAAGTGCCGGTACCCCACGAAGATGCCTTCCGAATACTGAACTCGCTTCCCGCCGCTTTCAGGGTAGTAGCTGTGAAACGTAGGATTGTCTTCCCAACGGCGCTCAAAGGACGCTGGCAGCTTGCCCGACGGGCTGTAATCGCCGAAGAGAATTTGCGCCAGCGCCGTCCCGCCCTCCTGCCCGGGATACCATGCGTGCAGAACGGCGGAAACATTTCCAATCCATCGCGACATGTCAACGTTGCCGCCGGCGGTCAGTACAACGATCACGTGCTGGTTGACAGCACTAATCTGACGGATAAGTTCGTCCTGTCCGCCTGGAAGCTGGAATGTTCGGTCAAAACCCTCACTTCCGTCTTGGGATCGAATCCCACGCAAATGATCACGGCGTCAGCCTTTGCCGCCAGCGCCTTGGTTTCGCGGCCAATGAAGGCCTCGGCCCGGGTCACGCCAAAACCAACGATGACGCTGCCCACCGACTCGAAGTATTCGAGGCGAATCTTGTAGGCCTGCCCGGCCTCCAGATGCCGGGCGGCGGTATCCATTGTCTGAGAATGCGGTTGCCAGTCATCGATCGCATTCTCGTCATTGATGTAGAGCCGAACGCCATCGTCGGCTGAGGTGAAAAACTTGTAGTCCCCGGACTCCTTCGGCACGAAATATCCAGTCCAGCGAATCGAAAAATGATCGACCGGCCTTTCCTACACTAGCTTCGCATACAGCAAGTTGACAGTGACGCGTCAGACCGGAAACTTGAACGCGCCTGTCTGGGGTCTCCTTCGATGTAAAAACACTGGTCATCGTGCGGCCGCGGAAGTGGCGGAGTTACACGTCGGCGACTCCCACGCCAGCGTTCCAAGGCCAGTCAAGGAGTTGAAGGCATTCGCAAAAATAAATCTGAAGCCGGGCGAGAGCCAGCGCGTAACACTCACCCTAGATCGCAGGGCGTTCTCTTTCTATGACCTTCAGAGAAAAGACTGGAGTGCTGAGCCGGGGGACTTCGCAATCCTGGTCGGCGGTTCTTCGGACAACATCCAACTGCGGGGCAAGTTCACTCTGACGCGTTAGAGAGAACGCAGATCAATGCCAGCTAAAGGTGGCTACAGCTCCGGCCGGCAGTGTGTAACCAAATGACTGGCCTTTGGAGTTCACGTGAACGTTCCGGCGTTGCTTGCGGAGTGTCGTCGAAGAGCGCTACGCCGCCAGCCATGGTTTCAAAACGTCTACCGCTGGGGGCTGACGCTGTTCCTAAGGGTGAACTTGATTTTCGATTGTTCGATGAGGTTCTCGAACTGGATCGCCGATGTGGCTAGCACCGATGTATTCATGGGCTTTTTGCCGGGAGCGGCTCGGCGGGGCCGCGCTGCCTGATGGGGCCGAGGACCGGACTGGCCGGTGCGATTTGACCAGATAGGCTGGGAAAGCCCCACAGCAAGCTTAGCAGCCCGTGGTGCAAAGAGCGGATTCTCCGCAAAGCGGGCAGCCAATCTCTGTGGCGTCGGACAGCGACATCGCAGTTACAATCCCTTGCAGAGGGCAATTCATGACAAATCTAAAGGGACTGGCGTCCAGAGTTTCGGAGTTGAGGGTAGAGGGAACGAGTTTGGTAACTCAGGGGAAAAGGAGTCGTGGCAATGTGAGTCTTCGGCGGAGAGTATTCGCGCTAACAACGTTCATCCTGATGCTTTCTATGCGGGTGTATTCCGAACCCAAGACCTCTGCGGACACAACTGGGTCGGTTCAGTCTTTTCTGGGACGTTGGGATTTGACCCTGAAGACTCCGCTTCGCGAATATCCCTCGTGGTTGGAGCTAACCCAGGAAGGTGGGCAGCTCAGAGCTCAAATGGTGAGCCGTTGGGGACACGCGCGGCCGCTCCCGAAATGTGAGCTCTCGAATGGCCGGATCACGTTTGTTTCTCCCAAGGAGGAGGAAGACAGGAAAGACGACATGGTCTTTGAGGGTAACCTATCTGGGAAGACCCTGGTGGGGACAACGACCGGGCCCAATGGAACTCCGTGGCAGTGGACGGGCGAGAGAGCGCCGTCCCTAAAGAGAAAGAGCGATCCGAAGTGGGGGAAGCCGACACAGTTGTTCAACGGCAGGGACCTGAGCGGGTGGAGGATGAGCGATCCGGGCTCAACGGCGACGTGGAAAGTCGAAAGCGGAACACTGGTGAGTCCTGGGCATGGTCCTGAGCTTATTAGCGATGCCAAGTTCGAAGATTTCAAGTTACACGTCGAATTCAATTGTGCGCCAGGATCGAATAGCGGCGTCTACCTACGCGGTCGATACGAGCTCCAGATCGAAGACGATCCGGAACCAGAAGGGCCGACGATGCGCACCGGAGGCGTGTATGGCTTCTTGGCTCCCTCTCCGGAACAGCCGCACAAACCGGGAGAATGGCAGACTTACGACATCACGCTCATTGGACGAGTGGTCACCGTTGTGCAAAATGGACAGACCATTATTGACAAACAGGAAATTCCGGGCATCACAGGCGGGGCTTTGGATAGTCACGAGGCACTACCCGGACCGATCTATCTGCAAGGTAGTGAGGCCAGCCACGTCGCTTTTCGGAATATCACGATCACGCCAACGAGGTGACCGGGCTGGAGAAAGTGTTCCCCTGAGCGCCGCAGGTACCTTTCGCGCCTTTTTCTCCGAAGGGCAAACGCGCAGTTCGGCTTCAACGTTTTATTTTGCTCTTTATCGCAGCGATCGG
>WNGK01010617.1_pt1 | contig 16891 bp, 20 predicted proteins | sample 5400601 | NCBI WGS metagenome assembly WNGK01 (sample SAMN13153376, study PRJNA577476) | soil metagenome | isolation source: 60 cm soil or saprolite under Garry oak tree replicate 1 | place: USA:California | collected 2016-06-15
AATGCAGAACCCGAGCCATCTCGCTGCGTGTCTCGCCGTCCGCGCCGGCGAAGGTCATGGCCAGCGCGCTTTCGACCGAGTAGGGTGAAACGCAAAGATTGTCGTTGCCCGTAGCAAGCTGACGATGAAGATCGACCGCGAGTTGATTGGTGGCAGTGGCCGCCAAATCGTAGCCTGTTGCGCCATTGGACATGGCGGCAATTAACGCGCCGAATACCTGCAAGATCAAAAACCGTTTCATGCGCACCATCAAACACTGAAATTGCAGGAGTGCGACGACGTGTCGCCGCTCTCAAAGCGCGCACGTCTCCACGCACTCCAAATTTCAGCGATGTCGATTTGTCGCCCCATGCTGCGATGCGGAACAAGATAAACGAGAGAGGGGGTCAGGGTAATTGTTTTTGAAATCGCCTATAGCGGGCATATTGCTCGCCAATTCCTGACTCCATGGTCTCGCAACCAGCAAAACTTCCGCGCAAACCGAATTTGATTCTTTTTCTGCCGGACCAACAAAGAGCGGACACCATCACTTGCTATGGAGGTGCAAAAGTTCACGCGCCTAATCTGAACAAACTTGCTTCTGAGTCGGTGGTTTTTGAGCGAGCTTACGTCACCCACCCGGTATGCACTCCTTCACGCTCGTCGCTCATGACCGGCACCTGGCCGCACATTAACGGATGCACCAGGAACAGTTTTCCACTCGATCGACGGTTTCGTGTTTTCCCTGACCTGTTCGAGGACAAGGATTATCGCACCGCATACATGGGTAAATGGCATCTTGGCGACGAAGGGCCCGCGCGACGAGGATTTGACGAATGGGTTTCGACCGAGCACCCAGGCGACTACACCAATTTCCTCCTTTCAAAGGGCCTGACCCCTGACAAACAGAACGGAGCATTCTCAGAATTGGCTATTAGCAGCCTGCTGCTCGAACTATCGAAGCCAAAGTTCCTTGAAAAGCACGCATGCGAATTTATCGAACAACATCGCCGCGACCCTTTCATTCTTGTGGTTGCTTTTGTGGAGCCTCACTCGCCCTACAATGGCCCGCTCAATGATGAACATCCGCTCAGTGAGGTAGATCTCGATGTTACGGCCACACTGCCAGAGGTTGACAATATTCCTCTGCGCTATCGGCTCATGCGAGAATGGCAGCAAGCGGAAGCGATGTTGGATCGAGAGCGCCTGCCGAAACAGTTTTTCTTCGGGATCACCCCGGAGGAATATCGAAGCATCAAACAGAGATATCTCGGGCTTGTCACGATGGTCGATCAAAGCATCGGTTCCATCCTTGCGTGCCTGGAACGATTCGGCTTAGGTGATAGCACGATCATCGTTCATACGAGCGACCACGGCGACACATTAGGCGCGCACCATCTCTTCGGGAAGGAAGTGATGTTTGAAGAAGCCGCACGCGTTCCGTATTTGATCCGTCTGCCTGATCAACGGCGTGGCACAACGATTCCAAATCCAGTTAGTCACATCGACTTCGTCCCGACATTGATCGATCTGCTGGGTCAACCGAAGCACCCTCAATGTGCGGGCAAGAGTCTGTTACCGTTCATTGGTAGAGCAGGGATACCGTCCGAAAGCATATTTATTGAATGGGCCCCAAACCGAACGAAAATTAAGAAGCGAACGTCACTGGCGCCGCGGCGCGCGATCAAACGAGCAGTCGAGGAATCTACTCGCACCGTGGTTTCACCCGAGGGTTGGAAGCTTTGCCTTCGGGACAAGGATTTAAACGAATTATACAACTTGAAAGATGATCCGCTGGAGACGCGCAATCTTTACTTGGATCGACAATATGCGTCGGTAATCTCGCGACACGCGGATGAGATTCACCGCTGGCAGGAATTTGCCCACGACACGCTTCGAATATGAGAAGCCCAGCCCGGGCATTATTAAGGTTATTGGGGGGGTTGCTGGGCATAGATCTTGTAATCCTTTCGCACCGGGATTTTCGGAGGCAACAATCCAAGTTTCACGATCTGTTCGTAACAGCTCGCGCTTAATTGACCTTGGAAGGTCGATTCGGCTGTTGAGACCAGAAACCTGTCTGGAAAATAAGATTCGTGTTCGAATTCCGCGGAGAGAAGAAACTGGTGAAACTCGCGGATGCCATAAAGTAATGGCAAGGTTGGTCCGAAAAAAAAGCGTTTCAGAAACGCCGGCGTGGTGAACTGCGGCATATAAAACCCGTTCTTAGGATGTCCTAGCTGCCGAAAGAAGGGTTGCCCGGCCAGGACGAACGCAGGTGCTCTAGGAGTTGCTTCCTCCCGTTGCCGCCATTCTGTGTCCCTATCGGGCGCTTGCATGGACCGGCGTCGAAACAGGGTCAGGATATGGGCCAGCAGTTGCGGCTTTGCATCTCTTTTTCCGTGCGCGCCTGCCACCCTGATGTCAGTCCACTTGATTGAATCTACATTCGGCGGCTTCCCGGTAACAAAGTCATAAGCCGCGCGGAGAACCGGTAGGTTGAGGATCTCGATGGGATAGCGGTCGTCAACGCACCAAAAAATGAACTCGTCTTCTGGCAGGTCCCGCAAAAGATTTTCCATCGTGCTGCGGATATCCGACGGCGTATGGATAAATTCGACATTTTGCGCGGCGAAAACATTTCGCGGATCGCGATCGGTGAACGGTATTCGAAATATAAACGGGCAACTTGGCCATAATCGATTGTAAGTTTCTACTACCAGATTCGCTATTTCGAGATGTGGATCAAATGATAGGACTATGGCTTTCATTGCGGTCGAAAAGGCCACATCGAAATGTTGGATTGTGTGAGATGCAGACAGGATCGATTGCGAGGTGCAAAAAATGATCCGCGATTAGCGATTAACGACATGATCTGAATCGGAAGTTCATTTTAGAGTTGATATCCGAGACGCAGCAAAGTGGCGCCGTTTTCTTCCACATATCTGTCGTAAACTTCCGGGCTAAAATACTCCTGCCACTGTCCGCTTTTGCCGGATCGGAAGAATGTGAGCGGTTTGATAAGGTTTTCGCCTCCGAAGGTTTGCTCGACGCGCTTTAACTGATCGAAAGAACTCTTCTCCACCGCATTCGCGATGGTCCGCTCGTCGCACCCCAGCTCCAGGAATGCGGTCACTCTGGCGGCGCATGCCAGCGGCTGTCTGAGCATTTCTTCATATTGAAGCATCAGAATGCGATCTGGATGTTCTGAGGCGAAATCAAGAGCACCGGATACGTGCTTTTTCCATGAGGAAAACTGCTCGACAAAAGGTGAGAAAATGAAATCTGCGAAACTTCCCACGAAGATTTTCTTGCCGGTTGCGTAATGATAGTAGGAGACAAGCGCGTCCCGGCCATCGCGGTAAATGTATACAGTCTTTGGATAAAGATCATACCACGGATGATGGGTCTTTATATATCGGCGACCCTCGCGCTGTTCCAATGTTCGAGAAGACTTGTAGATATTAGGCACATAGTCTTCGATGTTACGAAAGCTGATCTCCTTTTCAGGCGCCAATAAGTGAGCGAGAAGAAATCGTACCCAGGTGTTTCCCGATTTGGGATAGGAAACGATAAAGACGTCGTCGGAACGAATGCGGATCTCGGGCAGAGCTCTTTTTTGCAGACGTGATTGTTCAACCCAGTACGAGGACATTGTCAGCGGCAAAGGAAGCTATGCGCCGAACTCATAACCGAAATGTTCGATATCGATACGGAATTTATCGGCCACTAACTGTTTTGTGCGATCATTGTAATACTCGGTGTAGGGTCGGGCGCGCGGGTTCGGCCGCCAGTGGGGCAATTCTGGGTTAACGCCAAGCTTCTGCGCGACGAACGCCCAGTCGGCTTCAAGCTGCTCAAATTTGCCAATGAAATCAGCAAGGATGGTTCCATTGGGATCGACAAACCAATCGAGTTGGTATCGATGCGGAGATGGCTGCAAACATGCGCTGCTACTGTACTGTATCCACTCGACGAACTCATCGAAGTTCATTCTGTTTCTGAGCTGCGATGCCTCGTTGCGCTCATAAAGCGACACAACGCGGTCCCACGGATTGCGCACAAATCCGAATTTGAAATACGTTTCGAATTGCTTTCGCCCGATTTCATGGCGTCGCTCTTGCGAGAGACAGAGATACAAGACCTCGAGAAGCCGGTCTTTTCGCCCGCCACGCTGACTCCAGTAATTCTCCATGTGGCTTTTAATCTCCCACAAGCTCAGGTGAGGCTTCCATGGCTTCCCGAGAACAGCTCGGACGCTGGTGGAGGCAGTTTTGGGCACCTCGACAAAAATGCATTTGTGTTTATGAGAGACCATTGCCCCCGTCCTGCGAGGAATTGCTACAGTTTTCCGAGCGTCACGTATTCGCCGTTTGGGGAGCGGAACCACTCTGGCAACTCGATGCCGCTCGCGACAATGCTCTCGTAGCAATTTTGAGTAATCACGCCTCGCTGCGTGCTTTCCCCAAAAACTGCAAAATTTTCCTTGGTCACGAATAACCGATGTTCAGGTAATTTCGGCACGTCATTTTTCAGCTCGTCCATCACCTTCGCGTTAGCGATGTGATTAGGGAGATGGGTAAAGAGATGCCGGAGCACTTTGGCCTTCAGAAGCTGATGAATCCAGATCTGGAACCAGGCTTTACGTTCTAGATAGACATCGCCAAAGGGATTTGTCATTTCGCCCGGGTAAAGCGCAGTTTTGGGGCTGGTCAGTGTTACTCTGCATCGGCAGAACAGCAGCCCGCTTATCTCAGGGGAGCGCATTGCGTGAGAAATCAGGACGCTGATTTTATTGCTAATAAGCTGGATCGGATACTTGTCATCCACGCACCAGTAAACCCATTCCTCGTCGTCGATGTCCGCGAGCAAATGCAGAACCGTTCCCTTTATGTCCGATGGCGCGCTGATGTATTGAGCGCGGCTGGAATCGCTGCCGCCAAGCCCCTGATAAGGAACATGAAACACAAACGGATGATCCGGCCACAGTTGTTCGTACTTGAAAATCAGGTGCTCGGTGATAACTCGATACCGATCGCAGGTTAGGACGATCGCCTTTATTTTATCCGCCGAACTCATATCCGAAACGTTCGATATCCACTTTAAATTTGTTTGCGATGATGTCTCTGGTTCTGGCCGTGTAATACTCTGTGTAGTGTCGCGCCCGCGGGTTGGGCCTGCGATGCGGCAGTGTCGCAGTAACGCCGAGCTTCTGCGCGACAAAAGCCCAGTCCTCGTCGAGCCGTTCGAATTTGCCAATAAAATCGGCGAGCACGTGTCCATTTGGATCGACAAACCAATCGAGCTGATAGCGATGCGGGGAAGAATGAACGCACGTGCTGCTGCTGTACTGAATCCAATCGACAAATTCGTCGAACGTCATTTTGTCTTTGAGTTGCAACGCTTCGGCGCGTTCATAGAGAGAAACGACTCGGTCCCACGGATTGCGGACAAAACCGAACTTGAAGTAAGTCTCGAATTGCCGATTCCCGATTTGCATTCGTCGCTCTTTAGGAAGCGCGAGATACAGAACCTCTAGAATGCGATTTTTTCGTCCGCCATAATGCGTCCAATAATTTTCCATTTGGTTTTTGATCTGCCATAAATTCAGATGCGGCCTCCACGCTTTACCGAGAATCGCTCGAACGCTTGTCGAGCCGGTCTTGGGTACCTCGACAAAAATGCATTTGTATTTGTGGCAGATCACCTTAGCCCGTTTGCTTATTGACTGTTAATCCCCGTTGGCGCGCGCACATAACGAAAAGTGGGTCGGCCGGGACTCGAACCCGGAACCAACGCCTTAAAAGGGCGCTGCTCTACCGATTGAGCTACCGACCCATTTCATTTATCCATTTATTTGCCCGGCCTCTCATTGGCAACTAGGCCCGAAAGTATTCTGGGCTGCTCTACCGATTGAGTACCGGCCCACGAGAGAAACGTCTTAATCCAGATCAAGCATTGCTGCAAGGTTGCTACTGCGTTCCTGTAAGACGCTACAGCATCGTAAGCAAATCGCGCAGCGAATTCTTTTGCCGATCCAGGCGAAAAACCAACAAGCCAGCTTCGGCGGCGGCCCTCCAATCACGATCCGGATCATCGCCAACGTACAACACTTGATCTGGTTTCAGATTAACGAATTTTAGAGCGCGCCGATAAATCTCCGGATCCGGCTTGTCCGCTCCGATTTCGCTGGAAATGAAAATATGCGCAAAAAATTTCGAGATGCCGAGGTGCTCGAGAATGAAGCGCAGACGTCCGTCGAAATTTGAAATGACGGCGAGTTGAAATCGCGGCTGCAATTTCTCCAGGACATCGAAAACCTCCGGATAAGGTTCCCAGACGCCGGCTTCGGCGAAATGCTCGTAGGCGATTTCGAAGAAATTATCACGATCCATTTCGCCTAAGGAAGGCGCGACCTGATCGAGCACAAGGTCGACAAGTTCGCGCCACCAGCCTTTGTCATCATTTTCGCGCGGCCCGTCGATTGCTCCGCGCCATGGCATCTGTTTCCAAGCCGTGAAGAAGGCGCGATCGAGCTGCTGAGCGTCGAGCGTCAAGCCTACCTCACTGCCGACAAGCGCATAATGAGCGCCGACCGTTTTGCTTAAGTAAAAGAGCGTTCCAACAGCATCGAAAAAGATCGCTTTGGTCATGTCGATGAAAACGTCGAACGTTCAACGCCCAGCATCCAACACCGAATGATCGCAAAGTGAAACTCAAAACGTTGACCTAAGCAAAATCGGACGGAAACTGGCAGCCGCCGCAGAAATGCATTTTGCTTTACCAACTGCCTCGGAGGTTTTTCATAATGCGAGGTCATGAACATGAGCGATGAATTGCGCTTTTCACCGAAACGGACGCAATCCGCTGGCGAAGAACTGGCGAACAGCATCAGTCATGGAATCGGCTTATGCGCGGCGTTAATCGGAGCGCCGATTCTGCTGCTGGAAGCTCGTCGTAGTAACCCCAGCTTTTTTTTTGGCACGGTGATTTTTACGGTCACGATGTCGATGTTGTATCTCGGATCGACGCTCTATCATGCATGGCCGCAAACGCGCGTGAAAACCATTTTGCGCACGCTGGATCATTCGGCGATTTTCTTATTGATTGCCGGGACATACACGCCGTTTACGCTCGTGTGGGGTTCCACCATGCTCGCGCTCGTTTGGGCGCTCGCCATTTTCGGTGTGATCTTGAAAGCGACCCGCGGCGCATCGCGCGATCCGAAACTGGGGATGACGCTTTATCTTGGTACTGGATGGTTGGCGCTGATCGCGGTTCGCCCGATCACGCTGGCGATTCCCTTTCCCGCACTATTCTGGCTGGTGGCCGGTGGCGTCGCCTATACCACTGGTGTGCTCTTTTTCGTGAACGAACGTCTGCGCTACAGCCACTTCATCTGGCATTTGTTCGTCCTTCTCGGTTCGAGCTGTCATTTTCTCGCGATTCTCTCCTGCTGCGCGACCTAAGAGGGGCGAGCGGCTTCGATCGATCAGATTTCTCGTGCAGCGCAAGCGGTGATTGGACAAGAGGAATCGACGGGCGGATTAATTCGCATGCTGCCGGTGGAGCACGACGATCCCATCAACGCAAAGATTCTCGCGATTTCGGAGGATAAGGTCGATGGCTTCGCGCGCGAGCCGTTCGAGGAAATCGCAATTCGCTCCGGCGTCGATGTCGATGTGGTGATGACGCGCATCGCGGCGATGCTGCGCGCGGGAAGCGCGATCCTTTTTCCGGCCATGTTGTACTGCGCTCGACCGACACTGTTAGCGCGGGATCGGACTACAAATTGTGGACTACGGTGAAAGTCCCCCATGGATTTTCGCTATCGGGACATTGCGAGTTGCTCGCACAAAAAGTTGGCGCGGAACGCTTTCGGCTTATGCCGGCGAAAGGCATTTTCACCCTCGGTGTCGGTCATGTTCGCCGAAAAACGATTGAGCCTGGAAGCAAGGCTGAAGCGCCGGCGAAAATGATTCCGGTGCAAGTTGTCGATCTTAGCGAGCTGGAATGGAAGGTCTTGCTGGTGCTCAAGCGTGAATTCGCTCCGGAAGAAATTCGACCAACCCCATGGGCGCCGCGTGCGAAAGAAGTAGATCTCGCCCTCGATGAGTTTTATCGCGTTGCCGAGCAACTGAACGCGCGAAAAATTATCGGACGCTTTTCAACTTTCCTGGAACATGTCAAACCGTCGGCTGGCGGAGTTCGTGTGACGCGATTCAACGCGCTTTTTCACTGGGCGATTCCACCAGGGCGGGAGATTGAAGCGGGCGGCCAAGTCGGTCGACATCACATCCTTACCCATTGTTATTGGCGCGAGGCCGGTCCGGAATTCAAGAATGTCAACATCATGGCCGTGGCGCACGGTACGGACAAACACCTTCTCCTCGATCACAAAGCGGCCATAGATAGACATCTTCATTCGAGCGGCATTCCGGTTTCTTATACGAACGTTTTCTGGGGCGGACGCAGCGAGATCAAGCCGTCAGAGATTTCGCCGCTAGTATATCGTGACTGGCTTTGCGAGATGGAGTTATTGAATCGTTCAATCGCTTGACCGCTTTAATCTTTTAACTCTTTGGCGCTTCAACGATTGAATTCAGAATGAAAGCGCTCATCGAAAAACTGCGAAACGGCGTCGATCTCACGAGCAGTGACATCGATTATGCCATGACGCTTTTGCTTTCAGATCAGACCGACGACAAAGCGAAGGTGCAATTTCTCACCGAGCTGCATCGCAAGGGCGAAAGCGCGGATGAAATTCTCCAATTCGTTCGTCTGCTCTTGGAAGCTGCCGTCGATCCGATGATCGATCCAGCGGAATTGCCAGGTGCTATGATTGACGTTTGCGGAACTGGTGGCGCCGGGCTCAACCTTTTCAATGTCTCGACGACGATCATGTTTATCTTGGCTGCGGGCGGGGCGGTGGTGGTCAAACACGGTAACCGCAGAGTCACATCGCCTTGCGGTAGCGCGGATGTTCTGGAAGAACTGCGTGTCCCGATTCAGTTGACGCCGGAACAGTTAAAAGACTGCGTTAAGCGCTTGGGCATTGGATTCGTATTCGCGCGCCAATATCATCCGGCGTTTCGGGCAATCGCAGGAATGCGAGAACGTCTGGCCCGGGAAAACACGCGTACAATTTTTAATCTGCTGGGCCCATTACTGAATCCAGCACGGCCACAGCGACAATTGATTGGCGTTTTCGCGCCTCGTCTCCCAACAGTCTTCACGGAAGTGCTGCGGCAGCTCGGACGTGAACGAGCATGGGTGGTCCATGGGCTCGCGCAAGATAGCGCTGGGATGGACAACATTTCGATTTCTGGGGCGACGACGATCGCCGAGTTGCACGATGACAAAATCACTTCGGCTGTTCTCGATGTAAACTGGCTCGGGATCCCACGCGCGCCGGTGGTGGAGTTACAGGGAGGCAACGCGCGAGAAAACGCCGCCACCATCGGAGGGATTCTGGCGGGAGAGATCACCGGGCCAAGACGCGACATGGTGATTGCCAACGCGGCCGCTGGATTTGTTGTAGCCGGATTGGCGCGCGATTTGAACGAGGGAATTGCATTGGCGCGCGAGCAAATCGATGCCGGTCGTGCTCTCGCAAAGTTGCGCGCTCTGCAAAATTACGAGCCGAAGGCTTCGCGATAAGTCCTGCCCAAATTCCTCAGGACTGCGACAGCAAACTTCTGGCGATCAACTTGTCGATTCAAGGCCATCGCTAATGAAATTGCCTGGCCACGTAACTCTTTGGCAAAGTCTTGCAGCGATTGATTCACATTGATTCCGATACCGACGATCGCCAGATGTGGCGCTTTTTCCCGCGCGCGCATTTCGACGAGGACCCCGGCGACTTTTCGTCCATCAATCTGAACGTCGTTAGGCAATTTGATGGTTGTTTTGAGAGAAAGTTCGTTTTGGATCGTGTCGGCGACGGCTTTCGCCGCCCACGCGGTGAGCCGCGCGGATCTGTTTATGTCGATCTTTGGCCGCAACAGGATAGAAAAGCAAAGGCCTTTCCCGGCGGCCGATTCCCAACGATTGCCCCGTTGGCCGCGGCCGGCGATTTGGTGTTCGGCGAAGACAACTAGGCCTTCTTTTGGATTTCCCTTCGCCATTTGTAAAATTGCATCGTTTGTCGAGCTGGTTTCTCCGAGGACGATAATTTCGCGACCAATAACGACTCCGCTGAGATCTGCTTGCAGCTCTTTGGCGACTAAGCGATCCAAAAGTTCAAGCGGGGACATGCGTCATTTCCAGGGAAATATCAATTGCGCGCGGCGAGTGGGTGAGGGAGCCGACGGAGATGTAATCGACCCCAGTGGCGGCAATGCGGCGAACGTTTTTCAGAGTAATGGCGCCGCTCGCTTCAAATTCGACCTTATCTTTTCTCAGCGCGACAGCCTCCCGAATTTGAGCCGGCGTCATATTATCGAGCAGGATTACGTCTATACCCCCAACTTCAATGAAGCCACGAACTTGTTCCAGATCGTCAGCCTCCACTTCGATGCGAATGCTGGGTCGCTCCTCGCGAAGCTGGCGAATCCGATCGGCGAAACTGGAGAGTCCCTCAAAAGTCGTCAGATGGTTATCTTTCACGAGCACCATGTCGTATAGACCAAATCGGTGATTCGCGCCGCCACCGGCAACCACCGCAGCTTTTTCCAAAGCCCGCAGCCCGGGAGTTGTTTTCCGTGTATCCAAAATTTTGACAGGGTAATTTCCGACCGCCTCGACAAATTGGCGCGTCAGCGTTGCGATGCCGCACAGACGCTGCAAAAAATTCAGCGCGACACGTTCCGCCTTTAGAATCGAGCGCGCCAATCCGCGGACTTCGATAATCGCATCGCCCATGGTAACGTCGGTCCCGTCGGCTTGAATAATCTGCGCATCGACGGACGGATCGACTCGCCGAAAGACTTCCACGGCGGCTCCGCAACCGGCGGCAATAGCTTTTTCACGCACAATGATGCGCCCCGTGACGTGCAACGTCTCTGGCACAAAGAATTCAGTCGTGACGTCTCCCTCGCCAATGTCTTCATTGAGCGCGATTGTGATTGGATCGTAGGAATCAGGCTTCATGGGAGCTGGACAGCTGAGGCGCTTGATAAACGCATCGCTCACCCATGCAGGTTTTCAAATTGCGATTAGCCCCTTGGAAAATTGCAGGGCCGCCGTGATCAATCCGGCGGATGGGAAATCCTGAACACCAGACAGGTTACTTCATCTTCCATAGATCGCCTCTATGAGAACTCTTGCGGAAAGAAATCGGGCAATCTCGCAGTTCGCTCGCGGGGTTTAGTTCGGTACGAAAAGATTCGGGCAGCGCACGCTAAGGAGAAACAACGAATACAAGAAAACGTGCCACCGCCCGAATCGCCTTAACCTGTTGAATTAGACAGCGAAAGCGGGCGGGCGTTCGAATTATTTACGAAAATCCAGTATCCAGAGTAATTCCCGGGGGGAGCTGCCTGTGCTCCCCCCGGACTCTACAGCTGCAACTCCGATTGCGCGTTGGCGCTCTGTTGGGCCGCCTCGTCGCGGATTTCCTGGAGAAGCGATTTGAACTCGCACTTTTCCAACGCTGCGATAAGTGCGGGATAATCAGGTTTGATCTTAAGCTGCTCGATTTTCACCGGTAGCTTCATGTCACAATCCAGTTCGACCATTTTCCGGTTTTGCAAAATTTGGTCGCGCGCATTGATCAGCTTTTCGCGCGTCTTCTGATTCTTCACTTTCTCGATGTTCGCCATTAATGATTCCAGCCCGCCGTATTCGCGAATCAACGCCGCGGCCGTTTTCCGCCCCAAGCCAATCCCAGGAATGTTGTCGACCGAATCGCCGGTTAGGGCAAGGACATCGCCGATAAGCTTCGGGGAAACGTTCCATTTCGCGGTCACTTCCGGCTCGCCCAGGAGCGCGAAAGGATCTTTTGGCGAAACGAGATCGGCTTTTGCGGTCGTATAAACCTTCACGCACGGTCCGACCAGCTGAAAGAGATCCTTATCATTAGTGGCGAGCACCACTTCCACATCACGTTTGCATGCAGCCAAAGCGTAGCAACCCATCAGGTCGTCAGCCTCCGTATTGGGCAGCGAAATATTTCGGAAACCGAGCAGGGGAGTCAGTTTTTGGATGAAATCGAGCTGCGGAATCATGGGCTGCGGCATCTCCTTGCGGGTCTCCTTGTAAGCCGGCTGCAATTCCACCCGCCGCTCTGGCACGCCTTCGTCCCACACCACCGCGCCCAGTCCCGGCTGCAAATGTTTCATCATCAGCCGCAATGTTTTCGTGAATCCGAAGATCGCGTTCGTCGGTTCGCCGCGCGAATTGGAGAGGTTCGGAATCGCGAAAAAGGAGCGATAGACGTAGTAATGGCCGTCGATTAGCAGCAACTTCACACGATTACCGTAGCCGAAGGGCGCAACGTAGTGCAACCGTCCCGGTTGCGGCGTTTATTTCGCAAGCAAACGCTTGCGCTACTTTCGCTTGCCGCAATTCACGTTTAAGTCCTGGAATGGCCCAAGAATGGATCGTGCGTGTACAGGGTAAGGATTACGGTCCTGTAGAGGTTGAGACGCTCCGCGAGTGGAAAACGGAGGGCCGACTGCTTCCGACAAATCAAGCCCGGCGGGTAGGGGTCGACCTTTGGATCACGGCGGCGGGGATTCCCGGTCTCTTCGAATCCGGTCCGGTGGATGTAGCCCCGGGCGTTGATCGCGGAATACGAGGACAGCATCCTCGGCTACAACGGCGACGCAGCTTTAGCGGGATTCTCCTCGAGACATTCCAGATCTATCGCAAAGGGTTCCTGCAATTTTTGGTGCTTACGCTGCTCATCGCAGTGCCTTCCATTTGTGCGCAATTAACCAGTTCCGCGTTCGGCGCGGCCCCAAGTGTGGAAATGGATTTGCGCACCCAGATTGCGGGAGCCTTTGCCTTTTGCATGCTTCTCCTCAGTCTCGCCGCGTGGCCGATCTTCATCGCTGGCATTCAGATTCTAACAGCCGAGTTGGCTGCTGGTCGCACAGTAAAAATGTTTTCTGTTCTGCGAAACGCGCTCACATTTTGGTCGCGCATCGCGATGCTCTGCATCTTCGTCTATGGCGTTTACTTTTTTTGGACCGTATTGCCGGTCGGGATCATTCTGATGATTGTTCTCGCCGGTCCGTCTGTGGTTTTATTTTTTCTCGCGCTCCTCGTCCTGGCTTTTCAGGTCTGGATCATCGGGCGGTTATTCGTAAATTTTTTATTCTGGCAGCAGTTCGCTGTTCTTGCAGAGGCCGGCGCCAGTAATGCGTTGCGTCAAAGCAAACAACTCGCGCGCAGCGGGCGCGAGCTTCCCTGGTTTCAGCGACCGATGTGGCGCGGCGTCTTTATCGCCTCGATCTGGTTCGCGTTCGTGCTTGTGCTCAACATCGGATCGGAGTGGCAATCAATTCAGCGTTATTTTCACGAGCTAACCACGGTCCAAGATCCTCAAGCGCTGTTGCAGACACTTACGACAAGCTCGAAGTCAGAGCCCTTTAATTCCTTCGGCTTCACTCTCGGCCTTTTGCAAACGGTGTTACGCCCATTGCTTGGGATCGCCTTTGTCTTGCTCTATTTCGAGAGCAAGTCCGGTCGCCGTGGCGACACAGACTCATCCTATGGCGAGAGGGACCTCGAACAATAGAGGCTCTGTCCTCTACGCTCTACTTCTGACTTCTGACCTCTGTTGCTCGATTCGTAACGAATTATACTCGAGCGCAATCGCTTCCCGGATGCGACCCGGCAATTTGACATTGCCCGGTTTTATGGCGGCGAATAATCTTGGTGCTGGTGTCACGTCCTTCGCTTTTACTCGTTTTCCTCCTGGTGCTTGCTGGCTGCTCTCGGCGTGGTTTTGATCCTGCGGCGGAGCAGGCGAAGCTCTTGCGCCGGGACGCCGAGTGGGCTGACCTTGCCTCTGCTGGGAAGGATGTTGAGAAGATTGTCTCGTATTGGAGCGACGATGCGGTGCTGATTTTCCCGGGACAGCCCGTCCTCGAGGGCAAAACAGCAATTCGTGCTTATGTCACGGAGAGTCTCAAAACGCCGGGATTTAAAATCCACTGGGTCTCGGAAAAACCTGTGTTCTCACCGGACGGCAAGCTGGCCTACATGCGTGGCAAGGACGAATTGACTGTGCCCGGACCGAGCGGTGCGCCAGTGACGGTTCATCTTAGAGGAATATCGATCTGGCGTTTGGACGCCGACGGGCAATGGCGGTGCGTAGTGGACATATCGAATGAGCAGCCACCAGCTGCTCCCGTCGCGAAGTAGTCCCAGGGGACGGTCGGTGCGCCGCGTCAACGAGGCAAAACGCATGAAGCCCCAATGGCTACCCATCTTTTGTTTTCTTGTCATCGTCGACATCTCCTTTGTGCCGCGTTCGTCTGCCACGACGAAAGGGCTCAGTCAGATCGTGACGCCGGAGTTGCAACGGGAGGGCGAACTGTCGGTCAGCTTCCAGGCGCAAAGCGAGAAAATCGGCAATCCATATCAACTGCAAGCCGAGATGGGGTTGACGAAATGGGCTGAGTTCGCGGTTTTTCGCGGGTTCAAACCCGATGACTGGATTTTCGGCGCGGAGTTTGGGCTGCTCACAAAGGAGCCGTATCTGCTTTCGGTCGGCTTTGTGAACTGGTCACCGCACATGAACGTCGATCCTCAGCCGTATATCGAAGCCGGTTACTACATCGAGCATCACAAGTTCATCGTCGGCGCCACACATGTCGATTATCGTAATGAAGCGATCCTCGGCTACGCCTACGATTTCAATGAAACCTGGCGGGTGCAGGTCGATTTCCAGAGCGGATCAGGTAATTCATCAACAATCGGGTTTACTTGGAACATAACGAGAGATTTTCAGGTCAACCCTGCGATCTACGTGACGAACGATAGTCCACATGACGTGCTCGGCTACGTGGTTTTCACATACACATTCCGTGTCTGGGGCGGGAAAGAGAGAAGCAACGGGCCTTCTACAAAATGAACATCGCGGCGGCTACGCCGAACATCACAAACGTTATGATTCCGAGTGCGCTTCCCGTGCAAAGCAAATACTGTCTCCGGCCGACTAAAATCACATCATCGGCGTGCGTGCTGGCGTACAGTCAGTAGCAACGCCGTTAGAATTGCGCCCAAGAACGCCGCGGTCATATCTTTCTGCGCATCCCAGATGTCACCTTGGGTCCCGAGATAAGCCGCGCCGAGATCGGGCCGGACAACTTGGGCAATAATCCCTTCCAGAATTTCGAAGAAACTACTCAGCGCCGCGAGGGCAGCGACGGCCAGCCATACAGCCCAGGTTTCATGAGCACCGGCAGAGCGCTGAAAAAGTTCGCGCATCGGATAAACCAACAGAAAACCGAACGCGAAATGAATCACGCGATCAAAGTGATTTCGGTGCAGATGAAGAAAGTCGCGGAGCCAAAAACCGATTGGGACTTTCGCGTAGGTATAATGCGCGCCGATTGCGTGTAGCGCCAGGAATAGCAAGATCAGCGCATAGGATAAATTCGACAATTGGAACTTGCGATAGGTCGGAATGAGTACGCTGGCTGTCGCAAAGACAAGCAGGTTTTCCAGGAACCAATCGCTGCGATCGACAGGATGGATTGCGAGCACCGCCCAAAAGAGCGCGTAGCAGGCAAGGGCGGTTTGTAGAAAGGAGTTATCGATGAAACGTCCGTAGGGTTGCTTCATCGCGCCTTTCGTTTTCCATTCGTCAACAGCACGGCGGCCATCATGGTCAGTGATCCGAGCAGAGCCGAGAGCATATCGTTCTGGGCGTCCCATTCGTCGCCCTGTCCGCCAAGCCACTCGACTCCTTTCCCGGGCGCGACTATTTCCGCGACGATGCTTTCCAGAATTTCAAAGAAACCGCTAATCGCGAGAATGATCGCGGGCGGTAGCCAGAAGCTCCACCCGCGACGGATTCCGCTGACGCGCAGCAACAGTTCGCGAACTGGGAATGCCAGCAAAAATCCGAATCCAAAATGAGCCACTCGGTCGGCGTGGTTTCGCGAGAATCCGAGGAAATCTTTCGCCCACAGGCCGACGGGCATTTTTGCATACGTGTAATGCGCCCCGATCGTGTGAAGAATAACGAAAAGCGCGATGAATATGTAGGAGGCGTTGGAAAGGTGAAGGCGCTGATGCGTTAGCGAAAGGGCGAAGACAAAAAGAACAAGCAGTAGATTTTCGAGGGTCCACGCTTGTCGATCCACCGGATGGATCGCCGCGAGAACCCAAATAACAGCGCAGAGCGCAGCCAGAGCGCCGATGAATTTGTTTTGTTGGCTCACCTAAAGCAATTTTCCTCCGCCTAATCGACCCGCAGACCTTTATCGAAGTAAAACTCTGTCATGCAAGAAAGCTCAAAATCGCCGCGAGGTCGCGTCAGCGCCGGATTGCTCATGTTTCGCCGGACGCACGGTGCGCTTGAGGTGTTACTCGTGCATCCGGGCGGTCCGTTCTTTGCCAAGAAAGATGACGGCGCGTGGACCATTCCAAAAGGTGAGGCCGCTCCCGGAGAAGATCTCCTGATGCGGGGTCAGATTGAATTTGAGGAAGAGCTCGGCATCCAGCCGGCAGGGAACTGGATTCCGCTCGGATGGATCAAACAGAAGGGCGGCAAGATTGTGCACGCTTGGGCGTTCGAAGGAGGCTTGCTGGAATGGTTCAAACTGAAATCGAATATGTTTGAACTGGAATGGCCGCCCCGTTCGGGCAAGCTCAAGAAATTTCCGGAGATCGATCAGGCTGTTTTCTTTTCGGAGGAACTGGCGCGGCGAAAAATAAATCCTGCGCAGGTGCCTTTTCTCGATCGCTTACGCGCTGCGCTGAACCGTTAATCAGCAGGAAATAGCGATCCTTT
>WNGK01006988.1_pt1 | contig 16889 bp, 17 predicted proteins | sample 5400601 | NCBI WGS metagenome assembly WNGK01 (sample SAMN13153376, study PRJNA577476) | soil metagenome | isolation source: 60 cm soil or saprolite under Garry oak tree replicate 1 | place: USA:California | collected 2016-06-15
CATCAACTGGACCGGGCCGCAGCAAATGGCGTTTGCCAAGTACTGGCAGGATTTGCTGTCCGCGCACGAGGTCAACGCCACCACCGACGTGTCCGCCACGTCCTTCGCGGACCTGGACAAGGGCATCGACGCGAGCTGGATCAGCTCCGCGTGGGGCCCGTCCTACTTCGCCGCCGACGCCAAGTCCTCCCTCGGCCAGTGGCGCGCGACCGCGCTGCCGCAGTGGACCGCGGGCGCCAACGTGGCGGCGAACTGGGGCGGCTCGACCTACCCGGTCTTCTCCCAGAGCAAGCACCCGGCCGAGGCGGCGCAGTTCGCCGAGTGGCTGAACGCCACCGACGCGTCGTGGAACATCACCAAGACGGCGCCGTCGTCGCTGTTCCCGACCTACCTGCCGCTGCTCAACGACCCGTCGTTCAAGAACATCACCGTCCCGCTGTCCGGCACCTCGACCCCGGACGTGGCCTTCTCCGCAGCGGCGAGCTCGATCAAGGGCGTGCCGTGGCCGCCGTTCATGACCGAGGCGCTCCTCCAGTCGGCGACCGTGTTCGCCGGCGTGATGAACGGCAAGGAGACGCTGCAGACGGCGTTCAAGAACTTCCAGAACGTCCTGGTGACCTACGCCAAGGCGCAGGGCTTCACCGTCTCGACCTGATCTGTTACGTCCGGTAGGCCTCGCCGGCCGGGTCCCAGCGGCCCGGCCGGCGGCCAAGGAAGGGAGCGACGTGTTCACAGGACGCCGGGGGCACTCGGCGTGGATCCAGCGCCGGGACCGCCGCGGGATCTGGTTCGTGGTGCCCTTCCTCGTCGGCTTCGTGCTGTTCATGATCGTGCCGCTCGGGTACGCGATCTACACCAGCCTGTACACGAGCAAGATCATCGGCGGCACGGTCTACTCCGGGGCCTCGAACTACACCCAGACGCTGCAGTCGTCGCAGTTCTGGTCGGGCGTGGTGCGCGTGATCATCTACGCGTGCATCCAGATCCCGGTGATGCTCATCATCGCGTTCTTCTTCGCGACGGTCTTCGACCTCGGGGTGGCGAAGTTCGGCCGGACGTTCCGGACGATCTTCTTCATCCCGTTCGCGGTGCCCGCGGTGGTGGGCGCGGTGATGTGGTCCTTCCTGCTGGAGCCGCAGTTCGGGCCGATGGTGCACCTGGCCAACGCGTTCGGCTTCGGCGGCACCAACTTCTTCTCACCATCGCTGATCCTGCCCTCGATCATCGTCATCGTGATCTGGGAGTGGACCGGCTACAACATGGTGATCCTGTACACGGCGCTGAAGTCGGTGCCGCGTGATGTCGTCGAGGCGGCGATCCTGGACGACACGCCGCTGTGGCGGATCATCGTACGGATCAAGCTCCCGCTGGTCCGGCCCGCCGTCGTGATGCTCATCTTCCTCAACACGATCGGCGCGCTGCAGCTGTTCACCGAGCCGCTGATCCTGTCCTACTTCGAGACCGGTTCGGTGTCCGTCAACTACACGCCGACCCTGTATCTCTACAACACGGCCATCGCCGCCGACCAGACCAACCTGGCGGCGGCCGGCGCGGTCATCCTCGGCCTGGTCATCGTGGCCATCTCGACCGCGTCGCTGCTGTTCCGGCGGCGGAGAGGAGAGCTCACATGAGCACGTCCACCCTGCGGCCGTCTGCTGCGCCTCTGGCTGCTCTGGGTGCCGCCACCGAGCCGGAATCCCGGCGGGAGCGACGCAGGCGGGAACGGCTCGAGGAGCAGGAGAGCACCATCCCGGTCGAGCTCTACGGCCTGCGCCGCGGCACGGTCACGCTGCTGACCGTGCTCGCCTTCCTGTTCGCGATCTTCACGCTGGTGCCCATCGCCTGGATCCTCATCAACTCGACCAAGACCCAGGCGAACATCTTCGAGACGTTCGGCTTCTGGTTCGCCCGGCCGTTCAGCTTCTTCCACAACTTCTCGCTGCTGTTCCAGAACGTGGACGGCTACGGGACCTACATCCAGTGGTTCGGCAACACGGCGCTGTACGCCGTGCTCGGCGGCGTCGGCGCGACGGCGCTTTCCGCCTTCGCCGGGTACGGTTTCGCCCGGTTCTCCTTCCGCGGCTCGAAGCTGCTGTTCTACCTGACCATCGCCGCCCTGCTGGTGCCGATCACCGCGCTGACGCTGCCGCTGTACCTCACCTACGCCAAGGCGCACCTGATCAACTCCCTGTGGGGGATGGTGCTGCCGTCCATGATCAGCCCGGTCGGCATCTACCTGATGCGGGTCTACGTCGACATCTCGGTCCCCCGCGAGCTCATCGACGCGGCCCGGCTCGACGGCGCGGGCGAGGCGCGGATCTTCTTCCGGGTCGCGCTGCCGCTGATGGTGCCGGGCTTCATGACCGTGCTGCTTATCAGCGTGGTGGCGGTGTGGAACAACTACTTCCTGCCGCTGCTCATCTTCAACATCAACACGCGCTACCCGCTGACCGTGGGACTCGGGCTGTGGTCCGAGCGCGCGCAGAACAGCGGCAACGCGCAGCTGTTCCCGATGGTGGTGATCGGCGGCCTGGTGACCATCATTCCGCTGATCGCGCTGTTCCTGATCCTGCAGCGGTACTGGCGCGGCGGACTTCTGCTCGGCAGCATCGCGAACTTATTCCGGAGGCCTTGTCGTGGCGGCGATTTCCCTCAGCGGATTGACCAAGGTCTACGCGACCGGCGTGGTCGCGCTGGACGGGCTGGACCTGGACATCGACGACGGCGAGTTCGTCGTGCTGGTCGGCCCCTCCGGCTGCGGCAAGACGACGGCCCTGCGAATGGTCGCGGGGCTCGAGCGGATCACGTCGGGGACGATCAGCTTCGGCGACCGCGTGGTCAACGACGTGTCGCCCCGGCACCGCGACGTCGCCATGGTCTTCCAGAACTATGCGCTCTACCCGCACCTTTCTGTGTACCAGAACATCGGCTTCGCGCTAGAGAACAAGAAGATAGAGAAGGCCGAACGGGACCGGCGGATCCGCGCTGCCGCCGCGATTCTCGGCCTGGCGGACCTGCTCGGGCGCAAGCCGAAGCAGTTGTCCGGCGGCCAGCGGCAGCGGGTGGGCGATGGGCCGGGCGATCGTGCGTTCGCCTGCCGTGTTCCTCATGGACGAGCCGCTATCCAACCTGGACGCCAAGCTCCGGGTGCAGATGCGCTCGGAGGTACTGCGGGTGCACCGGTCGATTCAGGCCGCGACGTTGTACGTCACGCACGACCAGACCGAGGCGATGACGATGGGCGACCGGGTGGCGGTGCTGCAGGGCGGCGTCCTGCAGCAGTACGGCACGCCGCGATCGCTCTACGAGCGGCCGGCCAACGTCTTCGTGGCCGCGTTCATCGGCTCCCCCGCGATGAACCTGTACGAGGCGGGCCTGGAAGCTGGGCCTGCGCCCACGGTGGTGCTCGGCTCGCAGCGACTGGACCTGCCCGCCCAGGTCGCCGCCCGCGTCGCCGCCTACCAGGGCCGCAAGGTGCTCGTCGGGGTGCGCCCGGAAGATCTCGCGGTGTCCGGGGGTGCCCCGGGACTGGTCGCCGACGTGCGCCTCGTCGAGGTGCTCGGCAGCGAGCAGCACGTCCACTTCCAGCTCGACGCGACGCCCGCGGTCCAGGCGGCGGGCGGCGCGGCGGCCCTGGCGGACGAGTCCGCGGCGGCGGGCATCCTGGCGGCCAGCGCCCCCAACGGCATGGCCCGGATCGATCCGCGCGCCGGGGTCCGGTCCGGCGGGCGCGTCACCTTCGCCGTCGACCCGGCGCGGCTGTATTTCTTCGACCCGGACACGGGCCGCGCGATTACGGACCCGTCGTTACTCGCTGCGGCCCGCCGGGCAGACGATATCCTTGGCCGGCTCGGCGCCGGGACCGCTGGGATTGGACGGCTCGTGCAGGATCAAATCAGGCTGAAAGTGGACCGCGACCCAGTGCGTGAAGAACAGGAAGCGTTCCTTGACGTAGATGACGTCGGCGCCGGTCCACCCGTTCGGGTCATAGCAGATGCCGCTCATCCGCAGCGGGATCCCGAGTGACATCCCCTGGCCCGGGGGAAGGGAGACACCGACGACGGAACTGCCGCTCGTGGGCCCCTTCTGGTCCGGCCGGGTGTACTGGAACATCCACCGCACCGGCCCGGCCGGGACGAGCGGCCATGGAGCTATGCCTCGCGCGATGTTCGCCTGGGCCTGCGGGGACAGAATCGAGACCGCCTCGATGGTGACCGTCTCGGGCCCGTGGTTATAGATGCTTGGCATCACGCTGAATACGCCGGATTGCGGCGGCGCGTAGATCTGCCCGGTCGCGGCGCCGAAGGTATTAACGTCGCGGAGTCCGGTTCCGGCGGGCAGGCCGGGGAAACTGCCGCCGTACGAATCGCCGAACTGGACCGGCTGGTACGTCCCGGCCAGGATCGCGAGGACCACCACGGCGGTCGCGAGCAGCGCGCCCAGCCCGAGCAGGACCGGACGGCGCCACCGCCTGCTGCGGCGTGGTCCGGGGGTCTCAGCGGTGGGCGGGTCGCCGCCGCCGGGTCGCGCTGGGTGGGACTCGGTGATGGCCATCCGCTGCCTCCGCAGTCACTTCCGGTGGCACGACGATACAACAGGAAATTTCGTCCCTCGCGCTGCTCACCGTAATCGCGGCAATGGACTTAGATCTGCCACAAGGCACCCGCCGGCATCGCACGCATCCGCGCTCCGAAAGGCAGCGTCTGCGTGCCGGTGTAAAGAACGATGCCGGCGACGAAATCGTCGCCGGTTCTCCCGGCTAGGTGCCTCAGGCCGCGGAAATCCTCCGGACCGACGGTCGAGGAGGCTTTGACCTCGATTCCGACGACGTTTCCCTGGCGGTTCTCGAGGATCGCGTCGACCTCAACCTTGTCCCTTGTGCGGTAGTGGAATAGCTCGGCGCGCTGGCGTGACCAGGTGAGCTGGCGGGCCAGTTCCATCAGGACGAATCCTTCCAGCAACGGGCCGAACTGCCCGCCGGGCCGCAGCAGGCTTCTTACGTCCGCGCCGAGCAGGTTGGCGGCGATTCCCGAATCGACAAAGGCCAGCTTGGGCGTCCCAACTGCCCGCGTGCTCACGTTGCGCGACCAGGCCGGGATCCGCTTGACCAGGAAGACTTCCTCGAGAAGGCCCAGATAGCGATAGACGGTACTGGCGGGAAGCCCGGCGTCGCCGCCCACTGCGGTCGCCACCAGAAGCTGACCGGACCGGGCGGCAAGGAGCCGGATCAGGGCACGCATCTCGGCCGTGCGCTCAATCTCAGACACCTGGCTGACATCACGGGCGACGAGATCGGCGAGGTAGGAGTCGAAGAAGTGCTCGCGACGGCGCGGGTTCGTCCGGGCCAGCGCTTCAGGAAAGCCACCTCGCACGATTCGCTCGGCATACTCCTGCCTGCTTATAGCTGACTCGTGAGTCAGCGCCCCACCCTGCTCGAAGATGGCATCAACGAACCCGTCCGAAGTACCGTCGATCTCTCCCTGGGAAAATGGCCATAGCTCGATCGCCTCGATCCGGCCGGGCAGCGTGTCCGGAAGACCGCGCAGCGCCAGCACGCGCGCGGACCCCGAGAGCAGGTACCGGCCGGGTCTCGGATCGGTATCCACCTGTTCCTTGATGGCCAGCAGGAGTCCAGGCACACGCTGGATCTCGTCGATCACCATGAGCTCGGCAGAGTCCACGAATCCAGCCGGATCCGTGATAGCTGCCTGGCGGGTCACCGCGGCATCCAGGTTGCGCCACTCGGCTTCCCTGCCCTTAGCGACGAGACCGAGCAGCGTGCTCTTTCCGCACTGACGCGCCCCGGTGATGAGAACGACTCTGGTGTCCGTCAACGCCTCAGTAACTGACGCTTCAGAGTGCCGGGCAAGCAGCCTTCCCAGTGGGCTTGGATTTACGCGAACCACCTGATAAGAGTGTCACATGGCTTTCTGTGACGCTATCTTATCCGCAACTCTCGTGGTGATCTGGCCGCTGGGTACGTGGTGATCTGGCCGCTGGGTACGTGGTGATCTGGCCGCTAGGTACGTGGTGATCTGGCCGCTGGATACGTGGTGATCTGACCCTAGAAAACCATTTGCCCTGGCCGGGGACGGTGTGGCAACCTGCAGCTGGTTCGGGCCGACGCTGGTCGGCTGAGCGAAGGGAGGCGCGAGATGTCTAAGCCCGTCGCGGGCGCATTCCCGCCTGCCCTGTTCATCGCTCAGCTGAGGAGCACCACCCGTGCACGACTTTTCCTCCGCACGCCGCGGAGAGTTCACTTCCCGTCGCCGTAGTAAGCAGCGTTTCGACGACGACGAGCCGATCACGGCCAAACGGGTCCGGGGGCGCCGAGGGCTGCCGCCGATCGAGGCATTCGACGCGACCGATGGCCTGCCCGAAGGCGACCGCTGGTCCACCTGGGACCAGTCGATCCCCACCCAGCGCGGCCCCAGGCCGCACCCCGGCTGGCTGGTCACCGACCTGGCCGCCGTCGACACCGAGCTCGGCATCCTGAAGACCGGCAAGGAAGCCGACGTCTTCCTGATCCGGCGGGCCGTGCCCGAAGGCCGGTCCTGCCTGCTCGCCGCCAAGCGCTACCGCGACGCCGGGCACCGGATGTTCCACCGCGACAGCGGTTACCTGGAAGGGCGGCGAACCAGGGAGTCCCGGGTCAACCGGGCGGTGGCGGCCCGGAGCACGTTCGGGCGGCAGGCCATCGCCGGACAGTGGGCGCACGCCGAATTCAGCGCGCTGGCCCGGCTGTACGCGGCCGGGATACCCGTTCCCTATCCGGCGCAGATCCTCGACACCGAGCTGCTGCTCGAGTTCATCGGTTCGGCGGACGGAATAGCCGCCCCGCGGCTAGCCGAGACCAGGCCCGGCCCGGCCGAGCTGGCCGGGCTGTGGGACCAGCTGGTGCAGGCGCTCATCGCCCTGGCCCGGGACGGCCTGGCGCACGGCGACCTGTCCGCGTACAACCTGCTGGTGCACGACGGGCGGCTGGTGATGATCGACCTTCCCCAGGTGGTCGACGTGATCGCGAACCCGCGCGGCGCCTTCTTCCTCACCCGTGACGCGGAGAACATTGCCCACTGGTTCGCAGCTCACGGCCTGAGCGGAGTAAGCCCGGTACCCGCGGACCTGCCCGCACTGCTCCGCCGTGAAGCCCTGCTCGCCCCCTAGACGAAGGTTCCTGATGGGATGGGCCGCGCCCGCCGTGCCCGAACCCGTTTGACCATGAGTGCAGGTGTCGTTAATCCCTTGCCGGCCGCCATGGGCATCGCCGATGATTGCGGCCATGGCCACGACCCGCCGTGCATGCCATAACGACATAGGTTGTCTGTCCGGCTTCTCATCTGCTGGACCGGGCGGACTCAGCCGACCCGCAGGCGGGGCGGCATTGCCATGCCGGGACGGCCGACATCGTATCGTAGGTTACAACGTGACGATCAATGGAGGATCGGCCATGGCCGGCTACCGTCCCATGACCCTTGCCGATCTGGCTGGGTACCTGTCACGAGCGGCTGATGACAGGACGCGCTGGAAGCTCACCTGGGAATTCCTGGAGGAGTACCGGTGGGAGTCAAGCGCGGTGCAGCCCTCGCTGCTGCGGGACAAGCCGCCTGGCACTGGCGATGAGCGATGGGACGCGTTGCTGGCGGCGCTGGCTGAGCATCTGGCGGCACAGCACGATCTCGCGCCTCCGGAGTGGGCTGAGCTGCGTGTCCTGCAGCGGCCGTGGTTCCCCGCCGTGCTTCAGGTCCAGCGCGCTGACGCACTGGTACGCGCGCCGGCCGCATTCCGCAAGCACGGGGTCTACTTGTCCGCTGCGGACCTGGAAGCAGCGTGACCGAGCCTGGGGGCGTCCTCCTCGACCGGGTACAGCTCGAGCGGGCGTTCACCGCCCTCGGCGAGCGCATGGTCCGGCGGGGCGTGGTCGCCGACGTGTTCGTGGTAGGCGGTGCGGCAATGGCGCTGGCCTAGATGCCACCCGTGTGACGCGTGACGTCGACTCGCTGTTCGTGCCGCACGGTGTCGTCCTGGAGGAAGCCAGGAACGTGGCGCAGGACCTCGGGCTGCCTGCCTGGTGGCTCAACGAGCAGGCCACATCTTCGCCATGAAGGCACTCGCCGCCAGGACCCGCGACGTCGATGACCTTCGTCTCCTCGCCGGCATCATCGAGGTGGATTCCGCCGAGACGGCCCTCCGGATATGCGCGGAGTTCTTCCCCGACGAACAGGTCCCTCCCAGGGCTGCCGCCGTCCTCCAGGAACTCTTCGGCTGACCCGGGTATGCCGGCTGGTGTCCGCGCAGGGTCCTGCCGGGCCTCGTGCTCCGTCACCTCCCGTGTTCCGGTCGGTCCCGCCACGTGGAATGCCCAGGGTGCGGTCTCCCGGCGTGCGGCCGCCTGGCGCACCTGTCGGAAGATGTGCGCATCGGCCTCGCTGATCTCCGGTGACCCCGGCCTGCGCAGCACGATCATCGCCTTCTCATCGTCGTGACACCGGGGCGGCCTGAGGAGGCTGCCGATCAAGTCGCACAGGCCAGTGAGGTTCTCATCGTCCGGCATGCCGAGGCTGTCATCGACGGGCAGCACCGCATGGGTCCAGGCTCCCCATACGCCGATGAAGATCACCCAGAGGCTGCGGCTGATCGGCGCACCAGGCGTGAATGGCATGGCCCCGAGATCACGCAGCAAGGCTGGCCGCAGGGCGGCCTGATCAGCCTCGCTGAGTGGAAGCTCGTAGCTGGTGTCCGGTATGTCGCTGAGAGTGTCCATGGCTCGCAGTGTCGCACCGGGTGCCGACAAAATGGCCAGAGCCGGCCACCCGGGCAGCGCCGCGGACAGCAGTAAGCCCGCCTTGGCAGTGGCAGCAGAGACCGTCACTCAGATGTCAGACCCCGCAGAAAGTGCGACATCGCCGCCTTCTAGCGGGCAAAGATGCGAGGAAGACAGTATCCGCAACCAATTTCCCAGCTCAACAGCTATATATGCGAATGCAAACTCACTCCCAAGTGCAAGCGATAACCACACATGTTGCTCACATGGCTCCGAACCGGAGGAACTGGCTTCATGTCGCACGCACCGGTCACAGGTCGTCCGGAAGCTCATCGCCGGCTAGCTCCGTGGCGAGACGGCTGGCGAGGTCGTCATACCATCCCGTGACCCAGCCGCGCAGGTCGGCGATCCTCGGCTCATCAAGCCCGTATTCAGCAAAGTCTTCGTCGGCGAAGACGCTGACGCCAGCGAGATGATCCAGGATTACCTCCAGGTCGAGGTCTGGGTCATGGCGGCGGGCAAGATTCTCAAGATCGGTATATGAGAAGGTACCTGCGACGGCATGCAGATCGATGATGTCGCGGATCACGAACCGGTCATGCCAAGCACGTGCCTTCAGCCCCACGGTGTCTTCGAGCGACACCGCCCGCACGCTTACCGCAGCCGTTATCTGAACCGTTACCCACCTGGGCTCTAGCGCCTCCTTGAGAAGGTCCACTTCAAGCTCGTCACCAGAACCGGGTAGCCGCAGGACCAGGCGCGCATACCTGGGGCCAGCCGCTTCGACGAGTTGCACGCTGTAGCCCGCGCGCTGGAAGGCGAGCTGGACGTGCTCAGCGATCTCCGGCAGCGGGGTGTCGTTCCTGGTGGCAAAGTCCAGGTCCTGAGATGGGCGGTGCAGGATCTCATGTGCTCGAAATGCGTATCCTCCGGCCAGCAGCAAGCCGTACCGCTCAAAGACAGGCAAACCATCTAGCAGTACTTGCAAGTGAGCGGCCGGCAGCCCGTCCAGGCTCACGGGCAAACCGACGAAATCAGCCGCCGCTCCCACTCCCGGCGTGCATGCGGACCCAGCAGCCGCCGCAACCGGGGCCACATGCTGACCAGCGACTCGCGGTGCACGAACCGCTCAAGATCCTCTCGCCGCGCCTCCGCAAGGAGCAGTGCGTATAGGACAAGGCGCTGATCATCCTGCCCCACGTCGTACACGCGCCGACCCGACCAGGCCACATGCAGCGGCAGCTCCACCCTGCCCGTGGCCGGCCCTTTCAGGTCCTCCAGCGAGGATGGCATGCGACGCGCATACTCGCCCCAGCGCGGCGGCAGGGCACTATCCTCCATGCGGACAATTATCCCCGCTCCGCACGTCACGGGCACCAGGCACGCCGCGCCGTCACTCGCCGCATCTCATGATCGATCGCCGGAGCCGAGCCGGGCGCTGCGCTTCGGCCTGCCCCTCCAAGGCCGTCAAATGGCCGGCCATCCCGCGCCCGTCACCCAGCTCGTCCTCGCCTACCAGGTGCAAATCGGCAGGTCATCGTCATATGTGCCACTGCAGCCACATTCCGGCGAGCCGACATGTTCACCGCGGACGGCAAGCCGTCTGACGACGACCCGCGTGAGAGCGGGCCAGCGTTGGGCGGCGAGCGCACCACGCTGGCCGGATCCCTGCGCTGCCAGCGCCTCACATTGGAGATGAAATGCTCAGGTCTTGATGCGGAGGCGATGGCGCGGCGTTCCGTCGAGCCGTCGACGATGTCGCTCCTGGGGCTGGTGCGGCACCTGGCCGAGGTGGAGCGTGCGACGTTCCGGGTGATGATGGCGGGACAGGACGTGCCCCGGCTGTTCTGCTCCGGCACCGACCGTGACGGTGATTTCGATGGTGCTGTTCCCGACCCCCGGCCTTCGGGCGGCGGGCGTGGAAAGAGTTCGCGGCGAAGATGAAAGGCGGACGCGCGTAGCGTCTGACTTCCCCTCGTTCTAACCGACGCCCCATAGGGCCGGGGCCGGTTGCGGGTGGCCGACGGGTGCCTGGGCGGGCCGGCGACATGAGCGGCCTTCGATCATTCGTGTCACGATCAACGCTGGCCGCCACACCGGTCAGGACGCCTACGGGTCAGCCCGGATCCGGGCGGATCGTCACCCTGGGCAGGTTGACCGAGACCGGCCTGGCCGTGGCGTCGGGCGCCCAGGCAATCAGGGACATCTCATGGTCACCCGCCGGGACCAGGGCCAGGCCGAACTCGGCCTGGCCCGGACCCGGCAGGAGCACCGGATCCTGAGGGTTCCAGCCCGGTCTGTCCGGGCGCTCGATACGGGCGACCGCCTGCAGCGGCACTCCCGGCGGCGCACCGCTGACGGCGAAGACCACGCGGACCGGTGCGACAAGCTCGGTGCGCGGGTTCGTGACCGGCACGCCGGCCACCACCACGTCCGTTCGGCCCGCCGCGTCGATGATCGCGGCGCTGTCGATACGCAGCTGATGCCGCCCGACGGCCGGCCGGGGCGGCACGGCTGGCACCGGAGCAGGCTCCTCGGCTGGAACCGGCGCAGGCGGCACGGCTGGAACCGGCGCAGGCGGCACGGCTGGAACCGGAGCGGGCTCTTCGGCGCCAGTCGGCGCGGGCTCCTCGGCCGCCTCCCCGGCTGGCCGGACCCCGGGGACGTCAGCCTGGCTCAGCTGGCCGAGCATCCAATCGCAGACCGGCTTGCCGTCCCAGCCGGACCAGACCTGCGGGTTCCGTTCGGGCTCGACCTCGGTTTGCTCCGCTTCCACGCGGCGCTCCCAGGTGTCGTCCACCTGGCGCTGGCTGAAGACGACCACGAACGAGGCCGCCGTCTGCCATTCCGAAGCATCCGGCACGATCTCGCCCAGCTTGCTCCTGGCATCGTCTTGCCAGCGCGATATCTGCTCGAGGGTGGGACGCGGCCGCAGGCTCGCCATCGCCCGGTAGACGACGCGCCGGTCGGCCTGGACCAGGCCGCGAAGGTCGGTGACGTGCTGCCGGGCGAGGGCCCGCAGGTGCTTGTCCGCCAGGCCCTCGATCGAGCTCAGATCGTCAGGCACCTGAAGCTCCTCTCGTCTCCTTCGGTTGGTAGCCTGCGACCGCGAGGTGGCTGTCCTTGTCTTCGCAGTAGCCGCAGCAGCGCAGCTCGAACCAGGCTGCGACGTCGTACACCGTCCCGCAGTGTTCCGCCGGGATCCTCCCGCCGGGTACGGGGACGGTGAAGTCGATGTACGTCCTGTCACAGCCTCTCCAGTCCTTGATCTGGAGCACGGACGGGTCGGGCAGGACGTCGGACAGGTTGAAGTCTCTGCCATCGCCGATGGCCGTGAAGCCGACGTTGAAGCACCAGTGGCCGCAGATGCACTTCCAGAGCCGACCCTTGAGGTAGACGCGGAACCGGACCTCGAAGGGATCCTTGGTTTCGATGATCCTGTCGTGCTTGTTCTTGTCATCTACATCGATGATGTCGGCGTCCCAGTAAGCCCTGAGATGCCTGGAGGTCAGCTCGATCTCGGTCGCGCCGTCGAGCCAGTCGGGCTTGTCTGCCACGGTTGATGCGGATTCCGTCGCCATGAGAGCGTCTCCTTTGCGCAGATCATGTAGCTAAGCGTGGCCAGAAGCGGCCATCGCGTTAATGATCTAGATCGCCGCTGTGGCGGCACTAAGGATGGCGCATAGGCGCCGGTTATTTTCCGCAAAATATTGCGGCTAAGCGCTTATTCACCGCATAAGAACCGGCTGGCGGCGCTCAGATGAGCTCGCGGAAGAGCTGGGTCGTCTCGTCGGAGGGAGGAACACCGAGCTCGGCGCGGAGGGTGGCGACGCAGACGCGGTATTGACGGCTCACGAGTTGCTGCTGGTGCTGCGAAGCGTAACAGCGCATGAGCAATCTATGAATCGCCTCGGAACACGGGTCATTAGTGATGGCGAGCTGGCCGAACGCCACGGCGTCGGGAACCTCGCCGAGTTCGAAATGGATCTTCGCCATATCCTCCAGCGCCTGGTCGTAGAGATCTTTCAGGCGGCGCTGTTCGGGCAGGTACCATTCGCCGGCGCCGTCATCCTCGAACAGCGGGCCGCGGTAGAGCTGGATGGCCTTGCGGTATGCGCCTATGACCTGCTTGGGCCGGTCGGCCCGCTGGGCCTGCCGTGCGTCGTCGACGGCCGACAGGAACTCGTTACGGTCGATCCACCAGGTCATGTCGGGATTGAGGATGTAGCAGCCGTCACGGTACAGGATGGGCTGAGCGTCCTGGCCCAGCCCATCCAGGGTGTTGCGCAGGCTGTAGAGCGCGACGTTGAGGTTGTTGCGCGCGGAGTTATGGCTGTGGTCGGGCCACTGCAACGCCATCAGGACATCGCGCCGGGTGGGCCGGTCCTGGTGGACCAGCAGGTACTGGAACACCGCCCGGGCCTTCAGGCTGTTCCATCTCGGCACGCGCCGCCCGGCGACGCGCACCTCGAGCGGCCCGAGCGCCAACGCCGCTATGTCAGCTTCCGGGCCGGCCGCCGCCGACGCCGGATACCCGGCCGCGGGTGCCGCTGACGCTGACCCTGGACTTGGCCCGCGCTCGCGTGCTTCCGGCTCGACCCTTTCCGCGACGGATCGCGAGCCGGCCCGGCCACGGCGGAAAATCTCACGGAGCTGGCCGGTACGCCGCCTGGTCTTCGCCGCCGACACCTCCAGGAGGGCGTCGGCGCGCTCATTGATTTGCCGCTCGACGAGGCGGCAGCAGCGGGCGGCGGCCTTGAGTTCAATGGCGACGCGCTGATGCTCGGCGCTCCAGAGCCGGAGCTTGCGTACGGTATCCACGCCGAAATCCGACCCGGTCGGGGCATTTCCGAGGTCGGCGAGCGCACGCTCGAACCCGTCGAAGAGCGGGTCCTGGGTGAGCCGGCGCAGTTCGGTCAGCGCCTCGGATAGCGTAATCCGGGCCTGCGCCGGCGTACTATCGTCCCCGGTGCGCCGTGAGGCGCGCGGTTCGCCCCCATAAATGGCCATGGTCGACCCCCCACAATCGAATCTGGAGCAGGGCCGACTTTTCTACGCTTTTGCGACATCCCTATTCAAAGGTCTCGGATACCCACCGTCAAGTTATATTCAGGTCTCCCGGCAGTAAGCACTGGGCAACAATTTGGTTCCCGGTACTAAAGAGAAAGCAGTGCGGTTTCGATCACCGAGGGCCGGATCGTGCCGACCGGACAGCGACCGCCGGAAACGGGACACCAGGGGGTGGCACGGATCCGGGCGGCGGGCAGGCGGCCGTGGATCAGCCGGCCGTGGGTCAGCCGGCGGGGACGGGATCGGCGGGCGGCTCTTCGCCGGCCGGGAGGTCGGGTGGCTGGAGCGGCCCCGCCTGGAGGTCGGGTGGCGGGAGCGGCCCCGCCGGGAGGTCGGAGGGGCCGTAATGGGCGGCCTGGGCGCGAGCCGCCTGCGCCCGGGCCGGCGGCCTGAAGCTGAGGCGGCCGTTCTTCATCACGCCGATGCGCTGGGCGCGGCGGGCCACGGCGCTGTCGTGGGTGACGAGCACCATGGTCAGGCCGCGCTCCCGCCACATAGTCTCGAGCAGGCCGATGATCTCGTCCCTGGTGTCCTCGTCGAGGTTGCCGGTCGGCTCGTCGGCCAGCAGGACCTTCGGCTCCTTGACCAGGGCGCGGGCGATGGCCACTCGCTGCTGCTGGCCGCCGGACAGTTCGCCGGGCACGTGCCGCAGCCGGTCGCCGAGGCCGACGGCGTCCAGGGCGACCGCGGCGCGCTGCCGCCGCACGGCCGCGGACACGTGCAGCGGGACCAGCGCGGCCTCCACGTTCTCCTGCGCGGACAGCGTCGGCACCAGGTTGAAGGTCTGGAACACGAAGCCGATGGAGGTAGCCCGCACCCTGGTTATTTCGGCCTCGCGCAGCTGCGCGAGGTCACGGCCGTCGAAGTCGACGATGCCGCTGGACGGCCGGTCCAGGCCGCCGAGGATCTGTAGCAGTGTCGACTTACCGTGCCCGGTCGGTCCCTGGATGCTCAGCCACTCGCCGTCCTCGACCACCAGGTCGACCCCGCGCAGCGCGGCCACGTTCTCGCGGCCCTTGGCGTAGTTCTTGGTCACTCCGGAGAGCTTGTACATCTGACTTTCCTCCTGGGTTCAGGCCCTGCTATCCGCTCGCCTACAGGGCGCCTTCAGGCGCCGCCTTCCCTCGTCGCTCGTCCCTCGCTCCTCAGTCCAGGCGGCACCGCCCCTTCGGCTCGCTCAGGCGACCTTGGCCAGCGCCGCCGCCGGGCGCAGCCGCGCGGCTCGCCACCCGCCGAAGATTCCGGCGATGATGCCGCCCGCCACGGCCAACAGGACGGCGAACAGGATGACGTTCGCGCTCACCGCGGCGCTGAGGTGAACGGCCACCGTGTGGCTGGCCTGCGATGCGCGCTGGAAGCTGCCGCCCCCGGCGCCGGTCCCGCTGCCGCCGAGGCCGCCGCCGGGGCCGGCCCCGCCTCCGGGACCGAACTGCCTGGCGCCCCCCGGCGTGGCCGAGCCGGTAGTCTGCCCGATCACGGCGGACAGCTTGGGCGACAGCTTCGACACCAGTTCCGCGCCGGCGAAGCCGATCCCCACGCCGATCGCGCCGCCGATGATGCCTATGGTGACCGCCTCGCCCATCACCTGGCCGATGATGCGGCGACTCTTCCAGCCGAGCGCCTTCAGCGTGCCGAACTCACGCACCCGGCGCGACACCGCCGCCATCGTCAGCAGGCTGGCCAGCAGGAACGCCGCCACGAGCACCGCGGCGGCGAGCCACTTGCCGAGGTTGTTGGCCAGGCTGGAAGCGCTGGACAGCGAACCGGTAACCTCGCTGGCCAGGTCGCTCGACGTGGTCACGGTGTCCGAGGGCAGCGCCTTGGATAGCTCGTCATGGACGGTGGTGATGGCCGCGGAGTTGCTGGCCGCGATGTAGATGGTGTTGACGTCGTTCTTCATGTTGGCCAGCTTCTGCGCGACGGCGAGCGGGATGTACACGTCCGAGGGGTTGTCACCCGCGGGCTCGCTGACGATGCCGACGACCTTGAAGTTCGTCGTCTTGCCGCTGCTATTGCCGATGGCGAGGGTTGATCCGACCGACAGCTTGTTCTGCGTGGCATAGGACGAGTCGACCAGCGCGACATCGGACGAGGCGTCCGCGGCTGTGAAGGAGCGCCCCGCGCTGAGCTTGCCCGAGCTGAGCGGGCCGAGTTCGCCGTTGCTCAGGTCCACGCCGTCGACGCCGAAGGTGCTGGTGGTGAAGTTGGCGCGGAAGCTCTGCCCTCCGCTCCCGCCTGATCCGCCGCCGCCTCCGCCGCCTCCGCCGCTTCCGCCGCCGTTGACGTTGATGGCGGGCACGGTGCCGCTGAGCGTCCGGTCGTTCAGCGTCAGCCCGCCCGCCGCCGCCGAGACGTCCTTGAGGTCGGCGACCGTGCTGACCGCGGACGCGCCGATCGAGGCGAGCGTGGGACCGGCCGCGAGCGTGCTGGTGTTGATCTTGGTGCCGGCCGCGGGCCGCGACCTAGTCCCGGTCTGGAAGCCGAAGCCGAACGACCCCGGGGTGAACGACCCGGCCGTCGGCGTCTTGGTCACGGTGATGTCCGTGCCCACGCCGTATAGCGCGTGCAGCACGGTGCCCTGGGCGTTCTTGACGCCCGCCGACGCTGCCGTCACGGTGATCACCAGGCCCACGCCGAGGGCGAGGCCGAGCGCGATGAAAACGGCCTGGCGCATGCGGCGGCGGAGCTCACGCCGCAAATAGGTAAGGAACATTCTGCACTCCTGGAGAAGGACCGCCGTCCGCACAGATGGCGGCGCGGCCGCCCCGGGAGCGAACGCCGCGCCACATCAGAGCTTGGCGGTGTCACCTGAACGAGTGCTGAACGGAACCTTCGGGATTTCCCCGACCTAAAAGGCGGGTCCCTGGCTGACCAGGGACCCGCCTTTAGTGACAACTACGTAGCTGCCGCCAGGTCAGCTAGGGTTTTATCCGCGCGCCGCCCTGATCGTCTCGCGCAGCGAGCCCATCGTGGCCAGCACGGCCGAAGGCTCGTACCCGCAGTGGGCCATGCAGTTGGCGCACCGTGGGTCCTTGCCCCGCCCGTAGGAGTCCCAGTC
>WNGK01004065.1_pt1 | contig 16886 bp, 16 predicted proteins | sample 5400601 | NCBI WGS metagenome assembly WNGK01 (sample SAMN13153376, study PRJNA577476) | soil metagenome | isolation source: 60 cm soil or saprolite under Garry oak tree replicate 1 | place: USA:California | collected 2016-06-15
CAGGGGATCGACCTGGTGGTGCCGGAGCGAACGCTGGTAGGCCTGCTGGGGCCGAACGGCGCGGGCAAGTCCACCCTCCTGAAGACCGTGGCCGGGCTGGTGCCCCCCCGGTCGGGTTCGGTGCTGCTTCGGGGTCAACCCATCACCGGCCGCCCTCCGCACGAGCTGTCCAGTCGTGGGGTCTGCCTGATCCCAGAAGGGCGCGGAATCTTCCCCGCCCTCAGCGTGTCGGAGAACCTCCGGCTGGCGCTCGACGGGCACGAAGACGGGCTCCGCCGGGTCGTCGAGTACTTCCCCGTTCTGGGCAAGCGGCAGGGGCAGCTCGCCGGGACCCTCTCCGGCGGGGAGCAGCAGATGCTGGCCCTGGCCCGGGCCGTGGGGTCGAAGCCGGTGCTGCTCATGGCCGACGAGCTCTCCCTGGGCCTGGCCCCGCTCCTGGTCCAGCAGATCGCCGACACCATCGCCAGGCTGAAGGAGGAGGAGGGCCGAACCATCCTGCTGGTCGAGCAGTACGCCACGCACGTCATGCGGGTGGCCGACTTCATCTTCATCCTGGGCCGGGGCAAGGTGGTCTGGGCCGGCGAGCCGGACGAGCTGCGGGCGTCGAAGGTCCTCGTGGAGAGCTACCTGGGTGGGGGTGCCTGACCGTTTCGGCTAGGGCAGCTTGAAGGCCCGGCGGGCGTTGTCATGGGTGAACTTCCGTCTGACCCCCGGGTCCAGTTGGAGCACCTCGTCGAGCTCCCGGTACACCCGGCCCCAGTCCAGCACCGGCCAGTCGGTGGCGAAGCACACCTTGTCCTGGCCGAACGTCTTCAGGTAGTGGACGAACGTCGGCGGGTAGTGCTTCGGATAGTGCGCCGAGGTGTCGACGAACACGTTCGGGTGCTTCCAGGCAACCGCGATCATCTCCTCGTGCCAGGGCCACCCGAGGTGGCCGCACACGATGCGCAGCTCGGGGAAGTCCAGGGCCACCTCGTCGATGTAGAGGGGCCGCCCCGTCTCCGAGGGATACATGGGGCCGGTCTGCCCGACCTGGGTCTGCACGGCCATGTCGAGCTCGACGCACTTCGCGTAGAGCGGGTAGTACACGCGGTCGGTGGGCGGCTTGCGCCACAGGAAGGGTTCGATGCGAAGGGAGACGAACCCCTCGTCCCGGTAGCGTTCGAGCTCCCGGACCATCCCCATGATGTCGGTGGGATCGCCGTGGACCTGCCCGATCAGGCGGTCGGGATGGGCCCGGTCGGCCGTGGCACCGCGTTCGACCACCTCGGGCCGGCCGTACTTGGCCAGGATCCCGGCGGCCTTCCCGAACCCGGGCGGCATGAGCTGGACCCACACGTCGATGGTCATTCGTCCACCACGAGCGTGGGCTTGTAGGCGGCGCGAGGGAGCGCTCCACGCCCCAGGACCTCCAGCCGAACGGGGACCTGAAGAGCCGACCGCAGCGCCTCCTTCAGCCCCTCGGCGAGGGCCTCCCCCGGTCGGTCGGCTTCGACCCTCACGGCCAGGGAGCTGGTGTCCGCCGTTCGTACGAGCTGGTACTCCACGGCGGGATACCGAACCTCCTCGAAGCCTCTCAGGACGAGCCAGACGTCCATGGGCAGGAGATCTCGCCCCCCTGCCCGGACGAGGTCCTTCTCCCGGCCATCCCAGAAGGCCCGGAGGTGGGTCTCCCCGCAGGGGCACGCCGAGCGGTCGAGCCGCACCAGGTCCTCCAGATCGTACCTGAGGAGGAAGTTGTCCTTGGTCAGCGACGTGACCACCAGATGGCCACGATCTCCGTCGGGGACCGGCTCGCCGGTGCTCGCATCGACCGCCTCGACGATGGCCTCGTCCTCGCACACGTGCGAGCCGCGCCCCTCGCCGCACGCCGACCCGAGGAAGGCGAAGCACTCGATCCCGGCCGAGACCGTTCTGAACGGCGGAAGCTCCTGCGGCGGGGCCATCCCCAGCTCCGCCTCGGGGTCGATCCCCATCTCTCTGGCCGTCTCCCAGAACGAATGCAGGGCCGGGCCGAACATCATGTCGTAGCGCCCGGGCTGCAGCTCCTTCCACAGGCGGATCGCGTTCTCGGCCTCCGGCCGGGTCGACGGCGGTCCCACTGCCACGTTGACCCCGCCGAACGCCTCGATGGCCCCGCCCAGCAGGGCCTGGCCTCCGTTCAGCCCGCCCGGGTGGGCATGGGTGATGACCTGCCCCGGCCGGTACCCCTGGCGCCAGAACGAACGCCCCGCCGCGTCGTATTCGACCTCCAGGTCGTGTCGCGTGAACGGGATGATCGTGGGCCGCCCGGTGGTGCCGGTCGACGTCGAGAGGCGCACACACCTCTCCAGCGGAGCGCCGCGATAGTCGCCCAGTGGCGGGCTCGCCGCTTCGGAGTCCCGGAGCTCCTGCTTCGTCGTTCGGGGCACCGCCACCAGGTCGTCGAGCGTCTTCACGTCGTCCGGGCCGATGCCGGCCGATTCGAGCTTCCGGCGGAAGAACGGCACGGGCTGGTCGAACACCCGCCGTATCAGGTCGCGCAGCCGCGACTCCTGGAGGGCCCGGATCTCCTCGCGCGGCAGCGCCTGGATCTGCGGACGGTAGGCGTCGCCAATCACATCGGAGCGCTTCACACGGTCATGCCCGGCTGGGCAGGGCCGCGGTGGCCTCGCCGGTAACGGCGACCTTCCCATCCTGCGTGGTCACGGTGAGCTGGCAGTCGATCCGGTTCTCGTCGTCCTCCTTGTACTTGCGGGTCACCGTCCCCCCGAACGAGAGCTTGCTCCCCGGGAACACCGGGTCCCGGAACCGGACCGAGAACTTCCGGACGTTGCCCACGCCGAGCCAGTCGGTCACGTAATGGGACAGCACCCCCGCTGTGAACATGCCCTGGGCGATCACGCTGGGGAAGCCGACCCGCGTGGCGAACCCGTCGTCGTAGTGCAGCGGGTTGAAGTCACCTGACGCTCCCGCGTACCGAACGAAGTGCTGCCGTTCCAGGGGCTCCGCCAGCGTCCAGGCGGGCGCCGGGTCGCCTTCCTCGAGGTCCTCGAAGTGCGTCTCCAAGCGGTTCATCGGGTGGAGGCCTCCTCTATCCCTGAGGCGCGCCGCGTTCGATCAGCACGTTCCGCGAGATCAGCGCAGCCTGGCCGTCCTGGTTCGAGAACGTGGTCTCGAAGACGTAGAAGGTCATGGTGCCGCCCCGCTTCCCCTCCTTCTCGTACACGTCTGCCACCCGAGTCCGGCCCTCGAGGACGTCGCCAGCGTGGACCGGCCGGAGGTATTCGAACTCCTGCCCGCCGTGTACGACCATCGCGTAGTTGATGGAGACCTTGGACAGGTCGCCGCCGGTCCGGGGCCAGAACGACTGGGCCATGCTGAACGTGAGGGGAACCGGGGGGCGTTCATCCTGGTACAGCGGGTTGTCGTCGAGGATGGCGCCCGCGAACTCCCGGACCTTCCCCCGCTCGACCGGGAACGTGACCTCTCCGAGGTCCGCCCCGATGATGGACGTGTCGGCCATGGCTCCTCCCGAGTACGCGCGGCGGCTCGAAGTGTAGCCTCCGACTACAGGAGCCCGAAACCGCAAGGAGTGCTCAGGGATGCCGATCGAGACGTCGAGGGACGGGGGCGTCCTGACCGTCACCATCAACCGGCCCGAACGGCGGAACGCCCTCGACCTCCCGCACTTCGGCGCCCTGGCCCGGGCGTGGACGGACTTCCGGGACGACCCCGAGCTGCGGGTGGCCATCGTCACCGGCGTGGGCGAGTCGTTCTGCGTCGGGGCCGATCTGAAGAGCTTCGTCCCGGTGGTCACCGACAACGTGGAGGACCTCGCTGCCGGGACCTCCGACATCCCGGCGGACGCCGGCCTCACCGCGGTCCTGCGCGAGTTCGACCTGTGGAAGCCGGTGATCGCGGCGGTGAACGGCCTGTGCGTTGCCGGGGGCATGGAGATGCTGCTGGGGACGGACATCCGGATCGCCGGCGAGGGAGCCTCGTTCGGCATCTTCGAACCGAAACGGGGGCTGTTCCCCGGCGGCGGGACCACGGTCCGGCTCCCCCGGCAGATCGCCTTCCCGTGGGCCATGGAGATCCTGCTGGCCGGGGAGGCCGTGGACGCGGCCACGGCGTTCCGCATGGGGCTGGTCAACCGGGTGGTCCCCACCGAGGAGCTACTGCCCGAGGCCATGCGATGGGCCGAACGGATCATGGAGAACGCGCCCGTGGCCGTGGAGGCGGTGAAGCGGTCGGTGCTGACCGGGCTTCGGCTGCCGCTGAAGGAGGCGTTCGAACAGGAGCTGCAGCTGGCCGCGGAGGTGTTCATGACCGAGGACGCCAGGGAGGGGCCGCTGGCGTTCGCCCAGAAGAGGAAGCCGGTGTGGCAGGGGCGGTGACCCCGGCCCGCCGAGGACGGCGGTCGCGCCCGCCCGGCCGGGTCGGAGGGCCCCTGGACATCGACTACTCCCAGCCGCCGTGGGATGAGCGCCGGCGCGTGTTCATCAAGGAGTTCGACCGGTTCGACTACGCGAACTTCATCGAACGGCTGGCCGGCCTGTACGGGCGGCGGACGGCGTTCGTCCTGGACCGGCCCATCGAGTACCCCGGGTTCTCGGGGACGGTGCTGAGCTATCGCGACGTGGACCGGCTGGTCAGCCGCATGGCCGTCGCCCTGCGGCGGCTGGGTGTCGAGCGGGGCGATCGGGTCGGCCTGATCACGATGAATCGGGTGGAGATGGCCTTCTGCAACTTCGCCGCGGGCAGGATCGGGGCCATCCCGGTACCGATGAACTTCATGCTCCGGCCGAACGAGATCGAACATGTGATGGCGACGTCGGAGGCCGAGCTCTTGGTGTGCGACCCCTCGGTGTTCGCGTCGAACGTGGGGGATCCCTCCGCCGTGCCCAGCGTCAAGCGATGGGCCGTGGTCGGCTCGACGGGCGAGCCCCCCGAGCCGTGCGTGGACCTACGACGGCTGATGGAGGACGCCCCCGACCACCTCCCGCCGGTTTCGCCCGCGTCGCTCGACGAGGTGGCCCTGCTCTTCTTCACCTCGGGCACCACCGGGCTGCCCAAGGGCGCGGTGCTGACCCACGAGGCGGCGATGGTCTACGCGCGCCACCACGGGCGGGCCTTCGCGGCGCGGCCCCGCATGCCCCGCGGGCTGGCCCTGATGGTGATGCCGGTGGCCCACGCCGGGGGTTACGCCGCGCTCATGACGCAGCTGCTGGTGGGGACGCCCGCCTACTTCATGTCGCGGTTCGATCCGCAGGCCATCCTCAAGTCGATCCAGACCTACCGGCCGACGATCTTCGCGGGGAGCCCGGCCATGTTCCGGATGCTCCTGGACGCCGGGGCCGAACGCTATGACCTCACGCCCATCCGGGTGTGGGCGGGAGGAGCCGACGCCTTCTCGGACGAGCTGGTGTCGAGGTTCCGCGAGCTCGCGGCGCGGCCGGGGCCCCTGCCCGGCCTGAAGCGCAAGCCCCTGTTCATCCGGGGCTACGGCATGGCCGAGACGAACTCCTACGTGTCGCAGATCCCTTTCGAGGCCGGCGACAACTGCCTGGGATGGGTCCTGCCGCCCGTGCGCTTCCGGATCGTCGACGAGGAGTGCCAGGACGTGCCCAGGGGCCGGCCCGGCGAGTTGCTGCTGGCCGGGCCGAACGTGATGAAGGGCTACTGGCGCGACGAGGAGGCCACCGCGAGCGCCTTCACCGGCGAGTGGTTCCACACGAGCGACGTGGTGCGGCAGGGCAAGTGGCGGATGCTCTACTTCGTCGGGAGGTCGAACGACATCATCAAGTCCGGGGGCTACAAGATCTCGGCGAACGAGATCGACCAGGTCCTCACCCAGCACCCGGACGTCGAGCACGCGGCCACGGTGGGCGTTCCCGACCCGGTGAAGGGGGAGCGTCCGATGGCAGCGGTGGTGCTTCGGCGCGGGGCGGAGGCCGGGGCGGAGGACATCCTCGAATGGGCCCGGGACCGGCTGGCGCCCTACAAGTGCCCCCGCCGGATCGTGGTCATGCCCGACCTGCCCTTCACGTTCAGCCTGAAGCCCAAGCGCCGGGAGGTCCGGGAGCGGCTGCTCGCCCTCACCGCGGCGGAGGAGGGCGAGCCGCCGACGCCCTGAGCGCGGCTCCCCGGTCCGCTCCGGCAGCGCGAATTCCCTTGTCAGAGCCCCTAAGTTGACTGGTCCGTCACCTGGTGGTAAAAGTGACACTGACGTCAGGTTCGCTCACAGGAGGTTCCCAATGAGCGCGATGGCAGCCGCAGCCGCAACCCGACGGTCGCCCCGGCGACCGGCAATGGCCGAACGGCAACCCCGGCGACCGGGGACCGCTTCTGGTCCGGCCCGGGTGGCTCCGCGCGACGACTGGGGACGGATCGTCGCCGAAGGCCGGGCCGCCCGGGCCGCGGCGGACGGAGGCTTCTGGCGGATCGGGCACCTCGCCCTGCTGGTGGAGAAGCGGTATCGCTCGGGGTCGCTGCAGCGCTTCGCCGACGACATCGGCGAGTCCTACGCCACCGTTCGTCGCTATCGATGGGTGGTGAAGCGATACGGAGTGGGCGTTCGGTTCAGGTACCCGCTGCTCTCGTTCTCGCACTTCCAGGCCGTGGCTGGCCTTCCCGACCGGATGGCGTGGCTCGAGCGCGCGGCGAAGGGCTGCTGGAGCGTCGATCGCCTCGTCAGGGAGTCCCGAGCCGTGGAGGCAGACTCGCCGGCCTCGGCCGGCGCGAGCCTGGCGCGGGCCCGCCAGTGCATTGGGCAGCTCCGGCGGTGTCTCGACGAGCTCTTCTCGCTGGACGAACCGATGGTGGTCAGGGCCGGAGACGAATGGCTGAACGACGCCCTGGCTGCCGCCGTCGCCGAGATCGAACGCCTCCGCGGGCGGATCCGCACGGCGTCCGGGCCGCCCGCCCCGGTCCAACTGGCTCCCTTCCGGGTCCGCCGGCTCGGGTCAGGAGCGAACGGCAACGGCCACGGCGCAAACGGCAACGGACATCGCGCCAACGGCAAGACCGGCGGCCGGGCCAGCCGGTAGACGCGGCTTCGGCTCAGAACGCGATGACGGTTCGGATGACCTCGCCGGACTGCATCTTGGCGAACGCGTCGTTGAGGTCGGCCAGGTCCACGGTCTGCGTGATCATCCCCTCGAGGTCCAGCCGGCCGGCCCGCCACAGGCTCAGGAGCCGCCCGAAGTCGACCCGGACGTCGGCCCCACCGTAGTAGCAGCCCTTCATGGTCTTGGCCGAGTAGAACAGGTCGAACGCGCCGAACTCGACCATGTCGTCCGGCCGGCCCATGCCGACGACGATGGTCTCCCCGCCACGACGGGTGAGGTCCCAGGCTTGGCGGATCGTCTGGGAGGACCCGAACACCTCGAACACGTAGTCGAACCCGTAGCCGCCGGTGACCTCCGCCGAGACGGCCCCGGCCTTGTCGGGCGTTGCTGCACGCGTGGCCCCGAAGCGCTTCGCCACGTCGAGTTTCGGTTCGGCCTTGTCGATGGCGACGATCTCGGCCGCGCCCGCGATGCGGGCTCCCTGGATGACGCTGATGCCGACCCCGCCCGCGCCGATCACGCAGACGTTCGACCCCGGCTGGACCTTCGCCGTGTTGATGGCCGCGCCCACGCCGGTCATGACCCCGCACCCGAGGAGCGAGGCGATCTCGAACGGCACGTCGTCCGGGATCTTGATGGCACCCTGCCTGGGAACCACCGCCTCCTCGGCGAAGGTGCCGGTCCCGGCGAAGGCGAAGATGGGCATCCCGTCCATCTGGAAGTGCGGCGTCATCGTGGCCACCGGCTGGATCTCCATGCACAGGTGTGCCTGCCCCGAGTAGCACGATCCGCACTCGCCGCAGGGCGGTGACCAGCTCACGATGACGTGGTCCCCGGGCTGGAGGTCGCTCACCTCGCCCCCCACCGCGATGACCTCCCCGGCGCCCTCGTGCCCGAGGACCGCAGGCACGGGGTGCGGCATGAACCCGTGGATCATCGAGTAGTCCGAACGGCACACGCCCGCCGCGGCGATCTTCACGTGGACCTCGTTCGGCCCCGGCGGAACCAGGTCGACGTCGTCCCGGATCACCGGATCCTGTTCGAACCCAAGCAGCACCGCCGCCCTCATCGCAGGCGGAAGTAGAACACGTTTCAGTTGGCACCTTCAACGGCAGGTGCTGCCCTGGAGTGGGGCAGACCGGTGCCGCTCCAGATGCGCGTCGATCCGAGAGCTCAGCGCGTCGATCCGGGCGTGTTCTAATTTCGAAGTTCATGGCTTTGGGCTTCTGGAACGTCGCGCAGCGTGATCCTGACCGGATCGCGGTGGTCGAGCCGGACGGCCAGGAGATGCGGGCGGGCCATCTTCTGTCGCGGGCGAACCGGCTGGTCCGCGGACTCCGGAAACTGGGGCTCGAACGGGGCGACTCGGTAGCCGTCCTGTTGCCGAACTGCGTTGAGATGATCGAGCTCTACGCGGCGGTGGCCCAGGCGGGCCTGTACCTGACGCCGATGAACCATCACCTCACCGTTCCCGAGATCGCCTACATCGCGGCCGACTGCGAGGCGAAGGCGTTCGTTTGTCACGAGCGCTTCGCGGAGGCCGGCCTCAGCGCGGCGGGGGAGGCGAGCCTCCCGGAAAGGATCCGGTTCGTCACCGGCTCGGCCGCCGTGGACGGCCTTCGTGCATATCAGGAGCTGATAGATGAGCAACCGGACTCGCCGCCTGATGACCGGTCCTCCGGCGCGGTCATGACCTACACGGCGGGCACCACGGGAAGGCCGAAGGGGGTTCGGCGTCCGTTGGCTATGGTCGACCCCGACACCATGGCCGAGATGTACACGTGGCTCCTGTGGTTGTTCGGCATCCAGCCGGAAGCGGGCAACGTCCACCTCACCGTGTCGCCGCTGTACCACACGGCGGTGATGAACTTCACCACGACATCGCTGCACGACGGGCACACGGTGGTGCTGATGGAGAGGTGGACACCTGAGGGCACGCTCGAGCGGATCGAGAACTATCGCGTGACGACATCGCACATGGTCCCCACGCAGTTCCACCGGCTGTTGCAACTGCCCGAGGATGTTCGGCAGCGGTTCGACGTGTCGTCACTCACCCACGTGATCCATTCGGCCGCCCCGTGTCCGGTGGAGGTGAAACGGCGGATGCTCGAATGGTGGGGCCCGGTCATCTACGAGTACTACGCGGCCACCGAGGGCGGCGGCACGCTGGTCACGCCGGAGCAGTGGCTGCAGAAGCCAGGCACAGTGGGACCGCCGTGGCCGAACAGCGAGATCAGGATCCTCGACGAGGAGGACCGGCCCGCCCCGCCGGGTCAGCCCGGGACGGTGTGGATCAAGATGGGCGACTACACGTTCGAGTATCACCGCGACCGAGAGAAGACCGAACGAACGTGGAAGGACGGGTTCTTCACCGTCGGCGACATCGGCTACCTCGATGACGACGGCTGGCTGTTCCTGTGCGACCGCAAGGCCGACGTGATCATCTCGGGCGGGGTCAACATCTACCCGGCCGAAACCGAAGGGGTCCTGCTCGGACACCAGGCCGTGCAGGACGTGGCCGTGGTCGGCATCCCGAACGAGGACTGGGGCGAGCAGGTCCACGCCGTGGTCGAGCTGCGCTCCGGCGCCCAGGCCTCAGCCGACGACCTGATCGGGTTCTGCCGCGAACGCCTGGCCGCCTACAAGTGCCCGAGATCGGTCGAGTTCGTCGACGCCCTGCCCCGCGACCCGAACGGCAAGCTGTCCCGGAGCCGCCTGCGCGAACGCTACTGGGCCGGCCGCGAGCGGGCCATCTGAAGCGAGCCTGCCCGCCCCCTTTCGAGCCTTGCCGCCAGAACTGAAACGTGTTCTACTTTTTGACCGTGGCCCCTTCGGACGTCCTCACGGCCCAGCACGTGCTGGAGTTCCCCTATTCGCGGTCGGTGGGGCCGGTCATCGGCAGCTTCCTGGCGGGGCTCCGCGACGGTCGCGTGCTCGGGGTTCGGGCTCCGGATGGCACCGTCATCGTGCCCCCGCTCGAGTACGACCCCCATACGGGCCAGGCCACCGGTGACTTCGTCGAGGTCGGCACGGCCGGCGTCGTCACCACCTGGACCTGGGTAACCGAACCGCTGCCGAAGCACCCGTTGCCTCGGCCCTTCGCATGGGCGCTGATCAGGCTGGAGGGGGCCGACACGGCCATGCTGCACGCGGTCGACGCGGGCGGGAATGCCGAACGGATGTCCACCGGGATGGGCGTTCGGATCCGGTGGGCCGACAGGCGAGTCGGCCACATCCGGGACATCGAATGCTTCGTGCCGGTAGATGAGGACGCTCCATGACGGATGCGGTCGGCACGATCAGCACGCCCATCCGGCTCGACTACACGGTGACCGCCGGTGTGGCCCTGACGAGGTTCCTCCAGGGCCTGGCGGAGCAAACGATCCGGGGGCAGCGATGCCCCCGGTGCTCGAAGGTCTACGTGCCCCCCCGGGGCTCCTGCACCCTGTGCGGCGTGCCCACCGAGGAGGAGGTCGAGGTGGCGGACGCCGGCACCGTGACCACCTTCTGCGTGGTGAACCTCCCCTTCTACGGCCAGGCCCTGGAGATCCCCTACGTCTGCGGGTCGGTGCTCCTCGACGGCGCCGACACCGCGTTCCAGTGGCTGCTCCAAGAGGTTCGGCCCGAAGACGTCCACATGGGGATGCGGGTCACGGCGGTGTGGGCCGACCGGCCCGGCCCGCACATGGAGAGCATCCGGTACTTCAAGCCGCTCGGGGCCGAGGAGGCCGCAGCTTGATCCTTGCGATCGGGGCGGCCGGGTGATGCGCGACGTCGCCGTGGTTGGGTTCGCCCGTTCGGCCTCGGCCGAACCGGACCCGCGGAACGAAGTCGAGATCCTCATGCCGGTGATCGGCGAGGCCCTGAACGCGGCGGGGCTGGCCAAGGACCGGATCGGGTTCGTCTGCTCGGGGTCGTCGGACTACCTGGCTGGACTGCCGTTCTCGTTCGTCGCCGCGCTCGACGCGGTGGGGGCCTGGCCGCCCATCCGCGAGTCGCACGTCGAGATGGACGGGGCCTGGGCCCTGTACGAGGCGTGGGTTCGTCTGCAGTGCGGCGACGTGGACACCGCCCTCGTGTACGCGTTCGGCAAGCCGTCGAACGGCGACCTGCTGGGGGAGGTGCTGTGCCTGCAGCTCGACCCGTACTATGTGGCGCCACTGTGGCCGGACGCGGTCTCGCTGGCCGCGCTGCAGGCGCGCGCGTTGCTCGAGGGGAGCCACCACACCGAACGCGACATGGCGGAGGTCGTCGCGCGAAGCCGACGGGATGCAGCCGCGGGCGGGCCGATGGGGTCCGGCGGGCCGCCACACGATGTCGAACAGCGTGCGGCCGTCCTCCCGCGGGTGGACGACCTCCTGGCCGAGCCCTATGTCGCGGCGCCGCTCCGACGGCACGACTGCCCCTCATCGAACGACGGCGCTGCCGCGGTCATCCTTGCGGCCGGCGACCTGGCCCGCGACCTGGCCGAGCGCCCCGCGTGGATCAGCGGGATCGACCATCGGATCGAACCCCACGGCCTGGGCACCAGGAACCTGGCGGCCTCGCCGTCGACCACCCTGGCGGCGAAGCGGGCCGGGCTGAACGGCGCGGCGCCCGATGTGGCAGAGCTCCACGCGCCGTTCAGCCACCAGGAGCTCATCCTGACCGACGCCCTCGGGCTGGACCCCTCGGCGACCCGCATCAACCCCTCCGGCGGCGCGCTCGACGGGAACCCCTTCATGGCCACCGGCCTGATCAGGGTCGGCGAGGCCGCCGCCCGGGTCATGGCCGGGGAGGCCGGTCTCGCGCTGGCCCACGCGACGAGCGGGCCGTGCCTTCAACAGAACCTGGTCTGCCTCCTGGGAGGCACCCGGCCGTGAATCAGCGAGTCGCCGTGGTCGGCATCGGCCAGACGAAGCACGACTCGGCCCGCCGTGACGTGTCCATCGCCGGGTTGGTCAGGGAGGCCACCGTCCGCGCGCTCGAGGATGCCGCCATGGACTGGCCCGACATCGAGGCGGTCGTCCTGGGCAAGGCCCCAGACATGTTCGAGGGCGTGATGATGCCGGAGCTCTACCTGGCCGACGCCCTCGGCGCCTCGGGGAAGCCCATGCTCCGGGTCCACACGGCGGGCAGCGTCGGCGGGGCCACCGCCATCGTGGCCGCGCACCTGGTCGAGGCGGGCATCCACGAACGGGTCCTCACCGTGGCGTTCGAGAAGCAGTCCGACGGCGACACCATGTGGGCGCTCACCCCGAAGTTCCCCTTCTCCATGCCGGTGGTGGCCGGGGCCGGCGGCTACTTCGCCCCGCACATCCGTGAGTACATCCGAAGGTCGAATGCCCCCGACCACATCGGGCTGAAGGTGGCGGTGAAGGACCGGGCCAACGGCCTGAAGAACCCCCACGCCCACCTGCACATGGAGGGGCTCACGCTGGAGCAGGCCGCCGAGTCGCCGATGCTGTGGGACCCCATCCGGTACGTCGAGACGTGCCCGTCCTCCGACGGGGCCTGCGCCATGGTGCTGGCGAACGAACGCGTCGCCTCCGGGTCTCCGAACCCTCCGGCGTGGGTCCTCGGCACGGCCATGCGAAGCGAGCCCACCATCGCCCCCGGGCGCGACGAGGTGAACCCGCGGGCCGGTCGGGACTGCGTCAATGACCTCTACTCCCAGGTCGGCATCGAGGACCCCATGCGCCAGATCGACGTGGCCGAGATCTACGTGCCCTTCAGCTGGTTCGAACCCATGTGGCTGGAGAACCTGGGGTTCGCCGAGGAGGGCGCCGGGTGGAAGCTCACCGACGACGGCGTGACCGAGCTGACCGGGGAGCTTCCGGTGGACCCGTCCGGCGGTGTCCTGTGCAGCAACCCCATCGGCGCCTCCGGCATGCTCCGGTTCGCCGAGGCCGCCCTGCAGGTCAGGGGCATGGCGGGCGATCATCAGGTCGACCCGGCGCGGGTGGCGCTGGGGCACGCCTACGGGGGAGGCTCGCAGTTCTTCTCCATGTGGATCGTGGCGGACCGGAAGGAGCTCTGAGCCGGACGTGAGCCTCGCCTTCACCGAAGAGCAGGAGGAGCTTCGAAGGATCGTTCGGCGCTTCGTCGAGGAGACCGCCCCATCGGCCGAGGTGCGGCGGCTCATGGCCACCACCGACGGGTTCGACCCCACGGTGTGGAAGCGGATGGCGGCGGAGCTGGGACTCCAGGGCATCGCCATCCCGGAGGCGCTGGGGGGCCAGGGCCTGGGACCGGTGGAGCTCGGGATCGCTCTGGAGGAGATGGGCCGTCTTCTGCACTGTTCGCCGTTCTTTTCCACGGTCTGCCTGGGAGCCACGGCCATCGCCGCCGCCGGGACCCAAGATCAGCGGGCCGAGCTCCTCCCCGGCATCGCCTCGGGCGACTCCATCGCCACCCTCGCGCTGGCGGAGCCGAACGGGCGATGGGACGCGGAGGGCATCACCGCGACCGCCGCCGGCGACAGCGGCGAAGGGTTCCGCCTGACCGGTACGAAGAGCTTCGTGCTCGACGGCAACACCGCGTCCCTGATCGTGGTGGCGGCCCGGCGGCCCGGCACCTCGGGGCAGGACGGCGTCGGGTTGTTCGTCGTCCGCGGCGACGCCGACGGCTTGGCCCGAACCCCCCTGGCCACGCTGGACCAGACCCGGAAACAGGCCGCCCTCGACTTCGCCGGCGTGGCAGCGACCGCGCTGGGGCCGGAGCCCTACGCGGGCTGGCCGGCCCTGGCGAAGACGCTCGACCAGGTGGCCGTGTACCTCTCCGCGGAGATGGTGGGCGGGGCCCAGCGGTGCCTGGACATGGCGGTCGACTACGCGAAGAACCGGGTGCAGTTCGGCCGGCCCATCGGTTCGTTCCAGGCCGTGAAGCACAGGTGCGCCGACATGCTCCTGGCGGTGGAGTCGGCCCGGGCAGCGTCCTCCTATGCGCTGTGGGTGGTGGCCGAGGAAGGCGACGAGCTCCCCATCGTGGCCCCGCTGTCGAAGGCCTACTGCTCGGAGGCGTACTTCCAGGCCGCCACAGACAACATCCAGATCCACGGGGGGATGGGGTTCACCTGGGAGCACGACGCCCACCTCTACTTCCGCCGGGCCAAGTCGAGCGAGTTGCTGTTCGGCGACCCCACCTACCACCGCGAGCTGCTGGCCCAGCGGCTGGGCATCTGAGGGGGCGGGCTCGTGGCCTCACGGCTCGACGGCCAGGTCGCCCTGATCACCGGCGGGGCCAGCGGGATGGGCGCGGCCTCCGCCAGGCTGTTCGCCTCGGAGGGCGCCCGGGTTGCCATCGCCGACGTCGCGGGCGAACCGGGCCGGGCCCTGGCCGACGAGATCGGCGAGAACGCGACATACCTCCACCTGGACGTCACCTCGGAGGGGGACTGGGCCGCCGGGATCGACCGCATCACCGGCGCGTTCGGCCGCCTGGATGTCCTGCTGAACAACGCGGGCATCCTGAAGTTCAGCCCCCTCGCGGGAACCTCGCTCGAGGACTACATGCAGGTGATCCGGGTCAACCAGGTCGGCGTCTTCCTGGGGATGCGGGCCGCCATCCAGCCCATGATCGCCGCCGGCGGGGGTTCCATCATCAATGTCTCCTCGATCGAGGGCCTGTTCGGCGGACCCTTCCTGGTGGCCTACGCGGCGTCGAAGTTCGCCGTGCGGGGCATGACGAAGGTGGCCGCGGTGGAGCTGGGACGGTTCGGCATCAGGGTGAACTCGATCCATCCGGGCGGGATCGAGACGCCGATGGTGACGGGACTGCCCGGGATCGATCCCGACATGCTGACCAAGACCATGGGCCGGGCCGTGCCGTTGCAGCGCATGGGCCAGGCGGAGGAGGTGGCCCGGCTGTCGCTGTTCCTGGCCTCCAACGAGAGCAGCTACTGCAGCGGCTCGGAGTTCGTGGCCGACGGGGCGGCCAGCGCCTACATCCGGTGGCCCGGCCTGGAGGCGAACCCCGCGGCCCGGGCCCCGTAGCGCCGTGCGCCTCGACCTGACCCCCGAGCAGCGAAGGCTTCGCCAGGAGCTGCGGGACTACTTCGCCGCGCTGATCACCCCGGAGGTCCGGGAGAAGCTGGGGCACCAGCCCGGCGCGGTGGGGAGCGATCTCTACAAGCAGCTCATCCGGCAGATGGGCTCCGACGGCTGGCTCGGCCTGGGGTGGCCGGTTGAGTACGGGGGCCGCGGGCTCGGTCCCCTCGAGCAATACCTGTTCTTCGAGGAGGCCGAACGCGCCGGGGCGCCCATCCCGCTGGTCACGCTGAACACGGTGGGACCCACGCTCATGCGGTTCGGGTCAGACCAGCAGAAGCAGCGGTTCCTGCCGGGCATCGTTCGCGGCGAGATCCACTTCGCCGTCGGGTACACCGAACCATCGGCCGGGACCGACCTGGCGTCGCTGACGACCCGGGCCGTCCGCGACGGCGACGAGTACGTGATCAACGGCCAGAAGATCTTCACCACGGGGGTCCACTTTGCCGATCACATCTGGCTGGCCGCGCGGACCGACCCCACGGCCTCAAATCACGAGGGGCTCTCCGTGCTCATCGTGGACACGACCGCGCCCGGGGTCTCGTGGACGCCCATCGTGGTCCTCGACGGCCATCACACGAACGCCACCTACTTCGAGGACGTCCGGGTTCCCGCCTCCGCGCTGGTCGGCAGGGAGAACCAGGGGTGGCGGCTGATGACCGCGCAGCTCAACCACGAACGCGTCGCCCTGGCCTCGTCGGGGAAGGTCGGGCGGCTGCTCGACGAAGCCACGTGCTGGGCCCGTTCGGAGCTGCTGGCGGACGGCCGTCGGGTCATCGACGAACCATGGGTGCAGATGGCGCTGGCCCGGGTGCGGGCGAAGGTCGACGCGCTGCAACTCATGAACCTCCGGATGGCGTGGGAGATGGCACGGGAGGCGCCGAACGCCGCGGACGCCTCGGCGGTCAAGGTGTTCGGCACCGAGCTGTACATCGAGGCGTACCGGTTGCTGCTGGAGGTGGCGGGACAGCGGGGGTACCTCCGGGACGGCTCGCCGGAGGCGGTCCTCGACGGCGAGCTGGAGTTCGCCCATCGCTACGCCACCGTGCTGACCTTCGGGGGCGGGGTGAACGAGGTGCAGCGAACGATCATCGCCACGGCGGGCCTGGGGATGCCGCGCTCCCCGTCCGGAACCCGGACCCGAGGACCATGAGCGCGGTGGCCACGCCGTTCCGGGAGCGGCTGGGGGCGTTCGTGGGAAGGCCGGCCCGGCCGCCCTTCACCGCCCGCGACCCGGTCACCGTGGCCAAGGTTCGGGAGTGGTGCGACGCGCTGGGCGACTCGAACCCCGCGTACCTGGACGAGGCTGCCGCCGCGGCTTCGGTGCATGGGGGCCTGGTGGCGCCGCCGGCCATGCTCGACGCGTGGGTCATGCGCGGGTACATCGAGCCCGACCCCGTGACCGAGGAGGACGGGCAGGCCGCCCTCCTCCAGGTGCTGGCCGAGGCGGGATTCACCGCGATCGTGGCCACGAACAGCGACCAGGAGTACCGGCGGTACCTCCGGCCGGGCGATGTGATCACCGCTGTCCGAACGATCGGCTCGGTCAGCGAGGAGAAGCGGACCGCCCTGGGGCCCGGCCATTTCTTCACCGTGGAGACGCGATACCTCGATCAGGCCGGCCACGAGGTCGGCCGGCAGGACTTCCGGATGCTGGTGTACCGGCCCCCCAGGACGAAGGGCGACGAGGCCGAACCCGCGGCCCTCCGGCCGAGGCCCGCCGTCAGTGGCGACACCGCGTTCTTCTGGGAGGGAGCGGCCCGGGGCGAGCTGCTCATCCAGCGGTGCTCGTCATGCGGCGAGCTTC
>WNGK01004528.1_pt1 | contig 16882 bp, 22 predicted proteins | sample 5400601 | NCBI WGS metagenome assembly WNGK01 (sample SAMN13153376, study PRJNA577476) | soil metagenome | isolation source: 60 cm soil or saprolite under Garry oak tree replicate 1 | place: USA:California | collected 2016-06-15
CCCCGGCCCTGCGAATTCACGGAAAACAATGTCGTTCATGGACGGCTTTACCGCTGCCCGGAACGATGGCAGGAACGGCCGGTGATTATTCTCCTGCCTGGTTACGGTGACTCTGCCAGTTATCAGCTCAGATTTCCATTGATTGCCCGCCGCTATAATCGCGCGGGATTTAGCGTGGCTACGTTGGTGCCGCCTTACCACTTTCAACGCTGTCCCCGCCAGCGCGCGGCGTTTGACAGCGGGGATTGCCTTTTTTGGGCGGAAAGAGCGGCGCAAGCGATCGCCGAAATTCGTGCCCTGACCGGGTGGCTGCTGGGGGAAGGTTGCCCCGCTGTGGCACTGTGGGGATACTCGCTAGGAGCAGCTTTTGCGGGGATGACGGTGTGCCACGATGCGCGGCTGGCCGCTGTTGTTATGGCAAGCCCCGCTGTGCGTTGGAAACCCTGTGTGGAACAACTGGCCGTCCGACCGAGTATCCGCGGGAGATTGCAGAGCGTTCGCGGGCTGTGCGAGTCGTTGAATCTCACGGCGATGAATTTGACGATGACCCAGCCAGCCATCCCCAGGGAAAAGATATTATTGATAGAGGGGATCCATGATTCACTCTGTTCGAAGGACGATATTGAGGACCTCTGGCAGTCGTGGGGACAGCCCGACATCTGGCGGTTGCCGTACGGACACGTCAGGATTTGTTGTGGGGGCGTGCCGGGTTTACCGGGACGCGTTCTTCGCTGGCTGGCCCCGCGATTCGATAAACTACCCAGCCGTAATCAAATGCCGCCGCCTAACATAGGCTGCACTCACTTAACCTGAACCGGAATCTGCATTGACCATGAACATTAGCACGACCATTCGATTCGCTTGTTTCACCATACTGTTATTGGCAACCCAATTCCTGGCCGCGGCACAAAGCGGTTTCACTAGGAGTTAGCTCCAAACGGAAAATAAATATATGATTAAAGAGAACATTGATGAGGTAATCTGCTGGCGCGGATGCGTGAAAATCGCTGCATGGCTGGCAATCGGGGTGTTGATGGCGGGTGATTTGCGCGCAGAGGATAACTTAAAGCTGCCTGTTCAAGTCCAATTCGATTGGGTAGGCAGCAATGGGAACTATGCGATCAGCGGAAATGATCGTGGCTTCACTCCTCAACCCATCAGATTCCAAACAAACCCACCCGCCGCTTTGCAGCGTCCGCCAATCGGACTGTCCGCACCACGCTATGGTGAATTCACGTTTGGGCCAAAAGAACACCGTCGATCGTTTCTGGTTGTAGTTGACGAACCAGAAGGCAAGCAGGCTCAACTTTGGGTGGATCTGAATGGAAATGGCGATCTGACTGATGATCCCGTGCCCCAGTGGCCACTGAAAAAATACCCTCAGCCAGACGGAACTATCATCGATAATTATTCGGGGCAGATCCTGCTTCCGTTTGAGTCAAGTGGGCAAAGCCTGAAAGCCTGTCTGCGAATGTATCGCAACTTTGCGGGCGTCCAATATCCCTTATGGTATTACCGGGATTACGCATGCACAGGCCATATTACGCTCAACGGGAAAAGATTCAACGCCGCACTGGATGACGTTTTGGCCCGAGGCGATTTTCGTGGTGATCCCAATAGGCAATACTCCTCGGGCGTAGAGCTCTGTGTTGACGTTGACGGGAATGGTCAATTCGGAAAAAGACGAGAGCGGTTTGATGTTGTGAAGCCCTTCAATATCGGCGGAACGACTTATGAAATCAGAGAACTTTCAGCCGACGGGCGCAACTTCAAATTGGTCAAATCCGAGCAAAGTGTTTCTCCGGAGGCCTCCAGTTTCGAAGAAGGTGATACCTTTCCGCCTTTTGAGAAAGTCGCGCTCGATGGGCAGAAGCTGCGCTTCCCACAGGACTACAAAGGGAAGGTGGTGTTAATCGATTTTTGGGCGACTTGGTGTGTACCCTGCGTCGCGGAGCTACCCAATTTGGCGGAGGCATACCACAAGTTTCACGGGCAAGGCTTTGAAATCGTGGGAGTCACTCTCGATAAGGCTGGAGAGCAGGAAAAACTCCTCAAATTCACGAAGGAAAAGAAAATTGGTTGGCCGCAGATTTACGACGGAAAAGGGCATGAATCAGACCTGGCAAAACTCGTCGGCGTCGGTGGAATTCCACACGTCCTCCTTGTGGATGGCGACAGCGGCGAAATTCTGGCGGTGACCGACCAGTTACGCGGGAAGGTGTTGATTCAAACTTTAGAGAGAGCATTGAAACTTAGGGCCGCGAGAAGCCAAAAATAACGTCGCGAGTGTCTATGAATAGTTTCCGCGAGAGAGTAACGCATGCGGCTGGCCTTAACCTGAACTTGAATCTGCATTGACCATGAACATTAGCACGGCCATTCGATTCGTTTGTTTCACCATTGTTGCCTTGATCAGCGCGGTGATTTTCCATGGCTGCGCGACTCGCACAAACAGCGAAAATCGTGAAACCCTCCTGTCTCTTCCATACTGGCAGTTTGACCAGACGCCCGCTGGTTGGCGTCGTGTCGCGGATCGCCGAGAGTTTCGCGAGGCGGCGGTGTTTATCGAGGCTTACCTTCCGAGTCATCGAGAACTGGCTCCCAATGAACGGGCGATGCTGCATTTTCACGCGGCGCAGTTACTCGGTTTTGTTGGCGATGATTCATCAGCACTTCGTCATCTGAAACACGCCGAAGTTTCGGAAGGCTCGCCTGGTTTTCCGACGCGTCGGAACGACTACGTGGCGGCCACCGAAGCATTTCTCAAGCGTGATCGCGCCAAACTGCTCGCCGCGCGGGAGCGGATGGCGCGCGGTTCAACCACCGAGCAAGACAGAACCTATCTAGAGCCTGTCCCAAAAACCCGGATTTCGGAAAGAACTTTGAGGCATGTACGGATTTCCCCTACCCATGGATAGACGAGTTTTTTTCCTGGATGTTCAAACAAAATGCAACCGGAGCGCACCATCATAAAAGACTACCGCCGCGCCTTTTTCAGGCGATTCCATTGAATCGGCATTTTTTAATCATTGCGGAACCGCGATTTCGCCTTCATTTTCATTGGGTTTTCAGCTTTTGGGACAGGCTCTATCTAGGAACCGTTGATTTGCTTATTTCGCGCTACGGAGATTCCTACGGCACTGCCTACTTGTCGCGGATGGAGTCGCACAAATGAACTTGCCTGCTCACACGCTGCAATCGATGTGGCAACGGGTCTGCGGACGACGGACTGTGTTACACTGCTTGGCATTTATCGCGCTTGCCTTCGCTGTTTCGTTTGCGTCTTGTGCAAGACCACAAGAACACCAGAGCGGAAAGGATGCGATGACGAGGAGATTTAAGATTTGCAGTTGCTATTTGAAGACGCCTCGCCTCCGGCCTCGGTCGCCAACCGACGCTGGGGCATAGACCAAAAACTGGGAATACAATATGAAGCGAGCTACATGGATTATTTTTCTGGTAATCATCGTTCTTTCAAGCTCCTCGCGAGCAGCGGAGGGCGCCGACCTGTGTTGGCCCCAGTTTAGAGGACCGAACTCCTCGGGAGTCGGCGGAGGCAAACCTCCCGTTCACTTTGGCCCCGGCACAAACGTCCAGTGGAAAACGGCCGTTGGGTCAGGATTGTCTTCGCCTATCATTTGGGCGGAACGTGTCTTCCTGACCGAGTGCGATCAGGCGAGCCAGAAACTCGCCACGGTGTGCATCGATCGGCGCACGGGCAAAATCCTGTGGCGCCGTGCGGTCGCTGTGGAAAAGATTGAAGAGGTCCACCAACTCAGCAGCCCGGCTGCTGCCACGCCGGCCACGGACGGAGAGCGGGTGTATGTTTACTTCGGGTCTTGCGGGTTGCTGTGTTACGACCTGGACGGAAATCAGAAGTGGGAAAGGCGGCTCCCTTTGCCGGAAAATCCCTATGGTGCCAGCGCTTCACCCATTCTCGCGGGAGAATTGTTGGTGTTCAACCATCAGGGGAAAGACGCCTATCTTCTGGGCGTCAATCGCCTCGACGGGCGAACAGTTTGGCGGACGGATCGATCATCGTTTCGGTACGGATGGTCAACTCCTGTACATTGGCGTCACGACGGAATCGACGAGATCGTCGTGCTGGGCGGTGACTTCGGGCCGAATCAGCGCCTGATGGCCTACGACCTTGCGACTGGAGCGGAGCGATGGTGGGTGGGAGGACTGCCGCCGTGCGGGAAAAGCACGCCGGTGATCGGGGGCGGTTTGGTGTTCCTGGCTGCGCCGGACATTATTTTGGAACAATCGGCTGAAAAACGGAATCCTGAAAAGGCGTCTCAGTTCTACGCGAAAAACGGGAATCGCCTCATGGCTGTCCGCCCCGGCAGCACAGGCGAAGTCGCGCAGGCGAATATCGCCTGGTCGGACCGGAAGGGTGTACCCGGTGTTCCTTCGCCCTTGTACTACAACGGACGGCTTTATACTTTCAAGGACGGCGGGCTGGTTTTCTGTCGAGTGGCAGACACAGGCGAGTTGCTGTATGACGAACGGCTGGGAACCCTCGGCTATTACTACTCCTCGCCGGTGGCTGCCGACAATAGGATCTACATTGCCTCCGCCGAGGGGGTAGTGACGGTGATCGATGCAGGTGTAAAGTTGAATGTCCTGGCCACAAACAAGCTCGACGGCGCGATTTTGGCCACACCCGCACTAGCCGCCGGGAATATCTATGTGAGGACCGAAAGTCACCTGTATGCTTTTGGAAACTGAAATGCATCGCCGGGATACCTTCCGATGGTCGCGCCACGCTACGGAGGTTAGGAAATCAGTCGTCCTTGGCATTCCCGTTGCACAAGGTTTGGGATTAGACCATGAACATTAGCACGACCATTCGATTCGTTTGTTTCACCATACTGTTATTGGCAACCCAATTCCTGGCCGCGGCACAAAACGGTTTCACCGATGCCGAGGCGGACGCCATCCAGGCATTTCTCCGTGCGAACTTCGGCAACACCAATGCCGGCATGGTCATTGGACTGGTCGATGAACGCGGCCGTCGCGTCCTCGCTGCCGGCAAACTCGATAACGGCACCCGGCAGGAAGTCAACGGTGACACTGTTTTCGAGATCGGCTCGGTGACGAAGACATTTACCACACTGTTCCTCCAGGACATGGTGGAACGCGACGAAGTGAAGCTGGATGATCCGGTTGCAAAGTATCTGCCCGAATCGGTTAAAGTGCCGGCGCGCGATGGAAAGCAAATCACACTGCTTAACCTGGCCACCCATACTGCGGGACTTCCTCGCGATCCGAGTAACCTGACGCCTGGGCACGGGCTGCCCGAAAATGCATTTGCCGACTACACCGTCGAAAAACTGTATGCCTTTCTGTCCAGCTTCACCTTGGATCGCGAACCCGGATCGAAGTTCGAATACTCCAACGTGGGGATGGCTTTGCTGGGACATATTCTCGCGCTCAAGACAGGCACAAATTATGAAGCGCTGGTGGTGGAACGGATTTGCCGTCCTCTGAAGATGAACAGCACTCGTATTACGCTGACTCCCGAACTACAGGCGCGTTTGGCGCGGGGCCATGACAAACTCGGAAAACCCGCGCCGAACTGGGATTTTCAGGTTTATGACGGAGCGGGTGGATTGCGTTCAACTGCCAACGATCTCTTGAAGTATGTCTCCGCCCAGGCCGGTATTACTCAATCCAGGCTCACGCCGATCGCCGCTAAAACACACGTCATCCGCCATCGCAACTCCCCCGGCACTGTCGGCGACATGCATGGCAATACAGCTATGGCGTGGTACGATCAGGAGGTGTACCAGCCGCCCGGCATGGAACTGCTGGGGCACGGCGGCGGGACCGGCGGTTACTCGGCGTTCATTGGCTTCGACAAGAAGCAACGTCGGGGTGTTGCCGTGTTGTCCAATCACACAACGTCCCACTCGTCCGAAGTCGGATGGGCCGTACTGCAACGCCTGCCGCTAACCAAAGAAAGCGGCACTGAGTTAGTCCGCGAGATCGTGGGTCTCGGATTTATGTTTGATCTCGACCAGAAGACGCACACGCTCCTGATTACGAAGGTCTATCCAAAATCTTCTGCAGGACAGGCCGGCCTGTCTTCTGGACTCATCATTCAAAAAATCAATGATGTTCCGACCGCAGGCAAAAGCACTGCAGAGTGCTTCAGTCTTCTCCGCGCGAACGACAGCCCAAAAGTGCGGCTGGAACTCGTCAACCAAGAACGGAAGGAGACGAACACAGTCGAGTTGACGAGAGGGAAATTCCTGACTTCAGGCTAATGGCTCTCCGCCCGCTGAGCGATATGAATGATCTCAAATTCGCCTTGCTCCAGCTAATGAAGAACCCCGGCTTCACCGCCGTGGCCGTGCTCACGCTTGCACTCGGCATCACGGGCGAGGCTACGGCACGCTCGTGCTGCGAGAGTTGGAGCGGAGAGAATTCCAGTCCGGTGTTCGCACGCTCTGCTTGGAGACGGCGCGGAGGCGTCCGTTGACGCTGGGGTTTTATCGCAAGCACGGCTATCAAGAAACCGGCCAGAGTTTTTATGGCGCAGATGAAACAGTCCTGTTCAGCAGGACGTTGGATGAAAGGGTTTGCGAGAGTGCGTAACTGCTTGCGCCTAGCCGGTGTGTCTTCACGCGCATGACGAACAAGATGCGAATAGCAGCAGCGGCGGTGTCTATCTTTACCTGAATGCCTGCGCCAAGATAATTGCCATCACATTCGCCGCTGCTATCACGCTAACCAACTCGGTCGTCGCCGACGATTTGAGGATTGAATCTTATCCATCGAACCATTTGGTTGAAGCCGAAGTTCTCTTGCATATCCCGGAGAAATCGCGGACGGGATTGCTGGTTTTGTTGGCGGGTGAGATTCACAGTTTCGATGAAAAGTCAGGCTACACACCGTCCACCCTGCCACGAATTTTGGCCACCAACGGCATTGTGACGAAGGTCGCCGCGGTTCGTCCTGGTCTGGGCGCAGGCGTAGGCTTATACGCCGGCGATGCGGTCCTCGAAGAAATGGACGGGCTGATCGCGGAAGTGCTCAACAAATACAAGATTCAGAATGGGAGAGTAGCGATCGGAGGCTTTTCTGCGAGCGGTATAGGTGCGATGCGTTACGCTCAGTTCTGCGTGAAGGGCAAACGCAAGACGAAAGCTCCAGTTGCCACCTTTGCCGTGGATTCTCCGTTGGATTACGAAAGGTGGTTTCTTGCCGCCGAGCTTGAGTTGAAGCGCCTTGCCTTGGCAGGCCGTGACAATGCCGAAGATCAATCCGCCGTTCACTTTTTGCGAAAGGAATTTGGTGGTTCGCCGACCGAAGCAGTTGAAGCCTACAGGAGGCAATCGGTAGTGAGCACACTCGTTGCTGATGGTGGTGATGCGCGCTTACTGAAGGACACCCTTGTCCGGATTTATGTCGAGCCGGACCTCAAATGAAGAGTGGAGAACTGGAATCAAGACGTTTACAGTTCGAATATGCTCGACGCCACAGCCTTGATAAACGTTCTCAGGCTTCTCGGTAAGCCAAGCAGGAGTAATGTCAGTAGACCACTTTGTTGAGCGGATATTCGATGATCCCTTCGGCGCCGGCCGCCTTCAACGCCGGAATCAATTCGCGAACGATATGTTCGTCAATGATGGTCTCAACCGCCACCCAACCCTCCTGACTGAGGCTGGACACGGTTGGATTGCGCAACGCAGGCAAGGTTTGCAGCAAGTTTGCCAGATCCTTGCGAGCGACATTCATTTTCAAACCCACCTTGGCTTCAGCCTCTAAGGCGCCTCTCAGCAACAAGGCCATCGTCTCGAGCTTTCGCCGTTTCCATCCATCCTTCCACGAGGCGTGGTTGGCAATCAGCCGCGGCGTCGAATAGAGCAGCGTGTCAACGATGCGCAGCTTGTTCGCCCGCAACGATGAACCGGTCTCGGTAATCTCCACAATCGCGTCCACCAACTCTGGCGCCTTGACTTCCGTTGCGCCCCAGGAAAACTCCACCTCCGCTTTGACTTTGTGCTGCCGCAGGTACTTCCGCGTCAGGTTCACTACTTCGGTAGCGATGCGCTTTCCCTGCAAATCTTTGACTGACTTGATAGCCGAATCCTCCGGCACGGCCAAAACCCACCGCGTCGGCTGCCGCGTCACCTTGCTGAACTGAAACTCGCCTACTTCGTGGACCTTCGAGCCGTTTTCCTCGATCCAATCGTGCCCCGTTATGCCGCAGTCCAGATAGCCATGCTCGACATAACGGCTGATTTCCTGCGCCCGAATCATGCGGATTTCCATCTCCTCATCGTCAACGTAGGGTATGTAGGAGCGGTTGCTAACGGAAATGTTGAACCCGGCCTTGGCCATCTTGTCAATCGTGGCTTCTTGCAAGCTGCCCTTGGGCAAACCGAACCGTAAGACTTGTTTATTCTTCATGTTGCGACTTCTGCTCCGCGCGCTTGCCGCACGGGCGCGAATATTTTTTTGGCCGATTCCCTTACCCGCGTGACTGGATTGATCTGCCATCGCCCTCGGGGTAAGGCGATCTTTTTCTTCTTACGTTTGATCGGTTCCCATCCATAAAGGACGCCTGCGCCTTAACCCTTAACGTTGGCCCGGCCAAACGACCCGCCTGCCGCTGACAGAGATTGCTCCTCGCGCCAAGGCGCCGATGACCGCCGGGTATAGCTCATGCTCGGCCACCTGAATCCGCTCGTGCAGCATCTCCGGCGTGTCCTGGTCGAGGACCGGCACAGTCTGCTGGGCAATAATCGGGCCCGAATCCACCCCGGCATCCACAAAATGCACGGTGCACCCGGTGACTTTGACTCCATAGTCCAGCGCCTGTTTCCAGGCCTCCAAACCTGGAAACGCGGGCAGGAGCGCGGGATGAATGTTCACGATGCGGCCTTCGAACGCCCGGAGAAACTCGCCTTTGAGCACCCGCATAAAGCCCGCCAACGCAACCAAATCCACCTCCGCCTCGCGCAGCGCCGTCACATAGGCGCGCTCTGACGCATCCTCCAGTTTTGTCCGGAATTTGCCCGGCGCAATGAATCGCGCCGGAATGTTCCGCTCACGCGCCTGCTGTAGAATGCCGGCCTCCTCTACGTCGCTCAACACCACCGCCAGCGCCGCCTGAACTGTTCCTGTTTGGCACGCCTGAGCAATGGCCACAAGGTTCGAGCCTTTACCCGAACCCAGCACCCCCACACGGAAACCGCGCTCGCCAGTCACGTGGACTTTCTTACTGGCAAATCGGCGCCGCTAACAAGCAGAAAGTCCCGCTTGGCCGATCAGTTGGATCGGTCTGATGGAGGTCCAAGTCGAAGGACTCGCCCCGGGGCAACCCTAACTGGCGGGCGGCTTCAAACCACCGGTGCATGAGCTTGGGGTACGAACTGGGCGTGATCCGGCAACTGTATTCGGTCAGCAAAGACCGCTTGGGGATGCAATTGAGGCCAGCGAACAGCGCCAGGCCAGGATTTTTCAGCCGAACCTCCGATGTCCGAATCACAATAAAAGTCTGGCAGGAACCATTAGTCAGTCATGGGCGGTTCTTCGCGCAGGCCGGCGGCGGATTCCTCCGGCGCGCGGCGCGGCACATGATGCACGAGCCGATCGCCATATTTGTTTTCCTCCCGCCGCCGCCGTTCAAACAGCCGATGCACGTCGTAGCCTTCCTCCGCGCCCAGCTCGTCCCGGATTCGCCACAGTTCTTCGATGTGGTTCTCGTGTTTCATATCACTGGTTCATTTTATCATTAACTCACGAGGAGTGCAAAGCACCGGCAGGGTGAACCCAGGAGAAGCGTCTGGAGGCGAAGACAAAAACGAGGGTAAGGTCGTTGGAAGGAAAGATCAGGGACGCGGTGGAATGCGTCCCTACCAGACCTGGGTAGGGACGCATTCCACTGCGTCCCAGATCTCCTCACTGGCAATCAGTAGCGTGGTCCAGATTACCAGCCAGTATGCTGGCACACCTTACGAGGTGACATTGCCGCGTGTTCCGTGGCTGCGCGAGAAGCTATTGGAACACGCAAAGCGTGCAGCCAGTCGCCTGGACCGAATTCCGTGGCAAACTGGGGCAGTTTGAGAACCGTGTTCTGATTGATGTTCGATCGGCTCTGAAGCAGTGGCTTGGGATTTAGACCTTCGCGCCCCGCTGACCGGGCGGCCATTGCCCCCAGCCTGCACTGTCCCGCACCGAGGGTCCAGTCTTAGCCCGGATATCTCTCACACTGCGGCGAAAACGGCCTCAGACAGCGCAGGCAGAGTTTTTGTTGGCGGGCACGGCAATGATGCCAGCGGCGTTTCGCACTGGCTGGTGCGGAGGTTCTGATGCTCCGGGGCAATTCTAGGCCAGCGAGGTACCCAACACATCACCCGACTACAGCATCTATGAAAACCGCTTATGGGCACACGTTCATGACGACCGGCCTGTTGCTCGCCGCATTCGCCGTCGCCGCGCAAGCTCAGGTACCGGGCGGCACCCAGCTTTGGGTTAAACGCTACAACGGCGGCGACGACCTTGGTAATACCTTGGCAGTGGACGGAGCCGGCAACGTCTTCGTGACTGGCTCCGAGGCTACGCCCGGCAAGCAAGGGTGTACCACCGTGGCGTATTCCAGCACGGGCGTTCCCTTATGGACCAATCGAACGAGCCTGGTCTCACCGGCGATCTGGACCACCGTTTCTCCCGGGCCGGTCGTCGTCAACGGGCACAACACAGTGACCAATCCCATCTCCGGCACACGGCAATCTTGCCGGTTGAGCCAGTAATTCCATTCGTGCCATTCGCGACATGGTTTTCGCTCAGCCGGTTGAACCCGGAAACGTCCGTTTTTCCATTCCAGTAAGCTTCTTGCCCTTCGCGAATCGGCAGTGCAATTTTGCGCCATGAAATCGCGCCCGTTCACTTATTGGCAGGATGGAGAGGCATGGTTAGGCTATCTGGATGATTTTCCCGACTACCTGACACAGGGCGAGTCGTTCGAGGATTTGAAGGCGCACCTGGCGAGCTTGTACGAAGACCTCGTGAGCGGTGAGATTCCGTGCGTGAGGCACCGCGGTGAGTTGGAGGTGGCGTGAAACGCCGCGATTTGATTCAAAATGGATCGAATCGTCGGGTTGCGTGTTCATTCGCCACGGAGGAAAACATGATTGGTATCAGAACCCCAGCAGCAAGGTTTCCCAACCGGTTCCGCGTCATCGGGAGATCAATTGGCAACCAATATCAAACAGTTTTGGTAATTGGACCCAAACGCGGATCCGGCTTGATCGTCCGCGCCTTGCCAATCACAAGTTTTGGAAAGTCTGTATGCGCCGGATTCACCAAATAATTCCACTCCTCCGGCACCACCGCGCTGGGCACGCGCATGACAACCGAACGCGCGGATTTGATCCACTCGTCACCAAAAGCTGCTGTCGCTCTGATTGCGGGCACGCGTTTCCAACCCGAGGGAACCTTGGGCGGAATCCAAATGAGGGATTCGTCAATTTCCACTTCGATTACGGAGGCCGCCGGCGCCGGCCATTGGGCCAAATGCACGCGCCACTCCAAAATCGCCAAAGACAGGGAGCTGGCTGTGTAAACCATCGAGGTTCCGATTGAGTTCCAGCGCCCACCGAAAAGGCGCGCCCCGTCGCCGGAAAAGGCTGAACTGGCGAATTTTCGCGTAACAATACGAATTGCCGAAATGCGTTTTGGCGCACCGACAGGGACGGCGCTCATGAGAAGACGCCATGCTCGATGCGGCCTAAAATATTCTCCAATTCGCGCAGGCCAACCGCCGTGTAGGCAAGGGACATCGGTGTGGCCCAGCCCAAGACCTGGATCGGGCTCTTAAACCACTGTACCGCCGCCGCCTCGCTCTCCAACACCTGGACTGCGCGAAAAAACACCCGGGCCAGCCCCCATAAACGCTCCGACTCCCCTATTTCCAGTCTTCCGTCTTCCAAGCGGCGCTGCATGGTGCGGGGGGTCAGGCGAAGTAATCCGGCCATTTCCTCCATGGTCACCGTCAGCCGTGTGGCCATTTCGCGCGCGAGAACCGCTGGCAATCCCTCGGTAATCGTTTCAATCACCTCCGGCTGGGGGAGTGTTTGAAGGTCAACAAGTTTTTCAACTCTTGAAAGGGTGGCAGCCATTCTGTCGCGTACAATACGTCAGTTTGCCGCCCACGTCAATAGAAAAACAAAATCCCGGGCAAAGCCGCAAGGGTCGCACAAGTTGGCCGCGAGTCACGAGAGCCACGCCAAAGGGCTTCTCCAAGACGAGCGTATCGCGATCCTGTGTGGCGAGAAACTTTGCTCTGCCACTGCGGTCGCAACAAACAGGAAAGTGACAACAGTCATTCCCGGCATTTTCCCCAGCAGTGGTATCGCCTTGCTTCTTGTTAGGCGTTTCGTGTCTCGTGCTTCGTTTGTCTGACAGCTTCAGCCACCCACTTGTAAATCTCCTGTGTCTTCACTCGACATACGATGGCCGCAGTGCAAACGAGAAAGTGCCCGGCGAGGTGCTTCTCAACCCACTCGAGAAACTCTATGCTCTGTCGAACCGCTTTCGTGGCGAGCTCGAAAATATCCCAGCGATAGCCATGTCCATGTGCGCCTGGAACTGTAGTATGTGCAATGTGCTTGTTGATGTCGGTGCGCTCTGAAGCGGAAAGGAACCTCAAGCTCTGACTCATGCCGAAATCGGATGCTCTGATGTCGTCACGATTCGTGCTTGGCGTACGGGGGGTCAAGAAGTCGTCCAAATCCCGCAATGCAATCAAAGTCGTATGCAGACAAGCGTTCTGGATGGTCTGTAATTCCCAAGCACGCCTGTTCTTAGCCGGGTCTTTGTGCAAATCCTCATCACCTTCAAACTCGAACGTGCAGAAGAAATATGAGAACAGGAGGTTCAACCGCTCCTGAAAATGTTCCAGCAGCGGGGCCAACTCTCGGTCTCTATCCAAATCGTCACTCATCGTAAGTGGGGGAACGCGCTCGAATGCCAAACGCTGCGGCTCACCTGCCGCCGCCGAGCGCGGAGGCGGAGCGCAGAAACAACAATCGGGCGCGGAAAAAGCAAGGAACGGAAAGCGCGGTCGGCGGTTAGGTTCGGCTGCACTTGTTAGACGGCGATCTCATTCTCGTACTCTGCGACCAACATAGTGGCCAGACAGTAAGCCTCTCTCAAGGTAAATAACGCGGTATCGCCCGAGCGGAATCAGCGGCAGAATAATCTGGAACCACTTCGTCTGGAGCACGGAACCACAAGCTGGGCATTGGTCGTCGTGTCCGATGAGGCGCGTCCCGAGCACAAAATTCACAGTGCACGTATCGCCCGGAGATTCATCAGTGGTCTGGCTGCGACACGCAGCACAGAAGCCGTCACTTCCAACTTTCTCGGCGGGGAACCGTGTCCAATACTGCTCTCTACTCAAAACATCGAGACGGCGGCGGCCCAGCTCGTCGCAAGCAATATCCAATGCTTCTGGCCGGTAATCGGACGCTTCGATGGCAACTAAACGAAGAAGCGTGTGATCATCTAGCGAATGCATCTGCTCCTCAAGCTCGCGCTGCTGGTTCGGGGTCATAGCCGTCTAACTCCTCTGGGTCAGGTGCGCCGGTTCGCTGGCTCGGGAAAAACAGGAGTGCACAAACTGGCGTCGCCTGCACCCAGTTGTTGAGCGTCATTCCAGTCCTCCAGTCTGATGCACAATCCAAGGCGAATGCCCCGCGATCACGCCGATAAAATACGATGCCGCATTTCCAAGGAGCGAGGCCGCAAACGCTCGCCGCCAACGGACGCCAACAAAGCTGCCTCCCTGAAGAAAGGGAGCGGATGCCACAAGCTTGATGGCCAGGCCGTCGGCAAGAACGACCCCTGCCTCAAGGAGCCAGAGCGGCACTCGACTGGTGAGAGGCAAGAACGCGAAAAGAAAGATCCCCACATTGCAGATTATGAGCGTGCCGAACAATGGCACTATGAGGAGGCCAGAGGAAATCAAGGCCAACGTCACAATGCCAGACTCAATCACCAACGCCCAAAACGCAACGATTCCGAACGCAATCAACGACTGCCCGTCTATCATCACCGGGTTCGCGCGAGCCACCAAAGACATCATCAACACCACTGCAATGGCAATACGTGCTCTCATGCTGACGCCCGACGTGCGACCTTACAAGCCCGAGATCAATCCGCAAACAGGAACTGCAGGTCTTGGAGGGTCAGGCTTTGAGCGAAGCGCTCTTCGCCCAGGACCTCTTCCGCCAGGCCCTTCTTTTGCTTTTGCAATTCCCGGATTTTTTCTTCGATGCTGTTTTTGATCAGCAGCCGGTAAGCCATGACCTTGTTGGCCTGGCCGATGCGATGGGTGCGGTCGATGGCCTGGTTTTCCACGGCCGGGTTCCACCACGGATCGAAGAGCACCACGTAACTGGCGGCGGTCAGGTTCAAGCCGAAGCCGCCGGCCTTGAGCGAGATGAGAAAAACGGCCGAGCCTGGAGCGGATTGGAAGTGCCGGACCAATTCACCGCGGTTCTCAGTGCTGCCGGCCAGGTAAAAAATCGGCCAGCCGCGCTCGGCGATGGCCGGGCGCAGCAGGGCCAGCAACTCGACGAATTGCGAAAAGACCAGCACCTTTTGCCCTTCGTCCATGAGCGGTTCGAGTTGTTCCAGCAAGGCCTCGCTCTTGGCGCTGGGGGCGAGTGAATCGGGCTTGACCAGGCGCGGGTGACAGCAAATCTGGCGCAGCCGCAGCAGCGAAGTCAGGAAGTGAAATTGTTGCTGAGCCAGCTCCTTCTGAGTCTTGATCCGCAGCAGCAATTGTTGAGCGCGTTTGAGTTCGGGGTCGGGCAGTTCCTTGGCCACTTGGGCTTTGGTGCGGCGCAGGAGAAATGGCCGCACCCGGGAGGCCAGCCGCCGCCGGGCAAAAGGATCGTCCTTGGCGTCATAGAGCCGGGCAAATTGGGCGCGGCTGCTCAACACGCCCGGCATGGCAAAGGCCATCAAGCTCCACAAATCCAGCAGCCGGTTCTCGATCGGCGTGCCGCTCAGCACCAGCCGTTGTTCGGCCCGCAACGCGCGCGCGATTTGCGCCGTCTGAGAGTTTGGGTTTTTGATGTACTGGCCTTCATCGAGAATGACGGCGCGCCAGGCGATGGGCGCCAGGCCCTCGCCCAGCAACCGGAGCTGGCTGTAATTGATCACGTGCAAATCGGCTTCCCCCAGGCGTTCGCGAAGACCGCTCAGTTCGCTGGCCGGCCAGATTCTGACGCGCAGGCTGGGCGTGAAGCGCGCCGCCTCCGCCTGCCAATTATCCATGACGCTTTTAGGGCAAACGACCAGGGAAGGAAGTTGATGATTGATGATTGGCGATTGGTGATTGAGCGCCGCCGGGGCCGCCGGTCCCTCGGCCGAAGCGCCGGGTTGAAGTTCTGGATTAGCCGGCTGTTCGCCCAGCCAAAGCAGCCACGCCAGCGCTTGCAGCGTTTTGCCCAACCCCATGTCATCGGCCAGAATGCCGCCGAAATTGTTGGTGCTCAGATAGGCCAGAAAGTGAAAGCCATCAAGCTGGTACGGGCGGAGCTGGCCGGTGACCCCGGTGGGCAAGTCGGGCGCGACGCGGGCTTTGATGTCGCCGACGCGCCGCTGGATTTGCTGGACCTGCTGCTCCGGCAAGAACTTTTTGGCGGCATCATCGGCGAGCTGGAGGGCGTGCAAGCGTTGCGGTTCAGCGGAAAGTTCGCGCGCGCTGAGGCCCAGCCGTGCCAGCCGCTCGTTTTCTTCACTGTTTAGGTCATACTGGAGCCGCTTCCAGCCTTTGCCGGTTAACCGCACATAGCCGCCTTTGGCGTTGAGCAGTAATTTGATTTCTTCCGGCGTGAGGGTGGTGTCGGATACATCCAGCACCACGCGCAGATCGAACCAATCAATGGCAGCCTCGGTCACATCGAGCTGGACGCGGCCAGCCACGTCGAGTGTGGCGAAGGAAGCCAGTTCGCCTGCCAGATTCAGGGTGATGTGTGGCGGCACGGTCTTGATCCACGCGGCGAACAGCTCCGGAAATTTTTTGGTCACCCGCAGCACCAAACCGCCACCGGCGGCGGCGGGTTTCAAGTTCAGCGGTTGGACTAGCGCCCGGACTTGCTCCAGCATAGCGCCGTCATAGAGCGTGATGAGGTCTCCCTCGCGCGACTTTTTGCGAGCGCCTCGGGGCGTAGAGTCAACCCAGTTGTAGCCGGCCCAAGTTTGCTGGTGGCGGTCGGGCGCCTCGGCGACCGCGATGACCATGCACTCTTCGGCCGTGCTACCGGGATAGATGGGCCGCAGCCGGCAGTCGATGACGACTCGATAAGGGAGCGTGCGGACGCGCTCGCGCACCCGCGGCGGCAACTCCACGCCCAGCGATTGGAGGAAAGTCACCCCTTGCTCTCGCTCGATCGCCGGCGCAGGAATCCGGTTTTCGCTCGTGGGCTCCAGCACGTGCTGGTGCGAGTTTGGCCCGGCAAAGAGCGTGCTGGCTGTCAGGTAAAGCGTTGGAACGCCCGGCAGGATGCACAGAATGGGCGGCGGGGCGGCGCCATCGGTCTGGACCAGGCGCAGCCGGTAGTCGTCCTGTTCACCGGCGGCAGCAGAAAGTTCCCAACGCAACGGTTCGGCGGCACGCGCCAGGGGTTGGCCCTCCGGGTTGACGATCCGATTCTCCAGCGCTCGAAGACGCAGCAGGCGCCTGAGTGTGCCCGCCGCGTCGGTGTCGTAGTAGCGCAAGTGCGCCGCCGAGCCTGCGTAGAGCCGCTGCGAAAGGAGATGCCAGATTAGCTCAGCTTCGGTGGTGAACTGAATCAGGCCCTCACGAGAGTCATTGGCCAGTTGATGAAATTGTGGTCCCTTGATGGGCTGAAAA